>ERZ795060.3419-NODE-3419-length-14563-cov-8.932313_pt1 | contig 14563 bp, 17 predicted proteins | sample MGYA00375144_ERZ795060 | MGnify/ENA primary metagenome ERZ795060 (study PRJEB30189, sample SAMN05720157) | activated sludge metagenome | isolation source: anaerobic digester from wastewater treatment plant | place: Japan | collected 2015-05-15 ... | reverse complement strand
TACTTGACCTTACATACTGGTTTATGGGATGCCCGAAGGTACATTCGGTTAAAGGAATAACCTACACAAAATTAGCAAAGAGAAATGATATCAGGGGACTGTGGGGGGAATGGGATAGAGACACCTATGAGGTGGAGGACTTTGCTTCCGGCTTTATAAGATTTAGTGATGGTAGAAGCATATCCCTTTCCTGCAGTTTTCTTGCCAATATGGAAAAGATAGAGGACTTCTCCACAACACTCTTTGGAACTGAAGCAGGTATGAGATGGCCTGACGGAAAACTATGCACAGAGAAAAATGGGGTACTTCAGGATATATCAATAAGATTTGATACACTGCCGGAAGTTTTTCCACACCATGAAGAGATAAGGATATTTTTTGAGTGTGTTAAAAAAGATAAAGAGGTACCTGTAAAGCCAGAAGAGTCACTTGAAGTAATAAAGATGCTTGAGGGTATCTATAAAAGTGCAGAGACAGGTAAAGAGATATTATTCTGAAAAAGGAGCGGGTATGATAAAAGTAGCGGTTATAGGCGTGGGGAAGTTCGGAACGAACCTGCTTAATACATTTTCACAACTTGAAACAGAAGGAAGATGTAAATTGGTGGCGATATGCGATATCAACGAGACACTTCTTGAAAGTCAGTCAAAAAAATACAATGTCAGGGGCTATACTGACTATAAGGAGATGCTAGAGAAAGAATCTATTGATGGTGTTGCAGTAGCAACCCCTGACCCCTTTCACAGAGAACCGGTTGTTTATGCAGCAAATAGGGGTAAGCATATATTCGTAGAAAAGCCGATGGATATTACTGTAGAGGGCTGTCAGGAAATGATAGATGCTTGCAGGAAAAATAATGTTTTGCTTCAGGTGGACTTCCACAAACGTTTTGACCCGTTTCACATAAAAGTAAGAAGTGATGTACAGGAAGGCACCATAGGACAGGTTGAATATGGCTATTCTCATATGGAAGATAAAATTGTTGTCCCGAGAGACTGGTTCCCCGGCTGGGCACCAAAGAGTTCTCCTGTATGGTTTTTAGGTGTACATATGTTTGACCTTATCAGGTGGATTATAGGGAGTAACGGTAAGAGCGTATATGCTAAGGGAAGAAAAATCAAACTTAAATCACTTGGAGTCGACACATACGATTTCATCTCCGCTATGGTGGAGTTTGAAAATGGTAGTGTGGTAACATTTGACCTTTCATGGATACTGCCTGAGGACTTTGAGTCCATCGTTAATCAGGGTTTCCGTCTTGTGGGAGAGAACGGTATTATAGAGTGTGACAGTCAGGACAGAGGAACACGGGTTTCCTACGAAGGCAAAGGAATGGCAACTTATAACCCTGTATTTATAAGTGAGGAACCTGACAGAAGGACTGGTAAAATCAGGTATTCAGGATATGGAATTGAAAGTATTGCAGATTTCGTGTATAATTTAGAATACCTTTCTAAAGGCGGTCGTCTTGAGGAACTGAAGGGTGGTATTACAGGGCTTGGAGAGGATGGCATTGAGGTCACAAAAATAGCCGTTGCTATCCACAGGTCCCTTGAATCAGGAAAGATTGAGCCCGTTAAGTAAAGGAGAATTTTATGGCTGCGACAATACGACTTGTAAGAACAGGAAAAAGAAACAGACCTTTTTTCAGAATAGTGGCTGTGAGCAAAGAAAAGGATGGTAGAGGTGATGTCCTTGAAGTACTTGGCCACTATGACCCTCTTCCGAAAGAACTATCCGTTGAAGTAAAAGATGAGAGGTTGCAGTACTGGTTCAGTAAAGGAGCAAAACCATCTCCAACGGTAAAGTCAATTCTGAAAAAGAAGGGTATTGTTATTCCGCCCAATGTGGATAAATAAATCCTGAGATTAAATGCGGATAGATATCATTACGATATTCCCTGAGATTTTTGCGCCCTTAAATGCAAGTATAGTTAAAAGGGCAATTGAAAAAAGGGCTGTTGAGATAAAAATCTGGAACTTAAGGGACTTTACAAAAGATAAGCATAAGAAGGTAGATGATACCCCTTATGGCGGTGGCAAAGGAATGGTGTTAAAGTGTGAGCCCATCTTTGCCGCTGTAAAGCATATAAAGAAAGAGAACCGTAAGGGAAAGATTATATTGACAACTCCGCAGGGCAGTTTATTCAATCAGGGGATGGCAAAAAGGTTAAGCGGAGAGGAAGGACTTATAATAATATGTGGCCACTATGAAGGGGTTGATGAAAGGGTAAGTTCCATCGTTGACTGTGAAATATCCATAGGTGACTATGTGCTTACTGGCGGTGAACTACCTGCAATGGTTATAGTTGATAGCGTGGTGAGATTACTGCCAGGGGTTTTACCAGAAGAAGCACCCGTTTATGATAGTTTCTCCCAGCACCTTCTGGACTGGCCATCTTACACAAAACCGGCTGTCTTTAAGGGAATGAAAGTTCCAGATGTGCTTCTTTCTGGTAATCATAAAAAGATTGAAGAATGGAGGAAAAAACAGGCAGAGAAGCGAACAAAAATTAGAAGACCGGAACTTTATAAACAGTATTTAAAAGAAAAAAAACAGGAGAATAACTATGAGTAAAAAGATAATTGAAGAACTTGAAAAGAAACTTACACCTAAAAAAGAGATACCTGAATTCTGGCCAGGAGATGAGGTCACCGTTTATGTAAAACTTAAAGAAGGGGAAAAGGAGCGGTTGCAGGCATTTACAGGAACCTGTATTGCAAGAAAAGGAACCGGTTTACGGGAAACATTTACTGTCAGGAAGGTCTCCTATGGTGAAGGAGTTGAAAGGACTTTTCCTCTTTACTCCCCTCTGGTAGCAAAGATAGAGGTTATAAGAACAAGGGAGAAGAACAAACTTAGTCCCCGTGCCAAGATGTATTATCTCAAAGAAAAGGGTATGTAAAGCAGTGGATACCAGAAATAAGGGGAAATCAGGCGAAGACATCGCAGTACAATTTTTAAAAAGACGGGGATACCGTATATTAGAAAGAAATTTCAGAACAAAATTCGGTGAGATAGATATTATAGCAAGAGACCGCAAAACAACTGTTTTTATAGAGGTGAAACTCCGGGAATCTATCTCATCCGGCTATCCTTCGGAATCAGTGGTAAAAGCCAAGATGTATCACCTGCAGAACACCGCACTTTCATATCTTAAAATACACAATCTTTCAGACACACCTTACAGATTTGAGGTGGTAAGTATCCTTAAAGACGGGAATTTATACAAAATAGACCTCATCCCCCTTGAGTTTTAGAAAAAGAAAGTAGTTTTTTATACCTTATGAACCCTTCCTATCCCTCGGAATATACCATCTCACAGTTTTTTAATCTTTTTTGACACAAATCTGCCACACGGAAATTTTAACGTTTTGTTTTTACGTAGTCCAAAAAAATTTCTATTGGAGAATTAATAAGAAAATAGTAAAATATCCAAATAAATAAGAATTAAAGATTTACATACAAAAATAAATAGGAAGATGAGATTGATGAAAAAACCATGGTCTATTTCAACGACAGTAAGAAACCCTGAAAGGTTAAAAGATTTTTTGAAGATTTTGAAAAAATTGGAAGGGCAAAAATTTAATAGAGATAATCAAATAAAATACCAGATATTGTTAATTCAGGAAAAAATCTACACACCTCTAAATATCCCTTTAAAATACAGAAAGTATTATGAAAACCCGGAACTTTCCATACCTTATGAAGTAGCAGAAGAAATCTTTAACAAACAAGATTATGAAGACCCGCCAATGCGTGGAAGACAATCAGTAAACCCATTAAATAAGTTAGGGTTTTCCATCGCGAGGGAAGGAGCGGGTCTCATAAAAATCACTGAATTGGGAAATATGTTTCTCACAGGTGAATATGATATTGGTTTTATCTTCTTCAAAAGTTTATTGAAACTCCAGTTTCCAAATCCATGGAGTAAAGAATTTTCAGAGGAAGAAGGTTTTAATATAATGCCCCTTATTGCAACAATGCGGCTTCTTTATAATCTTCATAAGAAATTCAATGGTAAAGGACTTAACAGAGTAGAATTCAGCCTTTTTGTGCCAACATTAATAAATGCTGAGCAGATTGATGGGTGTATAAAAAAGATTTCAGAATTCAGAGAAATTGAAGATAAAGATGGATATATCCAGAGGTTTGCAAAAGAATTTTATGGAATTAGGAAAATTCCTGAGAAGAAAATAAATAATTTACTTGATTATGGAGACAACATAATGAGATATTTCAGATTAACAAGGTATTTCAAGGTTTCAATGGACCCTATGGGCTACCGCTGGAATATTGACCTGGAACCTTCCAGAATAACCGAAATAGAGCAACTTTTAAGTGTGTATAGTGGAATGGCTTTAAGGTTTGAAACACTGAAAGATTATCTGAATTATCTGTCCGATATTACAAAACCTGAACTGCCATGGGAGAAAGTAGAAAACCTTATAAGTATTGCAGTTTCACTAAGGGATATGACCGTAGATTTGATAAAACAAGAAAGAATGGAGATTTCTCAAAAGGAAAAAGAACTTTTAGATACTGATATCAAAAAACTAACAAAACCACTTCTTGAAGAACATGTGGCTGAATTAAGAAAAATTAATCTAAAACTGAAAGAACGGGTGAAAAAATCACAAATTGTAGGAAATATTAAAAAGATTGCGGAGGTAATCAGTGTTTTAAAAGATATAAAAAATCTGAAGAAATACCAGCCCGAACAATTTGAGAAACTTATTACAGAGGCCCTGAAAATAATAAATGATGAGGTTTTGATAAAACCCAATTATCCCGTTGATGACAACGGAGAACCCATCAATCACTCTCCTGGAAATAAACCTGATATAGAATGCTACTACCAGAGATTTAAGGCAATCTGTGAGGTCACATTAAATGTCTCAAGGTTACAGTGGGTTCAGGAAGGGCAACCTGTGATGAGACATCTAAGAGATTTTGAAACTCAATATCAGGAAAAAGATATATTCTGTATTTTTATTGCCCCGCAGGTTCATAGAGATACCTATTCTCAATTCTGGATTTCTGTGAAATATGAATACGGGGGACAGCCCCAGAAAATTATTCCTATGACCACAGAACAATTTGCCTTACTTTTAGAGACATTATTAGAACTTATGAAAAAAGATAAAAGATTTACAAATCAGGAGTTGTTTAGTTTGTACAACCAGATAATTGGAGAAACTGAGAAAATAAGTAGTTTTTCTGAATGGGCAGACCGCATTCCGGAAGTCGTAAAAAGATGGCGACAGAAGGTGCTTTTAACATGAAAGTTAATCACATATATCTGGGTAATTGTATAGAAATAATGGAAAAGAAAATTGAGAAAAATATTATAGACCTTATATATGCAGACCCTCCTTATAACTTATCAGGTAAATCATTGACCCTGGTAAATAATAAAACAGGAGGTCCTTTTTATAAAATGAACGAGGACTGGGATACATGGGAATATAAGGATTATCTTGATTTTACTGAAAAATGGATTGGGAAATCGTGGGATGTTCTTAAACATTCTGGCAGTTTTTATATTTCCTGTACATATCACAATGTTGCAGAAATTATATTTATAGCCAAGAAAATTGGGTTCAAACTGAACAATTTAATCACGTGGTTTAAAACAAATGCTATGCCTAATATCACAAAAAGAACTTTTACCCACTCTACAGAATATGTTTGCTGGTTCGTGAAAGGAAATAAATGGAAATTCAATTATGAAAAATTAAAGGAGATTAATCCCCATAAAACAAAGGATGGCAAATCAAAGCAGGTCAGAGATTTCATAGATTTTGTTGAACTCCCTATAGTTCAGGGGAAAGAGAGAATTAAGAGAAAAGATGGCAGAGCGATACATCCTACCCAAAAACCAGAAAAACTGATAGAATTAATTTTAATTGCTTCATCTGATGAAGGTGATTTGGTCCTTGACCCGTTTTTTGGCACAGGGACAACAGGAGTAGTTGCTTCTAAACTAAACAGGAGATGGATTGGGATTGAAATAAATAAAAAATATTATAAGATTGCTTATAATAGAATTTTGGGAAGTAAGAGGGGGAAAAATGCCTGATATTAAATTATTCAAAGGGGACGCCGTAGAACTACTCAAAAACATAGAATCTAAAAGTGTAGATTTAATTTTTGCAGACCCTCCTTATAACCTTTCCGGAGAAAAGTATCTTACCTGTAAAAGTGGAAGAATTGCAAAATGTGATAAAGGCGACTGGGACCAGATAGAAAATATCTATGAATTCAATAAAAAATGGGTCAAGGAATGTATAAGAGTTCTAAAAGATGATGGAACAATATGGATTTCAGGCACTTTGCATAACCATCCCTCTATTGGGGTTGTTTTAAAAGAATTAAACCTCTGGATAATAAATGATATCGTCTGGTTCAAACCAAATGCACCGCCTTTGATTCAAAAGAATCGCTTTGTCCCTTCTACAGAACTGATTTGGCTTGCAAGCAAGTCCAAGAGATATTATTTTGATTATGAAATGGCAAAAAGAATAAGCGGTAATGGGAAACAGATGAGGAATTTGTGGATAATCCAGGCAGAAAAACATAAAACCCCTCATCCAACAGAAAAACCAGAAAAACTTCTTGAAAGGATAATTTTAATCGGAAGCAAGGAAGGTGATATAATTCTTGACCCATTTATGGGGTCAGGAACTACCGGTGTTGTAGCAAAACGTTTAAACAGGAATTTTATAGGGATAGAAATAGATGAAAAGTACTTTGAAATAGCCAGGGAAAGAATAGAAAATACACGGATAGAAGAAAACCTATTTAAGATTCTGGAGAAGAAGGATTCTCGTGGACCATTAGAACTTTATCCTGTGGGCATGTCGGAAAATGGTCTCACTTCCGAAATAAGAGAAAAACAAACCAAATTATATAAAGTCAAGAAGAAAAGGAAACATTCACCCAAAAAGCGCTTTTTATAATACTCCTCTCCGTCCATGGCATACTAACCTCCTTTTTAAAAGATTAGTATATCAGAATGTGTAAACTATGTGCTCGGAATATACCCTATAATAGCCCATGGGGAGATTCGAACTCCCGACCCGCGCATTACGAATGCGCTGCTCTACCACTGAGCTACACGGGCAATAAAGAAAGTATCTACAATATATAGATTATAGTCATCCAGAACTTACTTGCCTTTGCAGAGTTTGAGAAAATCATCCACGCTCAATCCCGCCCTTTTAATCTGTGCCCTCAGAAGAGCAGGTGCTAATTCTTTATGGTCTGGTATTACCAAAATTGGATAACCATGGCGGTCATTATAGAGTATCATATGACTACCTTCCCTCCGTATCACATAACCTATTTTAGAAAGGGCTCTTACTGCTTCTTTTCCAGAGATATTAGCAAGACAACCCATTAAATGGCAACCTCTATAAAGCGGGTTTCTTCTGAAGGGATTGTTCTATGTCTTTTTCGTGCCACTTTCAGATAACCACTAATTGCCTCATGGATATTCTTAATAACTTCTTCTTCGCTTTTTCCCTGTGCCATACATCCAGGTAAAGAAGGCACATCTGCTACATATCCATTATATTCAACGTCATACTCTAAATATACCTTAAATTTCATTTTCTTCATCGCTCCTCCATCTATTTAATTATAGTATCCATGGAAAGGTAAGTCAAGATATGGTCTGGAATATACGAGATGAGATTACTATGTTGTGTATATTTACTGATGGAAATATCAAAACATCTGTTTGTTGTTCGTTGACAATTAACTACGAATTACTGACTACAAACAGTTTTAACTTTTGACTTTGATATCTACTTATTTACACAGACGGTCTTTGCAATAGGAAACCCGTTGAAATTCGTTGCAGATGCAAGTGTATATGCACCCATATTTTCTGCATACATCAGTTCCCCAACCTCAATTCGTGGCAACCAACCAAAAGGATATCCTTTATCGTTTGTGCTCGGTGATACGGTGTCAAATCCATCACAGGTGGGTCCAAAAATAATACATTTTTCTTTTTCTCCGTCCTTGAATGCCTTAAGTGTATATATCTGATGGTCAAATACCTGCCCTGAGAAAGCTCCATATATACCATCGTCAATATAGTAGGATACTATCCCGTGTCTGAAAGCCCTTCCTATGACTGTCACAACAAGCGTACAGGTATTCGCAACGAGAAACCTTCCTGGCTCTGCAATAAATTCTATATCATCAGGGAATAGTCGTTTCATTTCCTTATTCAATTTTTCGGCGAGCTCCTCAAACGATATGATATCCGGATTATACTCCTCTGCTGGAAAACCACCGCCAATATCAAGGATTCTCCTGCCCGTTTTTGAGTTCCTTATCTTATAACCCTTTTTTTCAACCTCTTCAAACACCTCAGCAGCAAAATTAAGACCCGCCCTGTAGTTATCAAAATTAGTACACTGACTTCCAACATGGAAACTTAATCCTTCCATAAGAAATCCCATCTCAAATGTCTTTATAGCAAGGGCTACAGCATCCTCTCTGCTTACACCGAATTTTGAGGAAAGATTTACAACAGAACCCTCATTTGGTACCTCCAGTCTGAGAATAACTCCCGCACTCGGACAGTGTTTTTTTATCTTTTCAAGTTCATCAAAATTATCAAATGTCACAAGTGGTTTGTAAGGTTCTAACTCATGCAGGGTTTTTATCATTTTAATCGGATGTGCATAGATTATCTTCTCCCATATAAATTCCTGTTGCTCCGATGGAAGAAGATTCTTTATATTCTCACGCACAAGATGGAATTCAGGAAGAGATGCCACATCAAAACTTGAGCCAAGTTCAAATAGTGTCTTAATTATCAAAGGGTGCGAATTTGCTTTAACAGCATAATAAACCTGCACATCTGGAAAATTTTCTTTGAACCTCAAATAATTTTTCCTTACCTGTGCAAGGTCTATAACCATTACAGAAGTCCCTTTTAATCGTGCTATTTTCTGAAGGACATCCTTTTTTGTTTCATCTGTCATTTTAAATGCCATTTTATCTCTCCCGTTTATGAATCGTTAAGGGACAAAAAGGAAGTTTCTGAACTGCCAGGGGTCTGACTCGTCAACCCTGTAATCCGGGTTCTCTTTAAAGAAAACCTTCCTGTTTTTTAATGGGGTCCAGTCATATGGCTTTGAAATAAACTTACCAAGCCAGGGCCTTGCTATGTCAAGCACATAATCATACGGAAGGTCATCAGGGAGACAGAACCCTTTTCCTGGATTTTCAATCATCCACATTACTGCCGTTACAACCCCTATTGCCACCTGGATTGTTGTTGCATTCTGTCCGGGAACCAGCCGTTTTGATTCTTCTATATCAAGTATGCTTCCCGTCCACCAGGAATTGTATGGATGCCCCATTACCAGCGCACCAAGTATATCCGCCCCGGAAACAATTTCACTATCTTCAAGTATCCGCAATTCCGGTTGTAATTCATAATTTCTACATCTAAGTTCGTAAAGAGATGAAAGAGTTTCATGGCAGGGCATATAGGCATAATGAACTGTAGGTCTGTATACGGGCTTACCATCCTCCCAGACAGTAAGTCGGTCTGATATACCAAACGCCTCTCCATGCCTTATCAACATCCCCACTATCTCCTCTTCAGGTATCCAGCTCCTCACCCATGTATTAATCCCCATCTGTGCAAGAAAAATCTGGTTTTTGGGCCCCCGTGGTGGGACGATAGCATTTTTAGGTAGTTCTTTCTCATGTGTGCCCCATCCTAACTCTGCAGGGGCAGTTCCTTCTTCTCGCAGCCCTTCTATACTCCATGTTCCCACAAACTCGTTCACTCTTTTGGGTCTGCTGGTTATCTGGGTATCCCTTTCACTGCAGTGTATAACCTTAACTCCAAGGACCATTGCAACCCTTGCGAAATCTCTCTCTTTTAGAAAACCCTGAAGTTTTTCTTTATCACTGCCACTAATTTCTTTATCATCTATCAGTTTATGTGCTATATCAACAAGTGCCTGTTTTGTAAAATGTGAGATTAAACCTGGATTTGCTCCGTGGTCAACAACCACAGTTGGAGAATTTTTCCATCCTTCTGTAAGTTTGCGGAGTTCCATCTGTCTGAAATAAAGGGATTTTTCAAAAGGACTTTTTGTAAGCATACCTGCTTTGGAATCCCACTCTTCAACGGATGTATTTACATAAAGAACATTATGGAGATAACACCATTTTACTATTTCCACACAGTCAATGTTCCATGCAAGGTCTATGAGTAAACCTCCTCTTTCAAGATATTTTGACAGGACCTCATCAATATTCTGTGGTGTAATCCTTTCCTGTGAAAAGGTTATCCCCCTATCAGTCCACTCTTTAAGTGCTTTTCTCTTATCTTCAAAATCAATGATGGTTATATTTTTGAAAGGTGCCTCTATATAATTCACAAGGATGGGCAAAGTGCATTTAGATACAGAACCATATCCAATTATTAGAATTTTTTATTAAATTTTACCTTCTTCACATTTTTCATTTTTTGCACCTCCCCTTTATAAAAGTGCCTTAAAAATATATCTCTATTTTTTCTAACTGTCAAATTATGTAATTCTTTTCCCGCTGGTTGATAGAAAATGGAAAATAGGTTAGAATAGAACTATGAATCACTCACTAAAGACAGGGTTTAGTTTTGGGCTTACATCGGGTATTATAACGACACTGGGACTTATATCAGGACTTCACTCAGGGACAGGGTCAAAGTCAGTTATTATTGGGGGAGTCCTTACTATTGCTATCGCTGATGCGTTTTCAGATGCACTGGGTATCCATATATCTGAAGAGTCCGAGATAAAACATAACCCTAAAGAGATATGGGTATCAACACTGTCAACATTTCTTTCCAAGTTTGTCTTTTCTTCATCGTTTCTTGTTCCAGTTATCCTTCTACCTTTAGATGCTGCATTTATTGTAAGTATTATCTGGGGTATCCTTTTAATCCTTATTTTCAGTTACATCCTTGCAAAGCAGCAGAAAGAGAGTTCTTTCAAGGTCATAGGAGAGCATATTCTTATCGTAGTAGTTGTGCTTGTAGTAACCCACCTTACAGGTGATTTTATATCACGCCATTTTAGATAATAACTATTGCTGTGGCTGAAAATTGGGGTATGTCCTTGAATCCCAGACAATATCTGAGGCAAATCCCTTACCCCCACCTTTTTTGTCTTTCCCGTAACTGCCAAGGATAAAATACTCACGGCTGGGAACAAGACTGGCGGAGATACTGGCTATAAGAAAATCCCATGGTGTGCTTCTTGCCCATACAAGAACATTATTACCTTCCTGAAGGGTTACCTCCTTTTCTATTATCTGCGGTCGGGGTTTGTTTTTAAGTTCATATTCATAAACAACCACCACTCCGTTAAGTGTGATATCGCAGGCAGTAACACCGTAGTTTTCAATTCTTAATATCGCCTTGCCGGCATATGATTCAAAGGAATTGGTGTATGTATCCGGCTTGCCATGTTCCCTTGGAAGAGGTGGAGAGGCCCAGAGTGTGGTGGGTGGAATCTGGTAAAAATAGGGGGAGCCCCAGGGGTCAAGGGGAACTTCCCTTGCGTATGGACCGCGCCACCATTTCTCCTGAAATTTAGGTGGGGATTCCTGTATGAGATTTGTTAAAAACACAGGGTAGTATCCTGTATCATCTTTCACTGACTCAAGTGCCTGTGCAAGTTGTGCAATCTGTGCCTTTGCACTTACCACCTTTGCCTTCTGGATGACATTACCTATAAGTTTCAAACTTATAACTGCGAGTATACATATAATCACAACTACCAGTAAACTTTCTACCAGCCAGATTCCTTTCTTTTTCCCTTTCACATTTATATTATACCCTATCTTACAGATTACGGTAATAATTTATTGCTGTAAGCTTCTTCTCCTTCTCCATATTAAACCATCTTTCCATAGAAATTGGCATCACTATTATTTCTTTCCCGATATAGACAATGGTTTCACTTTTTGTCTGTTTTCCAAATATATTATTGTAATATCTGAAGCCCACATCTATTTCAGGGATGTCATTGTCATGCCTCGGCGGTGTAGTATATCTAAAAACAGGTGCTTTTATAAGCGTGAAGGCAAAAGCAATAATACCGAAAATAACGATATAAAATTTTGTATTTTTAAATAGTCCGAAACTATCACCCGAAGATTTCTTATCTTTATAATAGTCGGGCACATATCTTCTCTGTGGCACAGGAGGTGGACTATCTTCCCTTTTCTCATCAGTGCCCTCTTCTTCCAGTTTCATTCTTCTAACTTCTCCCTCAACATCTTCTTTCTTTATCTCCGGTGCGCCCTTTAAAAACATCTCATCCAGTTCTCTCTGCAACTTCTTTATATTTTCCTCTATATCATTACCCTCGCCAACACTAAATTTTTTATCCTTATCCATCATACCCAATCTCCTTCTTTACTGTCTTTACAAAAACTTTCTTATTATTAGATAGATGACAAACAGAATAACAAGAAAAATTATAAACTTTATAAGTCCTGCGACACCACTACTTTTACTTCTTTTTGCTTCAAGTTCCTCGGCACGCCTGGCAAAGACAGAAAACCTTTCAGCACACTCCACACTGCAGAATATCCCATCTGGCTTTATAATACGGCACTCAGTACATAGCGGCCTTCCACATTGTTTACACCTTGCTACAGCAGGTCTGCCCGTATGAAAGAAACATTCTGACATATACCCCCTCCCGTTTATTTTAGTATACTTCTTATAAAAAGCAATAGCAACACAGTTGACAGAAAAAAGAAAAAATTATAAAGTGAAAAGCAAAGGAGGGGAAAATGCCAAATGAGATTGATGCGTCTCAGATAACAGACAATTTTATAAGAAAGTGGGCAAAAATTACAGAACCACGGATGGCTTTCAGGGCAAAGGACAAGGATAATTTTCTTGTATGGAAAGACCGCCTTATAAAAAAGATAAAAACATTACTCGGGGAATTTCCTGAACCAGCAGATATGTCTCCACAGAAAATATCAACAGAAGAAAAGGAAAAGTATATACGGGAAAAATGGATTATACAGACGGAAGAAAACTGTTTTATGCCTCTTTATATACTCATACCCAAACAGGATAAGAAAAAATATCCTGCAATACTCTGCTGCCATGGTCATGGTGCATTTGGAAAAGACCCGGTTGCAGGGGTTCACAACGATAATCCTGAACTTATCAGTTCCATAAAGTTACATAACTATAACTACGGCGAGCAGATGGCAGAGAAAGGGTTTATCACTGTATGCCCTGACTGGAGAAGTTTTGGTGAGAGGATTGGTTATTATAACCCTTTTGCACCAAGGGATATCTGCAACATACATTTCTTGCAGCACCTTATCCTGGGAAGGACACTTCTTGGAGCAAATATATTTGATGGTATGCGAGCCATTGACTTTCTTTCAACAAGAGATGATGTTGATAAGGAAAATATTGGCTGTATGGGACTTTCCTTTGGTGGAACGATGACCACATATCTTACACTTCTTGATGATAGAATAAAGGCAGGTGATATTATCTGTTATGCCACGACAACAAAACACTATGCCATAGAAAGACCTAACTTCTGCGGCAGTCAGATTGTCCCCGGACTTTACAGATATGCAGATGTCGGAGACGTAATGGCTGCCATATGCCCTAAACCACTTTTGATAGAGTCAGGGGCAAATGATACCTGCTTCTGGATACACTCTGCTATGGAAGCACACAAAAAGATATCCCTTGCCTATGAAGTTGCAGGTGTAAAAGATAGATTATGGATAGAGATATTCCCTGGAGAGCACAGATTTTCAGGTGCGATGGCTTTCACGTTTTTTGATACATACCTTAAAAAGAGCAGAGAGTAGTGAGATAAGAGAAGATAATGAAAAAGTATAAAAAACTGTTAACAATTATTATAGCAGCCACAGGAATAATCATTACTTCTCTATTCTTTACTGAAAGGTATTTAGTCAAGAAGGTCTCTTATATTACCAACAACCATATCACCATCAGTTCCATAAAAATTGTGCCACCTTTTTTATTGAAGCTCAAAAAGGTCCATATTTCATACGCTCAGTTTCCAGAGATATTTCTAAGGGCTTTATCCATACGTCATACATTTACAGGAAATGCCTTTGCTTTTTCTGGACCGGGAAGCATTACAATACAGGAGGGGCAGAAAGATGTAAAAATTAAGGGCTCTGTATCAGGCAACTATAAGGAAGGAAAACTTGATATTCAGAAGACCTATATCACTATTGAAGACCTTGGAAGTTTTGAAGTTAAAGGCGGCCTTGAACAGTGGGGAAAAGAGGGGGTTAATCTTATAATAAACCTGAACGGTACTGAAATAGAAGAGGTAAAGAAGATATTCAATCTTAACCTTCCTTTCCGTGGTAGGGCATCAGGCGTACTTATTCTTGATTATTCAAAAAACAGGGAGAAAAGTATAATGCAGTTTGATATCACCGTACAAGAACTGTCAACAGAAGAAGGAAATAAATTCACTGCTTTTGTAAAGGGTATACATAACATCAAAGAAAG
>ERZ795060.3409-NODE-3409-length-14597-cov-11.351809_pt1 | contig 14597 bp, 11 predicted proteins | sample MGYA00375144_ERZ795060 | MGnify/ENA primary metagenome ERZ795060 (study PRJEB30189, sample SAMN05720157) | activated sludge metagenome | isolation source: anaerobic digester from wastewater treatment plant | place: Japan | collected 2015-05-15 ... | reverse complement strand
GAATGTCCTTATGAGTTTTCGATTTTACCTGTTGAAATACTTGGAAATATTTATGAACAGTTTCTTGGGAAAACGATCAGATTTAAAAATGTTAAGGAAGGACATACAGCAATTATTGAAGAAAAACCAGAAGTAAGAAAGGCTGGTGGTGTATATTATACTCCGCAATACATTGTTGATTACATTATAGAAAATACGATAGGTGAAAAAATAAAAGGTAAAACACCAGAAGAGATATCAACTTTAAAAATATGTGATCCAGCCTGTGGTTCTGGTTCGTTTCTTGTTGGTGCATATAAATATCTATTAAATTACCATCTTGAATATTATACAAATGAGAAAAATATAAAAAAAGCATTGAAGGATGAAAAAATTTATCAGGTTTCACAGGATAATTATAGACTTACCATTGAAGAAAAGCAAAATATTTTAGTTAATAATATATTTGGTGTGGATATTGACCAGCAGGCTGTAGAGGTTACAAAACTTTCATTGTATTTGAAGTTGCTTGAAAATGTAGGGCGAGAATTTCAGGACTATCTTTTTAAACATTCTGATATTAAATTATTACCAGATCTTGATAACAATATAAAGTGTGGTAACTCTTTAATAGGCAGTGATTTTTATAAAGATAAGGATCTCTCATTATTTACAAATGAAGATATGAGGACAATTAATGCTTTTGACTGGGATAAAGAGTTTTCTGATATATTTAAGAATGGTGGTTTTGATGTGGTTATTGGAAATCCGCCGTATGTTAAAGAATATACTGATAAAGAAGCATTTGTTTTTAAAGATGGGAAATTGAGTAAATATTATGAAGGTAAAATGGATTTATGGTATGCATTTGCTTGTTTATCAATTGATATACTTAAAGAAGATGGTTTACATAGTTTTATTGCAACAAATAATTGGAATACAGCAGCAGGTGCTTCAATATTAAGAAATAAAATAATTAATGAAACAAAAATTTTAAAATTTATTGATTTTTCTGATTTTAAAGTATTTTCATCGGCAAGTATTCAGACAATGATATATGTAATTAAAAAGAAGAAAATATCGGTTCCCTATAAAATAGAATATATAAAAATAACTAATCCAAATATAACAATAAATGATATTATTTCCATAATTAACTTAAAAAATAATATTGAATCTTACAACAAAAATAGTAATTTTTTAAAATATTATATTATAACAATAAATCCTTCTGAAATTAAAAATAAAACTTTTACTTTTGTGAATTCAGAAATAAATAAAATTTTGGAAAAAATAAAAAATAAAAATAATTTTAATCTTCAATATGATGAAGTGGGAACAGGTATTGATGTTCATCAAGATTTTGTTATTGAGAAACATTTAGAAAAATTAAGAAATAATGAAATAAAAAAAGGTGATGGGATTTTTGTAATTTCAAATGAAGAAAAAAAGAAAATAAATTTTAATAAAGAAGAGTTAAAATATATTAAACCATATTTTACTACAAATGAATTATTTAGATACTGGGGATCAAATGAAAATAATTACTGGATAATTTATTCTAATTTAGAAGTTAGAAAAAATATAAATAATTTTCCAAATATTAAAAAACATTTGGATAAATTTAAAAATATAATAACTTCTGATTTTGCTCCTTATGGTTTACATAGATCAAGAGATCAAAAATTTTTTGAAGGTGAAAAAATAATATCTTTGAGAAAAACATCAAAACCGTGTTTTACTTATACTGATTTTCCTTGTTATGTGTCACAGACTTATTTTATTATTAAAATTAATAGAATAGATCTTAAATATCTAACTGGAATTTTAAATTCAAAAGTAATAAATTTCTGGCTATACCATAAAGGTAAAAAACAAGGTGATCAATTACAGATTGATAAAGAGCCACTTCTTGAAATACCAATTTTTAAAACTAACGATAAAAATATTCATGACAAACTTATTTCCCTTGTTGACCAGATGCTTGATGCCCAGAAATTATATCACAATGCAAAAACAGAAAATGATAAAAAACTTTATAAACAGAAGATTGATTTAATCGATAAAGATATAGATAGACTTGTCTATGGATTGTATGGCCTTACAGAAGAAGAAATAAAGATTGTAGAAGAAGAGATTTAGAAGTAGGATAATTGTATCATCTCTATATCATCTCTATATTTTTTAATTAAATAGAAATCTAAATTGTCATTAGTATAATTTATTTTTGCTGTCGTAATATAATTTTTATTTTATTTTTTTAAAATTTTGTAAATTTTTGTAAAGGATTTTCTCAAAAAATTTGTGATTAATTAATAAAAACTATTTTTTATGGAGGATTAGTATGAATACAAAACTAAATTACAAAAAAGACCAGGAGTTACATTTTGTAACTACTTCAGAGATGAAAAACAAATTAAAAAATATTGCTAAAAGTTTAAATCTTTCTTTGTCTGCATTAATTGCCTATGTGCTTATGAAATTTGCTGATAGGGTGAAGCAAAGATATTGCTTTGGTAATGAGGATGGTAATATTTATGAAAGAATAGATGCTGATGCCTCTATTCATTTTTATATTTCAAATGAGGATTATCGGTTCCTAAAGAAGATGCATGCTGATTTAAACTTTTTCAGCATGGCAAAATTATTGAGATTTATTCTTCAAGTTTTCATTGAAGAATATGAGAAGATAGGGATGCTTGGATTTGAAAAAAAGTGTGGAATTATAACTTTAAAGTTATTCTTAAAAATAACGAAGATAAAAAAGTGGTGGAAGAGCAAAGAATTGTCCCACTTCGAAGGCAATACCAAGCCTTTTTATAAGGTGATCTATAATAATTGCTATCAAGTTGTAGGTTTTGAAACTTATTATTAGCAATATTTATTAAAAATTCTACTTAAATTAAAATTAAACTTTTATTTTTATTATTTTATATTTCCTCAAATAAAGTTAAGCTTAGGAGAAATATATTCTTTTAGAGGCTTAAAAATAAAATCACCGTCTATAAATAACTTTTAAATAATAGTTGCAAAAAATACCCAATTATTGTATATATTTATTCAGGCAGGTTTTAAAGTTTTAATAATCTAAAATTTAACATATTGATATCTCATCGCCAGACAGGGGATATCTGTATTATATAACAAATTATATAACAACGGTAAGTCCAGAGGATTATTAGAAGACTTATGTTTATAAAGACTATATGGTTTAAGAATATTATAATTTTTATGTTTGTTTTTATTTTAGTATTGAGTGCTTTTAGTCTTTTACTTTTTATAAATTTTGATAAAAAGTTAAGTTCTGATATAGATAGTTTTTTAATAGCCAGTGCAGAAAATGTCGCTGATTCAATTGATACAATATGGGAAAAAGAGAGAGAACAATCCCCATCAATTACAGAAAAAAGCATTACCTTTAATGAAACGGTGAAGATTTATTTTTTTAAAATCGTAAGAAGCTGGGCATTAAAAAATTGGGATCAGGATCCAGCATTTTTAAATATTTTAGTTCAGATTTTTGATGAAAAAGGTAAATTAATATCTACTTCTAAAAATATACCCTCTTTAAAAACTATTTCAAAGGAAGTTTTTGATATTGTTAAGAATAATAAGAGGCATTTTGAAAACGTGTATATAGATATTCATACAGATAAACAGATTCCATTAAGAATTTTGACATATCCTAAATTTGAAAATAAAAAACTTCTCTATATTTTAAGAGTGGCAATATCATTAAGAACAAAAAATTTAGCTCTTAATACCCTGAGGCTTATACTTTTTATAATGCTTCCAACATCAATGATATTAATCGGCGTAATTGGGGCAATTCTTGTAAGGATTATTTTAAATCCAGTAAATAAAATGATAGATTCAATTCATAAGATAAATGCTCAAAATTTAAATATAAGAATCGAAATTCCAGAGACAAAAGATGAGATAAGTAGGTTAGCAGAGACATTTAACGATATGCTTGATAGATTAAATAATGCCTTTAATTCTCAAAGAAAATTAATAGAGGATTTATCTCATGAATTAAAGACTCCACTTTCTATAATAAAAAGGGAGATAGAAGTAGCCTTAAAAAGAAAAAGAAGTAATATTGAGTATGAGGAGATACTTAAAAGTAATGTAGAAGAGATAAATAGAATAATAACAATTTTAGAAAATCTTTTATTAATTTCTAGATTTGATGGAAAGGCAATAGAGATTAATTATCAAAGATTGAATTTAAATGAGCTTATTACTAATATTCTCAATGATATGAAAATTTTAGCAGGTGAGAAAAATATAGAAATTATTCTGGACGAAAAAGAGAGATTGTTTATAAATGGTGATAAAAACCAGATAAATTCTCTTTTTGTTAATTTAATAGACAATGCAATAAAATATAATAATAATAATGGTAAAGTTGAAGTTGTTTTGTCGAAAGATGAAAAATATGCTAAAATAGAAATAATTGATAATGGAATTGGCATACCTCAGGAAGAGATACCTTATATTTTTAATAGATTTTATAGAGTTTTTAAAGCCAAAGATAATAAAGGTTTTGGCCTGGGACTAAATATTGTAAAATCAATAGTAGATCTTCACAATGGCAAAATAGAGGTTGAAAGTAAAGTAAATGAGGGTTCTAAGTTTACTGTTTATCTGCCATTAAGTTAAGAATATAGATATCTCTCTCTTACAACAGGGGATATCTACGTGCTATGCAAGGCATGTCTGTATATCAGCAATCTGATATCTATATAAAATAACTATAATTTTTTATAAAAAGTTATATAGGACATATGTCGTAGTAGGAAATAATTATATAAAATAACGATTATTTCTTTATAAAAAAGCATATACGACATATGTCGTAGTTTTGTGAGGCTGCCTACATTTAACATAACTATAGTTTTTTTTATAGAAATATATGGGATATATGTCGTATTAGTAGAGACCTTCATAAAATAACGATTATTTTTTTATAGAAAAGCCTATACGACATATGTCATAGTTTTGTGAGGCTACTTACATTTAACATAACTATATTTTTTTATAAAATATATATACGACATATGTCGTGGTGAGTTCCCAATATTCATATAAGTTAAAGTGGGATATCTATTCAGAGTGCTGGTGATATCCATTCTCAAGCATGGCTACTTTTGTTACAGGATTTTTTTCTTCTATAAAGGAAGTAATGCCTCAATAATGCCAATAATAAATCCGAGTACTGCCCCTGATATAAGAATAAACATCATCTCAGGTCCTGATGCTTTTTTAATGATCTTTTCTATTTGAGAGATATCATAAGAATTTATTTTATCAATAACTATTTTCTCAAACTCTGTATCTGTTATTGCCAGTTCCATTATCTCATCTTTTATAAAACCATTTTTATCAAAAAAATAGGCATAAGTAACCTCTCTTAATATTGAAGAAAGAATTTTTCTTAAGCCAGATGGAACAACTGACAGAGTCTTATCAACAAGTTTATCTATACTATTCTTTACCTTATCTTTGTTTAAGACTTTCTGTAATTCTCTAGTATTAAAAAGATACTCCCTTATTACCTCTGCTGCCTTTCTTGCGATCAATTCTTTTCTTTTTTCAAGAAGTCCCTGTATTCCGAGTATTTTTTTTCTTGGCCTAAAAAGAAGGGTGATTGCTATCCAATTTGTTATATATCCAAGGAATGCCCCTAAGATAGGATAAACTATAAATCTAATTATATTCATATAAAAAAAAATAATATTTTTTTTCATTTTTGTCAAAAATTTTGTAAAGGATTTTCTCAAAAATTTTGTGATTAATTAATAAAATATATTTTTTATGGAGGTGTTATTATGAAAAAAATTTTTTTATTTAGTCTATTTATTTTATCTTCATGTTCAGTAATTCTTTATGATGACTCTATTATAATCCAAAAAAAGAGGGTTAGCTTAGAATTTTCTCAAACAAATTTTTCTATTTATCACATCTATTTTGAGAAAATAGGCGATAAAAAAGAGTCAAAAGGCTTTACTATCTTTAAACCAGATAATTTTTTAGTTGCCTATCTATTCCCAGGGACATATAATATATATTTATACTCGATTGTCCCTAAAACAGATACTACATTCTGTGTGAGTAAGTATAAGATACTGAAAAATATTAAAATAACTGAAGAAAAAAATATTTTTGTTGATGATAATTTTAAGGATCTCTATCCCTCTTTTAGTATTGAAAAATATGATGAAGAGAGTTATCTTTTAACAATTGATATGAAAGATTGTTATGAATTATTCAGTATATCTTCGATGTCAATAAAACAGGGAACGGATAAAACAAGAAGTATTGATTTTTCATTTGATAAATATTTTCTTAAAGTTTTTGCAATAATACCATTTTATCAGAATGGTGATTGGTTTATGAATATAAGTTTTTCTATAAAATCAAAGATTGATTTTGGTAATCTTGAAAATAACAATATATTTTTATCGACCACTTATATTCCGAATATATTTCTTATAAATATATAGGTTTATATTTGTAAATAAAAATTTACAAATAGGTAAATAAAAGTTAAAAAAAGTAAAAAAAATATATTTTATCTTGAAATGTAAATATTTATTTAATATATTTTAATTAAACTAAATTTTTTGGAGGGAAAAATATGAAGAGATATCTTTTAGTATTGCTATTAGTAATAGGAATATTCTCCTGTAAAGAGACAATTACAACAAATTCGAGTAAAAAAGAGAATGAGACAAATGTAAAGCCAGTGTTTATATCAGACAATTTTTTAAGCATTAATGAATTGCAGTCAAAATTGCATGGCATTGCTGAAAATGAGACCCCATCCGTTGTTTTTATTGGCACAGAAAAAATCATAAAACAGAAGTATATGGATCCATTTGATTTTTTCTTTAAATCGCCATGGGATTGGGACAATGAGCCTCAATACAAAGAAAAAGAGTTTAAACAGAGTGGCCTTGGCTCTGGTGTTATCTATTATAAAAGGGGCAAAGAGTATTTTATAATTACAAACAATCATGTTGTTGAAGGTGTTGATAAGATTCAGGTTACAGTAGATCAGAAGAAATTTTATTCTGCAAAGTTAGTTGGTACTGATCCAAAAGTTGATATTGCTGTGATAAAAATAGAGACAGGGGATAATTTACAGGTTGCAAAATTTGGGGACTCTGATAAATTAAGGGTTGGTGATTTTGTAATAGCAATAGGAAATCCTTTTGGCCTTTATGGGACAATGACATTCGGAATCATAAGTGCCCTCGGTAGAACAGATATTGCATCCGATAGATTAAATCTTACTAATTTTATTCAGACAGATGCTGCAATAAATCCAGGCAACTCAGGTGGACCTTTAATCAATCTTGAAGGAGAGGTGATAGGCATAAATACAATGATATATTCACAGAGTGGTGGTAACATAGGGATAGGTTTTGCTGTTCCTGTTAATATAGCCAAGTCAACAGCAGATCAATTAATTGATAAAGGCAAGGTGGAGCATGGATATCTTGGGGTATATTTTCAGGAACTCACAGAGGAGAGTATAAAGACTTTAGATTTAAAAGTAGAATATGGAATGCTTGTAAACAGTGTCTTTGAGAATAGTCCAGCAGAAAAGGCTGGTATTAAGGCTGGGGATATTATCATAGAATTGAACGGGAAGCCATTGAAAAAATCAAGTGATCTTACTTTACCAATAGGGAATTCTAAACCAGGCACAACAGTTAACCTTACAATAATAAGAGATGGGAAGAAAATGTCAATCGATGTTATTCTTGGTGTGAGAGACGAAGAGAAAATAGCAAAAGAGAAAAAAACAGAAAGCGAAGGAAAAGTTTTTGAAAAATATGGAATGGAACTTGTAGAACTTGATAATAATTTGAGGGATAAATATAGAATACCATCTCAAATGAATGGTGTTATTATTTCAAGAGTTTATAATAATTCCAATGCCTTTACAAGTGGTTTAAGAGAAGGAGATCTTATATTTAAGATAAATAATAGACAAATAAAAAGTATCAAAGATGTAGAAAATATTTTGAAAGAGGATAGAGAATCAAACTATTTCTTTATATTTAGAAATGGAAGAGAAATAATAGTAAGAATGTAAATTTTAGGTCGGGCTATCTCATAAATGAGATAGCCTTTTTTTTATTTTTCTGCTTTTGTAAGCCACGCTTTTTGAAAAGGGGTAAGTTTGCCTTTTGTCCAGAGAATAAGAAGATTTTTTATATCTTCGTTTTTAAATACTATCTTTTCACCAGAAGGAAGCCCTTTTATTTTAATCTCATCTTTTAAATATTTTTCCGGGATAAGACTTCTAAACTCTTTACTTTCAACTATTTCATCAAGTATTTTGGCTGGTATCATTTTGTTTTGATACACAACCTTATAAAATTCCTGCGAAACACCATTTCCTTTTGTTAAAGAATCAATGACAACTGTTTTTATCTGCAAATTATTTACAAGAGAGACTCTGTATTTATACTCCTCTTCTGATACATATTCTCCATTTGAATGAAAAGAGTCCAATTTTATGGTATAAATAGCTGATTTATTTTCATCTGTAACTATAACATCATCTTTTATCGAAATCTCTTTGTATTCTTTAAATTTTTTATCTTTATCTTTTTTTGAATCTATATTCTCTTTTTCTGTTTTTGTCGTTAACATCTTTTTATTTTCAATCGTAGTGGTAGTGGTAGAAGATGTTTGGGCTATAGTTATTGTTGTTGTAGTTGTTTCCACCTTATAAGAATCTTTTTTAGAGATTATATCAGAAGTTGAATCAATACTCTTTTTATCAATAACCTCTTTTTTTTCATATTTTACATAGTTATTCTCTGGTTTTTTAAACCAGTTTAAATCTAAAAAAAAGAATGCTATTATTAGACCAATTAATATTAACACCACAATCATTGAGATTATTAAGAATATTATGACATTTCCAGGTTTCATATTTAACCTACCTCTTTAGATTATTTTTATTTTCGGTAGATTTTAATTTCTTTTTAGATATTTGGAGTATTTTATTTTTAGTCAAAAAAAATAATTAGACTGATCCTAAGGTATATTTAAAAAGAGAGTAATAAAAATATAAAAAATTGAGAAAATTTTAACTTTTATAAAAATTTTATTTCTTTTAAGTAAAATTTTAAACTCAGTTTGAGTAGAAAATAGTCGTCTTGCTCTGATTTGCCGGGGATATCTTTGGAATCAATCTTCACCACCACTGCTTTATCTCTTCTTAATCCTTCCATTTCTTTTTTTAATTCTTCAATTTTTTTTGTAAACTTTTCTTCCCCATCAATTTCAATGCCAGCAAAATATACTTCCAGCAATTCTCTAATAAGAATTGCAATACTGAATGAGTTAATTTGATCATGTACCAATTTCAACTCATTGTATACTTGTTCCGGAATATAGAGCCTAATTCTGTGACTGGCTTTTATAAACCTATAATCCTTATCCCTTCTTTTTTCAAAAAGAAGTTTTTTCTTTAATAGCGGAAGCGTCAATAAGATTATATCTCTTACAATAACTGAAAAATATTTTCCTTTTTTTTCTTTTAAATTGTCAATTTTTTTAAAAAGCTCTTCATTAATTACAAAATCGAACTCTTTCATTTTTAAACCTCCTTATGAAAAAATATTTCTATATATTAATCACAAAATTTTTAAGAAAATCCTTTACAAAATTTACGAAAAAAATTAAAGAAATCCTGAAAATAAAAATTTTGACAAATCTATAGATTTAGGATATATGATAAGAATATGAGTGAAAAAATTTATTATGAAGACATCATCTGTGCTAAGGCAACTCCTTCTGGTGCTTCTGCTGTGGCAGTTATAAGAGTGAGCGGTAAGGATTGCTGGAAAATATTAAATACTATTTTTAGATCTTTTAATAACAAGAATATAGTTTTTAAGAGTCATAGAGCATATTACGGATATATAGTGGATAATGAAATTGTAATTGATAATGTTCTTGTTATTACCTTTGCAAATGGTAGAAGTTTTACAGGTGAAGAGAGTTTTGAAATTCATTGTCATGGTAGTGATCTTATTTCAACACTTATAATAAATTTATTAATAAAAAATGGATGTAGACTTGCGGAACCTGGAGAATTTAGTAAAAGAGCATTTTTAAATGGAAAGATAGATTTAACAGAGGCAGAAGCAATAATGGATCTTGTTAATGCCTCAACAAAAGAAGCAGCTATTATAGCAAGCAGGCAGTTAAATGGCTTGGTAAAACAGGAGATAAATTCTATAAAAGAAAAAATATCGGATCTTCTTGCCAGTATCGAGGTTTTTATAGACTATCCGGATGAAGATCTTAAAGTTAATATTGAAGAATGGTTAAAAGAACTATCAGAAATAAGTATACTTCTTACAAATTTACTTAAAGGATTTGAAAGAGGGAAATTCTATAGAGAGTCGATTACTGCTGTTTTAGTCGGAAAGACAAATTCTGGAAAGTCTACTATTTTTAACTATCTCCTTAATGAAGATAAGGCAATTGTTTCTGATATTCATGGAACAACAAGAGACTATCTTGATGGGGTTATAAATGTTAAGGGTTATGGAGTAAGAATTTATGATACAGCTGGACTAAGAGAGACAGAGGATCCAATTGAATTAGAAGGGACAAAAAGATCAAAACAACTTGCTGCTAATTCAGATATAATCTTGTATGTTGTTGATGTTGAAAAGGGATTGACAGAAGAGGATAAAGAGAATCTTTTAAAGTTGGGAATTGATAAAAAGATAATAGTTATTTTAAACAAAGAAGATAAACTGGATGAAGAGTCTATAAGAAAGAAAATAGATTCTATTCAGAATAGTCTTGTTAATTTTAAGAAATTAAAAATATGCAGTATGAGTGCCTTAAATAAGAAAGGGATAGAAAATTTTAATGAAATTTTTTTGAGCCTGCTGATAGGAGGAGAAAAAAAAGGGGATATGGACAGCTCTTTAATCACAAATATTCGTCATGCTAATTTGATAGAACTATCATTAAAAAATATCGCAAAAGCATTTGAAAATATAAGTTATGGCATTCTTGATATTGGGGCATTTGAGATAAGAGAGGCATTGAATAGATTGGGAGAAATGACTGGCGAGGTTAGAAGAGAGGATATTTTAAACAGAATTTTTTCTAAATTTTGTGTTGGAAAATAATATATTTTTTGAACAATTAGTATATATAATCACTATTATAAATATTGATGAAGAATTTATCTTTTACGATCAAGAGAATAATCTTTAAATCTGAATGGATATCTATATTTCAAAAGGGGGATATCCCATACTAAATTGATAAAAACCATCATACATATAAATAAACTTATTCAAAAACTCTCTATTTTTGTTTCTGGATAATAAAAATTGATTATCTCCTTAAAATTTTTCTTTCTTCTTGCCATATTTTCTGCACCCCACTGACTTAAACCAACACCATGCCCTCTCCCATAACCAGTTATAATGATTTTATTATCCTTGATATTCAAGATAAATTTTTCACTCTTTATATTTGAATAGCCTATTAATCTTCTTATATCCTTTGATGTTAAGACAATTGTCTCATTATTAAATTCTTTAACAAAACCATTTTGATTATAGATAAAGTTTTCGATTTTTATATCGTTTGTGTTATAAATATTCAATTTATTACAGAATTCTTTAATATCAATCTCAAAATCCCATTTATAGCCCGGCATATCAACAGAATAAGGATCTTCTTTTGAGATAAGATAAGGGAAATCTGATGATTCTCCAAAATACTCTTTGCCAGATGTTATGCGACCTCCAGAATTAGAATGAAAATATGCAATAATTGGCTCATCTTTATATTTTATGATTAGTCCTTCTGTCTCTTTTACTGCTTTGTATATCTTTTTTATCTCCTCTTTTTTAAAGTCCGGATTAAAACCATTATAAACCTGATATAAAACTGTATCATCAACATCAAATTCCATTTCGCTACTCTTTATTAAAAAATAGTATGCATAAGTTCTGGCTGCAATTGCTTGAGTTTTCATAGACTCAATATTAAAAGTAACAGGAACTTCTGATGGTAAAACAGATAAAAGATATGTTTCAATCGGAATATAATTAATTATATAGAAACTGCCATCTTCTGGAACTATTTTTAAATAACCAGCATAGTATCGCTCATTTAATTTTATTAGACTATTATCTTTTGAATAGATTATTATTGGCGATAAAATATTCATTTTATTTAAGAATACTTTATTCTCCTTACAAAATATCTCAATACAACTATTATTCTCAACATTAAGGCTTTTTTTAGTAATAAAATCTTTTATTATTAGTGAAGAATTAGATTTTAATACTACTCTATCTTTTGCATATTTTAAAAGGACTCTTATCTCAAATGATTTTTTAGTATTTTCAATGCTTTTTTCAAGAATTGTCTTACAGGAGAATAATAAAATAATAATAATAACAAAGAAAATTTTTCTCATTAAAAAACCTCATCTTGAAAAAGAGTCTTCTCTTCTCTATAAGGTAATCCTAAATGAAGGTATGCTTTTTTAGTTGCAACTCTCCCTCTAGGGGTTCTTTTTATAAATCCTATCTGGATTAAAAATGGCTCATAAACTTCCTCAATTGTATCAACCTCCTCTCCGATTGATATTGCAAGAGTCTTTGCACCAACAGGTCCACCCTCATAATTTTCGATTAATGTCTTTAAAAGTTTTATATCTAATTTATTCAACCCAAGACTATCTATGTTTAATCTTTCTAAAGCCTTTTTCGTAATCTCAATATCTATTTTTCCTTTATTTTCTATCTGTGCAAAATCCCTTACCCTTTTTAGAATTCTATTGCCAACTCTTGGTGTTCCCCTTGAACATTTTGCAAGCATTTCAGCAGCATCTTCCTCTATATTTACATTTAGAATAGAAGAGGATCTTTTTATAATCATTTTCATTTCATCCGATGTATAAAAATCTAAATTTTCTGTTATACCAAATCTTGCTCTTAGTGGAGATGAGATTAAACCAGACCTGGTAGTTGCCCCAATAAGTGTAAATGGAGCAATATTTATTTTAATTGTCTTTGCAGAAGGTCCCTGACCTATTATTATATCCATTGTATAATCTTCCATGGCAGAATATAAAAGTTCTTCTATATTCTTTCTTAATCTATGAATCTCATCTATAAAAAACACATCATTTTCCTGAATATCAGTAAGAATTGCAGCAAGATCGCCAGCCTTCTCAAGAATAGGAGCACTGGTTGATTTAAAATTTACATTCATCTCATTGGCTATTATTGATGCAAGTGTTGTTTTACCAAGACCAGGAGGACCGGCAAGTAGTATATGATCAAGGGGCTCTTTTCTTTTTTTGGCAGCCTCAATGTATACCTGCAAATTTGAGGTAAAATTTTTCTGCCCTATAAAATCTTTTAGAAATTTTGGTCTTAGAGTCTTTTCATACTCATCATCTTTTCCAAATTCAATGTCTGTAATATCTTCACTATTATTCTTCTTCATATTTTATCTTTTACCTTGCCAATAATTTTAAGATTTTTTTAAATTCTTTTTCAAGATCATCTGACTCTGGTTTATTCTTTTTTATCACTTCTGTTACCATAGCCTCCTCATAACCGAGATTTACCATGGCAGAAATAATCTCTTTTTCAATAGTTGTAAAATTTTCTATATTAAGATTAAGCTTGCCTTTAAGTTCTAATATAAGCTTACCAACCATTTTTTGACCAATGCCCGGGATCCTTTTTAGCATGTCAATATTCTCTTCTTCAATATATTTAGATATCTCTTCTGGAGTGGCACTCCCAAGTATTTTAGTAGCAAGTTTAGGACCTATTCCATCGACTTTTAATAGTTCTTTAAAAAATTTCTTTGTTTCTTTATTAAGAAAACCAAAAAGTGCCATATTATCTTCTTTATGAATAAAATAGGTATAAACTAAAATCTCACTATTTATCTTATCTAAAATTTTTTCAATATCTTTTGTAGAGAGAAATATCTCATAACCAATGCCATTATTCTCAACAACGATTAAATCATCTTCGATTGAAATTAAAGTCCCTCTAATAAAATTTATCAAAAATCTATCCTTATCATTTTAATAATTTTGTATTTTTATACTTAAAAATTTTAAGTTTGTCAAAATGTTTTAAAGACAAAATTAGTAAAGTGGTAGCTATTTTATTTTTAGACAATTAAAAGGATAGAGTTATCCTGAGGCTAATTTTATTTTAGAAAGTATTGTGATAATTTTATTTGTTTATTTTGTAAAATTTTTACTAAATACGGCTAATAATATGTCTCAAAGCCTATTACTTGATAGCAATTGTTGTATATAGCCTTGTAAAATGGCCTGGTATTACCTTCGAAGTGGGACAATTCTTTGCTCTTCCACCACTTTTTTATCTTCGTTATTTTTAAGAATAACTTTAAAGTTATAATTCCACACTTTTTTTCAAATCCAAGCATCCCTATCTTCTCATATTCTTCAATGAAAACTTGAAGAATAAATCTCAATAATTTTGCCATGCTGAAAAAGTTTAACCCAACTTTGTCATAATAAAATTCATATCTTCTTTAAACATCGATAGTTA
>ERZ795060.3407-NODE-3407-length-14602-cov-10.044477_pt1 | contig 14602 bp, 9 predicted proteins | sample MGYA00375144_ERZ795060 | MGnify/ENA primary metagenome ERZ795060 (study PRJEB30189, sample SAMN05720157) | activated sludge metagenome | isolation source: anaerobic digester from wastewater treatment plant | place: Japan | collected 2015-05-15 ... | reverse complement strand
CCGAAGCCGACAGTAGATCTCGGAAATGCACAAGCTACAGGAGCCGCAGAAGCAGCTTTAAAGGCAGGGAAAGATTTGGCAGATGCTACAACAGGTGGTGGCATATTCAAAGGTGGGATGGGAGCAGCACTCGGTGCAGACTTATTAGGTGGAGTTGGGACGGTGCTTGGTTCTAAACTTATGAAGGGATTGTTTGGCGATAGCAAGTCTCAAACCAAGTCGGCATTAGAAGCAGCCGATAAGGCAGCTCAAACTGCAGTCGATACCGTAGCACAGAACAAATCTGCGTTATTGCAGAACACGAACGCATTAGGACAACAAGGTGCAGCTGCTGGCATAGAAGCTCAGCGACGCATGAACAGCCAAATGGTGTCTGGCGATGCAGTAGCGGACAAAAACAGGCTATTATCTGCTGGGGACAGCTTGCAGAAGAACGCAATGCAGATGGCACAGCAAGGAATGAGGCAAAATCAGATGTCTCAGCAGAATTTAGCCAAATCTATTATGAACATGCGTGGTGGTAGTGGTGTTGCGAATATGGGTGCATTGCAGGAAATTGCCGGGCAACAAGCAGCTGGCAATTTACAAGCAATGCGTGCAGGACAAGAAGGATTACAACAAGCTGCAGCTCAGCAAGCTAACATAGCAAGTCAGGCGAGTGATATATATCAAAAAGATCTTGCGAGTAATTTCCAACGGAATGTTGCACCAGCACTTAATCAATGGGAAAACTTTCAGGGAATGGCGAGTTCATTGGCTGGACCGATGGTTAGCCAAGCTATGGGCATCGCTAATCAAGCGGATAATGCAGCGTATAATTTATTCGGCTCAGCGGCAAAAACAATGGGGACACGCGCTGGTTCCGAAGAGACAATGGGACAATATATGAAACATGCAGTTCCGACGGCTATACAATCAAGTATAGCTGGTGGAGATATGTTTAATTGGAGTACCAACCAAGATCCACGCAAAGTTGAAGCGCTTGCCAACTATCTTGGTTATGATCCGAATAGTTTATATGGATTTAGAAGATAGGAGATAAAACATGCCTGTAGAATTAAGAAATTATGGAGCTGAAGGCGTCGATACAGGTGCCCAAACAATGTCGCAAAACATTCGCGATGCAAATGCTGGTACGCGTCACAGACAGGAGATGGCGAATTATATCAAACAACAAGCATTACAAAACACAGTGCAACTTGCTCAAAATATGCTTGATTTAGGAGCGAAGAAGATTAGGTCTATTGGACCAAACGGAGAGACGATTGAGCAAACAGTGATAGATCCCGAGATATTTAACTCTGTTAGTAGTTTGTATAAAGGTTTACAACAAGGCATAACTTCGCACGTGAAGGATAAAAGTGGCACGTATATTCCGACAATAGATACAAGAGCAGGTGCACATTTTATGTTAGATTCAGACTACGTCAAACAGTCAGAAACAGCGAACAACAAAAAAGATGACAAACAAAAACAGGAAACAAAACCATCTGGAGAACCATACGGACCGCCACCTCCACCATCTGGAGAACCATACGGACCGCCACCTCCACCACCTGTGCCATTGACAGGGATACAGTTACCTCAACGACAGCCGAATCCTGCATCACAGCCGAATCCTGCATCACAGCCGAATCCTGCATCGCAGCCGAATTCTGTGCAGCAGCCAAATCCAAATGCACAGCCGTTCCAACCATTGGGTTGGTTTACAAACGCGCAGGGATTTTTAAATATGCTTCAAAATCTCAATGCGACTCCAAATAAACCGTAATACAAAAAAATGTAACACAATTCACATGGTATGCAACTATGGCTAAAAATAAAAAACAGTCAGCAACAAATACAGGGAATTCAGGTAAAGGCAACAACACTGGGAATGCGAATACTGGAACTGCGCAACCGGGTAGCTCTACGCCCTTATGGTCGAGTATAAACAATGTATTACAAAACTTACCGGCAGGTGCAACGCAACAACAAATCAGTCAGGCTATAGCTAACAAAGTTGGTCCAGCAGCGCCAGCCATACAGGCAATACAAGTGGCGAAAAATGCTAAAAATCAGCCAAATACATCAGGAACGCCACAGGCTGGTTCTGGCGGAGCTGGAATGGGAGTATATGACAATATAGTTCAATATATGGATAAAAATAAACTGAGTTATTTTAGTGGTTCTGTTCCAGATACAGAAAAGCAAAAAATGTTAGATGAGAATTGGAAAGAGCAATACGCTGCTGGCAAACAATGGATAAACGATGTTAATACTAATCTTATCGACAGAGTCAATAGTGAAATGGACAAGCTTAATAAAAAAGCATTGGGTCAAGTAGAAGGAACTGCCGAACAGAAATGGAAGCAAGAAGGCTTGGGTGGTTCCGATACATTGATAGGCGAAACAGGAACATTAAGTTTAGGGGCACCTAAATACAGTCCGCTTGGCTATATCCCACCAAAACGTGAAATTGCAGATAATAAACACATTCAGCTAACGCGTGAACAAGACAAGCAGCCAAGTAGTCATCATATTAACATCAACCCAAGCGGAAATCAACAGCGACAATATTTCGGCTATTCTACATTGGGTACAGCTCCGGGCAGTAATCAAATCGTTGGTATAGCTACAGGCAATTCGACACATAACGGTTTAGCTAACTTGTTGAATAGAGCGTTTGACAAAAAAGAAGCATTTGAACAACTTGCTGATCAAGCTAAAAAAGCATTGGAACCAAACTTAACTAAAGGTTTAAATCCATTATTTATAAAGCAGTATAATTTCACAATCAGAAGTTATGATCCAAATAAAGGGTGGTTGGAGCAAAAAGAAAATCTTACGTTGCCTCAGGCACTCGGAATGATGATGGTTGCAGTTTCAGACGCAAATCAAAGCACATGTAGAGTAAACGACATAGTTGACGATGCGATATTAGAACAAAACAAAAAATTCCCAATTGTTGTCGGTGCCAATGGTGATACATACATCAACAAATATTTTTTACAGGAGTCGGGTAATCGCAATGTATTGCAACAAATCGCATCTGACGCTATTAATAACTTAATGGGACAACAAACTACAAATGGTTTGCAGAACATGTCAGATAAGATGAAGGAGAACAACGCAGACATAACAACAGGCATAGTGAAAGATAACCTCAATCGAAGTACTGGACTTGCAGCTGGAGAATATCATTATTTAATCACAGACGTACTAATGGTATCGTTAGCCGAAGCACTAACAGGGAAACGTAATGGAAAATTAAAAATTAAGTCTACAACTTTGTCTACAACTTTGAGGAAATGAAATGGCTGTAAGAAGACTTGACCCTGAAATAGTAAAACCACCAGCTCCGTATAAGCCAATGCCATCGCCATATGGATGGCAACCACCATATCAAGGTGATGAACCTATTTGGGATGTAATTAGCGAGGGCTTAGACAAAAAGAATAAAAAAAAGCTTGCAAAGAAACAGCCAACTCAACAAAAAAAGGAGGAACCGGATCCGCGTTCTTGGTGGGAGAAGTTATACAAACCAGACCCAAGAGAAGTCAAGAAAAATATCTCTAAAATCAAAGAAGGTATGCAAAAAGATTTGCAGGTCGGCTTAGATCCACAAAAGGCGTTACGGTATAGATATGCAACGCCAACTGATTTTACTCCAGACAAGGTTGGCATCGGAATTAAATATGGGAAATTAGTAGTTGAAGGAGACAAGATATACAGAACAAGAGAATTTAACGGGAAAGTTGAACCTGAAATATTGCCTATTGCCGTAATAAATAACAAGGGCAACATTCAGGTATTTCAATATAAAGGTGTAGATAGAAACAAATTTGACCAATACACTTCAAAATCAAGAACAGAATTAGCAAAAAATTGGAAAAGCGATGCTTTCGAAGCGTTTAATCAAGGACTTGAAAAAAGTGTGTTAGCACCGCTAACAACTGTAAACAATATTTTTGGTGATAAATCTATAAGATACGAAGCAACGCATACGCCATTCCTAACACATGCTAAATCAAAGCAATATGAAGATTACAGAACAGCTGGCGAAATCGCTGGTGAGATAGGGAAGGTTGTTGTTCCATTGAGTGTTGCTGGGAAATTTAAGTCAGGCGCAAAAATATTGGATAAAGCATGGAAGGTTGGTTTAGCTACAAGTGCGATTCAGGAAGTGCCACAATTAGCAAAAACGTTGCACGATGATGAAATGCAACCATTCGGAGCGGTAATGTCCTCCGCTCTGAATACTGCTGCCAACATCGCCGGTGTTAAAAGTGGTATGAAAGCAGCCAAAGCGATGCATAAAGCAATCGATGCAGGTAACCGCATACGTGGTGTAGCGAAAACTGTTGGAAAAGAAGTGGCGAGACAAACAGCCATAGCTGCTATGCCAACGGCACATTCACAATTTTCTGCTATGGCATCGAAGCAGCAGTTTGCGAAGGAAATGAACAAGCAAGGTTTTGACTATGAAGCGTATAATGATTTTCTTAAAGAATATTTAGCGAATATGGGCACTGTTGGTGCCATCAATATCATTACAGAAGTAATGGGTATAGGTGGTGCATATCGCGCGAAACAAGCGAAAGAGACAGGAGTGCCATTACGAAATGTTGTGTCCCGGTTTTTTGCTCCGGGAGCCGAGCGAGTTGATAATTTCGCGACTCTTAGCACTCACAGATTAGGTGGGGATATTCCTACAAAAGAATGGATTGATAAAACTATTACAGAGGCTAAACAGGATGGTGTAATTCGCAAGCCAAAAGATGAACAAAGATTGCGTAAAATTCTCGAATTCCAAAAGCAGAAAATGGGTGGCGACGCAGAGGATCATCTCATTAATCATTTTAACGATAGCAAAGATAATGTGTTTACAAGTCAGGATGTCGAGACCGCTATAAAAGATGCGTATGAAAAAGGAATTATAAAATCTCCTGAGGATGAGAAATCTTTATATACGTTATATAGAAGACATATATCAAATCCGGAGGAGACGTATAATTATATAGAAAACCTTATTAAGCGTGGCTACACAAAAGAGGATATATTAAATTTATACGACCAAAAATATACGGCAGAATCAGGTGCAAAAAATAAAAAGATTCTTGGTTTCATCAATCCAGAGTTACTAACTGCTACTAAGGCTAAAAAGAACGAAATGCGTCAGGCAACAAGAGATGCGGTGGAACGCATTTATCATCAAATTGAAGAAAATATAGCAGGTCAGGAATCAACAGATGTAGTTAAGTCAGCAACGGTTCCGGATAGAAAATTGACGTTCGAAGATTTAGATGAGTTTTACAATACATATGCAAATCAGTATCGTGATGCTCGTATAGACCAACATCTTGATCGGAGAGTTTCTAATGCTCGCAATAAAGCAAATACTATATTAAATTTATACTACAAAATAACCGGTGAACAACCGTTTGGTAAATCGTATTCTGAAATTATAGATAGAGTAGGCAAGCATTTAAACGGTGAAGTGCCATCACAAACAATCACAAAAGATCCGGGACTAAACATTTTAGACGCCAAACAGCAGGGAGATGTTGTTAGCGAGCTTGCTGGTTTAGGAGACATGCAATACATTGTAAAGAATATACTTGATGAGTTAGATGAGCAATTTTTGCAGCGTGGTGTCGTGTATTCCGATTCTAAGTATAACGCGAAATGGTCAAAGATACTTGGCAGCAAGTCTTCTGTCGATTTCGCAAAAATGGGGAGCAATACAGAACGTGCGAAAGCCATAGCGACGCAATTAAACGGCAAAATTACTTATGGAGAATTAGTCGATAAATTATCGAATGAATTCGGTTTAATGATTAACAAGGATGATTTGCACCGTCGTCTTGGTGTTGTAGAAGACCCTGCGCTTAAAGGAGCTACAAAAGGAGAACCAATAGGTGAAGAAACAGCGACAGAGCAATTAAACAATTTACCATCAAACACAACACAAGAGACAAAAACTGCGACAGCAAGTAAACGGACGAAGAAGACCGATAGACTATCAAAGAAATCACAAGAAATCACAACAGTTGAGCAGACTGCGAAGGCATTGCCAGCGCCAGAAGAAACAAAACAGGACGACCCAAATGTGATTGCAGTGGAAGATGCTTTTATGAAAGCAAAAATAAAGCAATTAGTAAAGCAAAAGGATATAAAAAACATAGACCCTGAAACAGCGAAAATGGTGTCGTCGCATCCAGAGATTGCATATGTATTTATGAGTAAAACGAAACAAATAGAATCCGTAAAAGATGTAGTAGCCCAATTAGCAAAAGACGAGTTTATTAATCTCGAGAATGCGATAAAGAATGGTGAGATAACAGATCCAAACACGCAAAAGATTGTAAATGATATTCGCTTCTACGCAAAGAATGATGATAGATTGCAGGATGCGTTTCGCAAGTATTTAGATGGCAACAGACGTTTACCAAAAACGATTAAGGGCAAAATCGAAACACTATTAAATAATGAGTTATCAAACGTTAAAGAAGCGTATCATCAAGCAATTAACGATTTATATGATGATACAGCGGATTTGATACATAAACATTTGACTGGTAAAATTATTGATGATATAAAGGCTGATGAAACTTCAACACAAACTGTCGATAGTGAACAGCAACAATTAAGTACCAATGAAAATGTTAGCGCTATAAATGAACAAAACAATCTGGATGCCACAACAGAACCGCAGACTTCACAATCTGTTGCAGAGTCGCCAGCAGTAAAAGAGTTGCCATCAACTGAAACAGTGCCAGAAGGTGAAATAAAAAAAAAAGAATACGGCGAATCACAAAAAAGTGATACGCAAGAAGGGGCGATAAGCAACCGGGAAGAAGCTGTAAATACAGGTCATTCCGCCATAAAAGGAATAGAACCCATCGCGTCGCAACAACAACCACCAGCAGTCATAGAGGAACCAACGACTGCTGGTGCCACTGACAAGATTGAACCGCCAAGCGAAAATATCACGTCAACGCCAAAACCTGAACAAAAAATGGAAAGAATTGATGCAAAGGAAGGAGTTGCGACACGACAGCTGACCGATGCCAATGCTCAGCAACCGGAGCAAGCCATACAACAAACCGAAGTTACCGCAAACGAGCAGGAAACGCCAAGTATTACACCAGAGCATGAAACTGAAATGCAAAACGCTTTCGCACTAATTGACAATGTGTCAAATACTATCAATGAGATAGATAATTTATTAAAAGATAACGGCATAGATTTTAGCGAGGCAACGACCAAACCGAAAAAACGGAAATCTAAAACCGAAACTAACGAAGAACAAGTGGAAGCGCCGCAACAATCAAGACGTGGCAATCAAGGCAAAGAACGCGTATCAAAAGAACAGTTCGATTTAGAAGCTGAAGTAAACAAACTAAACTCCGAAATATTACAGCTTGAAGATGCGATGTCTAAAACAAAAGACAGCAAGCATTCTAAACGGTTACGTAAACAAATTTTTGATAAGAAAGAGCGTATAAGATTTTTAAAACAACAGTTAAAATCAAAGGGTTATAATAGTCCGGCGCAAATAAAAGAAAACGTAATTAATAAACTTGATGATTGGATTAGTAGAAATGAACGCTATGAGGATGATTATGTTAGTGTTTGGAAAGATGGAGACAAATTAAAAGTTACATTTAAGACAACTGTTAGGTCGCCGCAGTTATCTAACTTTGCAAATACATTTGGGCTTAACGATAAAGAATTAAGTAAAGCTTTCTTTGGTGTAAGTAAGGATAAGGCAATAACGAGGGGTCTCACAGCTACATTTGCCGTCCCACAATCTAACGCAATAAAAGCAAGCTTGAAAAGTTTTAGCGACGAAATTGCTGGTATCGGTTTATTGATGTATAGTGGCAATCAACAAAACGACGATGAAGAAATAAAAGAAGGTAATATATTAAGCACATTGGCTGCAGTTGCTGGGACAGCTTTGGTTATGCGTGGTGCAGCAAGATATGCTCAAACGAAGCCAAATAGCAAGATCGCCAAATTGATGGAGCGTCTTGGTGTATCTAAAATGTTTATTGACCAGCCAATACCAAACGACAAAGTATTTGAACGATACAAAGCTGATATGTTGCGTAAAGCAGAAAATCCAAGTGAACAACAAAAATTAATTAATAAATATAACCAATACGAAGTAGCTGGAAAGGATACGGAAGAATCTACGATTTCATTGTTTCGCTCCCTTAACCATATACAAAGTGATGCCGAACCTGTAATTGAGTTGAAGTCAGCATTCTACAATGGCAAAACAAAAGCCAATGAAGCTTTGCAACAAATAAGAAATGCTCAGGACTCTTATACTTCCGCTTTGGATCATTTTTATCGTCTTTATGCAGAAAAAGTAGGAGATAAATCAAAGAGTGAATTACAGGAAATATTAATTAAAACGAACGATGATTTATTTTCGGATGCTATTAATATTAAAAAGAATTTAAATCCAGAAGAATCGCGCATAAGGTTAAGCGAATTAAATACATCAGAATATTTAAAGAATAAAATGAAGGCTAACGGAATTGCAGATTCAATGCTTGACGATGCCGTTGTTGTTTACAGACAACAGCGTGAAGTAATCGAAGCAATCACGCAACATCAAGCCAATGCAAATTTATTACAGAAATATGGATACACATTTAAAGAATCCGAACAAATTACAGAAAAAATAAATCAAGAATTATCAGCTGTTCAACTTGAAGCTAACGATATACGTGCTCAAATAGCAGAGCGTATAGAAGCAATAAAACAAACAGAGGCATATCAAAAATTAATCGATACAAAAAATAAGGCGTCAGGACGCATATTAAGAGATTTGCGTGCTGCCGAAAAAATATTGAGTAAAGATAAAGAGCTTGCAGTATTAAACGCCCGTCTATCTATAATAAAGAAGAAGCTTGACAACTTCAAAAATGAACTGTCTGCAATAGATGAGCACTCCAAGTTTGTGTTGATGTCATCACAAATGCACTACATGCCTGAACGTTGGACTTATCAACGTAGTAAAGGAGATTATGGTTTATCAATTTATATGATAGATTCAAATGGAAAGCGTTTATCATCTTACGACGACAAAGTTAATCTGTTTAAATTCTTTAAAGATACAAAGGAGCGTAATACTTATTTAAATGATTGGTTAGAAAAGCACAATGCTAAACCTCTGGATTCTCCTGACTATCCAAACGTATGGGAAATCGAATATACAGATGTCGATGGCAACAAGATAAAAGGGCGCGTAAAAGTAAAAGAAGACTTAAATGTTCGAACTATCGAAATGCTTGTGGCGCAAACTACATCTGCGATGCGAAGACGCTTCTTTGCTTTATTAAGAAAAACCGCTGATTACAATATAAACAAAAAAGAATTAATCGAAGAATTAAGCAAATTAAAAAGCGAAATACCCGCAGACGAGTCTGTTCCATCAAGTGAATTTGATGAAGGCACCACAAAAACAATCAATGACACGATAGAGGCGTTAGAAAAATTGAACACGCAAAATATCGACTCGCAAGTCTTAAACGATATATTCGCGTATGTCTTGAAGCCAAAATCAAAGAGTTTAATCGAAACTAAAAACACTCGTGGATATAAAGATGAAGACGATAGGTGGATTGATTTGTGGGATGCTGGTATACAACGCATGGTTAATCGCATATCAGCACAATACGCAAATGGCAGTTTAAAAAATGCTGTTGAGAAACAGATATTAGAAACAAAGACACTTGGGATTAATAATACATACACTGAATTTCTTGATGGATTGCATGGTGATTTACTGTATTCGCCAGCGAGTAAATCATTTGCAGACAAAGTATTGTCGCCAAAATTTAAACGCGCTTGGCAGGTAACAGAAAGCATAATGACTGCTGGTGCATTAGGTTGGAATACATTATCTGGTATTAAAAACAAATTGGGTGGTTTTACTACTGCCAGCATACAATTGGTGCGCAAATTTGGTATTAACAATTTACCTAAAATAGTAAAAAGCATGGTAACTGCTCCACGCGGTGAATTGAAATTTTTACGCAGCATACAGTCGGATAATATATACGGAAATATACTTGATGACATTCGCAAAACAATTATTCAAGACGGTATTCCAGAAACAACAGCCGTCAAGTCGTTGGACGATGAATATAGTAATTTAATGGGTAAGGTGTCGAAGGTTAAGGACAAACTATATGCATTAATGCGTCTAACAGAGATATCTAATCGTTATGAAACGGCAATGAGTTTTGCGCAGGTGTACGCTGATATAAATCCATTCGAAAAGTCTGGTTTAACTAAGGACGAGTACGTATCACAGGTTGCAAAGAAGGCAGCTATCTTTGTTGGAGAGACGCAAGGTATGTTTGATTTTATATACAGAACTCCTGTTGAAAAGTTTGTTATAAAGGAGGTGCCATTTTTAGGAAGATCATTTTTAACACTTGTATCGCCGACTATAAATCATCTCGCGTTAGTTAGTAATATGTATAAGCATGCCATCAAAGCAAGTGATAATACTGCGAAAAGAAATGCGGTTGCTGGCGTATTATCTCAGGTTGTGGTTGCATCGATGTTGGGTGGCGTCGAGTTTGTAGTAGGGCTATGCGATGCATTAAAAGTAAATGATATATTAAGTGGTGGTGATGAAAAGACTATCGACAAGTTAGATGGCGATTTGAGAGAGGCGCTTTACGATGCTGGTTTCAGTAACGAGACGATAGATAAGATAGTAAAGTCTGCACGTTATGGGATACAATCAGCGTTGCTGGATGTAGATTTACATATGGATATATCAGCGTACGAACTATTAACTCCATTTATGATGAGAGCTATTGCGGAAACATTCGCTACTGATATTCCTAATATTTTAGAAAATGGTGCGGATGGATTACTCGATGTGTTATCTAAACGTTTTGTTGCATTGGGTCGTGCTGTCAAAGCAGGGCGACAATATGCGGTAGGCATGACTATGGATAAAAAAGGCAACCCAACCGGTGAAGAGTATGACTTTGGCACAATGGTAAAAGAAGGATTATTTGGAGAATCGTTGCATAATCGTTACTCGCGTTTAGCATCAAATTCTGCTAACTTAGCTTATTTAAATTCAGGTGGAAAGCGTAAATTTGTAAACGAGTTATTAAGTGGCGTAAACAAACAGGAATACGAGAGTAGCGACATTGACGAAGCGATAACAGTGATATTGCAGGATGAGAAACTAATAGATGATTTTTACTATAAATACAATAATGTGATTAAATCTGACGATGTAAAGGAATCCATTGATCACAACAAAGAGTTATTAGATAACTTCATCAAGTCAAATTTAAAAGAAATTTATGGATTAATGACACGAGATGATACAGGCGTAACCGGCGCAAAAGCATTTGCGAGGAAAAAGGCATCGCTATATAATTACATAGAAGATTACATATTATCATCCAAGAGAACAGAATTAGCAAATGAAATGTTTAATAGGGCAGGATTTGATGTGGAGTTCCCATCAAAAGTAGAAGACTACGACCAGCTTGATTTATCTGAGTATTTACCAGATGGAACCATGTTGATGAATTATCCGGAACAAGATAGACCATTTTATTATGCATTGTATAAATTATACAGCAAACAAAAGAAGGAGGAAGAATGAAAGATCTTGTAGTGCTTGATGGGCTTGCAGAGGCGCTCATCTTGGAAAAGCAAAGCTACATTAAAAAACTGCTTACGTATTTTTTGATAGGTAAAGCTGTAAACGAATCGCGCTCACATTTAAACGTTCCGCAATTAGCGGATATGATTGGCTGTCAGGTGAATACCTTGCAGCTATGTAAACGTATCGCAACATACTTTAAAAATGATGTTGTGGCGTTTAAACATTTCATTGAGGCGAATCCTAACATTCGTTCACTTACAGCAATAAAGAAGGCGTTATTTAACGAGAGTCCAAAGACAAGTGATGCAACGATAGCATTAAACAATGCATTGAGAAATATTATCAACACAGCCAACAGTTTAGGTTTTGATGACCGTGCGGAACTAATAAAAAAAACAAATAAGTCGCTCAATCATTTTCGCAGTAAATTACCCGATAGTTTATTAATAGGAGATACGAATTACATTAAATATAATGAATGCGTATTTTGCGGAGCTTATCCACCACCAGAAGAAGGATTTACATTAAAGTTTCTTGATGAGTTTGGATTTGAGAGGGTTGCTCTACCGATATGCAACGAGTGCATTAAAAATGAAATAGAAGAACCAGACTGGAAATTAGTCGCGAAACTATATTGTGGATATGCAGTGGAGTTAGATAATGCGTTCGAAAACATTTACAAATGATATTGCGAAGCGACAATTTAGATTGGCATTACATCCTGTTGTTACAGCATACATAAAGATTATTCGCAAGTGGTATTTTTTAAAGTTCGGTGTAGCAATTTCGAAGAAGCATGCTGTTGCTTTGGCAATCGCATCCATCGATGTTGTATATCCAATGAGATTGACCAGAATATCGCAGCGGTTACGTTTGATGAGCGAAGACCCGATATACATCACATTAGATAATACATCATTGTTTTTATATAATAAATTAAAATACATAGCAGACTTATTGCCATTTTCAAGCAGGCAACTCGTCGCAACAGCTTTTGTTGTATTATTTGCTTTACATGTAAAACGCGAAACAAGTAAGCTAAAAATCAAAACACTGAGAATATATACAGACGACGTTAAAGATAAACTCGTAAAACGTTACTCTGACATTTTGCATAATAGGGTTAAAAATTAAATTTAATTCACAAATCAAATTTAGTTTTGAAATTGTAATTTTAAATTTTATATTCGCAACAAATCATTGCGTTTATTTCTATTGATTAACTACGGAGGTTTTATGGTGTCGCCAAACAGTATTAATTCGGAGTTTATACTTCGTATTAGGAGGATAATTCCATTAAAGTTTTTTGCCAATAAGATTGGAGTAAAGACGCAAACATTTTATCACAGGTTATATCGCAAATCGAAAATGAACAAATTAGAGATGAATGCGATAGCGGAACTTATCAATCAACTTATTCGCATAGGCGCTATTGACCAGCAAGAATTAGAGCGGTACATCAAAACTAACGAGAAGGAGCAATAAGTAAATGAATAGCGTTTATATAATAGGCAAGGTATCTGGTTTGGATAGAGAGTATGTAGAAAAGAAATTTGCTAACGTAGAAGAGCATTTAGCGAAGCATTTCAAGACTGTTGTCAATCCAACAAAGTTAGTTCCCGCAGATACGGATTGGGAGACAGCGATGAAAATGTGTATCAAAGGTATGCTTGATTGCGACGCTGTTTATGTTATGAATGATGTAAGTTCATCTATTGGTGGGTTATTGGAATTGCATATAGCGCGTGCCTTAAAGATACCATTGTATCTTGAAGGCGACGTATAGAAATAAAAATAATGTATTATTTAAAACAATTTAAAGAGGTTCATATGTATATGAAAAGTAATTTAAAGTGCGATGCAGTGCTCACATCATTAGATGTGCCGTCAAAATTACATCCACGCCAGCCAAATATGATATGCAACATCGATATGGCAGAGAGGGTAACCGAGAATGCTTACAGCGAATTAAGAAATGCTCTCGCTATAGCCGATGTTACGCTCGATGCATTCTTTGAGCAGTATATAGATGCGGAAACGTTTTTACAGCATATATTGCCACACTGTTTGCGAGCCATTACTTCAGTAAGAAGACTAAGCGCGTTAGCATACAGATTGCTATGCGACTTCTGGGAGGCAGTCGAGTGGGGAAAAATCGAGGCGATGAATGCAGATAAAATAGATAGCAACGACGACGTCAGCTATCCACTAATAAAGCATCATCGACAAGATGACTGGAAGAGTCTAAAATTCCAGCGTAGCGTTTGGATAGAATACGAAACGAAAATCTTAGGTATAGTTTTATGGTGCAAAAAACTTGGAGCGACAACGAGCGATCAGTTCACAGATGATAAAATCGAAGAGATAGAAAATCATCTATTGTGGCTTAAAGAGCTTGGAGAGGATTTATATAATTACTGCATTAGGTTAATCATTGATGTGGAGCTTGCTTTACACTGGGCTAACAACGAAGCTGTATATCACGATACGTTAGTAAGCAAATAAAAATAATTTCAATAATATTTACAAAGGTCTAACATGCATTACAGGGAACCAGTAAAATTCACTTGTCCTCTGATTGACAAGTGCATCGAGCAAATTAAAGCTGTCATTAACAATAGTGTAGATGTATCTTACAGTAGAGATGTAGATACTATGGAGGAGTGGATTTCAGACGCTGTATGGTTAATGGATAAAATTATTGAAACATTAGAAGAATTGCGAGACAGCAATTCTAAACTTAGAGATTGGGGTAGTAATGAAGCAAGTCGTGTTGATGAATTAGAATTAAAAATCGTAAAATTAGAAGAAAAAATTGAAGAGTTAGAAAACCAAATTTATGAACTTATGAACTAAAAGGAGAAAAAATGAAAAAAACTACAACAATCGACAAAAACTTTAATACAGAACAAAACTTTAATAGTGCACTCCACCCCGCCATTGCAGCAATGCAAT
>ERZ795060.3400-NODE-3400-length-14635-cov-4.252675_pt1 | contig 14635 bp, 10 predicted proteins | sample MGYA00375144_ERZ795060 | MGnify/ENA primary metagenome ERZ795060 (study PRJEB30189, sample SAMN05720157) | activated sludge metagenome | isolation source: anaerobic digester from wastewater treatment plant | place: Japan | collected 2015-05-15 ... | reverse complement strand
TGTTATCTTCCCCTCCTGAACGTAATGCCGCATAAATCAAATTTTTTACTGCGTCGAATGGATCAAGTGCATTCTCAAGTATTACTTCAATTTGGGGGTCATCTACATGTATATTTAAGCCATCTGAACAGAAAAGCAATTTATCTCCTTCTTTCAGATCGAATATATTAAAATCAGGTTCAATATTCATTGTAGTACCGATTGACTTTGATATTATATGGGCAAATGGATGATTTTTAGACTCTTCATTACTGATAATTTTTCTTTTTATCAATTCAGCAATGAAACTATGGTCTTCAGTTAAGGAATTGAGTCTTCCGTCTCTAAACCTATACAATCTACTATCACCAGCATGAGCAACATATAGTTTTTCTGCACCAATGACTCCTGAAACCAGTGTGGTGCCCATAGGATTTTGTATATTCATACTTTTATTAAGGCGATAAATCTTTTCATTTGCTGCCTTTATTTCATTTTTCAAGAATAGCATGATATTTTCATCAGATGTTTCATTTGCCATTTTTTTTCTTTGCCATGCCTGAAAAATATTTTTAGTGCATAGTTTGCTTGCAAGATCTCCTCTTTCATGTCCTCCAATTCCATCAGCAACTACAACAAGGGTATTTCTGGCAGAATCATCTACCACATAGATATAACTATCTTCATTGCATGTTCTAACAAGCCCTGTATGAGTGCCTGCGAGAATGTTGTAGACTCCAATACGATTCATTTATTTTCAGAAAAGGCTTTTTTTAATATTTTTTCAGACGAAGTCATATAACAATCGTTAATTTTTATATCGTTATAAGTTCCACCTAAAATAAAAAAAATCAAATATGATAAAAATTTTATTGAAAAATTTTTCTTTTGAGTTAATTTTAAAGCTCTTTTTCTGTTCAAAAACAAAAATAAAGAAAACACGGAGATGAGGAAATGGCCGAAACTGTTGAGAAAATCCGAAATTTTGTAATTGCCGGGCATAGCGCCAGTGGAAAGACAACTCTTTGTGATTTAATCCTCTTCAAAGCAAAAGCCGTTGATAGATGTGGGAGTGTAGACCAGAAAACAAGTGTTTCTGATTATACGTCCGAAGAGCAAGAAAAACTTAGTAGCATATATTCCACAGTTCTAACATGTTTATGGAACGGTGTCCGTTTCTTCTTTATGGATACTCCGGGATATGGAGAGTTCATTGGTGAAACAATAGGTGCAATAAATGCTACTGATGCTGTAATTATAGTAGTAGATGCAAAAGATGGTTTAGGTGTAGGAGCTACAAAGGCATGGAAGATTGCCAAAGAACGTGGTATCCCAAGATTTTTTTTCATAAATAGACTTGACAGAGAACTTGCTGATTATCAGAAAACATTGGCACAGATTCAAGAAATTTATGGTCAGACTATTTGCGTTCCTATCACAATTCCAGTAGGTCAGGAAGCTAATTTTAATAAAGTTATAAATGTCCTCAAAGATAAAGATTATCCTCAAGAATTGGCAAAAGATATTGAATTGGCAAAAGAACGCCTTATGGATGCCGTAGCTGAGTCTGACGAAGAGTTAATGTCCAGGTATCTTGAAGGTCAAGAATTAAGCGAAGCCGAAATATCGTCAGGACTCCAAAAAGCTATTATGGCCGGCTCTCTTGTCCCTGTTTTAACAGGCTCTTCTGCAAAAGATATTGGTGTGGAAGAGCTTATGAATGCAGTGGTAAATTTGGTGCCGAACCCAATAGTTTCTGATAAAAAGAAATTTGAAGATGGAACAGAACTTAAGTTGTCCGTAGATGGACAGGCTTTTGCTTATGTTTTTAAGACAGTTTCTGATCCATTTATTGGGAATCTTGCATTTTTTAGGGTAATAAGTGGGACTTTTAAACCTGATACAGAGGTTTTTAATGTTAATAAAAGGGAAAAAGAACGACTTGGTTCTCTCCTTATGATGAATGGAAAAAGTCAAACAGCTATTGATAGTGCTCCTCCTGGTGCGATTTTCGCAGTTGCAAAATTGAAAAATACAGGGATTGGCGATACTATTTCAAGCGCTCCTTCTGATCATGTTTTCCCGAAAACAGTATATCCTAATCCTGTAATGTGTTATGCTGTTACGGCCTCAAAAAGTGGAGAGGATGAGAAGGTTTTTGCTGCTCTTTCAAAGATTGCGGAAAATGATAAAACGGTTAAACTTGAACGGCATCCAGAAACTCATGAATTTTTACTTTATGGTATGGGAGATCAACATATTCAGCAGATAGTCAAAAAAGTAAAAGCTATAAACAAAGTTGATATTGTTCTTAACGCACCTAAAATCCCGTATAGAGAAACTATTACAGCTATTGGCGATGGGCATTACAGACATAAAAAGCAGACGGGAGGACACGGGCAATTTGCAGAAGTTTATCTCAAAATATCTCCAAATCCCAATGGATATGAATTTAAGAACGATATTTTTGGCGGAAGTATACCGCGGAACTTTATTCCGGCTGTTGAAAAAGGAGTTCAAGAAGCAATGTTAAAAGGGCCTCTTGCCGGTTGTGTAGTGCAAAATGTTACAGTGTCAGTATATGATGGAAAACATCATGAAGTTGACTCATCTGAAATGTCTTTCAAGATTGCAGCAAGAGCTGCTTTTCGTGATGCAATGTCTAAAGCTAAACCGATTTTGCTTGAACCTATATATAGAGTAAAAGTTATTATTCCTGATGAATATATGGGAGATATCACAGGAGACTTGAACCATAAACGCGGTAGAATTTTGGGAATGAGTGTAGAGGAGGGGATGCAGGTAGTTAATGCAGAAGTTCCTCTTGCGGAAATGTCTAAATATGCTAGCGAACTTCGCAGTATGACCCAGGGAAAAGGTTCGTTTGAAATGGAGTTCGATCGCTACGAAATGGTTCCCTCAAATGTGGCAAAAAACATAATTGATGCTTACAAAGCATCCCAAACAGAAGAAGAGTGATTATCCAGTGTGTTTAAGTTAGTTTAGATTTGAAGGTGTTTAAAAAATCTGCTATTCCGCATGCTATTATGTTCTTTTATAAGTTTTAAACCTAAATTTTGCACTTCAGTCAATTAACTTATTAAAAATGGTTAACACAAAATAGCGGATCGTACTTATTATTGTTGATTTTTGTAAATATTCCGGACGCATCCAATCATTGAGATATTCATAGATTTTTTTATAAAAGAAAATCATTGGATGAATAGTGATTAATCTTCTAGCCTGTTCTAATTACTTTTTTACGGTTTATTTGTTCTCTTAGTTATACTTGGTAATATTCTTTTATACAATATGTGTTATCGGATTCGAAGCATAGTGGTTGTGATTCATATCGGTTGATTTTAAGAAGGCAATCTTTTATTATTCGTTTACATTGATAACCTTTTATTATCGCGCATTAATTACTTTGCTGGAAAGTTGTATCTTGTTTTTACTAAAATATATTTTAATAAAATAAATAATACGGCTGCGTTACATAGAATAAAGATTAATGTAAGTCACATAAAATTTTTATTCCAATAGTTTTTTCTTTTTTTATATATAAGGCATTTAGAAGATATGAACACACATATATATTAGTAAATTTTTTGAAATAAAATGTAACTTCTTAGTATTTTGAGGATACATTTATTTGAAAAAAGTGATCCATTGTACTTAATTTTATCTTGTACAAAATTCACAGACTTACAAAATGTTTTATATAGGATAAAGAATGTGGTCAAATATAAAAAATGAATCGGAAGTAATAAGAAAAGTTCAAGCTGGAGATATAGAGCAATATGAAAAATTAATTGAATTCTACCAGGATAGATTACGTTTTGTTCTCAGTTATTACTGTTTTTCATCTGATACGGTTGAAGAAATTGTACATGAAGCATTTGTTCAAGCGTACTTATCAATAGAAAACTTCGATGTGAATAAACCTTTTTTTCCCTGGCTTAAGACGATAGCCTTAAACAAGCTTAGAAAATTTGTTCGTCAACTAGCAGTGAAGAGAAAAAATGCTGATGATTATATATATCATCTTTATTTAAGCAACGTAATTGATGAAGATGATAGTTCAATCTATCCAGAAGATAAACTCCTTGCTCTAAAAAAATGCCTTAACAAATTGCCTGCAAAACAATTTGAAATTTTACAAAGACATTACATGGGAGATCTTTCTTTTGCTCAACTAGCAAAAATTTTTGAAAAAAAAGTATCCACAATGAAAGTGCAGGTTCATAGGTTAAGATTGATTCTAAAAAAGTGTATTGAGAATGAATTAAAAGCATAAATTTGAATTCAAAATTTGAAATTAGAACTTAAGATAATGCAAAAAATAGAATTAAAAAATATTGAAAATATTACAAGATCCTGGCTTGACGGAGAACTAGATGAAAAAGCTAAAGTTGATTTTTTACACTTTCTAGAAGAATCACCTGAAGCATTAAAAGAATTTAGAGAACTCCTTCAGGTAGAAGGTTTATTAAGAGCAGAATTCAGAAGCGGACAAGAAAAAGATAATCTTGTGAAAAGAATAAAACTTACTCTCATTCCCAATAGTATTAAGAAGAAGACTCAAAAACTAATAATACGTAAGATTTTAGAGAAAAATGCACAGAAAATGAAAAATAAATCCAAAAAGGGAAACAATAATGCGAAAAATTTTATAAGGAAACAGGCATCAGAAGATAAATATATTAGTTTTTGGATCTCAATTGCAGCACTTTTCGTAATTATTAGCGGAGTAATATATTTAAAATTTTTCAATAATAGTCAGAATTATAAAATTCAAACAAAATCATCACTTATCCCTAAATTGGAAAAGATTGCAGATATAAGAAAAAAAGAGGGTAAGGTTGTTGTGTTAAGGAATGGAAGATTTATCACGGATGATAGTACTCTATATTCTGGAGACACCATTATCACATATTCAGATGCAAATCTTTATTTAAAAATGAACGATCAAACAGAACTAAATATTATGGAAAAAAGTAAGTTATCTTTACATGTCTCAGGAGGAATGACAACGATTTTTTTTACTGAAGGCGGAGTACTTGCAAAAGTTGCGAAACAGGAAAATGGCAAGACAATAATTTTTTCTTCTAAAATAGCAGAGGTAAAAGTTATAGGGACTATGCTGGAATTTTACGTATCCAGAAATGAGACAAAAATTAATATGATTGAAGGTAAAGTAATGTTTACGAATCTAAAAGACAAAAAATCAACATTAATTGAAGAAGGCTATTTGTGCATTGTTAAAGCAGATGGAACTTTACTTTTTAGGTCATTAGTAGATGAAACTATCCCGCGATTATTGAGATGATATAAAAAACTTAATTAATCTATTAAAAAATAAATCTATATTTTGTATTTTCTGCTAGTAAAAACTAAAAATATAGGTTCATTTTATTCTCATCCGAAAATAGTATATTACTTAATTTGGACTTCTTTTCCTCCTTTTGAAGAGGATTCATAGATAGCATCAAGTATTTTTTGAACGGCTAATCCATCTTCTGCGGGAGACAGCGTTTTTTTATCATATAGACAATGTTCAACGAAATTACGCATTTTTGCTTGCCATATTCCTCCCCAACCGGTTGAAGGAACAAATGATGGAGTTATATTTAGCATATGATTATTCTGGTCACTGAATAACATTGGGGGGTCCCATTGAGCGCCAGATTTTGTTCCCATTATAGAGAAATTCCATACATCGCGTTCAATATGAGCAGCAAAAGAGGCTTCAATAGAAAGCATTGCTCCATTGTCAAATTTTATCATTCCAACAGCTAAATCTTCGACATTATAGGTCTTCCAATCCCAATTAGGCCATTGACATTTTATATTGCTTGGCTTATTTCCAATATATGTATAGCAATTTCCTATTGCGGCAACTGGTTTTGGACATCCCATAGCATAATGGCACATTTCAAGACAATGAACTCCAATGTCAATCATAGGACCACCCCCCTGCAGTTCCTTCCTTCCAAATACTCCCCAATTAGGTATTCCTCTTCGACGAAGAGCCTGAACCTTTGCATAAAGGATTTTTCCAAAATTTCCATTATCTACAGCATCTCTTATGAAAGAAGTTCTTCCGTCATATCGGTATTGAAACCCTATTACCAGTTTACGTTTGAGTTTTTTGGCTATTTCTATCATCTTTTCAGCCTGGATTGCATTCATTGCCATTGGCTTTTCAACGATAACATGGGCTCCTGCTTTTAACGCAGCGATAGTGTTTTCTTCGTGAGCTCCATTTGGTGAACATACACTTACTGCATCAGGTTTTATTTTCTCAAGCATTTTTCTGTAATCAGTGAAGCAGTTTTCAGACGGGATTTTATATTGCTCAGCTTTTTTTGACATTGAATCAAACACGGGATCTGCTAAAGCTACGATTTCAACATCATCCATCTTTGCGTATTCTGTAAGATGTGCTCCCGCAATACCTCCTGCACCTATACATGCTACACGAAGCTTCTTTTTTAAAATACTTGTTTTTTTAGTCATATCTTAATACCTCCTCCCTTTATTTTATGGAATTAAAAATTCCGAAGATACATTTATACAAAAAAAAATCAAATAGCAAAATAAAAAAAATGTTTTTTTAATTCTTGACTTTTCATTAAGGTGTTATAATATATATGATTGAACGGTCAATTAAAAAATATGAAAAAAGAAAAAAAAATAAGTCAAGATAATAAAGATAGAGGGTGTAGTTTTGCAGATATTGCACGACTGAGCGGTGTTTCAAAACAGGTTGTATCTGCAATTCTAAATGGAGGAAATACCAGTTCAAGATTCAGTCAGGCAACGATGGATAAAGTTAAGAAGATAGCTAAAAAATTAAATTATCGCCCCAATATTACATCCAGAAATTTGGTGAATGGCCGGCATGGGTGTATTACTATATTGTTCAAGAATTTTTATAGGATTCCTTTCAATTTTCCCAATTTTCTCATACGAAGAGCAGAAACTTACGGTCAAGTTATATCCTTTGAACTGTTAAGAGAAAAATTATATCCGAGGTGTGTAAATGAAGATAGAACAGACGGGATATTATTATTTGAAGATATAAATGAGAAAATTTTGAGACGGATAAGAAAATACTCTATTCCGCATGTATTTGTTAATTGCAATCAAAGAATGTGTGAAAATTGTATTACTTTTGATGAAGAAGACCTTATTAAAAAAGTGCTTCAGTATTTTGCTGATGAAGGGAAAAAACACCCTATTTTTTTAATAGGTAATTTGGATTATTATTGGAATCTTGAACGAAAGAATACTGCATTATCATCTTATCGACAATTTGGTTTTAATGAAATAAAAATTATTGAAACTTTCAGATATCCTACTCCGCAACAGGAATTATTTAAAATCATTTCAGGATCTAAGTTATATGATAGTCTTTTTATCGGAGAGGACTTTGGGAATTATCAATTGATTGCTGAGAAATTTCAACTTGAACGTGACGCGAGAATTGCGTATGTAATGGCATCTTTTCTTCCAGGTCCTAATAACTTTCTTGAGTGTTCTATTCATCAAGTTGAAGTACCAGAATATACTATTGACATGTTAAACAAAATAATCAATGGAAAATCACCAGGAGGACCAATAAAAATGAAATATAATATGAGGTTAATAAATAGAGGATGAGAAAATATATCGTATAATGAATTTGTTATCATTCAAATTATTGCGCTATAAAAAAGAAATAAAAACGAGGAGGAAGAGGATGAATAGGAAAAAGATATTTACATTGATAGAGTTACTAATTGTGATTGCGATCATAGCAATATTAGCTGCTATTTTATTCCCTTCTCTTAATACAGCAAAAGAGTTAGCCAAATCCGTATATTGCAAAAATAATTTAAAACAAATTTGCACAGTAGCATTGATATATACTGTTGACAATAGTGAATTGTTATGTCCTGGTATGATTAAATATAATCGACCATATTATACTGACTACTGGTATAGTAAAAGAATACTCGGAGAAGAATTAATGAATAAAGATAAAACGAATATGATTAATTTGAAAGCTTTTGTCCTTATATGTCCTTCTGCAATACCGATTAATGGACTAAGGCGGCATGTTTGGAATGGTATAGTTTTTGATGAATATGAGCACGCTGGGTATTCAATGAATTATCGACTTAGTGCATGTTGGAGTACAGATCCAGATCAGACAAAAATAAGTGAGATAAAAGATCCGACAAAATTAGTTTATTTTATTGATGGATATGGTCCACAACCTTTATGGGTTCCTTATGGTGAAGGATATTCAACTTATTGGAATGGCTGGTATGATGATGTTCCAATGATTGATACATGGGGTTGGACTACATTAGGCTCTCGTTTTAATTTTGCATATAGACATGATAAGAAAAAGAGCACCAATATGACATTTGTTGATGGGCATGTTGAGGGAATTAGAGATCTTCCCAAGCATAGTTCATCAGGCGAAGTAATAGGTTTTTACTGAAAATAAAAGTTATACGATATTGAAATAAATATTAAATTTATGAGGTTAATTATGTGTAAAAATTATTTCTATTGTTTTAGAAAAAAGAATATATTTGTTATCGTCTTTATTTTTTTCATCATTCATAAATTAATTAGCACTGAAAATTCAACATCATTTACAATTACATCAAGTGGAATTTTAAAAGTTAATCCTATATCTAAAGCAGAAATCAAATTTGTTCCAACTGGAGCGACAACTGATTGGAAATTTGCCTTTGCAATAAAAGATAAATCGGAGCAAGTTAAGAATAATCACTCATACTTTACATTATTTACTCCACCACAAGTGAAAGGGAAATTGAATTTTAGTTATAATGAAAAAGGGATGGAATGCAATTGGACTTTTAAGGCTTTGGATGATGTTTCCTTTAATACACTCGCAATTGAGTTTAAGCTTCCTATTAATTGCTTTATGAATTACAAATGGATAGCCGATGCAAAAGAAGGAGTTTTTCCTGAGAAATATGAAGATTCAGGTTTATTTGGTTCCGCAGTTAGAAAATTTTCAATATTCTCAGAAACAGGGGTTTGTCTTATCACATTAGAATTTCCAGAAGCAATACATTTAGGAATAGAAGATGATAGGAAGTGGGGATCTCAAAACTATAAAATACGTTTTGGAAAGGTTTTTGGAAAACTTGCAAAAAACGAGGAATATAGAATTACAATGAGAATAATGGTTCCAAGTAAAATTAATTTTCTTCATGATGACGAGGTTAAAATTACTTTTAGTAATGAGTGGATAGTTTTAAAACCTGATATGGACATTAAGGCAGGTTCAGCGTTAGACTTATCTATGAACGAGTTTGCCAAAGGTCCTTGTGGGAAGGAAGGGAGAATTATTGTAACAAAAGATGGGCATTTTGTTTTTGCCAATGATCCTCAGAAAAAAACACAACGTTTTTATGGAGTTAATCTTTGTTTTACTGCTCAATATATGAAAAAAGAAGAGACAGATCTCTTACTTGATCGTCTTGTAAAATTAGGATATAATTCTGTACGTATTCATCATTATGAATTTCGTCTTACAGACCCTCCCTGGAAAACTGGTTTTGACTGGAATCCGAAATATTTAGATCAATTGCATTATCTGATTGCTGGTTGCTCAAGACGGGGATTATGGATAACAACGGACTTATATGTTTCTCGTCCAATTAGTCCAGAACAAATTGGTGTTCCTGCGGAGAAACCATATATCAATAATAATAGATTAGTCGATCCACAGGTGTATAAACTGTTGATACTTATTCATGAGCCGGCATATCAAGATTTCATTACATTTGCTAGAAAGTTACTTGAAAGCGTAAATCCATATACTGGGAAAAAATTGGCAGAAGAACCCGCATTGGCCTGGATTAATTTGATTAATGAAGGGGCTCCAGGAAATAAGATTAAAGATTTTTCAGAGTGGAAATGCGCTTGGAATAAATGGCTTGTTGACCGTTATCCAGATCGCAATCTACTTACGGATGCTATAGGCACTCTTAATAATGAAGAAGATCCAGAATTGGGAACTATTGAATTTCCCAAAGGTGGCATCGATGAAGATACCCCAAGGGGAAGATTGTGCCGAACTTTTCTGGCGGATGTTGAACAAAAATTTATTACACGAGTTTGTTCTTTTTTAAGAGAGCAAATTAATTGTAACGCACTCATAAGTAATCATAATTGTCCACCGAACTATTTATTTGACCAAAAAACGAGGGAAAATTTAGATTATGTAGACGATCATTTTTATGTTGATCATCCAATTTTTGAAAGAGGATGGGGGTTGCCAAGTAGATCTCCAAATACAAATCCTATTCTGAGTAAAGCATCTGGGGCTAATCGTAGTGCTTCTATTAGATTATGGGGAAAACCTATGACAATTAGTGAATTCAACTATTGTGCGCCAGGTCAATTTAGGGGAATAGGTGCTCTTCTTACTGGGGCAATAGCATCTTTGCAAGATTGGGATGCTTTATGGCGTTTTGCATATGCTCACACAGATAAAGAAATTTTTACGCCAATGCCAATAGACTATTTTAATCTTGCACGAGACCCTTTGGCATTAGCGTCTGATCGCGTGGCAATAATGCTTTTTTTACGAAGAGACCTGAAACCTGCGCAAAATTCAATCGCAAGGATTATTAGTGAAAAAGAAATCTTTTTACCATCTTCAAATATCACATTCAATACAAATGATTTTGCGTGGTTTTTGCGTATTGGAGATTCAATCAACTTTATTCCTGATAATTCGATTTCAATCCCTCTTTCATTTAATCATTGTGAAGCGTTAGAAAAAATTCGAAAAGCAGGAATAAAAATTGACTTCTCAAATAAAGTTATATCTTCTGAATCAGAAGAGATTATGATCGATAGTGAAAAAGGAATTTTATGTATAGATACTCCTCGAACTTTTGCTGTTTATTCCGCTAAAGATGAAGAAATATCTGCAAAAAAATCTGGTGTAGCAATTGGTGAACTAACAACTGAAACTACAATCTTTATTACAAGCTTGGATTCTAAACCTATTTATAATTCATCACGTCTATTGGTAACACATCTTACAGATTTACAAAATAATGGCATAGAATATAGTGATTCGTCAAGACAGACTCTAACAAATTGGGCTGGCCTTCCTTATCTTGTCCGTAATGGTGAGGCTAAAATACGAATTAATTTTGTAAATCCAAACAAATATGTTGTCTGGAGAATTTCTCAAGGCGGGAAACGCCTTAGTAAAGTTCAAACTAAAATTGAAGGTAGTACATTATCATTTAAAGCATCTATAAATAGCCCATTTGGAGCAATAATGCTTTATGAGTTAACAACGGATAATGTAGGGGCAGATTCAGAAGCGGATAAATTTCGTATTAGTAAATTAGCAGAAGAACATCTGTTAAGCTTTGATAAACCCTTTCTTTTTGATTACAAAGCTTGGAAAGATAAGACAGGAGTGGAGGATTCAAAAGTTTTCATAAGAGCTGACAAAAGTCAGGGGGGGGCAGGTTATAATTTTAATAATGGACTTGATTTTACAAATATAGTGAACAAAATTCCAGTACTTTATCTTAAAATTGGCAAAGATAATATGGCAGACAGTATTAAAGTCTTATTTTTAGATGATAAATCTTCAGAATGTTCTTATATATATAATTTAAGTGGAAAAAATATTGAAAAAGAGATAAGGCTTTTGCCAGAAAATAATACATCTTTTATTGAATTAGCCGAAAAAAATAAGTTCAACATATCCATCATCAAACAAATCCAGATTCTTGGGAATTGGTCTGAACAACCAATAGATATATCATTAAGTAGATTAGTTCTTGAGTAGGTAAAAAGCCTAAATTAATATAAGAGAAAAAGGAGTGCATCATGAAATCAAAAGTAATTGTCTTTCAGAAACCCTACCAGTGCTCAATTGAAGAAATAGAAATTCCAAAATTATCAAAGGGGCAAATTTTAGCAAGAACACTTTATACAGGAGTTAGTACTGGAACAGAAATACGTGTATTTTCAGGAGAACAACCGGGGGCTTCTTTTCCACTAATTCCAGGTTATGAAAATGTTTCAGAAGTTATTGATACGGGCAAAGATACAAACTTGAAAAGTGGAGATTGGGTTTTTGCTGGAAGTTCAAAAGCTTTAGGAAATTACAATTCTAGTTGGGGGGCTCAAGTTGAATATGTTGTTCAGAATCAGGAATCTGTTTTTAAATTACCAGAAGGGATAGATCTTTTAAAAGCTTCATTTGCTCATACTGCTGCAATTGCATATCATGGTGTTCAAAGGGCTAAAGTAAGTTGGAAAGATAATGTTGCAGTAGTAGGGCAGGGAATGATTGGATTTTTGGCTTCACTTATTTGTAAAACAATAGGTTCACGTGTCTTTGCGGTGGATATGCTTGATGAGCGTTTGAATGCTGTGAAATTAGCAGGTGTTGACTACACATTTAACTCTAAGAATGATAATGTTGAAAAAGAAATAAAAGAACTTACAAATGGTGGAGTAGATGTTGCAATAGACGCTACTGGCGTAGCAAGCTCGATAGATAAAACAACTCGCCTTTTGCGAGAAAAACCATGGGTAGCTCCATTTCCTCCTTCTGGTAGACTGGTAATCCTTGGTTCTTATAAAAATCCGATTTCTTTTAATTATTTTTCAAGTCTTTTTAATATTGAGCCAGATATATTTATTTCAAGGGACATCATACCAGATGATATTTATGATATAATTGAATTAATTAGTCGGGGGAGATTTAATCCTCTCCTGGTTCCACATAAAGTCCTTCCTTATACTTCATGTCTATCCGCATATAAAGACTTGCTTGAACAAAAAATAACACGAGTTATATTCAATTGGAGGTGAAAATAATATTAAAGAAAATGCAATATTTTAAACCAGAAGGGGAATATTTCGCAGGTGACTGCATGCCATTTTACGAAGGTGGAGTTTTTCATTTATTTTATCTTTTAGACAAAAACCATCACCAGGCAAATCATGGCTTAGGTGGTCATCAATGGGCGCATCTTTCTACAAGAAATTTAATAGAATGGACAAATCATGAAGTAGCAATAAAACCTGAAGCGGATTGGGAAGCTTCAATTTGTACTGGTTCGTTAATTTTTTATAAAGGTCTTTATCATGCCTTTTATGCCGTTCGAAAACCGGATAGAACACAGCATATATGCCATGCATTTAGTAAAGATTGCATATCTTTTCAGAAATCAAAATTTAACCCTATTTTGTCGGCACCTCTGATTAGTTTTAAGGAAGACTTCCGGGATCCATTCATTTTTAGGGATTCTTCAGGTGAATTTAATATGATAATTACATCAAACCTTAGAAAACCTCTACTGAATAAAAGAGGAGGCTGTCTTTTACGGTATACATCATCAGATTTAATGGAATGGAAAGAGAGCGGATTATTTCTAATTCCAGGTAAAAAACAACAATATTCTGGTATTCCTGAATGTCCGGATATTTTTCAGATGAATAATTATTTTTATCTACTTTTTGGGCAGGGACTTGAAACTCATTATCGAATATCGCAAAACCCTTTAGGGCCATGGTATGAACCGGAAAATGACCTACTTGCCAGTAGCCTGTGTGCCGTTATGAAAACCGCAGCATTTGGAACTAATAGGCGTATTGGTGTTTGTTGGATTGGAACAAGAAAAGAGAATAAGGATAATGGTCCTTTAGAATGGGGAGGAAATGTGGTTTTTAGAGAAATACAGCAAAACTCAGATGGAACACTTAGTACCTCTTTTATTGAAGAGTTAATACCGAAGGGAAAGGTTATATTTCCTGCTACAAATATTCACAGTGCTGAAACAGTAGAGGAAAAGGGAGAATTAATCCTTAATGCTTGCAATACAACTCAAGCCGTTTCATTCAATGGTCTTCCTCAATTTTAGAGTGTTTTGTGAGATAAAACTTAATGATTGTAAATCCTTTGCTTTTGGAATTAGAGGAATAGGAACGCTTGAAAAATCCTATGAAATAACTTTTGACATAGGTCGTAGGCAAATAAGTTTAGAAGGGCAAGTTATATATATTTCAGATGATTTAAAAGAAAAATTAGTGGTTGAAATAATAGCGAAGGAATCTTTGATAGATGTTTGCGTAAATAAAAAATATACGATTATTAATCGTTTATATGAACTAAATGGTGATTCGCTTTTCCTTTTCTGTTATAATGGTAGATTATCACTAAAAAACCTTAAAATTTATGCGATTTAAAAAATTATAATTAGGATCTTTTTGGGAAAAATGAAATTTATTGGTTTGGATATTGGTGGAACGAAAATATTGGCAGCCATTGCTAATCCTGAAGGAAAAATAATAAAGCAGCTTTATAGGGAAACACCAATTTCTTTAACCGATGGACTGAAAGTTTTAGATGATATTATCAATGAACTTTCTTGCGGAGAACGCATATCTGGCATTGGTATTGCGATTGGTGGCCCTCTGGATCATGAAAAAGGGATTGTGTCTCCACTGCATCAGCCTGAGTGGCGAAATGTCCCATTAAAACAAATTATGGAAGATCGTTGGCATTGTCCTGTTTACATCGATGTAGATACGAACGTTGCTGCGTTAGGAGAATACCGTTTAACAAATGAAAAATTTAAAC
>ERZ795060.3399-NODE-3399-length-14637-cov-4.921204_pt1 | contig 14637 bp, 10 predicted proteins | sample MGYA00375144_ERZ795060 | MGnify/ENA primary metagenome ERZ795060 (study PRJEB30189, sample SAMN05720157) | activated sludge metagenome | isolation source: anaerobic digester from wastewater treatment plant | place: Japan | collected 2015-05-15 ... | reverse complement strand
AAGGTGGGATCCGCACAAGAGGGTGTTCTACTACACGCCGGGAAGGAACTACCCTGAGGGGGTGGACGAAAAGCCCTCGGGGAACTATTTCAAGGCGCTCTTTCCCTACGACGAGGTGCCCCTGATAGATTTCGACATGCGCTACGTGCCCATAGATCCTGCAGAGGACATCTTCATCACCGACACCACCTTCAGGGACGGCCAGCAGTCCATGGCCCCCTTCACCGTGGAGCAGATAGAGCGCATCTACAAGTACCTCCACAGAATCGGCGGGTCGAACGGCCTCATACGGGCCAGCGAGTTCTTCATCTACACGAAGAAGGACAGGGCGGCCCTCGAGGCCTGCCTTGCCCTGGGGTACAACTTCCCCCGGGTGACTTCTTGGATCCGCGCCCACAAGGAGGACCTCGCGCTGGTCAAGTCAATGGGCATCGACGAGACGGGCATCCTCACCTCTGTCTCCGATTACCACATATTCCTCAAGCTCGGGACCACCAGGCGCAAGGCGATGAACGATTACCTGGCCATCGTGAGCGAGGCTCTCGCCATGGGGATCACGCCGAGGTGCCACTTCGAGGACGTGACCAGGGCGGACATCTACGGGTTCTGCATCCCGTTCGCCCGAGAGCTCATGAGACTCTCCGAAGAGGCGGGGATGGACGTGAAGATTCGGCTCTGTGACACGCTGGGGTTCGGTGTCACCTTCCCCGGGGCGGCCCTGCCCAGGTCCGTCGACAAGCTCGTGCGGGCCTTCATAGACGACGCAGGGGTGCCCCCGCGCCTCCTCGAGTGGCACGGCCACAACGACTTCCACAAGGTCGTGGTGAACGCCACCCACGCCTGGCTGTACGGGTGCGGGGGGGTGAACGCGGCGATCTTCGGGTTCGGGGAAAGGACCGGGAACACCCCCCTCGAGGCCATGGTCTTCGAGTACCTCTCGCTGCGGGGCCCGGACGACTCGATCGACACCAGGGCCATCACGGAGCTTGCCGAGTACGTCAGGAACGAGATGGGCTACCACATCCCCCACAACTTCCCGTTCGTGGGGAAGAACTTCAACGTCACCAGGGCGGGCATCCATGCCGACGGGCTGGTGAAGAACGAGGAGATCTACAACATCTTCGACACCGAGAAGATCCTCGGCCGTCCCATCGAGATCGCTATCACGGACAAGTCGGGCAAGGCCGGCCTGGTGCACTGGATAAACTCCCGGTTCGGGCTCGAGGGACAGCGGGCCATAGACAAGAAGCACCCCGGCGTCACCCGGATGTACAGGCACATCGTGAAGGAATACGAGGAGGGCAGAAACACCTCCATGTCGGTCGAGGAGCTCGAGAAGCTCGCCACCCGGTACGTGCCGCACCTCTTCCTGTCAGGGTTCGACCTCATCAAGCACGAGGCGCAGGAGTACGCCGCGCAGCTCATCGAGCGGCTCCTGGAGAACGAGGCCATGAAGTCCATGGACCCCAGGAAGCAGGAGGAGGTGATGGCCGAGTTCATGAAGGAGTTCCCGTTCGTCCAGTTCGCATACGTCACGGACATGAGGGGCGTAAAGATCACCAAGAACATCACCCAGCCGGAGTTCAGGGGCCAGTTCCTCCACAAGATGAGGCAGGACGAGGACTGCTCGGACCGCGACTGGTTCACCAAGGCCGTCCAGACGGGCGACATCTACGTGAGCGGGGTCACCACCTCGCGCATCACCGGCGCCCTCATCATCACCGTGAGCTCGCCGATCGTTGGGGAGAACGAGGAGATGGTGGGGGTGTTGGGGCTCGACATCCGGTTCGAGGACGTGATCAAGGCGATCCAGAGCATGTACGAGTCCTGGGGGATCGGCATGAGCCCGAAAGACCTCCAGCTCTACCAGAGGCTCCTCTGGGAGGAGCTCCACAGGGAACACGGCACCACGTGAGCGAGGGAAGGATCAGGACATGGAAGGCTGCAAGATAACGTTTGACGGAAGCAGGCTCCTCGTCGGGGACGAACCGGTGATCCCCTTCATCGAGGGCGACGGCGTGGGCCCGGACATCTGGGCGGCGGCACGGCCGGTGTTCGATGCCGCCGTGAAGAAGGCGTACGGGGGCAGGCGCCGCGTCGTCTGGAAAGAGATCTACGCAGGCGAGAAGGCGATGGCGATGTTCGGCACGGCCCTGCCCGACGAGACCATCGCGGCCCTGAGGGAATACATCGTGGGCATCAAGGGGCCGTTGACCACGCCGGTGGGCGGCGGCATCAGGAGCCTGAACGTGGCTCTCAGGCAGATCCTCGACCTGTTCGCGTGCATTCGGCCCGTGAGATACTACGCGGGCACCCCCGCCCCCGTGAAGAGGCCGGACCTCGTGGACATCACGGTGTTCAGGGAGAACACCGAGGACCTCTACGCCGGGATCGAGTGGAAGGAGGGGACGAAAGAGGCCTCGCGCGTGATCGCCTTTTTGAAGGACGAGATGGGTGTCTCCCTGAGGGAGGATTCGGGCATCGGGATCAAGCCCATTTCCAAGACCGGGACGAGGCGTCTGGTACGCATGGCGATACAGTACGCCCTCGAGAGGGGAAAGAAGACCGTGACGCTCGTGCACAAGGGCAACATCATGAAGTTCACGGAGGGGGCGTTCAGGGATTGGGGGTACGAGCTCGCCCGCGAGGAGTTCGGCGACGTGACCGTCACCGAGGAGGAGTTGTCGACACGCTACGGCGGCCGACTGCCAGACGGCAAGATCCTCGTGAACGACCGCATAGCCGACTCCATGTTCCAGCAGGTGCTCCTGAGACCCGCCGAGTACGATGTCCTCGCCGTGCCGAACCTCATCGGCGACTTCATCTCGGACGCGCTCGCCGCCCAGGTGGGGGGGCTCGGCATGGCGCCGGGCGCGAACATCGGGATCCCGTACGCGGTCTTCGAGGCGACACACGGGACCGCGCCCAAGTACGCCGGCCAGGACAAGATCAACCCGGGCTCGCTCATCCTTTCGGGCGCGATGATGTTCGACTACCTGGGATGGACGGAGGCGGGGGCGTTGATCAGGTCCGGTCTCGAGAGGACGATCGAGGACAAGCTTGTCACCTATGACCTCGAGCGGCAGATGGAGGGGGCGACGCTCGTGTCCTGCTCGGGGTTCGCCTCCGCGATCGTCGAGAGGATGTGACGGTACGGGCCTTGGGCGTTTCCTGAGCGCGCCGTCTCTCAGGCCTTCTTCTTGCCGAGGAGGTAACCGAAGGCGAGGCCGATCGCGAAGGTGGATCCGACCACGATCCACTTGGGCGCGGAGAGCAGGGTCCAGAACAGGAACTGGAACGAGGTCTGCTCGAAGTTCTGGAGGATGAAGATGAAGCCGAGCGCGCAGGCCACGGCAATGCCGATGAGCTTGGAGTTCGCCTTGAACCCTTCGGTATCCATGCCCAGCCCCTCTTGGCGATGATCCTGAACTATGGCATGCGCCCGGGTGCGTGTCAACATGCATTCGCCCCGCTCAAGGGCCGCTGGCCCGTCTTGTGGAAGAACACCCCGTGCGGGGTCTCAACAAGACAGGGTCCCTGCCCGAGGAGACGCATGCCGGCAGGGGGTGCCCGGAGACCGTGAGGTGTATGCCCGCGGCCGGCCCTTTTGCCAGGCCCACGGTGCGTGTGGTATCATGGAACGATGATCAACGAGGTGATCGTCGTATCGAGGGACTTGAAAGTGGTGGCGGCCTCCGACGGCGCTGCGTCCATACTCGGCACGGCGAAGGTGTCCGAGGGCGAGAGGATCGACGCTCGTCACCCCCTCCTCGCACCCCTCTTCGAAGGCAGGCATGAGGTCGTTCTCGACGGCGCAAAGGCGAGGCTTGCCGGTACGGGGGAGACGTACGTGATCGTGCTTTCGGCCCCTCCCGGGGTTGCAAGGGGGAACTCGACGGCTTCGCTGGACGCCGGGCTTCTCGAGAAGATCGTCGAGGATGCGCCCATAGGCATCATCATCGCGGACGAAAGCGGCAGGATCGAGTACCTGAACAGGAAACAGGAACAGAACAGCCGGAGGAGGCGCGAGGACCTCTACCACCGGGACCTCAGGGACGTCTACCGCAGGTCATACGAACACCCGGAGGTCGTGAGGATGTACGAGAACCTCAGGTCCGGGGCCGAGGAGGACCAGAAGGCGATCATCGATCACTACAACCCCCAGTTCTACAAGCGGGACATGACCATCAAGTTCCTCGGCAAGAGGCTCAAGGATTACGGCAAGGTGGCGATCTTCGTCGAGATAGAGGAGGAACTCTACAGGCAGAAGCGCAAGGCTGAGAAGGCCGGCGAGGAACTGAGGCTTTCGAGGACGTACCTGACGAGACTCTTGGACGCCTCCCCGAACATGGTCGTCTCCATCGACAAGAACAGGACCATCCTCAGCTTCAACAAGACGGCGGAACGACTTCTGGGCTGTATGGCTGAGGAGGTGTACGGCACGAAGGTGGACCGGTTCTTTCCCAAAGAAGAACTGCCGAAGCTGTTCCTCGCCGTGGATGCGCGCATTCCCTGGTTCGGGACCACGCACCTCATTCACGCGGACGGAACCGGGTTCCCTGTCGAGCTCTCCTCCACCAAGATCGTCGACGAGATCACGGGCAAGGAGATAGCGACGCTGCTCATCGCGGTGGACATCAGGGAGCGAAACAGGCTCAGGAAGAACCTCATCCAGTCGCAGAAGATGACCTTCATAGGCGAGCTCGTCAGCGGGCTCGCGCACCAGCTCAACAACCCCCTCGTGGGCGTGGTGAACATCGCCGAGGTGCTCATGCACGCCATGGAACGGGGAGACCCGCGGGCCGAGTATGTGCGCATGATCAAGGACGCGGGCGAGCATTGCAGGGAGGTGATCGCCCGGCTCCTGAGGTTCTCGCGCAGGCACGACACCACCACCCACGTCGACGTCGACGTGGTCGCCGTGATGGGCGCGAGCATAGAGCTCCTCTCGAGACACCCGCGTTTCGGCAAGATCAAGGTGGAACGAGACCTCGGCGTGGTCCCCTGTGTCAGGGGGGACCCGGTCCTCCTCCAGCAGGCCTTCATGAACATCCTCATGAACAGCGCCGAGGCGGTGGGCGACGACGGGGTCATCCGGGTGGGGTGCTCCCTGCAGAACGGCACCGTGCCTCAGGTGGAGGTGACCATAGCGGACAACGGCAGGGGGATCCCCGAGGAACACATCCCGAGGATCTTCGAGCCGTTCTACAGCACCAAGGCGGACGACGAGGGAACGGGCATAGGGCTGAGCCTCGCGTACTGGATCGTGCAGGACCACGGCGGGAGGATAGACGTGGAGAGCACCCCCGGGAAAGGCACCTGCTTCGTCGTGATGCTGCCGGCAAAGGAGTGAACGGGGCGTGGAAGGGAACAAGCCCGGCATACTCGTCGTCGACGACGAGGAATACACGAGGGCCTTCTTCAAGGGCATCCTGCCGCCTGACAGATACCGCCTGGCGCTCGCGAAAGACGGGGCGGAAGCCCTGCGACTGTGGTCGGAGGGAGGGGTCGACCTCGTCATCATGGACATCCGCATGCCCGTCCTGGACGGGATGGAGGCGCTGCGCAGGATAAGGGCCACCGATCAGGACACCATGGTCATCATGATCTCCGCCTACGGCGACATGGACTCGGTCATCGAGGCCATGCGGCTGGGCGCGAACGATTTCTTCACCAAGCCGTTCGCGAGCATCGACAAGATCCTCCTCGATATCCGGAACTGCCTCGAGAGACGCTCGCTCATGAGGGAGAACGCCACGCTCAGGAGGCAGGTGGAGGCGGAGCTGACGAGGCACGACTTGGTGTTCGTCTCCAAGGCGATGGAGCGGATAGTGGCGATGGCGGCGAGGGCGGCCGAGCTCGACATGCCGGTGCTCCTGCTCGGGGAGTCCGGAACGGGCAAAGAGGTCCTGGCCCGCCTGATCCATGCCAGGAGCCCCAGGTCGAAGGCGCAGTTCTTCGCGGTGAACTGCGGGGCCCTCACGGATACCCTCTTGGAATCGACGCTCTTCGGGTACGAGAAGGGGGCGTTCACGGGCGCCGCCGCCACGACCCCGGGATACTTCGAGGCCGCCCGCGGAGGGACCATCTTTCTCGACGAGATAGGAGAGACCCCTCCGGCGTTCCAGGTCAAGCTCCTGCGCGTCCTCCAGGAGGGCGAGATCATGCGCGTGGGCGGGACGAAGCCCATACGCGTGGACTTCCGCCTCGTGTCGGCCACCAACACCGACCTGGCCGATCTCGTGGCCAGGGGGGCCTTCCGCAGGGACCTCTACTACCGCATCAACGTGGTGAGGATCGAGATCCCGCCTTTGAGGGAAAGGCCCGAGGATGTCCCGGTTCTGCTCGAGCACTTCATGGAGCGGGTGTGCCGGCGCAACAACCTGAAGCCCAGGCGCTTTTCGAGGGAGGCGCTCGATGTGCTCGTGAGACAGGGGTGGGAGGGGAACGTGAGGGAGCTCGCGAACCTCGTGGAGCGCCTCATGGTGTCCACGGGCAGGGGTCCCGTCTCCGTCGAAGACCTGCCCCCGGAGTACCGGGAACCTTCCCCCTGCGCAAGCCGAAGCGGGCTCGAGCTCGACTACCAGAAGGCGCGTGACGCGTTCGAGCGCGCCTACTTCTCGCGGCTGGTCGAAGCGGCGGGGGGTGACCTCAGGAGGGCCTCCGAGCTCTCCGGGCTCGACCTCTCCACCCTCTACCGAAAGAAGAAGAGGGTCTCGCCCCTGGATATGCACGATCGCAAAGGCCGTTTGCACTCGCGCGAATAACCCATCTCCCTGGAATCTTTGGTCAAATAAGCCGGCGCCTGAATCCTTTCTTGCGGTCCTGCAACGCGTGTACGTGCAACTGCCTGTCCATGTGTGTGCGTGGAGTGAAATATCCTCAAGAATCATAATCTAGTATGCATGGGGACGCGCGGTGGCACGGGTATTGCTGTTATAATGTGAGTCAATATTATAATCTAAGATCCGCGCCCGTCTCCCGTTGGGGCGGGCATCAACGCAAAAGGGAGGTTGACATGCCGGTCTTCAAGAACACGGAACACCTGTACGAGACGCTGGGGGGATTCTGGAAGGCCCTGTACGAAAGGCAGGATTTTTCGCAGGCCGTCAAGTCCGCGGGGATACAGATCAAGTTCGAGATCACGGATCCCCAGGCGGTCATCTGGGTCGGCCCGGACGGTGTGGAGTTCGGTGAGCAGAACCTCAAGCCCGACGTCACCATGCAGCTCGCGGGCGACACCTGCCATGCCTTCTGGAAGAAGGAGGTGAGCCTTCCGGTTGCCCTCGCAAAGAGACAGATAAAGTCCAAGGGAAACATAGCCAAGGTCATGAAGCTGCTGCCCTTGGTGAAGCCGGCCTACGATATGTACCCCGAGTACATGAAGAAGCACGGCCTCTAGGGGGAATCCGCCGCGCCCCCGCGAAGAGCGGGGCGAGCACATCACGAAGAGGGGGTCCAACCATGTCCGAGCAATCCGTCGCTGGCCTGTTGTATGATGAACTGCTCCAGAAGGTGGAGAAGAAGCCCGACTTCCCCATCCTCACCTTCGAGAACGGCGAGGGTCTCGCCGACGAGGTCCTGACCTACGAGGACATCTACCGGGGGGCCTGCAAGGTGGCCTCTGCCCTCAGGAAGGCGGGCATCGGCAAGGGGGACAGGTTCAGCCTCGTCATGCGGAACCACCCCGAGTTCCTCTATGCGATGATAGCCGCCTCCATGACCGGAGCGGTCGTGGTGCCCATCGATCCCCGTTCGAAGGGGAGCAAGCTGAGCTACCAGATCAGGGATTCGTCCTCCAAGGGCGTGATCTTTACGGCCGAGTTCGCCCCGGAGGTCCTCGCGAGCCTTTCCGAGCTCAAGGATGTCAAGGTCATCGGGGTGTGCTACAAGGAGGGCTTCGGCGAGGAGGTCGTCAAGGGCTACCCCTCGCTCAACGAGATCCTCGAGGGACCTGACGCATCCCTCCCGGACGACGCGAACAAGGATCTGAACATCCCGCTCGAGGTCATCTACACGTCCGGCACCACCGGGGACCCCAAGGGCGTGGTCATCAAGGGAAACCGCCTCCCCATGTTCACCATGCTCGCGCAGTTCGTGTGGCAGTACACCGAGCAGGACAAGCTGTACACGGGGCTTTCGCTGACCCACGGCAACGCCCAGGCCGTGACCCTAGTCCCTTCGCTCATGCTCTCGATCCCCGCGGTGATCAGCAGAAAGTTCACCAAGAGCAGGCTGTGGGACATCTGCAGGAAGCACGGATGCACCACGTTCTCGCTCCTGGGAGGAATGATGATGGGGCTCTACAGCGAGCCCAGGAGGCCGGACGACGCGGACAACCCCGTGAGGGTCGTTCTCAGCGCAGGGACCCCCAGGAGCATCTGGGAGGATTTCGAGAAGCGTTTCAACGTGAAGATCCACGAGTGGTACGGCGCGGTCGAGGGGGGATTCGCCCACAACCCGCCTGGTGTGGGGCCCATCGGGTCTTTCGGGAAGCCCATCGAGGGGATCATGGAGATGAAGGTGGTCCGGGAGGACGACACCGAGTGTGCCCCCGGGGAGATCGGCGAGCTCATCGTCGTCCCCAAGCAGGGAAAAGCGGAGGTCGAGTACCTGGGCAAGAAGAAGGCTTCGGAGGAAAAGACCAGGGGTGGGGTCTTGAGGACCGGGGACATGTGTCACAGGGACGAGAATGGCTGGTTCTACTTCGACTTCCGCAAGGGAGGCGGTCTCAGGCGCCACGGCGATTTCATCCTGCCCGAGTACGTGGAGAAGGCGCTGGCCGAACTCCCCGAGGTGTCCGACGTGTGCGTTTACGGCATCCCCGCCGAGACGGGCGCGCCGGGCGAGAGCGACATCGTCGCGGCCGTCGTGCTCGTCCCCGGGGTGGCGCTCGACCTCGGCAAGGTACGGTCGGCCCTCGAGAAGAGCCTGGAGAAGAACTCCATCCCCCAGTTCCTGCAGGTCGTGGAGGAGATCCCCAAGTCTGCCTCGGAGAAGAATCTCGACCGGCTTCTCAAGGAGGAGTTCCGAAAGGACGCACCGAACGTTTACAGGCTGTGACAGGTTCGCAGTTTGACAATCGCTGAAGGAGGAGAAACAGATGGCTTACGATTACCTCGACCTGCAGTGCGCAGACCAGATCGTCCTGAACGACGATCACGAGGCCCTCAAGAAACAGGTGAGGAAGTTCGTCAACGAGGTGGTGAAACCCGCATCCATCGAGCTCGACAAGATGAGCGCCCTCGACGTGATCAAGGAGGGGTCGCCCTACTGGACGGTCATGCGCAAGATGCACGAGCTGGGCTACCACACCATCTTCATACCCGAGGAACTGGGAGGCATAGGGCTCGACCCGCTGGGGCTCCACATCTTCTTCGAGGAGATGGCGGCGGGCAGCATAGGGCTGGCGGTCGCCTGCGGCGTGGACGTGTTCCCCTCGTTCTTCACCTCGCTCATCCTGCCCGACTACCCGGAGCTCGAGGAGCTCATCATACAACCCTACGTGGCCGACAGGGACTGTTGCCTGCTGGGATGCTGGGCGATCACCGAGCCCGAGCACGGCTCCGACATCCTCACGCCCTACCAGGACCACTTCCATAACCCCAGGATCACCCACCAGCTCGTGGGCAAGCCCGATGGCGACGACTGGATCCTGAACGGCCAGAAGGCCGCATGGGTCTCGAACGGGACCACGGCGACCATGGCCCTGTTGTTTTTCGGCACGGACCCGTCCAAGGGTCTTGCAGGCGGGGGGATAGCGATCGCCGACCTGACCGTCCCGGGCGTGTCCAGGGGCAAGGCGCTCGAGAAGATCGGCCAGAGAGATCTGCCGCAGGGGGAGATCTACTTCGACGACGTGAGGGTGCCGAAGGAACGCATCGTCTGCACCGCGGACGCCTACGAGCAGATGACCGACCTCGTGCTGGGGGCGGCGAACGCCCACATGGCGGTCATGTGCCTGGGAGGAGCCAGGGCCGCGTTCGAGGAGACGCTCACCTACACGAGGGAACGTGTCCAGGGCGGCAAGCCGCTGTGCGAGCACCAGGACATCCAGAGGCGCCTCGCGGAGATGTTCATCGAGATCGAGGCCGCCAGGCAACTCTCCAGGAACGTCCTGAACTACAACCTCTGGAGCTTCCCGCCGCACACCACGTACTCGATGGTGTCCAAGATCTTCTGCTCGCGCACAGCCTTCGACGTCGCCCAGAACGCGCTGCAGATCTTCGGAGGGAACGGGCTCTCCAAGGAATACCACATCGAGAAGCTCTTCAGGGACATCACGTCCACGAGGATCGAGGACGGATCCAACGAGACCCTGACGCTTGCCGTGGGGCACGAGATCCTCTTCGGCGAGCGGCCGTACTGAGACACATGGGGAGCCGGGTTGCAGGCACAGGAGACACTTTCATCGCCAGGAGGCATCCATGAGTGACGTGTACATCATCGGCGTGGGCATGATCAGGTTCGGCAAGTACCTCGACGGATCCGTGAGGGGCATGGCGAAGGAGGCCTTCGACCTCGTCCTGAAGGACGCGGGGATACCCAAAGAGGCCATCGAGGCGGCCTACGTCTCGAACACGTTCTGGGGCATGTTTTCCAACCAGCATTCCATCAAGGGCGAGGTCATGCTCTGGGACATCGACATGAACGGCATCCCCATTGTCAACTGCGAGAACGCCTGCGCCGGGGCCTCCACCGCCGTGCACCTCGGCTACACCGCGATCAAGGCGGGGATGTACGACGTGGTGCTCGCGCTCGGCTCCGAGAAGATTACACACCAGAACAAGGCCCTCTCTCTCAGCGCCTACGCGACGTGCATGGACGTCGAGAACCTCGAGAGTCACATCAACATGTTCATGGAGCTCACCAAGAAGCTCGATTTCCGGCTGCCGGACGGGGAGACGCCCCCCGGAGAGGGCAGGAGCATCTTCATGGATGCCTATGCGATGGGTGCACGGTGGCACATGAAGAAGTACGGATCCACGAAACGGCAGCTCGCGGTGATCTGCTCGAAGAACCACTTCCACGGATCGCTCAACCCCAAGGCCCAGTACCAGGAACCCATGACCGTGGACGAGGTCATGAACGCCAGGCCCGTCACCTACCCCTTGACGGTGCCGATGTGCGCCCCTGTGGGTGACGGTGCTGCGGCTGCGATCCTGTGCTCCGAGAGGTTCCTGAGAAAGCTCTCCGGCGCGCGCCCGGTGAGGATCAGGGCCTCGGTGCTCGGATCCGGGACGCACCGTGACCTCGACGGCGAGGACATAGGAGAAAGGCTCTCCAAGAAGGCCTACGAGATCGCCGGCGTCGGGCCGTCGGACATCGACGTGGCGGAGCTCCACGACGCCACGTCATACGGGGAGCTCCACCAGTACGAGGCCATGGGGTTCTGCAAGCCGGGCGAGGGCGGGATCCTCGCCGAGTCGGGTGCCACGACGCTCGGCGGAAGGATACCAGTGAACACGAGCGGCGGCCTCGAGTGCAGGGGACACCCCATCGGCGCCTCCGGCCTCGCGCAGATTCACGAGATCGTGGAGCAGCTCAGGGGAGAGGCCGGCAAGCGCCAGGTCGAAGGCGCACGCATCGGGCTCACCGAGAACGGCGGGGGAAACCTCGGCGTGGAAGAGGCCGCCATGTGCATCCATATTCTGGAGAAGGCCTGAGACAAAGTGCATGGGGGGCCCGGAAGGCGCAAGATGCGCCTTTTCGGGCCCGATGACACAGGAAAGGAAAGGGGACGCGTATGGGAGGATCTTTCCAGCCGAAGAAGTTCAGGTACCTGAGCGATCCGCCGGTGGAAACGAGGCCGTTTTCCATCGAGGTCGACCAGGAGAAGTGCACGGGATGCGGCATGTGCGTGAGGCAGTGTCCGACGCAGTCCATCGAGCTCGTGGACAAGAAGCCCCGCTTTACGGGTCTCCCCTACTTCGGGAAGATCTGCATCGCCTGCCACAACTGCGAGGCGGTCTGCCCCACGGGGGCCCTCGTCTTCAACCACTTCTACCGGGTGGACAAGGGCAGGTGGGCCTATGACTTCGACTACCCGGAGGGCCACGGGGACGGCATGCCGAACCCGCTCATGACGGAGAGGCCAGCGGACTTCTCCGCTCTCGAGGACAAGCTCACCCCCGTGGAGAAGGTGATCTACACGAGGAGATCCGTCCGCGTGTACAAGGACAAGCCCGTCCCCAAGGAACTCATCCACCGGGTGCTTGAGGCCGGGAGGTTCGCGCCGTCGGCCGGCAACTGCCAGGGATGGAAGTTCACGGTGGTGACGAACAAGGAACTGTTGAACCAGATCAGCGCCTCCACGCTGAAGTTCCTGAACCTCTTCACGAAGCTCTACCAAGGCAAAGGCCCCGTGAGGACCTTCCTCAAGAAGACGCTCGCCATCGTGAAGCCCGAGGGGATAGACCAGAGGCCCATGGTGGCCATACAGGCCCTGCTCACGCCGAAGTTCAAGAAGCAGCCCCTGAGCGTGTTCTTCGACGCGCCGTGCGCCATCTTCCTCATTGCACACCACATGCACATCTCCGATGCCTCGCTGGACATCGGCATCTGTGCGCAGAACATGGTCCTGGCGGCGCACTCGCTCGGCCTCGGGACGTGTTACGTGGGGTTCGTCTCCACCGCCCTCAAGATGGACCCGGCGACGAAGAAGTTCTGGCCTGCGCTGGGAATCGGGTGGCCGTACGACAACCCCTGCACCGTGTTGACGCTGGGCTACCCCGCGACCAGGGTGGACAAGGCCGTGGACAGGGAGAAGCCGAGGGTCATGTGGGTGGAGTGAGCCGCCCGGGGACCCGCATGGGACAGGTCGGCCTTCGTCGACAAGGAGCGGGCGGGTTCAGGGTCATGGGCGGCTGCGACCCAGGCCCTGCGGGCGGCCGCTTCTCGATGGGCCCGTCGCCTCTCGGGCCCCATGGGGAAAGACACCGCCCCGTCCCCGTTCTCTCCGCGTTGCGTTAGGGGCCGTGCATGAAGAATGTTCTCGTCACCGGCGTGTCGGGGTACTTCGGCAAAAAGCTCGTGGAACGCCTTGCTGCCGAGACCTGCGTCGAGAGCATCACCGGCGTCGACATCCGGCGGCCCGGGTTCTCTTCGCCCAGGCTCGAGTTCCTGGCCAGGGACGTGAGGGACCCGCTGGACCCTGTCTTCGAGGGGAGGAACATAGACACCGTTGTACACGCCGCCTACATCCTGCCACCCATCCACGACACGGCCCTCATGGAAGACATCAACGTGAACGGCACGAAGAACGTCTTTCAGACCGCCGTGCGCCATAACGTGGAGCAGGTCGTCGAGTGCTCGTCGGCCACCGCCTACGGGTTTCACCCCGACAACCCGCCGGTCCTGACCGAGGAAAGCCCGCTCAAGGGAAACGAGGACTTCACCTACGCGAAGAACAAGCGCGAGATCGAGGAGTGGCTTGAGGGGTTCTCAGCCGAGCACCCGGAAACGCTCTTCACGGTCATAAGGCCCTGTTTCGTGGTGGGCCCGGGGTTTGCGAACCCGCTCGCCAGGCACCTCTGCAGGAAGATCTGCATGCTGCCCGACAAGACGGCCCCCTTCCAGTTCATCCACGAGGACGATCTCGTGGAGATCATCTTCCTGCTCGCGAAAAACAGGAAGGGGGGGGTCTACAACCTCGCCGCAGACGGGACCATGACGTTCGACGAGATGCTCGCGATGCTCGGCTCCATCCCCCTGAGGCTCCCTCTATGGCTCCTGGGGCCGCTCAACGAGATCGCCTGGAAGCTCAGGATGAGGTTCCTCACGGAGTTCCCCAGCTCCAGCCTGAAGCTCACCATATACCCGTGGATCGTGAGCAACGAAAAGGTCAAGCGGGAGCTGGGATACGCGTTCAGGTACACCACGAGGGAGGCGTTCGAGGATTTCGTGCGCTCCGTGAAGGGGCGCTGACATGCGAGGAGGTGACATGGATCCCAAGGGCAGGCATGTGCTGGTGACGGGCGCGGCCATGGGTATCGGCCGCGCGCTGGCTTCCCGGTTCGCGGAGAGGGGGGCGAACCTGGTTTTGGTGGATCTCTCCGCCCAGGAGGCGGCCCTTTCGGAGTTCGCAGCCCGGCTTGCGGCCAGGCACGGGACGAGGACCCTGAAGTGCCTGTGCGACCTCACGGCGGACGACGGGCCTGAACGTGTGTATCAAAGCGTGGCTGCGGCAGGGATCGAGGTGAGCATCCTGGTGAACAACGCAGGCGTGTGCTGGTACGGAAGGTTCGGGGACATGCCGCCGGAGCGCCTGGAGTCGGTAATCCTGCTCAACTGCATGGCGTACGCGAAGATGTGCAGGCTCTTTCTCCCCCCCATGATCGCGAGGGACGAGGGGGGTGTCCTCAACGTATCCTCGGTCTCCGCCTTCCAGCCCGTGCCGATGCTCGCCCTCTACGCGGCGACGAAGGCCTTCACCCAGAGCCTCACCGAGGCCGTACGCCTGGAGCTCCCACCGAGGAGCAAGGTGGTCGTCGCGACGCTCAACCCGCCCTTCACCAGGACGCATCTCATCGAGGATGCAGGCGTGCCGTCGGACTACGTCCCCGTGAAGATGTCCCTCATGGACGCAGACAAGGTGGCGTCTTTGGGGGTGGACGCCTTTCTCGGCGGACGTCCGCG
>ERZ795060.3393-NODE-3393-length-14650-cov-4.316273_pt1 | contig 14650 bp, 11 predicted proteins | sample MGYA00375144_ERZ795060 | MGnify/ENA primary metagenome ERZ795060 (study PRJEB30189, sample SAMN05720157) | activated sludge metagenome | isolation source: anaerobic digester from wastewater treatment plant | place: Japan | collected 2015-05-15 ... | reverse complement strand
TAGCGGGTGGGGTCGTCGGCCGTGGTGTGCGGTCCCATGCGGTAGGTGACCGCCTCGATGAACCCCGGTCCGTCGCCGCGGCGCGCACGGGCGAGCGCCTCGCGCACGGCGGCGGTCACGGCGAGCACGTCGTTCCCGTCCACCCGGACCCCGGGGAACCCGAAGCCGGCCGCCCGGCGGTACAGCGGGATCCGCGACAGCACATCGCGCGGCACGCTGATCGCCCACTGGTTGTTCTGGCAGAAGAACACCACGGGCACGTTCTGCGTGGTGGCGAAGTTCATCGCCTCGTGGAAGTCACCCTCGGAGGTCGCGCCGTCGCCGAAGTACGTGATGACCGCGCGGTCTTCCTTGCGCAGTTTGAATGCCCAGGCGATGCCGGTGGCGTGCAGCATCTGCGTGCCGATGGGGATCGACAGCGGCGTCATGTTCACGCCCGCGGGGATCTGGTTCCCGCGCTCGTCGCCCATCCAGTGCAGCAGGATGTAGTGCATCGGCAGGCCGTGCAGGAAGAGCGCGGCGTTCTCTCGGTAGCAGGGGACGAGGAAGTCGATGCCCTTGCGTGCGGCGAAGCCCGACCCCAGCGCCGCCGCTTCCTGGCCCTTGTTCTGCGGGTAGGTGCCCATGCGCCCGGAGCGCTGGAGTTTGAAGGCGATCTCGTCCAGGGCGCGGCAGATGTTCATCTGCTCGTACAGGAACACAACCTGTTCATCGGCGAGCGTGTCCTTGGCCAGTTGCTTGTCCAGCAACCCGTTCTCGTCGAGGATCTGGAGGTAATCGATCTGGGCTTTGAACACGGGTCGGATAGGCATCGCAAACTCCGTCGGGCGGGAACAGAGGCCGCAACCGGCCCTGCACGCCGAAGGTGCGGCGGCCGGGGGCGCGGCGGAGAAGAACGACCAAGGTTAGCCCGGGAGCGCTTTGGGCGCGGGTCGAACGGGCGAGCCCCGCGGGGTGACCGCCCTGGGCGATCGCGGCACAAGCGACAGCCCCGCGCAGGTGCGCGGGGCGGCCTCGGGAGCGCTGCGCGGCGAAGCAAATAGCGTCAACGAGATGGTCGGGTCGGGCTTAGCCGTGCGGCTCGGGATCGGCCGCGGGGCGGGGCTCGTTGAAGTGCGTGTTGAAGTTGTAGTGCGCGAGCCAGATGGGGAACGTGGTGTCGCAGCGGTACCCGACAAAGTCGTGCGGATTCCAGCCCGACTGCTCGAAGAGGTGGGCGGTGAGCGCCGCGTGCTGCGAGAACGCTGTCGAGCCGGATCGTTCGAGTCCGAGGCCCAGGAGTTCGAGACGGGGCGGGTTGGAAAGGGTGGCGCACCAGCGGTCGCGCAGGATCGTCGGCGGATAGGTCAGGAGCACTTCCATGCTCGGCACGCACATCGCGGCGATGTCGCGGTGCATGTAGATGTCCATCACCAGCCGGCGCGCGGGCGTGGTGATCTCGACCCAGTTGTCCTTCGGCGGCGTGGGCTTCTTTTCCGACAGCGGGACCTCGCTGATGAGGCGCGACGACCCGACGACCGTCATCGGACGTCCAGAGTTGGCGGCCTTGGAGTCGATCACCGTGCGCAGTTCCCCCGTGCCCGCGCGCGTCGTCGCCATCGGCATCGGGGAAGTCGAGAACTGTGGCAGGAGCGCGGCGGGCATGATGCCACCGGGCACCGACTGGTCGAGCAAGCGTGCCTCGCCCTGGGGCATGCCGGTGTCGGTGCGTCGGACGGCGGTATAGATCGCGAGCGGCGCAGCGCCCGGCCGCGCGACCCGGTTCACATAGCCGGTGGCGCTGATGCGCTCCCGGTGCACGTTGTTGCCGTCGACAAAGGCGTGGTACAGGCTCACGTCGACGACGGCGTCGCAATAGGAGTTCGCGAGCATCGACGACGCGTTGAAGTGAGCCTGGCGCGCCCTCTCATCGGCTTCGAGGCGCGACTCGCCCGCGCCCGGATCCAGCGCAGTGGCCTTCAGGCGGTCGACGAGCCGGAGTTGGCTGCCGCCGAGTTCTCGGAACAGGCCGTGCAGGAGTTCGATCGTGGCGTCGGCGGTGGCGACGTCGGTCCGGTCGGCACCGCGGGACTCAACGGCGCGGATGAAGTGGCGGAGGCCCTCAATCCCCGGCAGTTTGACGAGGGTGGCGGCGCTGGGGGTGTCGTCACTGAGCCCGGTGACGATGCGCTGGCAGGTGTTCCGGACAATCTCCAGGTGCCGCGACATGCCGGTGGCTGAGCGGGCATGCTCGGGGAGAGCCTTGAACAGGTCCAGAAGGACCTGCTGGACACGGCGAGCCATCTGGGCGCACTTATCGAGTTCGACCTGGCTCAGGGGCTTAACGGCCCGGCCGGGGACAGGGATGGAAACCATGCTCCAGGCACCGGTTTCCGTGGAAGCGTCTGCAGGTCCGAAATCCGCCACGGTACATACCCCTTGACAAGACGAACTCGATGTGGCATATTGTGCCTCAGAGTGTCCTGAGGACGATATCAGAGTATCGCGAGAATGGTCTTAGGCGAAGCATTTCTCCCACGAAGCCGGGCAAGACTGACCACAGAGTACCGGGATTTTCGCCCCGCGACAAGGAGCCCCCGATGACGCGATATCGAACCAGCCTGATGTTCGGCTGCTCTTTGGCGCTCAGCGCGGCAGCCGCTATGGCCCATCCGGTGCTCGAGATCGAGGATTTCGAGCTCGGCGTGGTGCCGTCGAACCAGCGGTTTTCGCACACACTCTCGGGGCAGGGATTCCCTGTTCCGGTCTTCGAGGTGACGACGGACGCCCTGTCGGGCGCTCTGCCGGGCAAGTGGCTGCACTTGACCAACACGCGCGATGACATCACCTGGGATGTGTCGGATATTGCCGGGGGCCAGTCGTACCACGTCACGGTGCTCGTTCGCGATGAGTCGCTCGCGCCCGGCCAGGCGCGTGTGATCTTTCACGGGCTGTTCGCGGAGGTGGAGGTGCCTGTTCCGGCGACGGGCTCGATCTTCCAGTTGGAAGCGACGAACGACACGCAGGACGAGAACGGGCGCTCGCTCGGGCCGCTGACGGGTGTCACGCTCATCGGGCCCAACGCCTACTTCGACGACGTCGCGGTGGACATCGTTCACCGGCACTGCATCTGCGACTTCGACCAGTCGGGGGCGGTCGGCGTCTCCGATCTGTTTCAGTTCCTCGACGCCTGGTTTGCGCTGGACGAATCCTCGGACTTCGACGGGAGCGGCGATTGGGGCGTCGCCGACCTGTTCCAGTTCCTCGATTGCTGGTTCGCGCCGGCGACGTTCGATCCCCGCTCCTGCGGCTGATAGGGCCAAGCCGGGTGTCCGTCCGTTCCCGCTTTGAACCGTCCCCGTCCCGCTCGTGGAAATCGACGACACATGCGTTCCACCCTCCGGAGGCACGAATGACCATCGCTCGAACATTCCGCAACGCATTCACGCTCGTGGAGCTGCTCATCGTCATCGTCATCATCGGGCTGCTCGTGGCGATCCTGCTCCCCGCGCTCAAGGGCGCGCGAGAGAGCGCCCGCGCCGTCGCGGAGATGGCGATGGGCCAGCAGCTCGCCGTCGCCTACCACGCATACGCCAACGACAACAAAGCACACATCCTGCCCGGCCTGCTGCGCCCGGAGGAAGTGGACCTCGGCGAAGCCCAGGACCCGCTGCAGCCGGCCAAGCGCGGCCTGGTCGCCGTGTTCGACGACAAGAACCGGCAGATCACCAACTACTCGACGGCGTCGCGGTACCCGTGGCGCATCGCGCCGTACATCAACAACTACGACTGGCGCGGGATGTACATGAACCGCGAGCGCCTGAGCGAGTTCCTCGCCAAGCCGGAGGACCCCGCGACCGAGGACATGTCGTCGAGGCACTTCGCGCTTTCGTCGAGCCCGACGTTCGGGATCAACGACATGAGCGAGAGCGTGCTCGCGGCGTGCGACGGGAACGTCGCGAGCGCCTGCCGAACGACCGCGGTGCGGCGCACGGACCAGATCGACTTCCCTTCGCGGGTCATCATCTTTGCGTCGGGACGCACGGCGGACGCGAGCGCCGGGCCGACGATCGGCGGCGGCTCGACGGTGACGAAAAAGGTCGACGGGTCGTACCTCGTCCGACCGCCCCGCTTCGTGAACATGCGGAACTACTACGACCAGGAGTCGGTCGCCTGGGACCCGACGCGCAACGCGGACTGGTTCGGCGACCTGGACCTGCGGCACAACAAGCACGCGATCACGGTCATGTTCGACGGGAGCGTGTCGCGGATGACGCTGATCCCGGGCACGCGCGACCAGCTGCGCGATATGCAGCACTGGCGGAACGAGGCGAACTGCCCGGACTGGACGGGCATCCTGGACCACTGATCCCTACCCGGCGCGGTCCCGCGGCGCGCCGGCGCAACCCTGTTCACCCCACGAGGCCCGGCGTCCTGCGAATGTGAGCAGGGCGCCGGGTGTTTTTGGGGGGGCTGAGGCCGCCGCGGCGTCTCAGGCCCTCGTCGTCGACCGCGACTTCTCCCGCGAGCGGCGCGGCTTTTCGAGGAACGGGTGGAGTTCAACCGGCACCTGCTTGATGCCGCGGCGTTTGGCTTTCTGCACGGCGTAGTGCAGCGACTGGTGCATCCTCAGGCGGACCTGGTCGGTGACGTTCAGGCCCAGCAACTCCATCTGCTCCAGCGACCACCGCCAGGCGTGGTACTCCTCGAGACAGCGGGGCTTGTAGGTGTCGAACCCGATGGCGTGGTGCCCGATCTCGTGCAGGAAGACAGCGGCGGACATCGGCCCCCTGGGGCGCGGCGCCTCGATGAGCCGCTGGATCGAGCCGTCGCGGTAGGTGACGTACCACGCAAGCCCGGTCATCCCCGATCGCCATTTCCGCACGCGCACGCCGTACTGTTCGAGCATCTCGCGCGTCACGCGGTCGTACTTTTCCTGCATGGTTTCCCCGGCGCGATCCGGCGCGGACTTTCGGCTCCGGGCGTTGACCGCCGCGGTGGGGGCGCCTGTCGCGGCAGGTGATGCCAGCGCGGCCGGGCGGGGAGCGACACGACTACGCGATCGATGCAGCGGGCGGGCGCGCTGGGGCGCCGGCGGCTTCTTACGCCTCATGCCGGGTATCAGCGGCTCCAACAAATCCCACAGCGTCAGGTTCAACGGTCCGTCCTTGGTGTGGCGTCCTGGCCCCGGGGTTCCCGGACCAGTCGAGATCACTCACCCGCGAGTTCGCGCGTGCTCACGACTCGCGCGGCGTTCGAGAGTTCCCGTCCCAGCCCGCGCCGGAAGTCCTCCCATTTCATGGGTTTTCTCCCGCTCGGTTGCAGTTCGAGGATACCCAGTCTTCCCCGGCCGCACTCGACAACCCCCGCCTGCGGGTCGACCAGCGTTCCGGCCTGAGGGTTGGATGTAGCGCCGGCGAGGTCGCTGGGGACCGGTTCGACCACTCGAACGCGCAGCAGTTTGGCGGCCAAGGGCGCGGCGATCGGCCCCCCGGCCGCGCTTCCCGATCCTTCGGGCACGAAGGTCACGCTCACGCCCGGCCACGGGTTGAGCGCATGAATCTCGCGGCGCAGCACCTCCGCGGGCTTGTGAGCGTCGAAGGCGTCGTCCTCGCGGCTGAGTTTCTCGGCGATCGTCACCAGCGACTCGTCCTGACGCTGGGGGTTCAGGCTTGCGCTGCGGTATTGGGCGAGGACGGCTTCGATCAGCCGCGGTCCGTCGGCCGCGAGCACGTCGTGGAGTTCGCCCGCGGTGATCGTCGGGGCGATCTCGATCGGCGGGCAGGTCTGCGCGAGGACCATGCCGGCGTCCATGCGGTCGGCGAGGGTGATGACGCTGTTGCCCGTGACGGAGTCGCCGGCGAGGATCGCCGCGGTGATCGGGGCGGCGCCGCGCCAGCGCGGCAGGAGCGAGGCGTGCAGGTTGATCGCAAAGCGGTCGGCCAGCAGCCGCTGCGAGAGCTTCTGACCGAAGGCGATGACGACCCAGGCGTCGCTCGGCAATGCGCGGATCTGATCGACCACTTCCGGCGTGTTGACCTTCTCGGGCTTGAAGACGGGGACACCCGGCGCGTGCGCCGCGGCCCACTGCGCGACGGGCGTCGCCGCCAGTTTCCCGCCGCGCCCAGCGGGACGGTCGGGCTGGGTCACGATGGCGCGGACGACGTGCTGAGCGGCGAGGCGCTCGAGCGTGGGCAGCCCGAAGGCGCCGGACCCGAAGTACACGATGTTCATCCGCGCGCTCATCGCCCGCGACTGTAGAAGTGCCGCGGGGGCTGCTCCGGTCCCCGGCGCGTCCGCCTCAGAGCGCCAGGCGCTGCCCCCGCTCGACCGCCTTGGGCAGGCGGATCCGTCCCGACGCGGCGCTTTCGGCGAGTTCGTCGGCGGTGGTCGCCGAACGGGGCGAGATCTCGAGCACGCAGTCGGCACGCCCGCTCGCGTCGCGCGGCACGGCGACGCCCGCGAGCTCCAGCCACGCGGCGGCGCGCGCCGTCTGGATCTCGCGGCACGACGCGGGGCTGTCGGCGCCGTCGGCGTTCTTGATCGGAGCGAACTCCTCGGTGCGGAGCGTCTCCATGACCACCGATCGCTCGCACATGGGGAGCGCATCGAAGACAAAGGCCTCGAGTTTCACACCGTTGTTCGCGGCGGGCGAGATGGGAGCGCCGCTCCGGGGATCGATGCAGGGGATCTTCTTTTCTGCACGGTGCAGGGGAAGACGAAAGTGCGGGTCGGTGTTGAGCTGCTCGATGAAGTGGACGCCGATCGCGTGGACGGCGATCGAGCCCGCGCAGAATCGCAGCGAGCCGTCGGGCAGGCGCTCCTGGCTCAGGGCCGGGGGCATATCGGAGTACTCGATCACCTCGACGCGCCCCGCACGCGGGCCCGCGCCGTGAGCGCAGAACACTCCGACCTTTTCCGCGGCGTCGCGCTTGGCGACCATCTTGCTCGACATCTGGGCGCTCGAAGCGGCGCCGCCCGCGCCGGCGTGCAGCCCGATGAAGATCGGGTCGAGGATGTTGACGAGCGGGTTGTCGACCTGGAAGTAGGACACGATCTCCACGCCGCGGGACTTCATGTCGGCGATCGCGCCGCTGTGGTGGAGGGCCTTGAGCGAGCCGCCGTGCCCGTCGGGGTTGGTGGCGATGACGCCCTTCTCGGCGAGCATGAGCCTGCCCGTCTGCATGTCGAGGCTCGGGAGCACGCCTTGCTGGAAGAAGCGGACGTTGGACGCCTTGAGCCCGAAGAAGCGGTGGGCCTCGAAAAACTCCACCGTCTGGCGGTGGTTGAGCGGGCTGGTCATGACGTACCACGGCACTTCGTGCCCGTATCGGTCCTGCGCGCCCAGCAGTCCCTGGGCGAAGATCGCGAACAGCGGCGCGTCGGTGACCGCGCCGGCGGGGTAGCAGCCCTTGGGCCCGTCATAACCCAGCCGCGAGCCCTGGCCCCCGGCGACCACAAACGCCGCGACCTTGCCGGCCTTGAGCAGCGACTGCCCTTTGGCTTTGGCGGCAGCGCGGTCGTAGCGCAGGGCGGAGCCCTTGCCCTGCGCGCCCGGATCGACCGGGTAGTACGGCGCCGGCTGCACTTCGGGCGGCAGGTGCACCGTGGGTTTCTTGAAGACGTACTCGGCGGCGAGGTTCTCGAGCGACGCCAGATCGAGTCCATCGATCTGGTCGAGCAGCGCCGTCCGCTGGGCCTCAGACGGCAGTTCGTCGTAGAACCGCAGCACGTGCTCTTGGCCGGCTTGGATCAGTTTCGCGCGGGCGGCGGCGAATCGGGTGGATGTCGAAGTCGCTGGCGTCGTCATGGCGGAAGAGTGGGGGAGGGGGTGGGCGGGCTCCGGGTCAATCGCAGGACGGCGGAAGTGCCGCCGGATCGAACCGAAGGAGCGGACGGGGCACGAGGGGCGAAAGTGGGATTGGTGCGGATCGTCAGTCTAGTCGACCGTCTTACCATCACCCAATGCGATCGCTGATCAAAAGCCCGCGCCGGCTGCCGCTCATCGCCCCCTCCATTCTTTCCGCGGATTTCGCGCACATGGGGCGCGATTGCCGGAGCGTGTTGGGCCTGAGCAGCGGGGGGGACCTGGGCGACATCGAGGCCGCCGAACTGCTCCACGTGGACGTAATGGATGGGCACTTTGTCCCGAACCTGACGATGGGGCCGGACATGTGCCGCGGGTTGAAGCGCGAACTGCCCCGGTGCTTCCTCGATGTGCACTTGATGGTCACGGATCCGCTGGCCTTCGCCAAGCCGTTTGTCGACGCCGGGGCGGACCATTTGACCATGCACGTCGAGGTCCTTCCTGCGGATGGTGTGGAGGCGGCCTGCCGCCAGGTTCGTGAACTGGGGGTCACCGTCGGCCTGGCGATCAACCCGCCGACCCCGGTCGAAGCCATCCTGCCCCACGTTCAGCACGCGGACCTGATCTTGATCATGTCGGTAAACCCCGGTCGATCCGGGCAGGCGTTCATTCCAGAAGTGCTGGACAAAACACGGGCGATCAGCGAGGAACTGGCCCCGGATCAGCGGCTGGAAATGGATGGGGGTATCAAGCCGGACAATGTGGGTGAGTGCCTGGACGCGGGTTGCGATGTTGTGGTCGCGGCATCGGCGATCTTTGGGGTGCCGGCGGCCAGGCGGGCGTCGGTCATCCGCGCCCTCCGGGGCTGAATGGCATGCGTTCGTATTTTGATTGGATCTGGCGCGCGGTTTCGCGCGCTCCCGCTACACTCTGAGCCTCCACCGTCGGGGTCGAATCCGGCAGTCGGGAGGGCTATCGCACGGAGTGCGATGGCGGCGAAGTTCAAGGGGGAACTACGGCACGCGGGGGTGCCGAGCCGCGGAGGTCGGACGGGGCAGGGCGGGGCGTATGGCGAAGGCATCCAAAAGGCGACTGCTGCTGGTTCGATCGGGACCCACGGAGTGGGATCTGTCAGCGCGTCTGCAGGGTCAGACGGACCTGCCGCTGGCCGAGAGCGCCGGTGGGGCGGTTCACGCCCAGATGCTCGCGGTCACCATGTCCGGGGTCTCCAGCGTGATGTTCAGCCCGGACGAGGCGAGCCGCCAGGTGGCGGCATGGCTGACCGAGGGGGACGGCGAGGGGCGAGACGCCAAGGTCCAGCAGGTCGAGGCGCTGCGCGAACTGAACCTTGGACTGTGGACAGGGCTGCGGGTCGAGGAACTGGAAACACGGTTCGAGCGTGCGGGGGCCCAGTGGATGGCGGACCCCGCGGCGGTCGCGGCCCCGGAGGGTGAGACGATCGCCGACCTCGAGCGCCGCCTGCTCCCGGTTCTGGAAAAGGCTCTGACGCGCCGCCGGACGTCCACCGCGATCGCGGTGGTGGTGAGGCCCATCGCGTACGCGATGCTCCGCTGCCGCCTCGAGCGGCTCGCGACAAGCGACATGACCCGGTTTGTGGGGCCTTGGGAGTCGTTGGGACCGATGTGGTTTGAACTGGACAAGGACGACCCGCGCCTGGCGGTCGCGCCGCCGGAACCGGTCGCGCCGTCCAAGGCGCCCGCCGCCTGAAGCCCCGTGCGGCGGTACGAAGTCCGCCGAGGCCTCGAAGCAAGGAACGAACGCGCATGAGCCAGACGGCCGCGAAAACCTGGACGGAACTCAAGACGCCCCGCAAGTCCGCGATTCCCGAGGGGCTATGGCTCCGCTGCCCGTCGTGCGAGCAGATGATCTATCGCAAGCAGATGGAGACGAACCTCCACGTCTGCCCGGAGTGCTCCCACCACTACCGCATCGGCGCGAGCGAACGCGTGAAGCAGCTCGCCGACCAGGGCTCCTTCGAGCCGCTGTTCACGAACCTGTCGCCCACGGACCCGCTGGGTTTCAAGGACCTCAAGACGTACCGCGACCGCCTGGCGGCGGAGCAGAAGAAATCCGGTCAGGTTGACGCGATCAAGGCGGGCACGTGCTTCATCAAGGGCCGTCCCGCGATGCTCGCGGTGCTGGACCTGGATTTCATGATGGGTTCGATGGGTTCGGTCGTCGGCGAGACCGTGACGCGCGCGATCGAGGCGGCGACGGACCGCAACCTGCCGCTGATCGTGGTCTCGGGTTCGGGCGGGGCGCGCATGCAGGAGTCGGGTCTGTCGCTCATGCAGATGGCCAAGACCAGCGCGGCGCTGGCGAGACTCTCGGACGCCGGCGGGCTGTTCATCTCGGTCCTGACGGACCCGACGACCGGGGGCGTGACGGCGTCGTTCGCGATGCTGGGCGACGTGATCATCGCCGAGCCCAAGGCGCTCATCGGCTTTGCCGGCCCGCGCGTGATCCAGCAGACCATCCGCCAGGAACTGCCCGAGGGCTTCCAGCGATCGGAGTATCTGCTGAAGGCGGGCATGGTCGATCGGGTCGTGCACCGCAACGAACTGCGATCGGAACTGGCAAGATTGATCGATTACTCCGGGCTTTGATCCGGGACTGGGCCCCACCGGTTCGCCGGGATGAGTGACGCGGGCGGAGCCCCGCCGAACCCCGCGTCGGTCTTCGATGATGCGGCGCTTGAAGGATCGAGCGATGCGCGACCACGGGCCGAGCCCGGACACGAGTTGGTGGCAGTTTCTCGCGGCGGGCGTCGCCTACGCGATCCTCAGTACGCTCGCGTTTCCGCCGGCAAGCCTCTGGCCGATCGCGTTTGTCGCGCCGTTGCCGCTGGTGTGGGCCGCGTGCCGCGCCCGCGGGCGCTGGTTCGTCGCGGGGTTCTGGACGGGCGTCGGGACGCTGCCGTTCTGGTTCTTCGAGCACCTGTACCTGATGGACGTTACGGCGCCGGGGTATCCGGGGCTGTGTCTGTACCTCGCGGCGTACCCGGCGCTCGCGGTGATTCTCACGGACCGCCTGCTGCGATTCTCGCCGGGTTTGCCCGCGGCGATCGGCGTTCCGCTCTGTTTCACGGGGCTCGAACTGTTGCGGGGCGAGGTCGTCCTGACCGGCTACCCCTGGTTCCTCGCCGGCCAGCCGCTCATCGACGTGCCGCTCCTTGCTGCGCCCGCCGCGGTCGGGAGCGTGTACTTCGTTTCACTGCTGGTGCTGGGCGTCGCGGGCGCCGCCGGGGATGCCGCGGGCTGGTCGGGACGTCAGCGCCGCAAAGGGGGCGTGCTTGCCGCGGCGTGGATGGGATTGTGGATCGCCACCTCGCTCGCCGCCACGCTCTGGCCCACCCCGGCGAACCAGGACCTTCGTGTCGCGGCTGTTCAGACCAACATCCCGCAGAGCAACAAGTTGGGGTGGGGCCCGGTCGCCATGGTCAGCGACTTCCGGCGCTTTGTGGAGTTGACGCGCGGCGCGGCGGTCGACGTGCCGCGGCCCGACGTCATCCTCTGGCCCGAGACCATGTTCCCCGGACGCGCGCTCAACCCGGATGGTGTCGCGGGGTTGATGACGCTGGGGCTGGCGCCGACGCCGCTCCCCGGGCCGATACCCGTGGACGAGAGCGAAACAGTGACCGAGTTGAGCGAGCGGCTCTTCTACGACCGGCTCCTGCGAACACAAAGCACGCTCGGAGTGCCCATGCTGGTGGGCGCGATCGCGATGGACCACCCCTCGACGGTTCCCGTGGGCGGTGGCCGCGTGCGGATCACCGCCGCCCAGCGGTTCAACTCCGCGTTCCTCATCGCCGGCGGCGAGGTGCAACCGGTCCGCTACGACAAGATCGACCTGACACCCTTCGGCGAGGTCATCCCGTATGTGTGGCGCTGGCCGAGCCTGCAGAACAGGATCCTGGCGATGGGTGCGGCGGGGATGAGTTTCGATCTCGGTTACGGCGCCGGGCCGCGGGTGCTTGAACTGCCTGTTCAACGCGATCCGGGCGGCCAGATGACGGTGCGGCTCGCGACGCCGATCTGCTTTGAAGTCACCAAGCCCCTTTCGTGCCGTCGGCTGGCGGTCGAGAGCCCGCAGGGCCCCGCGGCGGCGCTGGCCAACATCTCCAACGACGGCTGGTTCGGCGAGTTTCCCGGTCGGCAGATGCACCTGCTGTGCGCCCGGTGGCGCTGCGTCGAACTCGGCCTGCCGATGGTCCGCGCGGTGAACACCGGCCTCTCCGCGGCGGTCGATCGCCGGGGGCGCGTGCTAGCCCTGGGGCCCGACGGCGCGGACCGGGCGTCGGGTTCCGATGGAGTCCTTCGCGCCACTCTGCCGATGGTCCTCGCGGGCTCGGGAACGCCCTTTTCCCGAGTGGCGATGGCGCCCCTGGCCGTGGCCATGATTGTGCTCGCGGTGCTCGTGCCCGTGTCATACTGGCGGAAGTGGGGCGTCCGGCGCATCGAAGCCGGTCCGCTCTAGACGCCCGAGCGCGGGCCGGAAGACGGCGTCGTAGTCGAACTCAGGAGTGTGGTTCATGCGGAGCATCTCGATCACCCGTTCCCTCCGTCCGTCGGGCGTTCTCCTCGCCGCCGGCGTGTGCGTCGCGATCTCGCTGAGCGCGTGCGCCGATTCGCGGTCGTCGTCGAACAAGCGTGTGATGAGCCGGCGCGTCGCGCCGGCACAGATGCCCGAGCGCGTCTCACCACGCGAAACAGCCGCGGCCTCCCCGTCCTTGCGTGAGCGCGAAGAGCCGGTGCGGCACACGGACATCCCGACGCGTCCGTCGCTCGTCACCACGGCTCAGCTCCGAGAGCACTCGATCGGCATCCTCATGGACCTGGTCAAGAACGGGCTGCCCGAAGAGAAGGCCAACGCGCTCGAGGGTCTCCGTTTCGCCGACGGACGCCTGTCGCAGGTCGCGGGCGATGCGCTGCACGACCCGGCGCCCGGTGTGCGCGGCGTGGCGGCGCTCGCGCTCGCCAAGGCGCGCTCGTGCGGCCTCTCCGACGAGGTCTCGCTCCTGCTCAGCGACCGCTCGCCCATCGTCCGCGCGTCGGCCATGCTCTCGCTTTGGCGATGCGGCAACCGCGTGGACCCGACGCCGCTGGCGGCGATGCTCAACTCCAGCAACCCGCGCGAGCGCGCCCAGGCGGCGTGGGTGCTGGGCGAGATGGGCGAGCGTTCGGCTGTCGCGCTGCTGCGCGACGCCGCGAAGCAGACCGTGCGGCGTGCTTCTCTCGGGGCCAACCGGGCGGTAGATCTGCAGATCGCCGAGGCACGTGTGAAACTCGGTGACGATGAGGCGCTGTCGGAGATCCGCACGGCGCTGCTGCCCGCGCGGAACGAGGACCTCGAGGCCACCGCGCTCGCCGCCCAGATCGCCGGCGACCTGCAGGATCGCGAGGCGACCAACGCGCTCATCGGCCTGGTCGAGTTCAAGGACAGCGAGGGCAAGCCGATGCCTCCGGAAGTGCGGCTGGCGGCGGTGGCGGCGCTCGCCAAACTCGGACAGCCTAAGGGCGGCGCCATCGCGGTGGAATACACCAGCGCCGCCAAGCCCGAGATCCGGTCGCAGGCCGTCCTGGCGCTGGGTGTCATGCGAAACCCCGAATATCTCCCAACCATGGAAAAGATGCTGGATGATCCCTCCGGCCAGGTGCGTGCCGCGGCGGCCATGGCCATCCTTCAGGCTTCGGACCCCCGGTCCGGTCGCTGACCTTCGGAAGCGGACGGGTGTTCTCAGTTGACAGAACCCGGCCCGGGACGGTATCAAACGAGACTTCCCGAGGCCCCCGGGCGCTGTCCATAGGCGATCCGGGGGCTAGGCTTCTGTCCTCGCGGCGCGATCGTTCTCGGCGGCGTTTGACCGGTCAGTAAGCCGGGCCCGGGCAACGATCTATGCCGCGAGCGAGCGCCGTCCGAGGGCTCGGTGGTGGGCGAAGCGGGGGAGGGTCGGGAGCCTGGGCGGGGGCAGGACGAGGGACGAGAACCGCTGGCGACGAGCGAGCGGATAGTGTCGTCCCTCTCCGCCGCAGGCCGATTTCCCTTCGGCGCCGTGGCTGGTCGGTCCGCAGTACCCCGGTCTCGAATGCGAGGCCGTCGATTGGTCCCAAGGAGTTCAACGTGCACATCGTGACGAAGATTCTGGTCGTGTTCGCGGCGGTCCTGAGCCTGCTCCTGGCGGCGCTCACCATGGCGTACGCCTCGAACGCCGACGCGATCAAGAGTTCCTACAGCGCTTCGGAGAATGCGCGAGTCGCCGCGCAGCTCAGCGCTTCCATGTCCGAGCAGAACTCGGCCGAGCGTCACGCGAAGGACCAGGCGGCCCTCAAGTCGCTGCAGAACGATCTGGCGGCGAAGGACAGCGAGAACGCGTCGCTGCGTGCGGAGAACTCCCGCCTGACGTCCGAGGTCGAGGTCGCCCGTGCCGCCGAGGCGACCGCGTCGAACCAGCAGAAGTCGATCATCGCGACGATCGACACGCAGACGAACCTGCTCAAGAAGTACGCCGAGGAGGTCGCGGAACTGCGCAACCAGCTCCTCGAGAGCTCGAAGAAGGAGATCGAACTCGTCGACCGCATCAACGACCTCGAGGCCGCCCGCGAGGTGCTGGAGCAAAACCTCCGCGCCGTCAAGGAGCAGCTCGAGGAAACGAAACTGAGCCTGCAGCAGGCGCAGAGCGGCGGCACGGCCACCGCCGGCGCTCCGACGATCGCCCGCGAACTCGCCGGCCCCGTCGTCCGCGCCCGAGTCTCCGAGGTCATGTCCACGCCCGCCGGCGACATGGTCGTCATCTCCGAGGGCGCCAACCGCGACGCCGCCAACGCCGCCCGCATCACCGCCTGC
>ERZ795060.3391-NODE-3391-length-14652-cov-5.013564_pt1 | contig 14652 bp, 13 predicted proteins | sample MGYA00375144_ERZ795060 | MGnify/ENA primary metagenome ERZ795060 (study PRJEB30189, sample SAMN05720157) | activated sludge metagenome | isolation source: anaerobic digester from wastewater treatment plant | place: Japan | collected 2015-05-15 ... | reverse complement strand
CAAAAAGTCATATCTAAAAAATTCTCCTTTTGATTGATAGTTAAAAAAGATCCACAAAGGCGCCCAATTTCTCTCAATAGCCGGCATATTACGTTGAAACCATAAGTCCAGAATGCGAATTTCGCAAAAGTCCCCCTTGTTAAGATATGAAATGAACGGATAGAAATTTCTATATAACTCCCTTTCCATTGATTTATTGTCAAAAGCGCGCTTTGACCAGTAAAATGGAAGTATCCAAACCCAATCAACATTTCCCTCATCGCCTTTTGTATATAAGGAAGAAAAAAATGGCCATAAAATAAATTGATAATCAGAATTTACTCTTTCTGATCTTCCGATTAATGGCCAGATATAAAAACGCCATTTTTCATTTTTTTCATCTCTGTCAACATTATTTCGATATTGAATAAAGGGCCATGGCATATTGAAACCAATTCCATCGCGATCATCTCCTTCAAAATCCCTCCTATAAAATGAAAAAAAAGGCCACAGGAATGTCCATGATTTCAAATTTTTAAATGAATTTTCTCCATAAAATGGCCACAGAAACCACCCTTTCCCTTCTGCTTTTGGATTGTAATACTCAGCATTGTGATAAAAAGGCCAGAAATACGACACTCGTTTAAAAACATTATATCTCTCGTGATATGCGTAGAATGGAAAAAAACGAAATTTTCTGAAAGAAGGAGCTTCATCGTAATTCCATATTGGCCAAAAATAAGCCTTCCCTTTTGTCTCTCCTTTTTTAGTCTTAAGATAAATAGGAAACAATACAAAATCTATTGAATCATAAGCTAAAAAATTCTTCAGATTTCCATATATCGGAAAAATCGCCCAGTATAGTTTGTTCTCTTCATCTCTACCATATGCCCAGAAAGGAATTAATCCTGTGTGAGGATTTTCGGCTTTAAATTTGTCGTTTATCTTAGAGCTACCTGAATATAGTAAAAAAAAACGCCAATATTTCTCAAAATCATTCTCTCTATAGACAAAGAATGGCCATAATACATCTATTGAATATAAGATTCCATTATCTTCCTCTGAAAATAAAGGCCTCAATGCAAGCAAGTCATTACTTTTACCCTTTGAAGAATATTCAAATAAAGGTCCTATTGCTCTAAATTCAAAATCTTTTTGGGGGGCATCTAAATTTTCATCACAACTAAGAAACGGAGGTAAATTCATATTCACTGCGAAAATCGCAAATGAAAAGGAGAAGAATAAGAAAAAACCTAATTGGCCAGCCTTCAAGATTTATCTCCAGAAAATTCTATAACCCTTTTAACTATTTGATTTGTAAAATCCATCCCCTTCTCAACTATACATTTACAACGCAACAATAAAAATTTTTTTTCCTCATCATTCACTTTTTTCGCTGTATTCACAATTATCGGAATAGCCTTAAGAGCATCCGAGGCATTATCACGCCATTTTAAAAAATCAAAACCGTTTTCTTCTGGCATCATAAGATCTAAAATGATTAAATCAACTCCATTACCATCAAGACCAAGTTTTTGACGTGCATCAGCTACACTAAAGGACGTAAGAACATCAAAACTATGTCTCAACAAAAGCAACTGAATCATCCTTGCAAAAGATAGATCATCATCTATGATAAGCACTTTCTTTTTTTTTAAATCTTCGCTCATAACTAAATTTTAAAAGAAAAAAATTTTGTCAATTTCTATATTTGAAAGTATATTTATATTTTAGTTTTTTTCAATAAAAAATTTATTTAAAATCATGACAAAATTTGAAAGAATAAAAAATAGAGGATACATTTATCAAAGTACTGATGATGAAGCTCTCCCAAAATTACTTGATTCAAAACTTACATTCTACGCAGGATTCGACCCTACAGCAGACAGTTTACACGTAGGGCACCTCCTGCCAATTATGCTTATCAGAGAACTCGTAAAAATGGGGCATCAAGCAATAATACTTATAGGCGGAGGAACTGCCCTGATAGGTGATCCGTCAGGAAAAAAAGAAGCTCGTAAGATGCTTGATGAAAATACAGTCAAAAACAATGCCGCTGCAATAAGACAACAACTTATCAATCTCGTTTCAGATAATGATTCTTCCCCAATCTTTATAGATAACTCTGATTGGCTTTGTCAAATGAAAATGATTTACTATCTTCGTGAGCTTGGTTCAAAATTCAGCATCAATAAGATGCTTTCTGCTGAATCAGTAAAACAAAGGCTTGAAACAGGAATTTCATACCTTGAATTCAGTTATATGATACTGCAAGCCTACGACTTTTTAAAATTATATGAGGATTATAATTGCACTTTGCAAATCGGCGGACAGGATCAATGGGGAAATATAGTAGCTGGAACTGACATAATAAGAAGATTTAAATCCATTCAAGCTTATGGTATAACGGTTCCACTTCTTCTTACTCCAACTGGTGAAAAATTTGGGAAAACAGCTAATGGGACGGTATGGCTTTCCTCTTCAAAAACATCAGATTTTGACTATTACCAATTCTGGAGAAATGTTCCTGATAGCGAATGCAAAAAAATGCTCAGTCTGTTCACCGAGTTACCGGATGATGAAATAGAGGAACTTTCAAAACTTCAAGCTCCTCAACTGAATAGAACTAAAGAAATTCTGGCTTTTGAATGCACAAAAATTGCACGAGGATTTGATTCTGCATCCAAGGCTTACCTTGCTGCAGGGGCAAAGTTTGGTTTTGCCGATCCAGAAGGAACCATAAAAACTTCCAGTTCAATAATAACTGTAAATAATAAACATAACACGAAAAATCTAATACCATCAGTAAAAATCAACCTACAGGGAGACGAAAATGAAATATGGGTGATACGGCTTTTTACTGAAAGCGGGCTTTGTTCTTCAAGTAGTGAGGCAAGAAGGTTAATTCACGGTGGCGGGGCATATCTAAATGGAGAAAAAATAACAGATATAAATGCAAAAATACCTTTAAACGATTTAAAAAATAAGGAAATTATAGTTGCTGCAGGAAAGAAAAATTTCAAACGACTAATTTTTAATAATTAATTAGTGAATAGGATTAATCTATCAAATTTTTTTTATAATTTTTTCCCGGACATATGTTATTTGTGCAAAAATAAAAAAAATATATCAGCAAAACTTTGTCCTGATTGCAGAGAAAAAATTCCTATAATCAAAGAACCAATATGCCCCGGTTGCGGCGGCGAGAATGATGGTATTCTTGAATTATGTCCAAAATGTCTCAAAGAAGACCCAAGACCGTGGTCACAAGCTATCGCAATTTCAAACTATATAAATCCAATAGATCAGATTATAAAGGATTTTAAATATAATGGCAAGACTTATTACGCAAAATTATTGGGAGAACTTGCTTCTGAAATCCTGATTCAAAGGAAAGTAAGAGCAGATTATATTGTTCCTATTCCATTACACTGGACAAGGCAGTTTATACGTGGATATAACCAGAGTCAATTAATAGCAGATGTTATATCAATTAAAACTAAAATTCCTATTCTCAATTTACTAAAAAGGGTAAAAAAGACCCCTAAACAGGCGAACCTTTCCAGAGAAGAAAGAAAGAAAAATCTCAATAATGCTTTTAAATTAAATGACTTTAAACGTGCAAAATTCAAAATAGGAACTATAGTACTGTTCGACGATGTTTTAACAACTGGTTCTACTTTGGAATCAGCAGCTTTAACTATTTTAGATGCAAATATTTGCGAAAAAATAAATATTCTTGTAATAGCAAGAGGATAAAATGGCCCTGTTTACTAAAGAAAAATATACTGCAATAAAAACCTCTCAAAAAAAAGAAATTCTAGGAGGATTATGGGGAAAATGTCCAAACTGTTCAGATATTTCATACAAAAAATTCATAGAAGAAAATCTGAACGTCTGCCCTAAGTGTTCTCATCATTATCCTATGACAGCTCAAGAAAGGATAAAACTCCTGACAGATGAAAACAGTTTTCGTGAAATAGATCCGTCAATGACATCCCTCGACCCATTAGAATTTGAAGGTGTTGCTCCATATAAAGAAAAAATTGAAAAGAGTAAAGCAAAAACTGGAATGAACGAAGCTGTCATATGCGGAACTGCTCATTTAAATCAAAGAGAATATGCCCTCGCAGTAATGGATTTCAGATTTCTTGGAGCTAGTATGGGCTCAGTGGTAGGAGAAAAAATTACCCGCATAATTGAACTTGCGACGCAAAAATCAATCCCTCTTGTTATTGTAACAGCAAGTGGTGGAGCAAGAATGTATGAAGGTATGATAAGCCTGATGCAAATGGCAAAAACAAGTGGTGCTTTGTATAGATACTCAAAAATAAATCAACCATACATAGTAATAATGACAAACCCCACTACAGCTGGAGTCACAGCAAGTTTTGCATCATTAGGGGATATTCTTATAGCTGAACCTGGCGCTCTAATTGGCTTCGCAGGTCCACGTGTTATAAAAGACACTACTCAAGCAACACTTCCTGAAGGCTTTCAGAGTTCTGAATTCCTGTACAAAAAAGGATTAATTGATAGAATTGTCCATAGAAAAGATCTCAAAAACGAGTTGAATCTTATTTTTCAATACTTTACTCAAAACTCTAAATCTAAAAAAAATAAATAATTTTATCGTCGCCGGATGCTGGAATCTATGTGGCGTCAGCCGTGAACCGGGTCAGATGGGGAACCAAGCAGCCCTAAACGAAACTGACGAGCACCGTAGAAACTCCGGCTTACCGGCGGCGGCCAGAAATCTACTTTACATAAATTTCTACATTAGCTGTTCCATTTTCAATAATTCCGAGATCATGAGCCGCCCTTCGAGTTAAATCTAATATTCTTCCTTTTACAAAAGGTCCTCTATCGAAAATTCTTACATAAATTACACGACCATTGTCAAGATTTACAACTTTTATAACCTCTCCTATAGGTAGTTCCTTATGTGCAGCCGCGTATTTCCATGGCCAGTATATTTCACCAGATACAGCAGCCCTACAATAAAACCCCCACCCATAATAGGAAGCAATCCCGCGTTCATAAAATTTCCAGGTTCTCCACTCGTAAAGAGGAAAGAAAAATAATAGTGAAATGATAACTGCAAAAAGTGACATAAATCTACGAAATTTACGCGAAGTCCTTAAATATTTTTTTAACAACAATAAAAATTTATTAATAAAATCAAAAAAAAGCGAAATCCTCTTACCAGCCCTTCGTAAAAGTCCCCTTTTAAAAAACAATTTAATAAAAAAAAATAACATTCCCTCAAAAATTAATAAAATAATAGTACACAGGAAGAGAAATATTTCCCAAATTACTAATAGGCTTTTATCAACTCTATCAACAAATGTTTTTCTCATAATTGCCTACGTAAAAAAAATCTTTTATATTTAGTATCAAATTTAATAAAATAATAAATACTTTCAAATTCGTTATAAGCAAAAAATTGAATCTCGATTATTAAAATATTATTGACATTCTTTTACTTATGAATTATAATAAAAATTATAATAAAAAAAATAAAAAGATAATAGTTTATGGAAAATAAAGAATTTAAAGTTTCTTGTCCAAAATGTAAAACTGTTTATTTTGTTCCTCTTGAATATGCAGGGCAACCCGCTGAATGTGCAAATTGCGACTTGACATTTGTCGTCCCTGATCCAACTGATGACTCAAAGGAATATGTAACAACAGAAACTGGTACAATTTCAGCAGAGGAAATTGATAAGACTCTCTGTAAAAATACCGTAAAAATATCTCGACATTCAGTTGGAATGATACCGAATATCAAAGATAAGTTCGAATTTGGGACAAAATCAGTACCACCAAAAGATGATTAAAAAATATTTTTTTCTCTCAATCTCTCTTGCTCTATATAATGTTTTGGGGATAAACCTACAATCCTTTTAAAAACCCTGGAAAAATAGTATACATCTTCAAAACCAAGCTCTATCGCAACTTCTTTTATACTCAGTTTACCTTGAAGAAGCAAAAATTGAGCTCTCTCTATCTTCATTCTATTTATAAATTTCACTGGACTCATTCCAACAGATTTTGAAAAAAAAGAAGAAAAATACGCCTTACTCATGGGAAGTAATTCTACAAGCTCAAACAAAGAAATTTTTTTGTTTATGTTCTTACTGATAAAATCAAGTATTGGCTCTATTCGTTTAAGCGAATCAACTAACATATAATTTTCATTAGATAGATTTTTTACGAAAATCGTTAGCATCTGACGTAGCATAATGTCTGCTTTTAATAAGTCAGATAAGTGCTGTCCTTTAGAAAATTTCAATAATTTTATCCAAAAATCTTTATTAATCTCATCTTTATCTTCTAACTTAATACATAACTGAGGCTTTAAAAGTTTAAAAAAATCTAAAACCATAAAAATATCAGCTCGAAAATGTAACCAGTATAATACCATTTCACCTATGGCTCTATATCTTGCGGGACTATGAGGTGGGATCACATAAAGCCAACCGGGCTTGAGTTCAAATCTACCTGCGGACAAAAAATTAATCTCTCCTTCTCCCTTTTCAATCCAGTAAAGCCTTGCAAAAGGATCATTAAATAAATCCCTCCCATTATTTGCCCACTCTTTTCCACAGACAGTCCTGGCAGAATCAAGGATTCTGGTCTGAAGATTAGAAACAATAAAATAGTTACTCTTATTCAATTATCTTACTTTCTATTTTATAAAAAAAATCCATCATAAATAAAATTATATCCATTCCTATTTTTTCCAAATGAACTAAATTAGAATGCGTAAAAAAAAGGAGAAATTTTTATGTCTGATGTACGTTATTTGACTTTTATGGGAAAAGGGCCCAGGAGAATATGTCATTGGGAACATTGGTCATGTCCTGATGCTGAAACCTATCTTACAGGTATTGATTACTATGAACACCCTCGTTTATGTAGACTTAAAATGAATGAACTTTATCCTGAACTCCAATTACCGATTCCAGAAAATGACACAGCTAAAAAACGTCCTGAAGAACAATTAGATAAATCTCATGGAAGATGGGGAGACGGTTATCGTGATCATTGGCAGCAAGAAGAGGCTTCTCGTAGATTTAAAAGTTACGAAGAAATTCTGCGTTTTAGCCCACTTGAAAATCCTGATTTTACAAACTGGCATGTAGTAGAAAATCACAATTATAGCAGTGAGGAAATTATATATAAAATTTATAGAAAAAATTACCCCTTAGAATGGGCAGATAAAGCGCCAGAAGGAAGTTCAGCATCTGTTTTCTTTTATAATACTATGTTTATGTGGCCTATGTTGGTTTTCGGATATGAAAACTTTATGCTATTATGTCTTGAACCTGAATTTGAAAGGATTATGGAGGAGTTTGCAGAAATAAACCGCAGAGTTTTCAGAGCATTTGCAAAACTTCCAGTTAATTTTGTTATTTGCCATGATGATATTGTCTTGTCAAACGGTCCGGTATGTAGTCCTGAATGGATGCGAAAATTTATATTTCCAAGATACGAAGAATTCTGGGATATAGTAAGAAGAACAGGTAAAGAAGTTATTTTTATGGTTGATGGTTGTGTCGATGCATTTGTCGATGATATTATGAGTTGTGGAGCACGTGGAATAATATCTGAACCATATACTAATTATAAAGTTATCGCAAAAAAATATAAAGACTGTTTTATAGCTGGAGAAGGTGATAATCGCATACTTTACCGAAACAATAAATATGAGATCAGAAAAATGGTAGAATCTATGGTAGAAACAGGAAAAATGTGTGGAGGGTATATGATGTGCATTGGTAATCACATACCATTTGATGTTCCGCCAGAAGCTATAAAAACATATCTGGAACTTTCAAGAGAGTTAGCCTATAGATAAATTAACAAAAAGATACATATCACTTTTCTATTTTATATTTAATGTTGGATAGTTTTGAATCACATTATAATTGGAAGATTTATAGTTTTATTAAAAAACTTAAAAAAGTTCTAAATAAATTATAAATCATTTCTGGTTGAAATTTGATATTGATAAAGTTGCTCTCGGCATGCAGCTAATACAAAGCTATAGCACCTACCTATATCAGACGAAAATTTTATATACGAAATATCTGTCGTTCCCGCCAAATATAACAGAAATTTTCCCGAATTTCATATTTTTCTGTACCCTCGCGCCTCGCTCATTGCAGATTGCTAATCCAACAAATTTTCAGGAGCAAAAAATATCGTGAACTTCAAGCGACTGTTTTTCGATATTCTTACTTCAATTCCTGATAAGTTGAGCTGCTTATCCTTAGAAAAATATATTTTCTATCAAGAAGGTTTATTTCTTCTAATTTTATTTTCTACTGAAAAGACTATGCGCTCAAATGCGAGGGGCGAAAATCGGATCAGACCAAAAGTTCTGTCTTTTCAATTACTTCTTTTCTTATTATCTAATGGCAAGAATGATAAATACACTTAATAGCTTAAAAAGGAAAAATCTTCTTTTGGTTTTAAGAATTGATATAGGTAATAAAATTCAATAGTTTTCTCGGTACACTATAGGCTAAGGAAGCAAGAATCTGAATAAAAATGCAAAGATTATACTCGTTGGACATATTTGTAAGTTAGCCAGATGACTGAACCATCAGCCGATCCATTTAACTGAGGAAGGAGGATAACCTACCTTCTTACGGAATAAGCGGCTGAAATAGTTCGGATCATCAAAACCAACCGATTCTGCAATTTCCGCAATATTCATAGAACCATCTCCCCTCGAAAGAAGCCGAAATGCTTCATCCAGTCGAAGTCGATGAACATATTCAAGCGGAGTCATCCCAACCACATGTCTAAAAGTCCTGATCATATGAACAGGCGTTACCTTGAATTCAGCAGCAAGGAGATTTACTGAAAGTGGTTTTCTAAAATCATTTTCAATCCTCTGCTTCAATATTTGTACAAGACGAAGAGATTTCCCTGCATGAATCTTCTTCCCAACTCTATGGGAAGACATAACCTCAGAAAGAAGCTGAAGGAAAAGTCCACGTCGTCTTAATTGCCCCAGAGAATCATCACTTTTATTCTCGAGAGAAGCAAGTAGCGGAAAGATCCTTTTTAGTGGCATTGCAGATGAATAAAATGGCATTGTAATTCCAAGCCATTTCGGAGCTGGCTTACTTAATTTTCTTATAAATTTGCTTACAAACTCATAGACATACGGCGGGTTTACCTCCGGAAGCCCATGGAGCCAGTCGAAATGAAAACAATGCCTTTCAACTTTACCTTCAATTGCCCTTGTCCAGTGACGCACCCCAGGAGGAATTATGATAGCATCGCCTCTATTGCAGGAAAACGATTTTTCCCCTACAACAACCTGAGACTTGCCTGCAGTAAACACTACAAGCTCGTGATCGTAGAGGTAGCGTACAGGTTCCACATAACCTGGCTCCCACCAACCAGCCCACTGGAGGTTAATTCGGGGATTCAATAACTCACAATTTATCTTCTTAAGCATACTTTATATATGCTAATAAAAATACTACTTATAAGCTACATTTCATAATACAAAATTCAAAACAATCTCTAATTATGCATATTTTATACTATTAATGAATATTTCATCCTATTGACTGAATAAGAAAATGTCCTATCTTAGAAATATGACAAAAAAATAAAATGGAGTTTCAGCTATGATACAAGCAAAAGCACTAATATGTGATGAGAAGCAGAATTTCAGCATTCGGGATGTGATTCTTCCGGATCCTGCAGATGACCAAATTGTAATTAAAACAGTTTATTCCGGGGTAAGTATCGGAACTGAATTTGCACTTGTGAAAAATAAGATTTCATGGGGACCTTACCCTCTATGCACCGGATACATGGGTACTGGCATAGTTGAAAAAGTTGGTTCTAAAATAAGCAATTTTGAGAAAGGAGATAAGGTCTATTTTCGTGGAAACTCTTTCATAAACCTTAAAAATGGACAGAAAGTTTCATGTGTCTGCGGAACCCATAGTTCATACATCGTTGTAAACCCTAATACACCGTATGGCGCGTACAAAATGCCTGAAGGCGCTCCAATGGAAGAGACATCAATGTTTGTCCTACCAGCAGTAGGACTTTATGGTGTTGACATGGTAAAACCCAATGTTGGTGAAATAATCATAGTATATGGTTGCGGCCTAATTGGGCTCGGAGTCATAGCTGCATGTTCCCACCGGGGATGCGTGGTCATAGCAGTAGATATAAATTCAAAGCGCCTTGAAAAAGCAAAAATATTCGGAGCAGACTATTTGATCGATGCAAAAAAACAGAACGTAAAAGATGAAGTAAAGAAAATAGTTCCAGAAGGAGCTGATACCGTCTTCGAGTGCACAGGTATCCCCTCATGTATTAACCAGACCATTGAGCTTTGCAAAACACATGGTTCTTACGTCTGGCAGGGTAATTATGGAAACGTACCTGTCCTGTTCAATTTCTTACCAGCTCACGGAAGAAGACTCAAAATGTTCTTTCCATGTGACGATGGAGGACAAGCATTCCGCAAAGCGGTTATTAAGAATATAACTACAGGTATTCTCCCATGGGGTAAGGCGATTACTAATAGAATTACTTACAAAGATGCCCCAGCCATCTTTGAAAAGATCAACAATGGGGACAACGAGATCATGGGGGTGACGATAAAGTGGGAATAAACGGCTACCAATTTGTAGAATATCTGCCTCAATAATAGTAGAAATTTGTAATAAAATATTAAAATAACTGAATGGAGTACTAAAATGAGCACAATACTTATAACTGGAACAAGCGGCTTTATAGGAAAAGCACTTGCAATTTCTCTTTCAAAAAAACACAAAATTATTGGTTTTAGCAGAAAAAATCCAAATATTGATGGAATTGAAAATCTACAGGGCGAATTTTCTAATTTGGAGGACCTTAGAAAACTCAATAAATTCAACATTAACAATGTAGTCCATCTTGCTGCAGTCACAGGGGGGTGTTCTGAAAGAGATGGGATACTGGTGAACGTTGAAGGTACACGGCAATTAATGAGATACTTAATCGATAGGGGATGCAAAAAATTCGTAATGGCAAGTTCAATCGCCGCCGTAGGAATGCAGAGCATTGAATTTCGACCATTACAAGTCCCTATTGCCGACGAACACCCATGTTTTGACCGCGACGGATATGGATTTTCAAAGTTTCTGATGGAGGAAGTCACAAAATATTATCAACGCCAGAATCCAGATATTGACGTAATCAATCTTCGACTGGCAGCTATTTGTCCTGATAATAACCCAGCAGAGCTTGTCGGAATTACACCTATTAAACAATGGGCTTTGGGCGGGCTTTCAATGATGATGCTCAGTGATGCCGTAAAAGTTTTTTCACTAGCTGTCGAAAATCCTTACAAGAACGGTGTGAGGATAATGAATGCCACTGCTCCACTTGCCTGGAGCAATGAACCAACTGCCGATATTCTCAGAAACTGGTGGGGCGATGATGTCGATCTTTTTTACTATGAGAATCCAACAAATAAATATGCCAGTGCATATGATACTAGAATGATAATCAAAGAACTCGGTTTCATTGCCGAAACAACCTGCAAGTATCTTGAAAAAGCCAGGAAATAATTCTACCCATTTTTGATAGCAAAGCCCAAGTTAAGTCACCTTAAGTTGATTAAGAGATAGCTTGATAGTATATTATTGAAGCCTGCAACGCAAGTTTAGGAACTTCATTTTCTTCATCTCTTCCACCACATCAAAGAAAAATAGAATATTTTTGTCATACTTTCTTCCTTGAATGAAAAATAGTTTTTCTTTATCCCCATTGTTAGAAGCACAGTTTCTTTAGCACTTGAGATAATTAATGATCACCATTTCATCACGATATCTACTTCAACAACTTTCTTTTTTCCCTTCATTTACATGAAATATTTGTTTATTATTTGTAACTGATTGTATATCATAGAGTAAAAAAAGGAAGAGCCAAAGGATAACCTATAAAAAATTAATTTTTGGGGGTATTGAAAATTCTTCAGTCAAGGTTAATTTAATACGTAGTTCAGCTAATACTTATAAAAAAGTTAACCTGACTGCGGAAAGAAAGAAGAAATATTTATGAAATCGTATAAAGAGAATGCTTTTCTAGGGATACGATTAATATATCGATTTTTTACGCTTATAGAACTTCTTGTCGTTATTGCAATAATCGCAATTCTTGCTGGACTCTTGTTACCAGCTTTGAACATGGCACGCGAACAAGCAAAATCAATTTTTTGTTTAAACAATTTAAAGCAGACAGGGATTGCTCTAAATTTATACGGAAGCGATTATACTTATTATCCCCCTTGTTTTACAGGTGCAACCGATTGGGCGTTACTTATTAGTCCTTATCTTAGTAAATCGAATGGGGTGTTATATGCTGAACATGCTCAAATGGCTTCGGTACTGAAATGTCCTAGTGGTATTACAAGGATAGGTTCTGAAAATGCATTAGCATATTCCGCTCATCCACGAATAATGCCAGATATCAGTTTGCCAAATCCACCAACATCATTAATTTACGGAGGATCTCAAATAAAGAGACTCAATGATCTGGTCGTTGTTGGAGAAGCTTGCCAGATTGGTTCAGGTGCGGCTACAGCCGGCTTTTATCAAGGTGGTAATTATGGGTGGTACCAATTTGATAATCCATGGTGGCCAAACATTAATATTTCTTCCATCGATGAATTAGCTCCAGGTGATTGGGCTTTACATAATCAAGATAGAAATGATGGTAATACAGATAATGCTGGATGGATTAGATGGAGACATTTAAGAAATAAAATGGCAAATTTTATTTTTGCCGATAATCATGCATCTGGAATACGTCTATATCAATTAAAATACAGAAATATTGTTTTGAGATTTTCTGCAGGTGGTGGAAATTGGGCTGAATAATAACAAAAACAAGTAAAATTGACCATTTATTTGTAGATTGTAAATAAAAAATAATCAAAAGAACCCGTCTTTAAAATATAACAATAAATACTATTTTGTATATCTCATATTTACAATATTGATATGCGGAATGTTATACAATTATATTTTGAAGAAACAAAGCAAAACTATATTTGAATATTCCGATCTATTATTGACAAAAGTAAATATTACTGCCATTACTCATCCTTGATGTTTCATTAGAGATTTAACCTGTTTATTTCACTGAAAAATTCAAAAATCAAATCATCTATGGAGAAATTTCAGACGGTGATAAGTAATACCAAAAATAACCGTCAAAAAAAATCATACGATTTAATCCTTCTTATAAAATACTATTCGGACACCTCAATATTACAAAAACTTCAGGCAATTATGGGAAGTTTCCAGGACAAATCCAATTATTTTATAAAAAAAACTTGATTTTTTTTAGTATTGTGATACTATTTTTAGTATTGTGATATTATTTTTAGTATTAACCTTTTCTTATTAAAATATTTATGCGTGAAAAAGATAAAATGGATTCATTATTACCTGTAAATAGAACATTTAAGATATTAAAAATATGTTCTAAATCTTCCTGTGGAGTGTCATTTACTGAATTAAAAAAAGAACTCAACCCAATTGCTCCAGGGATCCTATCGAGACTATTAAAAACTTTAGTCATTGAAAATGCTCTTATAAAAAATGAGGCAGGTCTCTACACTTGCGGAAAGTTATTGAAAGAATTATCATTGAATTTAAAAGAACCTATTAACATAAGAGAATGCACAACAAACTTATTGAAAGCATTAGCTCAAGATTCTGGATTTTCTGCGGCTTATTTTGAGCTCCGTGAAGGGGGGCTTTTTCTTCTCGCTAAAAGTGAAGTCTCTGATGGTTTTCACTACATTGATATTGAACGCGCAATGGGAAATCTTTTAAAACACAGCTTCTCCCATATTGCCATAGCTTATGGCGAATCTTATACTTTAAAAATGCTGAATATTCCAAAAGACTTATTATCAAATAAAAAATTACAGGCTCGTCTTTGCGAAATTCGCAAAGGCAAAATGGCCTTTTACGATTTCTTCACTGAAAATAAAATTTTCAGGATTGGATATCCTGTTATTTGTAATAAAAAACTGCGTGGAGTTGTAGGAATAACTACCCATTTAAAAATAAAAGAACAAAAAAAATTAACGATGATATGCAATCTTATAAAAAATACAGCAAAAAAAATAGGAGAATTGTATGAAAGCAATAATGCTAATGTTTGACTCATTAAACAGGCACATGTTACCTCCTTATGGTTGTAATTGGGTTCATGCACCAAATTTCAAACGACTTGCAGAAAAAACAGTAACTTTCGAAAAATCCTTTGTCGGCAGTATGCCATGCATGCCAGCAAGACGCGAATTGCATACTGGTAGATACAACTTTCTTCATCGAAGCTGGGGACCACTTGAGCCATTTGACGACTCAATGCCTGAGATTTTAAAGAAAAATGGCATCTTAGCCCACCTGGTAACTGACCATTATCACTATTGGGAGGAGGGGGGGGCTAATTACCATACTAAATTCACTAATGCCAGATTCTCACGAGGTCAGGAAGGAGACGCCTGGCTAGCAGACCTCAATGATCCCGATTTCCCTCCTCCAAATCCTGAGAGAAATAGAGGTCTTTGGGGAAGACAAGATTGGATTAATAGAGCCCATATGAGAGAAGAAAAAAAATTTCCTC
>ERZ795060.3385-NODE-3385-length-14672-cov-4.015940_pt1 | contig 14672 bp, 14 predicted proteins | sample MGYA00375144_ERZ795060 | MGnify/ENA primary metagenome ERZ795060 (study PRJEB30189, sample SAMN05720157) | activated sludge metagenome | isolation source: anaerobic digester from wastewater treatment plant | place: Japan | collected 2015-05-15 ... | reverse complement strand
GAGGTCTCATTCTCTATTCAACCCCTATTCACCTACTAAAAATGTACACAACCTAATTGTACACTACCCGCCATGTCTGTTCTTTAACCGATTCTATTGCCCTCGACAAAACGAGCCGCAATCTGCCCCGCTTCTCCGGTGTAAAGAAATCTCTGCAACCGCTCTTCCAGGGAAAAACCGGCGGTGATCAGCGGCTCGTCTTCCACGACAAGGGCATCAAAAGAATAGCCCTGCTCAAAACTACCTACCCGGCCAAAAAAACTGCCTCCTCCTTTAGTGCCCATATAAAAGACTTCAGCCGTGGTAAGAGGCTTTATGCGGGGATCCTCAATGCTTCTGAGCTTTGAAAGCTGAATCGCCCGCACCATGACCCGGTAGAGGGCCAGGTTATGACCGGCGCCGATATCGCTGCCCAGCCCCAGGCGAATCCCCCTGTCTAAAAGCTCCCGGGCCGGCATAATACCGCTGCTCAAATTAATATTGGCTTCCGGGCAATGCACCAGCCAAACGGCGCTATTTTCGATTAACTCCAGCTCCCGCTCTGACAAATGAATGGCGTGGGCCATGAGCGTGAGCGTGCGCCCCAGCAAGCCAAAATGGTAGTAAACATCGGCATAAGTGGGCAGGGAAGGGAACAACTCTTTCACCCACTCAACTTCTTCTTTATTTTCAGAGAGGTGTGACTGCACCGGCAAATTATATTTTTGCGCCAGGCGGCCCAACCCCTCCAGCAGCTCTACCGATGAAGTAGGGGCAAAGCGCGGTGTAATAATTGGCGTGACCAGGGGGTGGCCGTTATATCTCATGATCAGCTCTTCCGTTTCCTGCAAAGAAGCCGCTGTTGTTTCTTGCAGGTAAGGCGGACAGTGGCAATCCATATTCACTTTCCCCACGAAAGCGCCGATGCCCCGGGCCCTGAGAAGCTCAAATAAGATTGCCGTGCTCTCTTTATGCACGGTAGCGTAAATACAGGCCCTGAGCGTGCCCTGCCGGATCAGCTCCTCCACAAACCGGGAATAAGCCTCCCGGGCAAATTCCGGATCCGCGAAACGCCCTTCTAAAGGGAAGGTCCGGCCATGAAGCCAGGGAATTAATTCTTGATCCAGGCCAACGCCGGACTGGTAGAACTGGGAGGCGTGCACGTGCAGGTCAACAAAACCCGGTAAAATTAGCCGGCGGCCGAAATCATGAACCGGCAGGCCGTCAAATAACGGGGGTAGCTCTTTATAAACACCTTCCACTTTACCATGCAAAACCACGATATAGCCGCCCCTGAAAGAGACAAATCCCTGTGGTGTAGGGGTAAAAATAATATCTCCCTTGAAAACCTGGCCTTCTGTCATATTTTCACCTCGTTTATGAGGCCCCCCGCGGATTTCAATATTACGTTGCGGCGTAATGCGGGGCGCCTCCCCGGTAGGGAAAGAATGATCGCCGCGGCATCTTACTTTACCGGAAAATCAAAATATGTATCAGGGTAAGGTTCATCGGCCAGGGTATAGTGCCACCACTCTTCGGGATAAGGCACAAAGCCGTGCCTGACCATGGCCTCCTTAAGCAGCTCTCTATTTTGCCGCTGCTCCTCAGTAATAAGGTCAGTATCATGGTGAGAGATTTCTCCAAAAAAATCAAATCCGCTCCCCATGTCCAGTTCTTCTTTAGTGCTGGCGTCGACCAGCGTTAAATCCACGGTGCTGCCCCTGGAATGCCCTGATTTTTCGGCAATATAGTTCAGCCGGAAAAGGTCTTTTTTATCCACGTCAGGATAAAATTGCGCCTTCATTTTTTGATCGTCTAAATCCTTGGCCCATCTGACAAAATGGTTTACTGCCTGCTGCGGGCGATAACCGTCAAAAATTTTTAAGAGCAGCCCTTTTTCTCTGAATTCCGCGGCAGCATCTGCCAAAGCGCTGGCCGCCTCCACGGTCAGGATTACCCGGGGCACCATGTACCCGTCCACCCGGCAGCCGAGAAAATTATTGTCTGTATAATAGCGCACATCGTAGATCACATCAGGAATAATTTCGTCCAGGTAGACAAAACCCTCGGGTAGGGTGTGCCCGTTTTCCTGGTTCGCTGCCGGTTCAGCAGAAGGTTTTAAACAACCGGCTGCTCCCAGTAGCAGTAATACAAGCAAAAAAATAATGAAAATAGTTTCTTTTTTAAGCGCCTTCATTTTACATCCCCTCTCCTTGGTTATAATCCAAACCCTGCTGCGACTACTACACAATCTCCAAAAACCATAACCTTCCTTAACCGCCTTAGGCGATGGCCCGGTGACCCAAGCCGATGGCCACTTCATTCAAATGCAACAGCCCCACGGTAAAGAAGACGGCCACCGCCACGTGGCTGCCGTCACTGGCAATACCGACTTTACCGCCCACATTCAGGCCCAGGGCCTTGGGCATAATTTGGGAGAGGGCTTCCCGGGTGGCTCCGGCCACGCTGCCTTCTGAACGGTGGTCGCTTTGAATAACCTGTTCCCTGCGGGCGGCAACCACCGCCCTTTCAACCACCTTCGGGATGGCGCTGGAATATTCGCCCCCGTAATCCACAGCCGTACCCCTGATGTTTTCGGCAATTAATTCCTGCTTGAGCCGGTTCTCTTCTTCCCTGTCAGGGGTAAGGGCCAGGCGAATGGCGGCAGCGGCAACTCTGCGGCTTTCAGAAATTGAAGACACATGAATCCCTCCTCTTTCTGGCAAGTACAAGTATTACCCGGATACGCTGCTAGCACCCAAAAAAAATTAAATTTCCCGGCCCCAGGCCGGCAATATTAGTATAAAGGGTTTATCTTAAAAATTAAAGGTTATAAATCTTTGCTCAACTGCGCAATAGACGGCTCCACGGTAGTTGCTTTGGGGATTCCGGGCAGCTTATGATAGCTTTACAAAAAAATATAGCTAATGATTTAAAACAAAAAATAGAAAATATTTTGTTAAAGTATAAAGGTTTTTTTAAATATGTACTGAATTATATAAAAAGCCTTTTTTACTTAAAAATCCGGGCTGCCACCGGCCCAAATTCCAACCTTCTTGATATAACAGGACGAACGCCTGGATCAGGAATAACACCGGGTTGAATGAACGGAGGTGCATGGCATTGGAGATACTGGATCTCGACGGCAGCGCCTTTGCCAGGGGACGCGGCCAGGGACGGAAGATGCGGGATCAGTACCGCTTGCTGCTGGCGGAATTCTTAGCCTCGGAGATGTGGCGCGAAAACAAACCGGGATTTTTACCTTCTGCCCTGGTAACACAGGCCCTGGGACTGGCAGGCCAAGCCTGTATCAAGAAAGCGGTCTGCCGGTATCTGCCTCTGCAGGCGGAGCGGGTGCGCGGCCTGGCCGAAGGGCTAGGCATCAGCGAATCCTTATGCTGGGGGCTGCAGTTTATGGAGATCTTGATGTGCGAAGCCGGGAAAAGCATGAAGGTGCCGGCCGGCTGTACCCAGATTCATGCCGGCCCGGCAGCAACAGCCAGCGGCAATCCCCTGTCTGCCAGGAATTACGATTTTCCCAATATGCTGGCCCCGTACCAATTAATCCGGCGCGAGATACCGTCGGAGCCCGGGCGCTTTGCCACTATCACGGTCACCCAGGCCCCCCTGGCCGGAGCCCACCACGGCGTCAACGAACACGGGCTCATGGTTTGTGTGAATAACGCCCGCCTGTGGAAAGGTAAAGACTTGCGCTACCAGGGAGTGCCGTACCAGTTGATTCTCATGGAAGCGCTGGAAACCTGCCGCACCACCGCAGAGGCAGTAAAACTGGTGACCGAATTTCCGGCCAGGGCCAACGCCGGTTTTTTCGGCATCGCCGACGCAGCGGGAGAAATACGGGTGGTGGAGTTCACCGCTTCTCGCTATGCCGTGCGGGAGCCCGATGAACTGAACGTCATGGCCCAGACCAACCACTATATCAAGCTGGTGGAAGCAAACCTGCCCGAGGGGACTTACTGGACGGTAAAGGGAATGGAAGGCCTGGAATACGCTCACTCCACCAATACCCGCCACGCAACCGCTTACAGCAGGTTAAGGGAGGCTGCCGGCAAGATTACCGTGGAAACAATGATGGAGATCTTGAAAGACCACAGCGCCGGCGGGGGCGACGGCAGCGACTGCACCGTCTGCTGCCACGGCCTGACCGGAGGCACCCTGGGCAGCATGATCGTGGACATGCGGGCCAGGAAAATGTGGGTGGCTGAAGGGCACCCCTGCACCCACGATTACCGTGAAATCGAAATGCGCAAATAGGGAGCACGGGGGCGTCCCCCCGTGCTTTCCTTGCGGATCGAAAAGGCGTGGCTGGTAAAGGTCTGGCTGAAGATAGCATGCCGGGCCCGCTAAGAGCGCCTTTTACCGCCCTCGTTTATTTCCGTTTCCATTTTTTTGGACAGCCCTATCACCAGGTAACCGCTGTCTTCATCCCAGTCAGCCATAAACCTGTTCTTCTTATTCAGGTCAAGGCCGGCAAAATGGGCGATAACGCGGACCAGGTCTTTATTATTGAGGCGAAAATATCCGTGGGGCGTAATTTTTTCTTTGATCAGGATCCACCCTTCCGGAACCTTGCCGCCATGATCTTCAAGGTTGGATAAAGCAAAGATCAGGGCGTTATCCAGCTTGTGATAGCCAATCCGGGCAATTTCAAAACGGCTAACGATCTCTGTAGCCAGGGAATTTAAAGTGATGCCGTATCTGGCAACGGTTGCCGAAGGAAAGCCTTTGTTTGCATCGACCCACATAATGGGATTATCCAATTTTTTACCTCCGGGAACAATTTTGAACCAGTATTCCGCCCTGCTGTATCTAAGCTTTAGCAGATACCCTGCTTTTAAAAACCGGCTTCTATCGTATTGCCGAACCTACTCTTTTGCTGGAATCCAGAAAAAGCTAAACAGCAGGTGAAGTACAATGCCGATGCCCCAGCCGATGAGCGGGAAGATAAACCACAGCACCTGCGGAGTAAACATCAGGTTGATCGCTGCCAGAAAACCGTTGACCAGCAGATAAAACACCAGGTGAACGATAAATGCTCTCTGGCGGGCTGATGTCTTGCTGCGCGCCTCTCCATCCCGCCAGAGAAAGGTTACCAGGAAATGAATCACCAACCCTATGCCCCATGGGATAAGAGCATAAAGGAACCATAAAATCCCGGGAGAAAACATGTAGTTAATGGCTGCCAGCAGAGCGTTAACCATGATATAGACAACCAGATGGATGACCAGGGCTTTCATCAAAATTTCTCTTCTTCTCTCGCTCACATTAATTACCTCCGGTTATGTAGTTACGTAAAACTCCGCCCCGTTACAGTTTACCGGGGCTATTGTTTAAGGTTATTTTATCATTATTAAAATATATTTCAATATGTCTAGAAATATTTCATTTTATTTTATTTTTTTCATGGATAAATATAATAGGGTTTTAAAAGGTACAAAAGATTTTATGAAAAAGTTTTTACTCAAAAAGTGCAGAGTAGTAGTGCGGTAGGTTTTAGACGGCATGAAGTCTTACAGGTCAGGGTCATTGCGGTGCACAACCGCTTCGGAGAACCAGAAAATAGAAGCTTCCCTGCTTTTATTTTCCGCGAGCAGTTCCAGGGATTTGATGAACCGTTCAACCCAGCGTAAACCGAGCAGGTAATGAATAATTAGTCCGGCGCCCCAGCCGAACAGGGGAAAGAAAAACCATAGCCGTTCAGGGTTATAGATCACGTCGGCAATAGTCAACATTATATTCACAGCGATGAAAGCAATGAGGTGCACGATGAAACCGGCAAAACTATCTTCTTTAATGATCTGGCGAAATGCTTTTTTATATTCACCCAGGGTTATATCCCCGGACAAACCGTTTTTTTGCCTGAGCGACCCGGCTCTGACTTCAGCCCGGCTTTCCAGCAAGTTCAGCAACTTACTCAGCCACCTGTAGCCGAACAGGTAGTGCATGAAAAGCCCCAGGCCCCAGCCGAACAGGGGAAAATAAAACCAGATGATAGCGGGGCTGTTAACCAGGTTGAATATAACAATCATGATGTTAATTAATATGTAGACAACGAGGTGCGCCCAAAAACCGTAGGCCCCGTTTTGGACCACGATCTCGCGGAAGGCCTGTTTATACTGGGGCAGCGATAATTCAGCCATGCAGTCAACTTCTTTCCCGGACTATCTCTGCTTACTTACAGTAAGCTTATCGCTAGATTTATTCTATCTACCTGCATTCAATCCTGCTAGCTCCCGGCGGGGCAAGCGTTAATCTACGCAGAATATATAGAAGGGAATTACACGGCAAACAACAGCGCCACCAGCACAGCCGGTATAACCCAGCTCATAATATTCCAGTCCCACAGGCGTCGGCCATTGTACCCGCTGAAAGGAAAAAACGGCAGGGCAATGTCAAAAAATGCAATCATGAAGGCCAGGGTAGCAAAGGTGTCCAACAGCGGATGGGGCTCTCCCCCCAGGACCAGGTAGTAGAAAGGCACAGCCCAGGCGAAGAGTAAAACGGCCAGCGCGCCGGCCAGGGCCGCCGGCCCTAAAGAGCGTTTATGCTCCCGGCAGCGCCATTTTTCTTCTCCAGGATAGATGGAGCCGGTTACCGGAAAGAACCAGCCGAACAGCAGGGCCAGGATCAGGTTAAAAAAAAGTCCCGATTCCCAGGCCCGGTAGCGCGCCTTAAGGCCGCGCAGCCTGGCTGTTAGCTGCATCGCCGCCTCCCGCGCCCCAAAGATAATCACAAAAGACAGGGCTGTAGCCGCCATCACCTCCGCCGGCAGCGAAGCAAAACCGCCGAGACGCCACCTGGCCAGCAGGGCAATAATGATACTGGCAACCAGGTTGCCGAACCACTGGCCCGCCGCGGAACCCTGCCCCGGGGAGGCGGGCCTGGCCCATAGAAAATGTCCCACGTCCATATAATGAAAGGTGTGCAGCCACAGCAGGAGCAGGTTAAAGCGATAGCGCCGCAACTGCTCCCCCGGGGATAAAAGGGAGAAATCGCGGGAAGCAAAGAGGTTGGCCGAAGCGATATTATGACCGTCGATAACGGCAAATATTTCAGCGACTTTCTTCTTTTGTAATAACTTTATGGCGGCATCAAGAAGGCTCTGCCCTACCCCGCTTCCCCGGGCTTCGGGAGCAGTGATCAGCCATTCCACATGGCCGCACTTGCCCTTGCCGGGCAGGTAAAACGTCTTTAACACGACCCCGCCAAGCATTTGATCGCCCTGAAAGGCCGCCAGGATGTCCCGGCCGTGCAGGGCCACAAAAAGGCGCTGCAGCAAAGGGAAAGTGCGGTTGATTAACCGGCGCACCGCTACAGTTTCTTTTTTCTTCACCGGCCTGATCGTGACGCGGGTAGATGTGCCCATGGCTCTTCCTTTCCATGTTTTTCGGCTTTCGCCCTGCTGCCTGCCGGGCCCGCAGCAGGGCGGCAAGGCACGGCTGCGGGCGCCGGGCGCGCCAAAAGGCGGCGATATTCCCCGGGAAATAGCCGCTGTTTATTTTGACTCCGCCGTCTTTTTAAAGTAAAGGGCGCCCACCGGGCAGGCCTTGACGCAAAGGCCGCACTCGTTGCAGGGCGATTCGGCCAAGGCCACGTCTTTAAAAGTGGTCACAGAGCGGTTAATACCGCGGCGCGAAAAACCGATGGCTCCTATTTTAGCCACCTCCTGGTCAGCCCAAATACAGCGGCCGCAGAGGACACAGCGCGACGGGTCAAAGGCAAATGTTTGCGGGCTGTCGTCCGGGGCCGGTTCCCGCTGCAGGTAGGGGAAGCGGCCGTAACGCAGTTTAAGCTTTCTTTCCCTGGCTATCTTTTGCAGCTCGCAGGCCCTGTTGGCGGGGCAGGAGGCGCACTGCAGGCGGTGGTCAGAGAGCAGCAGTTCAAAGGCGGTGCGCACCAGCCTGTCGACGCGGGGGCTCCTGGTCTGCACCGCCAGGCCGTCGGCGGCAGGCAGGGTGCAGGAGGTCACCGGTTTCTCCCGCCCCTCCACCTGGACGAAACAAAGGCGGCAGGAGGCCGGGGGCCGCGCATACTCCTCCACGGCGCAAAGGTTGGGAATGTAAATCCCGTTTTCCAGGGCCACCCACAAAAGCTTGCGGCCGGCCGGAGCCTTGATCTCCCGCCCGTCAATGATTACCGTTACTTTGCTCATTTACTTTTCCCCTCTTTCTCCGCCAGCAGCGAGGGAGGCGACAGCTTAATGACGGCGTTATACTCTACCGGGCAGGTCTTGAGGCAATTGTCGCACTTGACGCACTTCTCCTGGTTAATCGCTTTCAACCCGTCGTCCCGGGTATAGATCGCTTCGGTTGGGCAGCTTCCGACACAGACATTGCAAAGCTTGCTGCATTTCTTCGGCTCGATATAGTAGACGATCAAGTCTTTGCACATCAGGGAGGGGCAGCGGCCTTCCAGGATATGCGCTTCATATTCGTCGCGGAAATAGCGCAGCGTAGTTAAAACCGGGTTGGGCGCCGTTTTGCCCAGGTTGCACAGGGAGCCGTCGCGCACATCTTCGCACAGCTCCTGCAGCAGCTCCAGGGATTCCAGGCTGCCTTTGCCCCGGCTGATATCAGTGAGGATATCAAGCATATGCCTGGTCCCCAGGCGGCAGAAGGTACATTTGCCGCAAGATTCATGCTGCGTGAATTCAAGGAAATAGCGGGCTACCGCCACCATGCAGTCGTCCTCATTTAAGACCACCAGGCCGCCGGATCCCATGATCGCCCCCGCTTCCTGCAGGGAGTCAAAATCGATGGGCACATCGAGCATCGCTTCGGGCAGGCAGCCGCCCGACGGGCCGCCGATCTGGGCCGCTTTAAATTTTTTATCCCCGGGAATGCCCTCACCCACGTCGAAGATTAGCTGGCGCAGGGTTGTGCCCATGGGCACCTCCACCAGGCCGGTATTATTAACCTTGCCCACCAGGGAGAAAACGGCGGTGCCGGGGCTGCCGGCGGTGCCGGTGCTTCTAAACCAGTCTGCTCCCTTCATGATGATGGCCGGCACGTAGGCGAAGGTTTTAACATTGTTCAAGACGGTGGGGCAGCCTCGAAAACCCGATTCAGCCAGGCGAGGCGGCCTCACTTCCGGTATGCCCATCTTTCCTTCCATGGAGCGGACCAGGGCACTGGACTCGCCGCAGACAAAAGCGCCGGAGCCCTGGAACACCTCCAGGTCAAAAGAGAAGCCGCTGCCGAGGATGGATTGTCCGAGCAGGCCCTTTTCCCGGGCCCGGGCAATGGCCCCCTCCACCCGCTCCACCGCTTTAGGGTACTCGGCGCGGATATAGAGATAGCCCCGGGAGGCGCCGACGGCATAGGCGCAGATGATCATGCCCTCGATGACCCGGTGCGGATCGGACTCGAGGAGCCCCCGGTCCATGAACGCGCCCGGGTCCCCTTCATCGCCGTTGCAGATCACGTATTTTTGCTCGCCGGGCGCCTTGCGGCAGGCCTCCCATTTCTCTCCGGCCGGGAACCCGGCCCCGCCGCGGCCGCGCAGGTTGGCCGCCTTCACCTCGGCCAGCACCTCTTCCGGCTTCATCTCCAGGATTTTGGCCACGGCGGCGTAACCGTCCCGGGCCAGGTAATGGTCCATATTGCCGGGGTCAATAAAGCCGCATTGCTCCAGGATCATTTTTTCTTCGTAAACACCCCGGGGGAAATCGCTGAAGGTGGGAAAGAGATCATTGGGCTCCAGGGCCACCAGGGCATATTCATAGCCGGGATCGTCACCGTCGAGAAAGTCGACCACCAGGCGGTGCACCAGCCCTTCGTCGAGGCGGCCGTAGCAAAGGGGAACATGGCCCGGCTTGGCGATTATAGCCATGGGCTCAGCATAACAATGCCCCATGCACCCTGTTTCCAGGACGGCAACATCAAGCCCCCGCTCTTTAATCTCCTGCTCAAAAGCTTCCTTGATCTTCAAAGCGCCGGCAGCGACCCCGCAGGTGGCGGTGCCGACCCAGACTACCGGCTTTTGCTTGAGCGCTTCCACGGCAGCGGCAGCCTCTTGCCGCAGCGCCCGGTACTGTTCGGCAACGGTTGCTGTGCTCATGGCTTCGCCTCGCTTTCCACCGCGGCCGGGCTTTTTGCTTCACCCCTGGTTTTGCCCTCTTCCCCTTCAAAAGAAAGTAAAATCCCGTCCACCCGGGTGGGGGTGACATGGCCTTCCACGTTTTCGTCCACGACGACCACCGGGGCCATGGTGCAGCAGCCCACGCAGGCCACCCGCTCCAGGCTGAATTTGCGGTCGGGCGTGGTTTCGCCTTCTTTAATGCCCAGGCGCCTTTCAAATGATTCCAGGGCGATCTGGCCGCCCACCATGTAGCAGGCGGTACCCATGCATACTTTAAGCTGGTGCTTTCCGGGGGGATTGAGGCGAAACTGGTTGTAGAAAGTGGCCAGGCCGTACACTTCCACCGCCGACACCCCCGCGGCGGCGGCAATCTTTTCCATGGCCAGGCCCGGCAGGTAGCCCAGTTCGGCCTGGACTCTCTGTAAAACGGGGATTAAGCGATCCTTTTGAAGCGGTTGATTATTGAGAATTGCATCTACAGTTGCAAGGATTTGCTCTTTTTCGCCTTCAAGAAGTTCCATTAAAACCTCTCCTTTTTATCAGCCATTGGTGCAAACAGAGCGTCAAGTTGAACAATCTGGTTGTTTTCTAGTTTTCATTATAACCCTTTTTGCAGGCCTTGTGGAGAGTACATCCATGGGGCCCTGTCTTGACTTTAGACTGATTACCGTTTTCAGCCCTCATGCTCAACGCGCAACTACAAATATTGTATATTGCCTCATGTCAAGGCCTGGCCCCAAATATTTTCCTGCCTCTATTTGCCAATCCAGGACTGCAGCGCCGCCACGATCTCCCCGGCCCGGGGCGGGCAGCCCGGCACATTCAGGCGGCAGCCCTTAGTGCAGGCCCCCACGCCCAGCTCTTCCGCCTTTTCTTTCTTCTCTTTCCAGCCCTGGCCGATACAGACCGGCGGCAGTTTCTTCAGTTGGCCGCTTTCCTTGAGCCGCCGCAGGGCGTAAACCAGGGCAGCATAACAGGGCGAACAGGCCTGCTTCTCCCGGATCCAGCGCTGCAAGTAGTCCACTTCCTTGCTGGCCAACGACGGTTCATCGAACCTGGCCTCCTGGCGGCGGTTTAAATAGACGATGGATTCCGGCCCGGCTGCGGCGCTGCCCACGCCGAGGTGCTCGGCCAGGCCGATATATTCTATCTCCTCCGCCCGGTAGCCAATCAGCTCCGCTGCAAAAGCATCAATCATCACCGGATCCCTCCCGGCGATGACGCAGTCCATGCGCACCGGCGTGCCGCCCCCCTCGTAAGTCAGGTCGCCGACAATCCCGTCCACCACCGTCAGGTGGGAGCGAATGGCCTTGTTCAGGCAGGCGATGGGCCGGTGTAAACCGAGGCGGTGAAAGCGCCGCTTCTCCCGGTCCGGAATACAGCCCTTCAGGTTCTTCAGGGCGCAGGTCAGCCTGGTCTGGCAATGCGCCTTCAGCACCGGCAGATTAATCAGGTAGTCCACCGCCAGCATACGCGCGCAAATCTCCAGTTCCAGACCGTCCACGGTCAGCTTAACCGCCCGATCCTGCTTTAAGTCCACCAGCGGCACGGCAAACTCGGCGGCGATCTGCCTGTAACCGCAAACGTCAAAGGCTTTGGCGGTATCGTCGCCCACCCAGGCGCTCTCCATGATGGCGATATTGGTATAGCCGTGCTCCTGCAGGTAGCCGATAATGCCCCGGGCCAGCCCCGGGTCGGTGGTGGCCCCCCAGTGGGCCGGCTGCGCCACCACCAGGTTCGGTTTCAGGCAGATCAGCGGGTTTTCTTTTTTTAACGACGCCAGCTCCCGGGCAATGTCCATCCGTTCCATGATCGCCCGGGCCATCTCTTCAGCCCTGTTGCCGTAGATCACATAAAGTTTTTCCATGGCAACCCTAATTATATCACATGGCGGAAAAGGCCTTAAAAGGTTATCCTTCTGCTGCACAGCAACGGCCATGAAAGTGGTAAAATTAATTTAACCAATAATTATTGACCAATATCCGGTGACATTTGAAAGGAGAAAGTTATGGGCTGGTTGAATGTGGGTAGTCTTGTCCTCGGGTTGATGGCCTGGATCCTGCCGGTGGCCAGCCTGGCGAAGCACGGTAAAGCTGACCCCAGAAAAGGGGCTGTTTTTTTCGTGGCCAGCCTCAGCGCCTGCGCCGTATCACTGTGCTTGCAAATTTATTATCAAAATTTTCTGGTCCGCATTGAAGCCTGGTCCGCCCTGATGGATACTTCCGGCGCGGTGGCCAAGGTTTCCACTGTACTGGTGGTAGTAACAATCGCCCTTAATGCGCTTTCACTAGTTATGCTATCACGGAAGTAATTTTGGAGCCCGGCGAAAGCAGGCTGAATGAGGGCCTGCCGTAAACCGGTTGAATAAGTCCCCTGACGGCAGCCGCATGGCCCTGCTACAGTATATTTTCTGCTATACTGGACTCAACTAATAAAAGGCTTGCCGTAAAGGAGCCATGCCATGTCCGGAAAAAAGGCAGGCGCTCCCCCGCTGCGGCGGGGAGAAACTGTTGAAGTGGAGATCACCGATCTATCCCACGACGGCGAAGGGGTGGGTCGGGTAGGCGGGTTTACCCTGTTCGTGCCGCAGACAGCCCCCGGGGACCTGGTGGAAGCAAGGGTTATCTCCGTGCAGAAAACTTACGCGCGGGGCCTGCCCCTGGCCGTTAAGCGCTACTCAAGGCTACGGGTTGAACCCGCCTGCAGGCACTTTGCCCGCTGCGGCGGCTGCCGGCTACAGCACCTGCAATATGAGGCCCAGCTCCGCCTGAAGCAGGAACGGGTGAGGGAAGTGCTGCGCCGGCTGGGGCAGGTGGAAGCGCCGGTGCTGCCGGTCATCGGCATGGCCGATCCCTGGGGCTACCGCAACAAGGCCCAGGTCCCGGTGGCGGCGGAAAACGGCCGCCTTGTGGCCGGCTTCTTTGAGCCACGCAGCCACAGGGTTGTGGACATGGATTCCTGCCCCATCCAGCACCCGGCCGGCAACCGGGTCGTCCAGGCGGCCCGGGAGGCCCTGGAAGAGCTTCACATTGCTCCCTATGATGAAAAAACGCACCGCGGCGCGGTGCGCCATATCCTCTCCCGCGCCTCCTTCTCCACCGGAGAGGTGCTGCTGACCCTGGTCACCGCTCAGGAAAAGCTCCCCCACGCTGCCCGGCTGGTGGAAAAGCTGCGTACCAGCTTGCCTGGCCTGGTGGGCATCGTGCAAAACATCAATACCGGTCGCGGCAACACCATCCTGGGCGACCGGGAAGTAACCTTGTGGGGCAGGCCTTACCTGGTGGAGGCGCTTGGCGGCCTCACCTTCCACGTCTCCTCCCGCTCCTTTTTCCAGGTGAATCCAAAGCAAACCGAAGTGCTCTACGATAAGGTGCTCGCTTACACCGGGCTGACCGGCACAGAGACAGTCTTCGATCTCTACTGCGGCACCGGCACCATCGCCCTCTACCTGGCCCGGAAAACCAAAACGGTCATCGGCGTGGAAAGCGCCCGCGAGGCCGTGCGGGACGCCCGGTCCAATGCCAAGCTAAACCGCATCAACAACGCCCTCTTCTTCGAAGGTCGGGCTGAAGAGGTAGTGCCCCGCCTGCTGGAAGAAGGGTACCGGGCCGATATAATCGTGGTGGATCCGCCGCGCAAGGGATGCGAGCCATCCCTTCTGCAAACCATAATTGCAGCCGCCCCCCGGCGCCTGGTCTACGTCTCCTGCAACCCGGCCACCCTGGCCCGGGATCTGCAAATATTAGAAAAAAGCGGCTACCGGACCGTGGAAGTCCAGCCAGTAGACATGTTCCCCCACACCAGTCATGTTGAGACGGTAGTATTGATGCCAAGGGTTGAGTGGACATGATTCCTATTATCTGCCTACTGAGTGGATGACATAGATGTCAAAAGGGTGGCGGTGGATATTATTACCGGAAAATAAGTAGCAAGTAGGAAGAAGCGAAATTAGGATGTTATAAAAGACGAATCATCATTTGGATGAAAGGATAGAAAAGATGGTTTATTCTGTACCCGATGAAGTTGCTGAACACTTGGAAGAATACTGCATAAGATTCTGTACCACATGGCTCCGTACAAGTGAACACGCTGAAAAGGATAGAGTTGGCGGCCTCTTATGTTACAATGAAGCGGATTTTATCGAGTATTTGAATAAATGGATTTTTCCAATAAGCAGTCAGTATTCATAGAAAATCTGGGTCAGATTCATTTCAATGAATCACTACCGGAAAAATATAATGGATGTCCGAAATTTAATTTCTGATGCTTACAAAATAGGAAGTTGTAGGGAAGATTTATTTATATAGCCACTATTATAGCTGTCTGTATTCATGGACAGCTTTTTTTTTAAAAAACAAACTAAAAATATTTGAAAAGTTTTGTAAGATTTTTATATATGTGAAGTCATATAAGTGAAAAAAGGGGTGGTAGCGTAATGGAGTTTGAGCAGATATACAATACTTACTTTAACCATGTATATTTATATATCAGAAAGTTATCAGGCAATGAACACATTGCCGAGGATATAACAAGCGAAACATTTTTTAAAGCAATGAAATCTATTGATAGCTTTAGAGGAGATTGCGATTTTC
>ERZ795060.3382-NODE-3382-length-14684-cov-4.267209_pt1 | contig 14684 bp, 11 predicted proteins | sample MGYA00375144_ERZ795060 | MGnify/ENA primary metagenome ERZ795060 (study PRJEB30189, sample SAMN05720157) | activated sludge metagenome | isolation source: anaerobic digester from wastewater treatment plant | place: Japan | collected 2015-05-15 ... | reverse complement strand
TTCTCTGTTTACGCAGCGGTAATCGCCTATAACCCCCGCCTTTTCTGAAGGATTTTTTATCCTTTTGGGGAATAGTATTGGTACTAGCAACGGTTAAGGGGGATGTTAATGAAGATAACAGTACGGGGCAAAAATATCGAGGCCACTCCAGCACTGGTCAGTTATGCCGAAAAAAAGTTAGGAAAGCTAGCTAAGTTTTTTGATAAAGAAACGGAAGCCCAGGTAATGTTTACGGTCATCCGGGATGAACATATCGTCGAGGTAACGGTAACCTATGAAGGTTTAATTTTACGGGGTGAAGAGTCTTCCGGCGATATGTATGCTTCTATTGACCTGGTTGTTGATAAACTGGAAAAACAGGTGGCCAAGTATAAAACCCGTTTAAACCGGTCGCTGCGCCAGAGAGGTTTGCGCCCGATTAGCGTTAAGCTGGCGCAAGGGCAGTTTGAAGAAGATGATCAATCACGGCTGGTGAAGACCAAGCGCTTCACCTTAAAGCCCATGGATGTGGAAGAAGCAATTTTGCAAATGAACCTTCTAGGCCACGACTTTTTTGTCTTTGCCAATGCCGAAACGGAAAAAATGAATGTCCTCTACCGGCGCAAGGACGGCGACTACGGCTTGATTGAGCCGGATAATTTTAGTGCTTATTAACCGGTGAATAAGTTGGAGCGAGTAAGCGCCGTAATTTTTGAAGGGTCCGCCCCGCTCAGCCCCGTGGAAGAGATGATGGTCCGGGTGCGGCGGGCGGCCCTTCTCGATAATCTGGAAAAATTAAAACGAGTTGAAGAAGTTGACTCTATTTACCTGGTGACCAATGACCCGCTGCTGGCGGAGCAGGCCGGGGCTTCAGGGGCGGTGGTGTCTTTTAACCTCATTCCGCCGGGGCGGTTTCACCTGGGGCAGGCACTGAAAAAGCTGGTGCGGGAGCGAAACCTGCGCAAGGTTTTTTATTTGAGCGGGGGCGGCTGTCCGCTCATCAGCGAAAACGAAATCAGAGATATCGCCCGGCTCCTCCTTCAGCGGGAGCAGTTGATCTATACCAATAATACCCAGTCGGCGGATATGGTCGCTTTTACAGTAACCCGCGATCTGGACGATGCCGATCTGCCTGCGGTGGACAACAGCCTCGCCTGGGCCCTGCGGGATCATCTGGGCCTGGAACAGGAACTGATGCCCCAGTCGCTGGGACTTCTTTTTGACCTGGACACGCCCGCCGATATCCTGGTGCTGGGTGCCGGCCCATTTGCCGGGCCGCACACCCGGGCTGTGCTCAAGGAACTGGACCTGGATTATTCCCGGCTCGAGCGGGCCAAAGAAGTGTTAAAAGGCCAGTACCAGGAGGTAGCCCTGATCGGACGGGTCGGCGCCCCGGTAATGGAGCGTTTAAATGCTGTCTTGAAGTTGCGCCTAAGGGTTTTTTCCGAAGAGCGGGGCATGAAAGCCCTGGGCCGGCTGGAGTCAGGCGAAGTGATCTCTTTGCTGGGCTTGCTGATCGAACATACCGGAATGGAACGTTTTTTTGAGTACCTGGCCAGGGTAGCGCAGTGTGCCTTTATCGACAGCCGCGTGCTTATGGCCCATCACCGCCTCTGGCTTAATGATCGCGAGCGCTTTTTATCCGACCTGGGACTATGGCAAGAGATTTCTCATCCCTGGCTGCAGCGTTTTACCCGGGCTGCAGTTGAGTGCGGCATTCCGGTGATCCTGGGAGGCCATTCACTGGTGTCAGGCAGTCTCTGGGCTCTTTCCGCCGAGCTGGCGGGGCTGCAGGCGTGACAGGGCTTGTCTAATAAAAAAGACGTATGGTAATATAAGATAACACTACGGGATAGATCAACCGCATTTACGGGAACCGCAGGGTTCCTTTTTACATATCCCCTTTTTTAAAAGGTGGTGCGTTGGCCATGGCCGGTTTTTTACAGAAATTATTTGACGCCAATGAAAGGGAGGTGCGCCGCCTGTGGAAATATGTGGAGCAGGTTAACGCGCTGGAGCCGGAAATGGCCGCCCTGGCCGATGCGGATTTCCCGGTGCGGACGGCGCGGTTAAAAGAGCTGCTCGAACAGGGTCAAACCCTGGACCACATATTGCCCGAGGCTTTTGCCCTGGTCAGAGAGGCGGCCCGGCGCACGGCAGGCATGAGACCCTTCGATGTTCAGGTCCTGGGCGGGGTAGTGCTGCACCAGGGGCGCATCGCTGAGATGAAAACCGGTGAAGGGAAAACCCTGATGGCGACCATGCCGGCATACCTGAACGCTCTTACCGGCCGAGGCGTGCACATTGTTACCGTCAATGATTATCTGGCCCGGCGGGACAGCGAATGGATGGGGCCCATCTACCGCCTCCTCGGTTTGAGCGTGGGCCTGATCGTGCACGGACTGAGCACAGAGCAGCGGCGCCGTGCTTATCAGGCCGATATTGTCTATGCTACCAACAATGAACTGGGCTTCGATTACCTGCGTGACAACATGGTCCTTTACCAGGACGAGGTGGTGCAGAGGGGACATTACTATGCCATCGTGGACGAAGTTGACAGCATTCTCATTGATGAAGCACGAACACCGCTTATTATCAGCAGCAGGGTGGAGTCGAAAGAAGAATACAGCCGCTGGAAAAGCGAAGTGGAAAATCTGATCCGCAAGCAAAACCGGCTCATTAACGACCTTTTAACTAGAGCCCAGGAAAGGCTTGACCGCGGCGAGCGCGAAGAGGCCGCCGAGTTGCTGCTGTTAGCCCGCCGCGGTGCGCCTAAAAATAAAAAGCTGCAGAAAATGCTCAAGGGCCAGGAAAAACTGGTTGAGCGGGCCAAACAGCTATTGATGACTGAAAAAAGGTTAAACCACCTGGATGAAGAGCTTTTCTTCACCATTGACGAAGTCACCCGAGCCGTTTCCATATCCCAGCAGGGCTACCGGGAAATCGTCCGGGGCAACAAAGAGATCAGCCGCTTGCTGGGGTTTGAGCAGCAGGACCATCCCGGGACCGATGACGAGGACTGGACAGAAGATCAAAGTGCGGGAGAGCACCTTCACTATGTTCACCAGTTGCTTAAAGCTTATTCCCTTTATGAAAAAGATGTGGATTACGTGGTCCAGGACGGCAAAGTTATTATTGTTGATGAATTTACAGGGCGGCTGATGTGGGGGCGCCGTTATTCCGAAGGACTGCACCAGGCTATCGAGGCCAAAGAAGGAGTGGAGGTTCAGGCTGATACCCGTACGGTAGCTTCGATTACTTTTCAGAATTACTTCCGCATGTATGAAAAACTGGCCGGTATGACCGGAACGGCGGCTACGGAGGAAGAAGAATTTCGTAAGATCTACGGCATGGATGTGGTGGTCATCCCCACCAATAAGCCGCTGATCCGGCAGGAGCTGGAAGACCTCATTTATAAAACGGAACGGGCCAAGTTTAAGGCAGTGGTGGATGAAATCATAAAGCGCCATGAAATTGGGCAGCCGATCCTGGTGGGGACAATCTCCGTGGAAAAATCAGAGATGCTCAGTAAAATGTTAAAGCGCCGGGGCGTGCCCCATGAAGTGCTCAATGCGGTTAACCACCACCGTGAGGCTTATATCATCGCTCAGGCGGGCCGCAAAGGCGCGGTCACCATTTCCACCAATATGGCCGGGCGAGGCACTGACATTATTCTGGGCGGCAACCCCGAGTATCTGATTAAAGAACGCCTGGAGAAAAAATTTGGTAAAAGCGAAGGCGATTTAAACGAAGAGGAGCAAGCCCAGTTTAAGGAGCAGTTTGAGAAATTGCTCGGGCCGGCCCGGCAGGAGGCTGAACAAAACCGTAAAGAAGTAATAGCTTTAGGCGGCCTTCATGTTCTGGGCACTGAGCGCCATGAAAGCCGCCGTATTGATAACCAGCTGCGCGGCCGGGCCGGCCGCCAGGGCGATCCCGGTTCTTCCCAGTTTTTTGTTTCCCTGGAGGACGACCTGATGCGCCTTTTCGGCGGCGAGAATATCGCTTCGCTCATGGATCGCTTCGGCCTGGAGGAAGATGTGCCCATCGATCATCCCCTGGTGAGCAAAGCCATCGAGCGGGCGCAGAAAAAAGTCGAATCACGGAACTTTGAAATTCGCAAACATCTGCTTGATTATGACGACGTGCTTAACCAGCAGCGGGAGGTTATTTACGGCCAGCGCCGCCGGGTGCTGCAGGGTGAGAATATGCGCGAACCAATCCTGGAGATGGTTGCCGAAGTGATAGACCGGTTGCTCCAGGGTATTTTTCTGGAGAAGAGCTACCTGGAAGAGCAGGAAAGCAAAGCCCTCATTCAGCAGGGAGAGAGCTCTTTCCTGCGCCGGGGCAGGGTGAAACCGGAAGATTTAATCGATCTTGGGCGGGACGAGGTGCGGCAAATTCTGTTGCAGGAAGCGATGTCCCATTATGATCAAAGGGAGCAGGAACTGGGTTCTGAAACGATGCGGGAGCTGGAGCGAGTGATCCTGCTGCGCACGGTAGACCGTCACTGGATGTTCTTTATTGATGAAATGCATGAACTGCGGCAGAATATTAATTTAAGAGCGTATGGCCAGCAGGATCCCTTGGTGGCATACAAACGGGAAAGCTATGATATGTTCGAAGGGATGATCAATACTATTCAAGACGAGGTGGTAAGGGCTATTTACCAGGTCAGGGTAGTGGCCCGCCCCCAGCGCCAGGCAGTGGCCGGGCCCGCCGTGGGTGTGAGGCCCAGGGTGGCGTCGCTGGGCAGCGGCAGCGGTGCGGCGCCCGCTTCTCAGTCGCCTTCACCAAAATCTCAGCCTGTTACTGCAGAAAAAATCGGCCGAAACGATCCTTGCCCCTGCGGTAGCGGGAAGAAATATAAAAAGTGTTGTGGCCAGTAGGTGGCGTGGGATGAGTGAGTCTTTTTTAACTTAGTATACTGTGTTTAAAAGAATACAGAACAAGGGAACAGGGAGAACTGTAACTGGATGTTGTTTTTCTGTTGGGGCGCAGTGCGCTGAGCCAGATATTAAGCTGCCAGCCCGGGAGGCGAAAAAGATGTTAAAGGAGTTGCAGGAGAAACTAAATCTCCTAAAGTCGCGTTTTGCTGAAATGAGGGCTTCTCTTTGAGTACGAACAGAAGTTAGAGCAATTGCGGCAGGTGGAGCAAAAAGCAGCTGATCCATCGCTGTGGGAAGCGAGCGGTAAAGCCCAGGATTATTTAAAAAAACTGGGTGCCCTGCGGGAACAGTTGCGGCCGCTGCAGGAGCTGGAATCGAAACTGGAAGAGGCTGAGGTATTGCTGGAACTGGCCCGGGAAGATTCCACCAGTGGCGAAGAAATTTTGACAGAGGCGCAGGAATCTCTTAACCAGATTGACCGGGGCCTGAGGAAAATCGAACTGGAGACCCTTTTTAGCGGCAGTTATGATTTAGGAAACGCCATCGTGTCGCTGCATTCCGGAGCCGGCGGCCTCGAAGCCCAGGACTGGGTAGAGATGCTGCTGCGCATGTATACCCGCTGGGCCGAGCAAAAAGGGTTTGAGGTGGAACTGATTGATCTTCTACCGGGCGATGAAGCCGGTGTCAAAAGTGCTACTTTGATCGTCCGCGGCCATGCCGCATATGGCTACCTGCAGGCGGAAAAAGGGGTGCACCGGCTGATCCGTATTTCTCCCTTTGATGCTTCCAACCGGCGGCACACCTCTTTTGCCTCGGTGGATGTCATCCCCGAGCTAGAAGAAGATGATGCCGTGGTCATTAACCCGGAAGATTTAAAGATCGATACTTTCCGGGCCAGCGGCGCCGGGGGCCAGCATGTCAATAAAACCGATTCGGCAGTGCGCATTACCCACCTGCCGACCAAGATTGTGGTGACCTGCCAGAACAATCGCTCCCAGCATAGCAACCGCCAGCAGGCGATGCGTATTCTACAGGCTCGCCTGGCCGAGCTGCAGCGCCAGAATCAGGCACAGGAGCTCAATGCCATGCGGGGGCCGCAGAAGGAAATTGCCTGGGGCAGCCAGATCCGCACTTATACTTTTCAGCCGTTTACCCTGGTAAAAGACCACCGTACCGGTGTGGAAACAAGCCAGGTCGAAGCGGTGATGAACGGCGAGATTGATCCTTTCATTGAAGCTTTCCTGCGCTGGCAGGCACGGAATCGGGCCAACGGTGCGGCCACCGCGGGGCAGAAGGTGAAATATGACCGCGAAGTGTAAGAAAAGAATCAGGTGGCTAAGCTATCTCAAGGATCTTCCCGGTATTATGCTGGGTTCGCTTATTCTGGCTGTAGCGATGAATATGTTTTTGATACCCCATCAGCTGGCTGCAGGCGGATTCAGCGGCCTCGGTGTAATTTTTTACCATCTGATTGGTCTTCCGGTGGGGCTTACCGTTATCGCCCTTAACATCCCGTTGTTTATCTGGGCTTACTTCCAATTGGGCACCCGGGTTGTGCTGCAAAGCCTGATTGGCACTGTTTTCTTTTCTGCCGCGGTAGAGTTGACTACTTTTCTCCCCGCGGCAACAGATGATATTATCTTAGCCGCGGTTTACGGCGGAGTGATTATGGGCATCGGGGTAGGGCTGGTCTTCCGTTTCCGAGGTTCCACCGGAGGTACTTCACTTCTTTCTTTGATTTTAAGTAAAGTGGCCGGTTTGAGCACCGGCCAATCTTTGCTCGGCGGAGACCTGGTCGTTATTGCCCTGGCCATTTTTATCTTTGGCGGCGAAATCGCCATGTATTCCGCCCTGGCCCTGTTTATCAGCAGTTGGGTTATCGACGTGGTCCAGGAGGGGCTTGGGTATGCCAAGGCCTCCCTGATTATTACTTCCCGCGGTGAAGAAATCAACAGGAGGCTCCTTCAGGAGCTCGGCCGTGGCGTTACCCGGCTGGAAGGACAGGGTGGCTATACCGGGGAGGGGCGGGAAGTATTGCTTTGTGTGGTCACTCGCCGCCAGACTGCACATATGAAATCAATTATTCATGAGGTTGATCCGAAAGCCTTTATCATTATCGGGAACGCTACCGAAGTGCACGGGGAGGGGTTCAGAAAGGTTCAAGAAGGTTAAGCGGGTAACCGGGAATCCAGAATTCAGAAGCGAGAATCCAGAATAAAAAGAAACAGGTTTTTTGTTTTGAAACAAGAATAAAGCCGAAAAAAGAGGGCATGAGTTTTTTACCGGGGCTTCTGAATTCTATTTTCCATAAAACAAAGTTATGCATAATTGAAGGAGGCAGGTAAGATGAAAATTTATTATGATCAGGATGCGGATCTGCAGTTATTGCAGCAAAAGACGGTGGCCGTTCTCGGTTACGGCAGCCAGGGGCACGCCCAGGCCCAAAACCTTAAGGATAGCGGGGTCCCGGTGGTTGTCGGCCTCTATGAAGGAAGTAAAAGCTGGTCCCAGGCGGAGGCTGACGGCCTGGAGGTTTTCAAGGTGGCTGAAGCCGCGGAAAGGGCCGATATAGTTGTATTTCTGGTCGGAGATATGGTTCAGCCATCTGTTTATGAGCAGGTTAAACCGCATCTCAAAAAGGGCAAAGCCCTGGTGTTTTCCCACGGTTTCAATATTCTTTACGGCCAGATCGTCCCCCCGGAAGATGTTGATGTTTTCATGGTGGCGCCCAAGAGCCCCGGTCATTTATTACGGCGGATGTATATGGAGGGGAAAGGCGTGCCTGCTCTTATTGCCGTGGAGCAGGATTACACGGGGCAGGCCTGGAATTTGTGCCTGGCTTATGCCCGGGCCATCGGCTCTACCCGGGCAGGCGCTCTGGAAACTACATTTAAGGAAGAAACAGAAACGGATCTGTTCGGTGAGCAGGTTATCCTCTGCGGTGGAATCACCGCTTTGATTAAGGCCTCCTTCGAAACCCTGGTCGAAGCCGGTTATCAGCCTCATGTGGCCTATTTTGAGTGCTTAAATGAACTGAAATTGATCGTTGACTTAATTTACGAAGGCGGGCTTTCCTTAATGCGCTACTCTGTCAGCGATACCGCAGAGTATGGCGACCTCACCCGGGGGCCCAGGGTCATCAATGAAAATGTAAGACAAGAAATGAGAAAAATCTTGCAAGAGATCCAGACCGGTGCTTTTGCCCGGGAGTGGATCCTGGAGAATAAAGCCAATCAGCCGGTCTTTCAGGCCTTAAGAAGAATAGATCGGGAACACCTGGTGGAAAAAGTGGGAGCCGAATTGCGGGCCATGATGCCCTGGATTCAAAAGAAGTAGACGGCAGCCAGGTAGCAGCCTTTTAAGCGCCGTGTTGAAACCGGGCCAGTTTCAACACGGCTTTTTGTATTTAGCTATCTTCTTCCCATCGCTTGGAGAGCCCTCCGCCCTTCGGAAAAAATTACAGATTTCGCCAGAACAGCAATATTATCCTTAAAAATTTAATTTTTTTTAATAAAAAAAGCAGGACTAAGACTAACTGTGTCGAATAATGTTACCTACCTGTTAATTATGTTAAGTAAACTAGTGGGAAGGCCTAATGCAATGATTGAAGTAAAAGAGTTATATCATCGTTACGGCAAAGACAGCGATTTTGTCCTTGCCAATCTAAACTTTACCATAAAGCGCGGAGAGTTTGTATTTATAGTTGGGCCCAGCGGCGCAGGAAAATCCACGCTGCTAAAGCTGTTTATCCGTGAAATTGTACCCAGCCAGGGGTCCATCTCCATACTTGGCCAGGACCTGGGGACTATGCCGCCAAAACAAATCCCTTATTTAAGGCGTAGCATCGGCATGGTTTTCCAGGATTTCCGTCTTTTAGAAGATCGCACCGCTTTTGATAACATCGCCTTTGTCCTTCGTGTGACCGGGGCTTCCGCCGGAGAGATCACCCGCCGCACTTCCCATGTCCTGGATCTGGTGGGATTGGCCCATAAAGCATATGCCAGAGTGTGCGATTTATCAGGGGGAGAGCAGCAGCGCATCGGCCTGGCCCGGGCCATTGCCAACCGCCCCGCCTTGATCATTGCCGATGAGCCGACGGGAAACCTGGATCCGGATACTTCTCTGGAAATAATGAGTCTGCTGCGCCAGATTAACCTTCGCGGCACTACTATTGTTGTGGCTACCCATAACCGGGAAATTGTCGACCGTTTTCAAAAGCGCGTGATTCATCTTGAAGATGGGAGAATCGCCAGCGATGAGCAAAAGGGGGTCTACGCCCGTGCCCTGTAATGGTTTTACCTACGCCTGGGGTGAAGCTTTCAAGAGCCTCTATCGCAACCGCTGGATGAGCATCGCTTCGGTAGGCGTGGTTGTGGTAACCCTGCTCATGCTCGGAACTTTTATGATGGTCAGCCTGAACCTTGCCCATATCACCGCAACGGTTAAGGGGCAGGTTGAAATTGTAGTTTACGTGGATGAGAAGGCTACTCCAGAGCAGCAAAAACAGCTCCAGACCATGCTGGAAGCCCGTACTGATCTGGCCGAAATTCGTTTCGTGTCCCGGGAAGAAGCGCTGGAGCGGCTGCAACCCGAGCTTGGGGACTTTCTGGAAGGTTATGATATAGAAGCAGAAAATCCTCTGCGTGATTCCTATGAATTGCGGGCCATCGTTCCCGAATCAGTAATTAATATCGCCAAAGAACTGGAAGGATACCCTGCAGTCGGGGATGTTTTCTACGGCCAGGGGGTCGTGGAAAAGCTGTTTAATGTTACCCGGGGGCTGCAAATAGTGGCGCTGAGCTTGATGGTTCTGCTGTCTATAACGGCGGTATTCCTGATTGCCCATACTATTAAGCTCACAGTATATATTCGCAGCAAAGAAATCATGATTATGAAGTATGTGGGGGCGACCAACTGGTTTATTCGCTGGCCTTTTATCTTGGAAGGGTTAACCCTGGGGCTGCTTGGCGCCATCCTGCCTCTGTTCGCGCTTTATTATATTTATGGACTGGCTGCGAGCTGGGTTACGGCCCAAAATATTATGTTTTTAAGCTTGCTTCCGGTATCGGTGATGATGTTTGAATTGGTCAAATATCTGGTCCCCCTGGGTACGGGCCTGGGCATCCTGGGCAGCAGCCTTTCCATGGGCCGGTTTCTCAAAGTGTAGATAAAAATGGGTTTGCGCTCATCAGGGAGGAATGATTAAAATGTTTAGAGTTGAGTATCGCTGGTTGCTTTGCCTGTCGCTGGTTGTTTTGCTGGTGGCCTCTGCGGTTATACCGGTATTCGCCAATCAGCTCGAGGAAAAGATGGAGGAGCAGGCTGAAATTGAAAGAAGGCTGCAAGAAGAGCGCGATAATCTAAAGCAGCAGCGCAACCGGGAAATGTCGTTGAAGCAAGAGCTGGAGCAGCTAAACCGGCGCCTGGAAGCCCTGCAGCAGGAAAAGAAAAGGCTGGAAAAAGAAATCAGCCGGATCGAAGAGGAAATCTTTGAAACAGAAGCAGAGCTGGCTGAAGCGGAAGAGTTGCTGGCCATGCAGGACAGCCTGTTCAAACAGCGCATACGCACCATTTACGAACAGGGCTCGGTTACATACCTGGAAGTGCTCTTCAACGCCACCTCCTTCAGTGATTTTTTAACCCGCTTAAATAATCTTAAGGCTATTGCGGCCAATGATCTACGCCTGCTGGAAGAAATACAGGCCGAACGGGACCGGATCCAGTTAATCAAGGAAACACTGGAGCAGAAAAAAGAAGAGCTGGAAGAGATGCGGCGGCAAGTTCTGGTGAACGAGCAAGAGATTGAAGAAGCCACGGAAACCCGCAGACAGGTCCTGGAAGAGTTGCAGGCTGAGATTGCCAGAAATATCAAGGCTATCGAGGAGCTGGAAAAGGAAGCTTACATTATCGCCCAGCAAATATATGAACTGGGCGGAGGCACTCCGGGCTCAGGCCCGGCCGGTAAGCTGCACTGGCCCATTGCTGCACCGTATGTGATTACCTCGCCCTTCGGCTGGCGCAGCGACCCGTTTAGCGGGGCAAAGGCCTGGCACGGCGGCCTTGATATCGCCCCCCTTTACGGCCTCCCCAACAACATCTTGGCGGCGGATAGCGGCATGGTTATCCTGGCCAGGTGGAACGGGGGCTACGGCAATTGCATCATGATTAATCACGGCAACGGCCTGGTTACCGCGTACGGACATATGAGTCAGCTCCTGGTCAGCGAAGGCACCTGGGTCAGCAGGGGGCAGGTTATCGGCAAAGCCGGCACCACCGGCTACAGTACCGGGGTGCACCTGCACTTCGAGGTCTGGGACTACAACAAGCCGCCGCTGCGTTCCGGGTACCCTAATGACCGGCGCCATAACCCGATGAGCTATCTTTAAGACGAGTTTTGTGCGCAGCTTTCCGTAAAATTGCGGGTATAGGAATAAGGGGCTGCCCAAAGGGCGGCCCTTCAAACTAATAACAACAGGAAGGGCGGCCTGGCCACTTCCTGTTGTCTGTTTTGTAGTAATTTTCAGAGCCAAGAGTTATAATACTCTAGAGCGAAAAGACGGAGGTTTAATTTCATGCCTCATAATTCTCAAAAGTCGAACAGGCTGTTAATCAGTTTTCTGGTGCTTCTGATCGGCACTAACCTGATTAACTACTTTCTGTTCGGTCACGAACCGCGAAAACAAGACCCGGTTGCAGAGGTTGCAGAGACTGAGGATTACAGCGGCGCCCTGCCTGAAGGTTACGTGGAACTGGAGTTGTTCGCAGAGGTACTGGATCATGTTTTAAAGAATTATTATGAGCCGGTGGACATGACCGGGCTAATTTACGGGGCCATCGATGGAATGCTGCAGTCTCTCAATGATCCCCAGACCAATTTTTTTACCGCCTCGGATCTGGAGAATTTCCTCATTCAGACCATGGGTACTTTTGGCGGTATCGGAGTGCGTATTGTTAATGCCGGTGATGAAGTGGTCATTATTGATACTATTCCCGGAACACCCGCCGAAAAGGCGGGGCTTTATCCCGGAGATCGGATTATCAAGGCTTCCGGGGTAGATTTAATTGGATTGGGCGTAGACCGGGCGGTGGAGTTGCTGCGGGGCCCCCAGGGAACTACGGTAACCATATCTGTGGTTCGCCCGGGCGCTGATGAAGTAATGGAACTAACCCTTGAGCGAGATGACATTAAGCTGGAAACAGTAACTTCCCAGATGTTGCAGCCGGGATTGGGGTACATCAGGATTAGCAGCTTCGACCGCAATACCGGTGCCGATTTTGCGGAACACTTTGCGAGAATGCAGGGTGACCTGCAAAAAGGTTTGATCCTGGATTTGCGCAATAATACCGGTGGACTGATCGACGAGGCCATTAAGGTGGCCCAACTGCTGGTCCCCGAGGGAGAGATTACCCGCCTGGTGGACCGGCACGGTCAGACCAGGAAAATCCATTATTCCAGTGCCGCGGCCCTTCCCTTTCCCGTTGTTGTTTTGGTCAACGAAGAATCGGCCAGCGCTTCAGAAATTGTTGCCGGTGCCCTGCAGGATCGCGAGGCGGCGCTGCTGGTCGGAACTGTAACCTTTGGTAAGGCGACTGTGCAGCACCTGACGCAGCTTTCCGGCGATAACGCGCTAAGGTTGACTGTAGCCAAATACCTGACTCCCTCCGGAAGGGACATCCACGGTCAGGGATTGCAACCGGACTACCCGGTGGAGATGCCTGCTGCGCTTAAGTACTATCAATATTTTCTTCCCGGCCGGCTTAATCAGGGCAGCTACGGCATGGATGTAGAACTGTTGCAAGGCATGCTGCAGGAGCTGGGTTATGAGGTTAAACCGAGCGGTTACTTTGACGAATCTACCGCGGCAGCACTGGTCTCTTTCCAGAAAGACTGCGGTTTAAACCCTACCGGAATCTTTGACGATATAACCTGGGTTGAGATGCGGGAGGCGCTGGATGCCATCGCCATGGATCATGATCCGCAGCTCCAAAAAGCGATTGAACTGACCGGGCAAGCGGAATTATGGGAGCAGGCGAGGAGGTAAAATAACAGCGAGATGTGGTTGGAGCTGCTGGAAGTACTAATGTCTGTCTTTTTATTCGCCTTGCTGCACCCCATGTTTTGGTTTGTCATCCTGCTTACGATTATCCAGTACCGGCGTATTAGCGGCATGGAGCAGAAGCTGTTCGGCCGCAATATCAATAATGTTTGGCGGCAGGTACTTTCTTCCCTGGGCCTGGGGGCCCTGGGCGGCTTCGCCGCCAGCGTCGTATTGCTATTGCTGGGCCTTTCCCTGGAACAGATCGGCCTCTATTTTATCTGGCCGGTGGCGCTGATTTTGCTGTTGATTCATCCTCGCTTTCTCTGTTTTGCTTACGCCGGGGGCCTGGTCGGCGTAGCCGTTCTTCTGGCCCAGGCTGCGGCCCGGCTGTTTCCTGGATTTGCCGGCTCCTTGATCGGCGGTGCCCTGTTACAGGTTCATCTTCCGGCAGTACTGGTGCTGATCGGTCTGTTGCATCTAATTGAAGCGCTTTTGATCTATCTGGGCGGCCACCACGGTTTTACCCCTGTCTATTATAAATGTGCCGCAGGGGAAGTGGTGGGCGGATTTAGCCTGCAGCGCTTCTGGCCCATGCCCCTGGTGGCCTTAATGGTCACCGTGGTTCTACAAAGTGATATTACCGGGATCAGCATGCCTGACTGGTGGCCGCTGCTCAAGCCCTCCCTCCAGCCCGGGGCCGGTGAAAGTCTGCAGTACCTGGCCGTACCGGTGGCGGCCGGCCTGGGCTATGCTGATCTGGCCCTTTCATCGACACCGCAGGAAAAGTCCCTTTTTTCAGCCCGTTACCTGGCCCTTTACAGTGTGGTCTTGCTGGCCGTGGCCCTGGCGGCGGAATATTATCCCCCGCTGGTTATTCCGGGAGTAATCCTGGCCCCCTTGGGCCATGAGCTGGTGATTGTTTATGGTAATAAACGGGAAATGAGCCGTGATCCCCTTTACCGGGACGATGCCCGGGGAATTAAAGTGATGATGGTCCTCCCCGGCTCAGCGGCAGAGCAGGCCGGGTTAAAACAGGGTGATATCATCCAAAAAGTGAACGGCTTTCCGGTGCGCAACCTCACTGAGCTGCTGGCCCGGATTGAAGACAGTTATTTTATGTTGCTCCTGGAAGGCCTGCGCATGGAAAAAGATTTTTCTGTTGTATTTAAAAAAGGCAAATCTGGTCCAAGCCTTGCCCCTGATGACTACACCAAAGCTGCTTTTATGGCACCGGATTATGCAACCCTGCATCGCAGCGCCGCCCTGGGGCTGATTGCCGTGCCTCCCCGCCATTCGCGACTGTATGTGGAAAAAAGGCGGCCCCGCCCTTTAGGCTGGCTTCGCCGAATCATCAAGGGTAAAAACAGTGCTTAACCAAAGCTTTCACTGCGCGCGTCAAGATCTGTTTAACATAGGTTTTTAAAGAAGAAAATAAAAATATTGAGGAGTAGTTAAAAATTAGCAGTGAGGGATGATCTTGTTTGCTGCTGCGTTAGCCTCTTTTATCAGCGTATTTGTGGCCGAGTTTGGCGATAAAACTCAGTTAGTATCCCTTTCCATGGCCAGCCGCTACCCCCCGTTGCAGGTTTTGGCCGGGGCCATGATGGCACTGGCTCTGGTGCTGGGGCTGGCTGTAGGAGCCGGCGGATTAATTGCCGCCTATGTCCCGGATGTTGTCATTGCTATTGCTTCAGGAATTTTTTTCGTGATCATGGGGCTGTTTACCCTTGCCCGCCATGAAGGCAGCGATTTTGAACAACGCCCGGGCAAGGCCGGGTTT
>ERZ795060.3380-NODE-3380-length-14699-cov-4.672630_pt1 | contig 14699 bp, 12 predicted proteins | sample MGYA00375144_ERZ795060 | MGnify/ENA primary metagenome ERZ795060 (study PRJEB30189, sample SAMN05720157) | activated sludge metagenome | isolation source: anaerobic digester from wastewater treatment plant | place: Japan | collected 2015-05-15 ... | reverse complement strand
TGCAGCGCCTCGAGCACGCGGTCGGGTGTCACCGGCAGCTCGTGCAGCCGGATGCCGACCGCGTCGTACACCGCGTTGCACAGCGCCGGCGGGAAGCCGTGCAGTGCGCCTTCGCTGGCCTCCTTCGCGCCGAAGGGGCCCAGCGGATCCATGCTTTGCACCAGGTGCACTTCGATGGCTGGCGACTCGGCGATGGTCGGGATGCGGTAGTCGAGGAAGTTCGGCCGCAGCGGCAGGCCCTCGTGGTGCTGCGTCTCCTCGCTCAAGGCCTGGCCCATGCCCATCCACACCGCGCCTTGCACCTGGCCTTCGACCGCCAGCGGGTTGATGGCAAAGCCGCAGTCGTGCGCGACCCACACCTTGTCGACCCGCACCACGCCGGTGTCGCAGTCGACGCTGACCTGCACCGCCTGCGCCGCGTAGGAAAAGCCCGCGCTGGAGCCCACCGCCGCGCCGCGGAACTTGCCGCCCTGCGTTTCCTTGGGCGTGGACCAGGTGCCCTTGACGGTGATCGTGCCGGCCTCGGCCAGCGCGGCTTCGACCACCTCGTTGAAGCTCAACCGCCGGTCGGTGCCGAGCACGCTGCAGCATTCGCCGGCCCATTCGATCGCCTCGGGTGTGGCGTCGAGCCGGCGCGCGGCCGCTTCGACCAGCACGCGCTTGAGTTCCTCGGCCGCGCGCAGCGCCGCGTTGCCGACCATGAACGACACGCGCGACGAGTACGAGCCGTTGTCCTTGGGCGTGAGCGCGCTGTCGGTGGCGATGACGCGGATGCGCGCCAGCGGCAGCATCAGCACCTCGGCCACCACCTGCGTCAGCAGCGTCGACGAACCCTGGCCGATGTCGGACGCGCCGGTGAGGATGGTGATGCCGCAGTCGAAGTCCAGCTTCAGGTTGACCACCGCGTGCGGTTCGCCGCTCCAGTGCACCGGCTTGGCCGAGCCCGACACGTAGTGCGAGCAGGCCACGCCCAGGCCGCGCTTGATGTGCGGCGGGTCGTCGCGCCCGGGGTGGCTGTCGTGTCGCGCCGCCCAGCCCGAGGCCTGCTCGACCCAGTCCAGGCAGGCCGGCAACCCGTAGGAATTGACCTGCAGGTCGTTCAGCGTGCGCCAGGGCGCTTCGATCAGGTTGGCGCGGCGCAGCGCGAACGGGTCCAGCCCGAGTTGCGTGGCCATCTCGTCGAGCAGCGTCTCGAAGGCCTGGCGCACGTTCACGGCGCCGTGGCCGCGCATCGCACCGCACGGCGGCAGGTTGGTGTAGACGCGAAAGCCGCGGTAACGCACCGCGCCGACGCGGTACAGCGCGTGCAGCAATGCGCCGGCGTAGAGGATCGTCACCAGCCCGTAGCCGCCGTAGGCGCCGCCGCGCTGCACCACTTCGGCGTCGACGGCCGTGATCTCGCCGTTGCGCTTCATGCCGATCTTCAAGCGCACGTCGGTGGCGGGGCGGCCGCGGTGCGTGAGGAAGACTTCCTCGCGTGTCTGGTGCGTCGTCACCGTGGCGCAGGCCGCGCGCGCCAAGGCGGCGTTGATCATCTCGAAGTTCAGCGGCTCGACGCGGTGGCCGAAGCCACCGCCGACGAAGGGCTTGATGACGCGGATGCGCGAGCTGTCCAGCCCCAGCACCTGCGCCAGCGTCAGGTGCAGGTAGTACGGCACCTGCGTCACCGAATGCACGGTGAGTCGTTCGGTCTCGGCGTCCCACGATGCCACCGAGGCGTTGAGTTCGATCTGGCCGTGCGCCACCTCGGCGCAGTGTGTGGTGCGCTCGAGCACCAGGTCGGCCGCGGCCATGCCGGCGGCGACATCGCCGAAGTCCTGCTCCACCTGGCGCTCGATGTTGCCGCGGCGGTTGTCGTGCAGCGCCAGCGCACCCTCGGCGCGCGCCTCGGCGGCCGTGAAGTAGGCCGGCAGCGGCTCGATGTCGAGCACGATCGCGCGCAGCGCGGCTTGCGCCGTGGCCTCGTCGACCGCCGCCACCGCAGCCAGCGGCTCGCCGCGGTAGCGCACGCGCTCCCGTGCCAGCGGCCATTCGTTCTGCGCGATCGGGATCACACCGTAGGGTGCGCTGAAGTCCTCGCCGGTGATCACCGCGCGCACGCCGGGCAGCGCCAGCGCGGCACGGGTGTCGATGCCGCGGATCAGGCCGTGGGCGACGGGGCTGCGCAGGATGCGCCCGACCAGCGTGGGCCCCAGCGGCAGGTCGGCGGTGTAACGCGCGCGGCCGGTGACCTTGTCGACACCGTCGATCAGCGGCGTGCGCACGCCCACGCCCGCGGCGGCCGGGGCGAAGCGGTGTGCGGTGTGCTCGGTGTTCAGGCCGTGCGCGGCATGCGCGGGAGGGCGGGTGGCGCTCATGGCGTCGTCTGTGCGGCGGCGCGCTGCACCGATTCGATGATCTTGACGTAGCCGGTGCAGCGGCACAGGTTGCCGGCCAGCGCTTCGCGGATCTGTGCCTCGGTGGGCTGCGGCTCGCGGCGCAGCAGCGCCTCGCTGGCCATGATCATTCCCGGGGTGCAAAAACCGCACTGCGCGCCCAGTGCTTCATGGAACGCGCGCTGCAGCCGGCCCATGCGCCCGGCTTGCACCAGGTGCTCGACGGTCTCGATGCGCTGGCCTTCGCAGGTGGCGGCCAGCGTCAGACAGGCCAGCCGCGGCTGATCGTCGACCAGCACGGTGCAGGCGCCGCATTCGCCGCCGTCGCAACCCTGCTTGGTGCCGGTCAGGCCGAGGCTGCCGCGCAGCACGTCGACCAGCAAGGCGTGGTCGGCCACCGCGTGCTGCTCGGTGCGGCCGTTGACGTTCAGGCTCAGCAGGCGGTTGCTCACGACAGTCGCGCTCCTCGCGGTGGCCCCGCCGGCGGGTCGGAAATGCCCCGTTTGATTGGCGGATTGTGGTACCGCAATACCGAAAAAGACTTGATCTGGTTCAACCGTTGGTGCCGCGTGGGGGCGCCCACGCGAACCGCCTTGACCTGGGGTGCGTTCAGGCCGGCGCGCTGGCCGCCACGCGCTGGCGCAGCCGCGCCCAGCCTTCGTCGACTTCGGCCTGCAGCCGCTGCGTGGCTTCGGCCGTCATGTGCCGGTAGCGGCGCTGCAGCGCCAGGTAGTCGCTGACCGGGCGTGTACGCTGCGTCACGTTCAAGGTGTAGCGCTGGCCGTCCTCGATCTCGTACAGCGGATAGGCACCGCATTCGACCGCATGGCGCGCGGTGCGCAGCGCGCTGTCGTCGGCCAGGCCCCAGCCGTCCAGGCAGGGGATCAGCAAGGTGATCAGCCGCAGGCCGCGCATCGCCTTGGCCTTTTCGACCTTTTGGCGCAGGTCGGCCAGATGGCCGACGCTGGCGCTGGCGGCGTACGGGATGCCGTGCGCGGCCATGATCTCGAGCAGGTTCTTCTTGCGCGTGGTCTTGCCGGCGGGGGTCGATCCGGTCACCGCGAAGTGCGGTGTCGACGACGACTTCTGCGCGCCGGTGTTCATGTAGCCCTCGTTGTCGAGGCAGAAGTAGAGGATGTTCTCGTTGCGCTCTGCCGCCGACGACAGGCACTGCAAGCCGATGTCGTAGGTGCCGCCGTCGCCGGCCAGCACGATCACCTGCGTGTCTTGGCGGCCGCTGGCGTCGAGCGCACGCCGCAGCCCCGACGCGGCTGCGGCGCTGGCTTCCAGCGTGGGCTGGTACACCGGGATGCGCAGCGAGCTGTAGGGTTGCGGCCCGGCGATGATCGCCATGCACGACGGCGGGATCACCGCCATGGTGTCGGGCCCGAGCACGTCCAGGATGTGGCGCAGCGACAGCGGCTCGGCACAGCCCGGGCAGGCGGCGTGGCCCGAGCACAGCAGCGGCGCCGGCGCTGCCGCCTGGGCCACCGCTGCCTGGTGCTTCAGTTCGATCGTCGCGTTCATCGCACCCACTCCGAATGCGGTTGAGGGGTGCCGGCCAGGGCACGGCGTACGAAGGCTTCGATGTGTTCGGGCGCGACGTTCAGCCCGCCCACGCCGGCCAGGCAGCCGTGGATGCGCGGCGCGCCGGGCATGCCGTACAGCGCCGCGCGCAGCTCCTGGTGCAGCACGCCGCCGCAGCCCGGCGAGTGGTCGCGGTCGAGCACGATCACATCGGGCACATCGGCCAGCGCGGCGCGCAATGCGGCTGCCGGCAGCGGGCGGAACAGCCGCAGTTTCAGCAGCCCGACCGCCACGCCGGCGTCGCGCAGCGCGTCGACCGCCTCGCGCACGGTGCCGCACAGGCTGCCCATCGCCACGACCACGCAGGTCGCGCCATCGCAGCGGTAACGCTCGACCACGCCCCACGAGCGGCCGGTGGCCTCGGCCCATTCGCGGTCGGCCTCGGCGGCCAGGGCGGCGACGCGGCCCATCGCCGCTTCGATGTCCTGGCGGTGGCGGTTGTACATGTCGGGGCTGACCACGTTGCCCCAGCCCGAAGGCGCGGCGGTATCCAGCCGCTGCGCCGGCGCGAACGGCGGCAGGTAGGCGTCCACCCGATCCTGCGCCGGCAGGCTCACCGGCTCGAGGGCGTGCGACACGTAGAAGGCGTCGAGGTTGACCAGCGCCGGCAGCAACGCCTGCTCGGCGACGCGGAAGGCCTGGATCACGGTGTCCAGCGCCTCCTGCGCGGTCTCCACGTAGTACTGGATCCAGCCGGTGTCGCGCTGTGCCAGGCTGTCGGTCTGGTCGGGCCAGAAGGCCCAGGGTGAAGCCACGGTGCGGTTGACGTTGGCCATCACGATCGGCGCGCGCGCGCCCGATGCGTAGTGCAGCAGCTCGTGCATCAGCAGCAGCCCCTGCGAGGCGGTGGCGGTGAACACGCGCACCCCCGCCAGCGACGCCGGGATGCACGCCGACATCACCGAATGCTCGGATTCGGGCGTCAGGATCTCGGCGTCGAACTCGCCCGCGGCCTGGAAGTCGGTCAGCAGTTCCAGCACCGGCGTTTGCGGCGTGATCGGGTACACCGGCACCACCTTGGGCCGCGCCAGCCGCGCGCCCCAGGCCACCGCGTGGTTGCCGGTGAGCAGCACCGGGGCTTCGTCGGGGGTCGTGCTCATTTCGCTTCCTCGAGCATGGTCATCGACCCCGTCGGGCATTCCTCCACGCAAAGGCCGCAGCCCTTGCAGTAGTCGGCGAGCACGGTGTAGCCGGCGCCCAGGCGCTGCACCGCCAGGTCGGGGCAGTAGGTGATGCAGTTGTCGCAGTGCGTGCAAGTGCCGCAGGAAAAGCAGCGTGCCGCCTCGGCCAGCGCCTGTTCGATGTCGAGTGCCAGCTGCACCTCGGCGCTGCTGCGCAGCCGCTCGGCCACGGCCAGGCGCGGCGCTTCGGCACGCGGCGACGCCGGGTGGTAGTGCAGGTTGATGTCCTTCAGCGGCACCGTGGGCCCGATCTCGGCCGGCGCTGCGGCCGCCTTGCCGGCACGCGCGTTCAACCAGCGCTCGATCGCCAGCGCCGCGCGCTCGCCCATGCCGATGGCTACCGACACGAAGCGCGCATCGCTGGCCAGGTCGCCGCCGGCCCACACGCCGTCGCTGCCGGTGGCGCCGAAGCTGTCGATGGCTGCGAGCTTGCCGTGTTGCGGCACCACACCGGCCAGCGGCGCCAGATCGGGGTCCTGGCCGATCGCGCTGACGACGGCGTCGGCTTCGAGCTGGAACGCGGTGTCGGCCAGCGGCGTCAGCGCGAACTCGCCGGGGCGCGCGCCGGGCTCGAAGCGCACGCGCCGGCAGTCCAGCCGCAGCACGCCGCCGGTCTCGGTGACGCCGCACAGCTGCGTCGCGTCGCGCAGCACGATGCCTTCCTCGCGCGCTTCGTCCAGCTCCTCGTGCTGCGCCGGCAGTTGCGCCTGCGCTTCCAGCGCCAGCATCGTCACCTCGTGCCCGGCGCGGCGCGCGCTGCGTGCCACGTCGAAGGCCGCGCTGCCGCCGCCGATCACCACCACGCGCCGGCCCAGCGGCGGCGGCGTGCCGGCGTTGGCTTGCGCCAGGTAGTCGGCACCGTCCAGCGCCCAGGGGCGCGCGTAGTCGAGCTGCGCCAGCCGCTTCGGCTGCTTGGCGCCATAGGCCAGATAGACCGCGTCGAACTGCGCACGCAGCCCGGCCAGCGCCTCGGGCGTGGCGATCGCGTGGTTGCAGCGCAGCTCGATACCCAGCGCGAGCACACGCTCGATCTCGGCGTCGAGCACCTGCCGCGCCAGCCGGTAGCCGGGGATGCCGTCGCGCATCACGCCGCCCAGCTGTGCGCCGGCCTCGAACAGCGTGACGGCGAAGCCGCGGCGGCGCAGGTGGTAGGCGGCCGACAGGCCCGACGGGCCGCCGCCGACCACGGCCACGCGCTCACCGCGTTGTGCGTGGGCGCTTGGCGCCTCGTGCTGCCAGCCCTGCCGCAGCGCGACGTCGCCGACATGGCGCTCGAGCTTGCAGATCGACAACGGGCCGTCGACCTCGGCGCGGTTGCAGGCGGTTTCGCAGGGGTGGTGGCAGATGCGGCCGATCACCGCGGGGAAGGGGTTGTGCAGCGACAGCGTGCGCCACGCGCCGTGGGTGTCGCCGGCGCGCGCCTGGCCGATCCAGCTGGCGATCTCGCCGTGCATCGGGCATGCGCTGTGGCAGGGCGAGGGTGCGCTGATGTGGCTGGCGATCGCCGCGCGCCAGGTGCCGGTCTTGATGACCGCGGTGCTGCCGGTGGTCCAGGTGGGCGGGATCGCCAGCGGCGCGTTCATGCCGCCACCTCGCGCAGCAGTTCGTCGGCGCGCCGCCAGCCTTGTTCGCAGGCAGCGATGTTGGCGTCGTGCAGCTTGGGTGAGTTCTGCACCAGCGTGTGCTCCATCTGTTCGAGCGAGGGCGCTTGCACAACGCGCGCGAACGCGCCCAGCAGCGCCGAGTTGACGATGCGCCCGAGCCCTTGGCGCCGCGCGATGCCCAGGCCGTCGATCGGGATCACCCGACAGCCGGGCAGCGTCTGCGCGAAGTGTTCGACCGACTGCGCCGAGTTGACGACGATCAAGGTCCGTGCATTTGCCGTGGCCAGCAGCCGGCCTTCGAGCAGGCTGGCGTCGAAGCACAGGATGGCGTCGGCGCGTTCGATGTCGCAGCGCAGCCGCACCGGCCGGTCGTCCACGCGCAGCGCCGAGCTCACCGGCGTGCCGCGCCGCGCGCCGCCGTAGCTGGCGAAGCACTGCACCTGCTTGCCCGCGGCGAAGAAGGCCATCGCCAGCAGGTTGCCTGCCGTTTGCGCCCCCTGGCCGCCGCGGCCCTGGATCATGATCTGCAGCACGCGTCGTCTCCCGCAACGTGCACCCGGCCGCCCTCGGGTGCTGCGCGTGCAATCTAGCCGGCGGCGGCCCGCGCGTCGAATTGATGGTCAGAATCCGGCCCATTCACCAAACCGATGGGTCGATGAACTTCCGCCAGCTCGATCTGAACCTGCTGCGCGTGTTGTGCGCGGTGCACCGCACCGGCTCGGTCACCGAGGCCGGGCGCCAGCTCGCGATGTCGCAGCCGGCGGTGAGCAACGCGCTGGCGCGGCTGCGCCGCTTCTTCGACGACGCGCTGTTCGTGCGTTCGCCCGCGGGGCTGCACCCGACGCGGCTGGCGCAGCGCATCGTGCCGCCCGTGGCCGCGCAGTTGCGCGAGCTCGAGCTCGAGCTGTGCCGCAGCGACCGCTTCGAGCCGGCCAGTGCGGCGCTGCACTGGCGCTTGTCGCTGTCGGACCTGGGCGAGCTGATGTTCCTGCCGCCGCTGGCCGCGGCATTGCGCACGGATGCGCCGCACAGCCGGGTGTCCAACGTGGCGGTCGACGCCGCGCGCGTCAGTGCCGCGCTCGAGGCCGGCGACATCGACCTGGCCATCGGCATCCTGCTGCCCGAGCACGTGGGCGTCGCCAGCGAGGAGCTTTTCCGCGAGCATTTCGTCGCCATCACCGGCAGCCATTGGCGGCCCGCGCTCGGCCGCTCGGGCCCGGGCCTGAGCACGCAGCAGCTGGCCCACGCCGCGCTGGTGGTGGCCGCGCCCACGGCCACCTTCCACGGCAGCGTCGAGGCCATGCTGACGCGGCTGAAGCTGAGCGAGCGCGCCGTGGTGCGCGCGCGCCACTACGGCGCGCTGCCCGAACTGGTGACCTGCACCGACCTGATGGCCATCGTGCCGCAGATGTTTGCCGACTCGCTCAGTTCGCGCTGCAGCGTGCGCGTGTGGCAGCTTCCCGGGCACGGCCCGCACTATTCGGTGCGCATGGTCTGGCACCGCAGCGTCAGCGCCGACGCGTCGCACGCCTGGCTGCGCGATCGGGTGCGCCGGCTGTTCGCGCGCGGCGAGGCAGCGCGGCAAGGCGATGCCGATGCCGATGCCGATGCGTAGCGGCCGTGCGACGGCCGCCTGCCATGCCGGCTCGCCAGCGCGACCCGGTGCAGGTCAACGGTAGTGCTGCAGCACCTTGTAGCCGCGGCCGGGGCAGGATTCGACCAGCGCGTAGCCGCGCACCGGCCAGCGCAGGCCGGGGCCGTCACCCAGCCGCTGCGCCTGATGCGCGTGGCGCGCGAGCGTCAGATGCGGCCGGTACACGCGCGCTTCGGTGCGCAGCCCGGCCTCGTGCAGCGCGTGGGCCAGCGTGGCGTGCAACTGCGCGAGTCGCGGCGGCGGCTGCAACGGCTCCAGCACCGCGATGCCGGCCGGCCACAGCACGGGCCGGCCCAGGTGCAGCGTGAAGGGTGCGAATGGCTGGCGCAGCGCTGCGGCCAGCATGTGCACTTGCTCGCGCGGTACCTGGCCCAGGAAGTGCAGTGTCAGATGCAGCTGCGGCGCCGGCGTCGGCCGTGCGCCCGCGGGCCAGGCCTGGCGGTCGCGCCAGGCGGCCAGCGCTGCGCGCAAGGCGGGGCCGGGCCACAGCGCGACGAACAGCCGTGCGCTGTCGCCGTCGCTGTCCCTGTCCCTGTTCCTGTCCCTATGGGCCTGCACCGGCGCACAGCAGCGTGGCCACCAGTCGGGCCGCGTGCTCGCACTGCGCGCGCCCGACGTCCAGGTGCGTGACGGCGCGCACGGTGTGTGGGCCGAAGGCGTTGAGCAGCACGCCGCGCTCGCGCGCGCGCGCCACGAGCTGCGGCGCGTCCAGCGCCAGCGCAGCCGGCAGATGGAAGACGACGATGTTGGTCTGCACGCTGCCCAGTTCCAGCCGTGCCGGGCTGTCGCGCAGCAGCACTTCGGCGAAGGCGCGGGCGTTGGCGTGGTCGTCGGCCAGCCGCGTCAGATGGTGGTCCAGCGCATGCAGCGCGGCGGCGCTGAAGATGCCGTTCTGCCGCATCGCACCGCCCATGCGCCGGCGGTGCCGGTCGGCGGCCGCGATCAGCTCGGTGGGGCCCGCCAGCATCGAGCCGCCCGGCGCGCCCAGCCCCTTGCTGAAGGCCACGGCGACGAGGTCGAAGGGCGCGGCCAGCACATCCAGCGCCGCGCCGCTGGCGATGCTGGCATTCCACAGCCGCGCGCCGTCGAGGAAGCTGCAAAGGCCCAGCTCGCGCGCCGCGGCGCAGATGCGCTGCACTTCGGCCTGCGGCACGACCACGCCGCCGGCGCGGTTGTGGGTGTTTTCCACCTGCACCAGCGTGGTCGTGGGGAACACCGGCAGGCCGCGCGGCTTGACCGCCGCGCGCAGCTGCTCGGCGCTGTACACGCCGTGCGCGCCGATCTCGTGGATCTGTACGCCGGCGTTGGCCGCCGCGCCGCCGAGTTCGTGCCAGGCAGCGTGCGACTCGCGGCAGGCGATGACTTCGTCGCCGGGGCGCGTCAGCGTGCGCAGCGCCACCTGGTTGGCCATGGTGCCGCTGGGCAGCCACAGCGCGGCGGGCTTGCCCAGCAGCTCGGCCACGCGCGCTTGCAGCCGGTTGGTGCTCGGGTCCTCGCCGTATTGGTCGTCGCCGACTTCGGCCGCGGCCATCGCCGCACGCATCGCGGCGGTGGGGCGGGTGACGGTGTCGGAGCGCAGGTCGATGGGCAGGGCGGGTGAATTCGTGGTCATGGTGGACGGGTGCGGCGCGGTGATGACGGCGGTGTAGCACAACACGCGCTCGCCGCGGTGGCCGCGCCGCCGCGTCTATACAGTCGGCCCCTGGGCGGCGAGCGCGGCGGCGGCGACGCGCGCCGCCTTGGGCACAGGAGCACGACGCGATGAAGATCATGGTGCTGGGCGCCGGCGCGATCGGCGGCTATTTCGGCGGCAGGCTGCTGCAGGCCGGCGCCGATGTGGGTTTTGTGGTGCGCCCGGGGCGGCAGCAGCAGCTGGAGCGCACCGGGCTGGTGGTGCGCAGCCCGTACGGCGACTTCACGCTGCCGGTGCGCGCGCTGCGGCCCGAGCAGATCGGCGCGCCGGCCGAGCTGCTGCTGCTGGCGTGCAAGGCCTACGACCTGGATGCGGCGATCGCCTCGGCCGCCCCGGCGGTGGGCCCCGACACCACCGTGCTGCCGCTGCTCAACGGCTTGCTGCACATCGAGCGCTTGATCGCGGCCTACGGGCCTGGCCGTGTCGCCGGCGGCAGTTGCGGCATCCCGGCCACGCTGTCGCCGCAAGGCGAGGTGCTGCAACTCGGGCCGTTGCACCGCATCGTCTTCGGCCTGCTGCCCGGCACCGCGCCGCAGGCGCTGCCGCGGCTGAAGGCGCTGCTGGGGTTGTTCCAGCGCACGCCGGTCGATGCGAGCCTGGACGAGCGGATGATGTGCGCGCTGTGGGAGAAGTTCGCCGGCCTGGCCACGCTGGCGGCGATGACCTGCCTGATGCGCGGCACGGTGGGCGACATCCTGGCCAGCGACGACGGCGCGGCGCTGTTCGCGGCCACCTACGCTACCTGCACCGGGGCGGCCGCCGCTGCCGGCCACGCGCCGCGTGCGGCGGCCATCGATGCCTTTGGTGCGATGTGGTCCGATCCGGCGTCGAACACCACGGCGTCGATGCTGCGCGATCTGCAAGCGGGCGGCCGCACCGAAGCCGCGCATGTGGTCGGCGACATGCTGCGGCGCGTGCGCGCCGCCGCGCTGGACCCGGCCGCGCTGGCCGCGGCCTGGTGCCACCTGCAGGTGGCCGAAAGGCAGCGGCTGGCGCGACTGGAAGCGTGAAGCCTGCAAGCGTGAAGCGTCCCCCCCAGGCGCAGACCCTGCGGCAACGCCTGAGCCTTCCACTGCGGAGGAAAAGGAACCGCAGTCGAAACGTACAAGCTGCGAAACGGGAACGGTGGAGGCCAAGGCATACGAAGAAGGTGTCCGTGCCTGCCGGCCTGCCGGCGCTGCGTTCCTGTGCGCAGGCTCTGCGTCGTCCTTTCCTGCGCGGTGAATGCGTTCTGGCCGTCGACTCGAGGACAGCGTTGCGCCGACGGCAGCTGCGCATTTCGCTGCGCCGGGTCGAACCGGCGCGTCAGCGCGCTGCGGCGCGGCGCGTGTTCAGCAGGTTCGCGCCCAGGATCAGCGCGGCGCCCAGCACGGTCGGCAGGTCCATGCGCTCGGCATAGATCAGCCAGCCGGCCAGCGCGGTCAGCGGCACGCGCAGGTAGTCCATCGGCACGACCACCGTGGCTTCGGCATGGCGCAGCGCGCGCGCCATGCAGTAGTGCGAGAAGGTGCCGCAGAAGGCGACCAGCACGATCCAGCCCCAACCCGCGGCCGTGGGCCAGCGCCACACCGCCAGCGCCGGCAGCACGCCGAGCAGCGACTGCACCACGAGCATCCAAAAGATGATGGTCAGCGCGTCGTCGCTGCGCGTGAGCGACTTGGTCAGGGCCACCGACACCGCAAAGCCCAGCGCGGCAGCCAGCGCCACCGCGTGCCCGGCGTTCAGCCCCGCCGCTTGCGGGCGCACCACCAGCGCCACGCCCAGCAGGCCCAGTGCCACGGCCAGCAGCTTCCAGCGCGTGATGCGCTCGCCGAGGAAGGCGGCGGCCAGCAGGGTGGTCCACACCGGCATGGTGAATTCGATGGCCACCACCTGCGCCAGCGGGATCAGCGTCAGCGCCGCGAACCAGCCGTACTGCGCCGCGTAGTGCACGAGGTTGCGCGCCGCATGCTCGCGCGGCCGCTGCGTACGCATCGCGGCCCGGCCGCCGCCGGCGTGCAGCAGCGGCCACAGCAGCAGCAAGCCGATGCTGGAGCGCAGCAGCATCAGCTGGAATACGGCGACGTCGCGCGTGGCCTCGCGCCCGGCCACGGCGATGACCAGCATCAGCGTCAGCCAGCCGGCCATCCAGGCGGCGGCCTTGGCGGTGGAAGGGGTGGCTTGCTGCATCGGGCGGCCGCACTCTACAGTGCGGCCATGCAGGCAATGGTGCTGGAACGCAGCGGTGCAGCGCTGCAATGGCGCGAGCGGGGCGACCCCGAGCCGGGGCCGGGCGAAATCCGCGTGCGCATCGCCGCCTGCGGCGTGTGCCGCACCGACCTGCACGTGTGCGACGGCGACCTTCCCGAAACCCGGCTGCCGATCGTGCCCGGGCACGAGATCGTCGGCCGCGTCGATGCGCTGGGTGCGGGCGTGGCCGGCTTGCGCCTGGGCCAACGGGTGGGCGTGCCGTGGCTCGGCCACACCTGCGGCGGCTGCTCGTACTGCCTGGGCGGGCAGGAGAACCTGTGCGACGCACCGCAGTTCACCGGCTGCACGCGCGACGGCGGCTTCGCCACCGCGACCGTTGCCGACGCGCGTTTCGCGCTGCCGCTGTCCGAGCAGGACAGCGACGAAGCGCTGGCACCCTTGCTGTGCGCCGGGCTGATCGGCTGGCGCGCGCTGGTCATGGCCGGCGAGGGCAAGCACCTGGGCTTGTACGGCTTCGGCGCGGCCGCGCACATCCTGAGCCAGGTGGCAGCCTGGCAGCAGCGCAAGGTCTATGCCTTCACGCGCGCCGGCGATGGGGCCAGCCAGGCCTTCGCGCGCAGCCTCGGCGCGGTGTGGGCCGGGGCGTCGGACGAGATGCCGCCGCACGCGCTGGATGCGGCGATCCTGTTCGCACCGGTGGGCGCGCTGGTGCCGCTGGCGCTGCGCGCGGTGCGCAAGGGTGGGCGCGTGGTCTGTGCCGGCATCCACATGAGCGACATCCCGTCCTTCGCCTACCGGCTGCTGTGGCAGGAGCGCCAGCTGGTGTCGGTGGCCAACCTGACGCGTCAGGACGGCATCGACTTCCTGCAACTCGCGCCGCGCGTGGGCCTTCGCACGCACACCACGGTGTACCCGCTGAGCCAGGCCAACCAGGCGCTGGACGACCTGCGCGCGGGCCGTTTCGACGGCGCCGCGGTGCTGCGGCCCTGAGCCGTTGCGCCGTTGCGCCGCTACAGCGCGGCCGCGGCGTCCCCCGCCGGCGCTGCGCTCGCGCCGAGTTGCGTATGCGGCGCCAGAAGTTGCACCAGCTGGCCGTAGATCCTCGGGTTGCCTGCGACCACCTCGCGCTGGTGCAGGAAGTCGGCCTCGCCGGTGAAGTTGCCGATCAGCCCGCCGGCCTCGCTGATGAGCAGCGAGCCCGCGGCCACGTCCCAGGGCTGCAGGCCGGTTTCGAAGAAGCCGTCGTACCAGCCCGCAGCCACGTAGCACAGGTCCAGCGCGGCGGCACCGGGGCGGCGCAGCCCAGCGCAGCTGCGCATCACGGTCTCGAAGATCTGCAGGTACTGCTTGAAGTTGTCGCCCTTGCGGAACGGGAAGCCGGTGCCGATCAGCGACTCGGCCAGCCGCGTGCGCTTGCTCACGCGCAGCCGGCGGTCGTTGAGGAAGGCGCCGCGGCCCTTGGACGCGTAGAACAGATCGTTGCGCGGCGGGTCGTAGACCACGGCCTGCTGCACCTGGCCGCGGTGCGCCAGCGCGATCGACACCGCGTAGGTGGGCAGCCCGTGGATGAAGTTGGTGGTGCCGTCCAGCGGGTCGATGATCCACACGTACTCGCTGTTCTTCGCGCCGCGGCTGCGCCCCGACTCCTCGGCCAGGATGCCGTGGTTCGGGTAGGCCTCGAGCAGCGTGTCGATGATGGCGCGCTCGCAGGCATGGTCGACCTCGGTGACGAAGTCGTTCGGGTTCTTGACGTTGACCTTGAGGATGTCGATGTCCAGCGCCGCGCGATTGATGATCGCGCCGGCCGCGCGCGCCGCCTTGACGGCGATGTTGAGCATGGGATGCAGGGTCTGGGACATGGGTGGGCAGCGCGGCGGCGGTGACAAAGAACGCGGGCGGCGAGAATGCCGCGACGAACCGCCGATTTTAGCCGCCGATGACCACCGCACCCGACCCCACGCGCTTCGTGCTGATGCACCCCAGCCACGCCGGCAACGTCGGCGCGGCCGCGCGCGCGATCAAGGTGATGGGCTTCGCCGAGCTGGTGCTGGTGCGGCCGCGCTTTGCCGACGTGCTGTCGCGCGAGGAGACGGTGGCCATGGCCAGCGGTGCGGCCGACGTGCTGACGCGTGCGCGCATCGTCCACAGCCTGGACGAGGCGCTGCAGGGGGTACACCATGCCTGCGCGACGGCGATGACGCCGCGCGACTTCGGCCCGCCCACCGCGGCACCGCGAGCGCATTTCGAGGCGCTGCGCGACAGCGGCGGGCTGGGCCAGGTGACGGCCTTCGTCTTCGGTTCGGAGCGCTTCGGCCTGAGCAACGACGACGTCTACCGCTGCCACGTCTGCCTGAGCATCCCCACCGCTGCGCGTTACGGCTCGCTGAATCTGGCGCAGGCGGTGCAGTTGGTGGC
>ERZ795060.3378-NODE-3378-length-14714-cov-3.882188_pt1 | contig 14714 bp, 15 predicted proteins | sample MGYA00375144_ERZ795060 | MGnify/ENA primary metagenome ERZ795060 (study PRJEB30189, sample SAMN05720157) | activated sludge metagenome | isolation source: anaerobic digester from wastewater treatment plant | place: Japan | collected 2015-05-15 ... | reverse complement strand
CCGGTGTGAAGCAGGGAGTCGTCATCGATTCGCCAGTGCAGATCATCGACGCAGCGCCAACTATGTCGAGGCTGATGGGGCTCAGACAGCCGGCAAACGCAACAGGGCGCGTGCTCTACGAGGCTTTGGTTGTGGATGAATAGAAATCAGCGGGGCGCCTGACCCTTCCAGTGAAGGCGGCATGTCTATAGTGGCTGTTGGAATCTATATTGAGGCCTTCAAAGCTCAGCTGGGCGAGGAGCTTTCGGTCGGCAACGCCCATTGATGACAAGCAAGAGTATTTCCCGCAGGAAGCAGGCAGCGAGATGATGCCTGCTTCCTGCTGATTTCATGGCTAATCGTCGAAAATGAAGATCTTACTTCTCCTCAATCAAGTCCTTGACCAGCAGTCTGACTCCGGCTTTACGGAAGTCTTTACCACATGCCACCTCTCCTCCGACATATGCCGCGAGAGCCTGGCTCGATTCTTGTCTCTTTCAACAGATATTCTGGCCACGGTAGGTCCTGTAGATGTTGAAGAGTCGAATACCACCAAACATCTTGCGACCTCTCGCAATTCAGGATAGATCACCGCATACTGGAGCGCCCAATTGCGCGTCTCGGCCCACTTCTCCACGGCCTCCCTGGGAGTAGATGGCGATATCGCTTCCTCCAAAAGTCTGATATGCCGCTCAAGCGACGATGTTTTGGGCCCGCAAATCCCCAAGCGCCTCTGCAACAGCACCACCACCTTGCCATTGTCAACTCTGGGACATTATCGGCCTCAAGGGGCCCGCCCGTTTATGGTCAGCTGTATGGCGCCATCGGCCAAAATAGTTAATATAGCGGACATGGCAATAACAATCGCAATCCCTGCAACCCGATGTCCTCTTCTCATGAAGATTCTCGCAATTACCTGGTTTTCAGGTCAAATCCGGCATGAGTCAACTGCAGCCCGCAAGGCTTCCGCGATTCCGCCGCCATTTTGCAACTGTTCGATCATTTCCTTCCGACCAGCTCCATATAGTAACGCCTCGATGCAAATATCATCACGGTGGGAGCCAGGATCAATGGAACCGCAAGCCACAACCAAAAGAGGTTCGGCCATGCCAGGGAGAGCAGTGGGAACAGAGCGCTCACACGGTACACCGTCGACGCCATGTGGTGAGTCTTCACCCATACTTCATCATCCGCCATCGACCACTTCGTCCTTACCCCCATTATCCCATTTCTGGGCGTATCCTTCATCAGAACGCCTGTGTAATAGAAAAGCAGTGCAACAGGGATGCCAAGAAACTCGTACATACTGGACGGCCTGCCCAAGGCGACCATTACGAAGTCTGCATACATGGCCGCAAAAAGCAGAATCAAAAGGCTTTTGAAGATGCCAAGTCTATCCGCGGCAACGCTACGGGCGTCCGCATCGATACTGTTTATGTAGGCCCTGAAGACCAACGACATTATCAGGTGAACAATGAGTATAACTGCGGGAAAGAAAAAGGCCCCTTCCGCCTTCGACCCGTAACGGTCAATCTCGCCCTTCCAGTTCATGTGCATTGGGACTCTATCGGGGAGCACCCTGTACACAAAGATCGACATTATGAATATGAGCGCTAAAAGCAGTAAAGGTAGATGCCTGGCCTTGAACATGGTATTTCGTGCCTCCTCGCGCCAGATTGGAACTGCCAATGAATGGCTACTTCAAGAACATCCTACCATAATAGAATTGTCGAGCGGTATTCATTTTGTTCCCATTCTGGTGGCCATAACCTCCTTCGAGTGGCTTTATGTTATTATAAGTAGTGGAGGTGTCATCATGACCGAGAAAAAGTGGAAAGCCGTTTCAACCAAACCTAGGACGGTAACGATAGACAAAGCCGCGGAAGTACTAGCCGTTTCGACCACAACTATACAGAAAATGATGCGAGACGGCCGTCTCCATGGCATCAAGCGAGGACGGGATTGGAGAATCCTCCGTTCAGACCTAGAGCCTTTTGTCGCAGATGCCGGATCGCACAAATCCGCTCCTAGCAACAAAACTGAACGTTAGGCCGAAGAAACAACCGCCACAACTTCTTATCCCCTTATGGCGCACTAAATAATGAAGAAGCCGGGCACAAGCCCGGCCCGCCGGCGGAATCTATATGGAGGCCATACAGCCAGATTTCTTGTCAAAATGACGTTGACTCCTTGGCTCCGAGCTATGCCGCCAGCCCCGCCCGTTCCATGTGACGCGTCTTGAGGCTAGCCTACTGTAGCCATAGCCCTTCGCGTCCCGGCTGGCCATAGTCGGGAAGATAATCCGCAGTCTTGTCCACAGTGACGATCTTCTGCTCCTGAATGGACTTTAGTATATCTCTGACCGTTTTCAGGTCTCCATATTCCATCTCCGGCGGTACACTTACCGGCTCCTTTCCTCTAAGGGCGTTGGCGAGGTTGAGCAGCTCATTGTAATAGGCTTTCTGGGGATCATAAGGGATCTGTTCCGAACGCCTGTCGTTGTAAGCGACATTTATCACTCCTGAGTTCCGGTCCTCCAGATAGATCATTCCTTCGGTGCCGAAGATCCTGAACCCCACAAGAGGGCGCTGCATCTCCTTGCCGGAGCAAAAGAAGCTGAATTGGCCGATCATGCCGCTTGCAAAGAGCATGTTTACCACTATTACACTGTATGGAGAGAACTCCGCATCTTGCGGCCTGCCGAAAGCCTGCAGCCGATCGATTGCGCCAAAAATGTGGCGCATGGCGGCCAGGTCGTGCACTGCCATGTCGGCAATGGCGCCGCCAGGAAACTCGGGATACTGTCGCCACTCCCTTGCGGCAAAATCATCTTTCCACATGTCCGAGGGGAAATCCACGGTTCGGTTGTATATGAAATACACCGGATCTCCCACTCGCCTGCTCACAACGAGGTCCCGAATGATGTTCATTTCCTCACTGTACCTGTAGTTTTCTGCGATCATGATCAGTACACTGTATCGCTGCGCCAGCTCTCTTGCTGAAAGTGCTTCCTTGAAGGTGCCGGCCAAGGGTTTCTCACAGATAATCGCCTTCCGCTTGCCTGCCAGCTCCCGCGCAACCCTTTCTGTGATAGCGTAATTGAGCTCGATGGGGACCATTATGTCGATCACATCAAGGTCATCTCTGGCCACCATCTTGCGCCAATCAGTATACAAGCTCTCAGCGCCCAACCTTAACCGCTGTCCCCAATCCGCCAATTTGCCAGCATCCTGATCGCACAAGGCGCCGATCTCGTAAACATCTGAAAGCCTCTCGTAGGCCGGATAGTGGAGCCGTTCGAATGCCATGCCCGTTCCTATTACGCCTACACGCAACTTGCTCAAGCCCTGATCACTCCAATCCCCGAATTGTGTCGATCCGCCCCTAATCAGCCGCTGATTATGGGCACCTTGCTCACAGCTGTAATCAACCACTACAGTGCTGGCCACTTGTGAGCGTCCCTCAGCCGACTTTTGTCGATTTCGGTTTGAGGTTACGCCCCGTGCTTCCACAGTTGTATGGCAGAAAGTCCTCCATTCCCTTAGCACTAGTCTGAGCGGCAATACTCGATGATATGCGATAACCGTCCCCATGAAGGAAGAAAGCGCGACTAAGGAGAATAACATTCGGGTGGTAGACGTCCGGCATAAGATAATGCCTGCGTCGAACTCTTTTGGAAGGAAGTTTAAAGAATGGCCCATAAAACCCTAATTACAGGCGGACCTGTAATAGCACCCACATCCGTGATTGCAAACGGAGCTGTCCTCATAGAAGACAGCACGATACTCAATGTCGGTTCGGCCGCTTCTCTCGGCAAAGAAACGGTCGATGCAACGATAGACGCTAAGGGCGGAATAATAGCTCCCGGATTCATCAATCTCCACGTCCATGGCGGCGGAGGCGCAGACGCCATGGACTCGAGCTTCGATTCGCTCAACTGCATGTCAAAGTTTGAGGCCTCCCATGGAGTTGTTGGCTTCTTGCCGACAATCATGTCCTCCCCTCTAGAGCAAATGACAGGTGCATGCAAAGCCGCCGCAGAGGCGATAGATGCTGACCGTCTAGGCTCACGCTGTACTCAGGGCGCGCGCATCCTTGGGATAAATGTTGAAGGACCGTTTCTCAATTCGATTCGTAAGGGCGCACAACCCGAAGAAGGAATCATGGCCCCCAACATCTCTGTCCTCGAGAAGCTCTTAGATGCGGGAGGCGGCCACATCATGGCCATGACGGTAGCCCCGGAGATTCCAGGAGCAATCGACATAATCCACGCCCTCGCGTCCCAGGGAATACTGGTTTCTGCAGGACATTCCGATGCAGCCTATGCCGACATGGAACGCGGCGTGGCAGCTGGAATCAGGCATGTCACTCACACCTATAACGGCATGCGCGGCCTCCACCACAGAGAGCCAGGGGTTGTAGGCGCAGCGCTGACGATCGATGATCTCACATGCGAACTGATAATCGATGGCGTGCACGTCCATCCGATCGCCGCCTCCATTGTGGTCAGGATGAAAGGGGCTGCGCACGTTGTTTTGGTCACCGACTCGATGCGCGCAGCAGGACTGCCCGACGGAGACTACACCCTCGCAACCCAGCATGTGATCGTTAAGGAGGGTCAGGCCCGCCTGGAATCAGGCGAACTTGCCGGTAGTACTCTAGCCATGGATGTTGCAGTCGGCAACATGGTTCGTCTCGTCGGCGTGCCGCTGCCTGACGCCATCGCCATGGCTTCCTCGACACCAGCGCGCCAGCTAGGGCTGGACGATCGAAAAGGCCGCCTCCAGCGGGGAATGGATGCAGATATAACTATCCTCGATGCCAACACTTATAGGGCAACAACGACGATCTCAATGGGCAAGGTGATCTTCAATGCATGATGCAGACGTCAAGGCGCCCAGAGCCCCGAAGCATGGCGGACAATCTGCAAGACTGGAGTGTTCGAGTTGGACAATGCCAAGACCATCGTGATCGCCCTAGGCGGGAACGCGATACTTCAGCCGGGGCAGAACGGGACTGTCGATGAGCAGATGGAGAATGTAGATTCCACCGCGGAACAAGTAGCTGAGCTCATAGCCCAAGGCCACAGAGTGGTGATAACCCACGGCAACGGGCCACAGGTCGGAGCACTCCTGATCCAACAAGAAGCGGGCCGCGACAGGGTCCCTCCCATGCCATTGGATGTATGCGGCGCCGAATCCCAGGGGCAAATCGGCTACATGCTCCAGCAATCCATCGGAAAGATGCTGGCGCGCCGATCGATCCCGAGGCCTGTAGCGACCGTAATCACGCAGATGGTGGTGGATCCGAATGATCCCGCTTTCGCAAATCCGACAAAGCCTGTAGGGCCATTCTACAGCGCTTACTATGCCGAGCAGCGAATGAAGGAGACCGGAGAGAAGTGGATCGAAGATGCCGGACGCGGCTGGAGACGTGTAGTCCCATCGCCTGATCCCATCAGAATCGTGGAGCAAGACGCCATCCTCTCACTGGTCCGAACGGGCGCCATCGTAATTGCTAACGGCGGAGGCGGAATTCCCGTTATAGAAAAGGGCGGTCTCTACAAGGGAGTGGAGGCCGTTATCGACAAGGATCTAGGCGGCGAGTGTCTTGCTAGGGACGTTGGTGCCGACGTCCTTCTCATACTAACTGACGTGGCCCATGTAGCCCTGCATTACAAAACGCCCCATCAGGTCGACTTGCACACAGTCCAATTGGATGACCTCATTCGTTACCAACAGGAAGGTCACTTCAATGCAGGAAGCATGGGACCCAAGGTCGAAGCGTGCCGCCGTTTCGTTGAGCGCGGAGGAGAGGCGGCGATAATCGCGCAACTCGACAAGGCGGTTGAGGCCATTCACGGAAACGCAGGCACGCGCATAGTGAAACAATAGGGGCGCAAGAAGTGGACAGCCCTGACCTCGTATGCTGCTATATGTGTTCTTGAAATCCAGACAATCATTAAGTGGAATCGCGCAGGAACCTGTCGAGACTTGCCCGAGATGTTGCTTGCCGGGCATAAACACCTATGGCAGTGTAGATTGATCAATTGTATGCTCAGTACGCAGTCGGTTCCAGCTAACTTCAGCCAGGGACAAAAGCTTGCCTTAATTTCCATATAATCGGGAACTCTCTTGTGCTTGCGCCCCATGGCTATGATATAATGTGTTGTGTTTTTGCAAAAACCCGCTATAAGGGGGCGAAACCCCATGAGTGAGGAACAGCAAACCCGCCGTAGAACCCCTGCTCAGCTCAGACGGAGCGCGCTCATTGGCGTGGTCTTCAGCGTGCTAGGGCTCTACGTTGTGCTCCAGTTTACCGGCGGACGAACGTCATGGAAGGAATTTGCACAGATAGACCCGGCAATGCTAGCTATCGCGTGCGGACTCGTGGTAGTAACATGGCTGTTCGATTCGCTCCGGATGAGGGCTCTCATTCGATCGCTTGGGGGAGACTTGGACATCCTGACCGGAATGCGCATCTCCATCATGGGGGCATTCGTGTCTAACGTAACACCATTCGATAGCGGCGGCGAGCCTATGCAGGCGTACCTTCTAACTGCAAAAGGCTTAAATGTAGGGCAATCTACGGCAGTTATCGCAGTGAAGACCATATGCAACGCCCTTGCCCGCTTCACTCTTGGCATAGCCGCATCGATCTGGTTATTTGGTTTTGCTGACTTCTGGAGCATTCCCAAAGCTATGTACGTTCTCCTCGCAATCGGCATCATCCTGTATTTCGTGGTGTTTGCGTTCTCACTCTACCTGATCTTTCACCCGGAAAAGATCAACGTTATCGTTGTACCTGTTGTACGCAACAAGTTTACCCTGAAGTTCTTCAAGCCCGAGACTTTAGATGCAGTGCTCGATCGCATCGATCACGAGCTCAGGGAGTTCAGAAATGCATTGCAAGAATTCATGGAGAACAAAAAGTCAGCGCTTTGGAAAGTGATGTGGCTCAGTTACGCGTGGTGGATCACGATAACCATAGTTCCAGCAGTAATCCTGGTGGGTCTGGGCATAACACCCAAGTTCACGCACATTATGGGGATCACTCTGATTTTCTACCTTGCAGCCGCCTATGCTCCCACACCCGGATCGAGTGGCGCTGCAGAGCTCGGCTTCAGCCTGCTATTTAGCAGTGTGGTTCCGCATGGCCTCATAGGCCTCTTCGTCACAGTATGGCGCGCATTCACCTACTACCTCAATCTAATCGTTGGCGGTGTCCTGATGGCTGTCAGCATGATCAAAAAGAACACGCCTTCAGAAAAGCAAGGCAGATCAGATGAAATACCACAGCCACAGTCCGAGGCACGCGCACGTGAATCCGACACCATCAGCACACCCAGTTCAGGGGCTGCCCACACCATTCCCCCTGCCTCGTAAGAAAGTGCCGCTCGCGATCCCGCTCCGCCCCGGCTCCCCGCGAACATCGGGTTTCGTCTCTACCCTCTTGCCGCGGACAGGCAGCGTGTCCTCCCATTATATGGCTGCGCAAGTTCGGTTGCAATTCCCTCTATTGCCACCGTAGGAGGATACAGGGGAGCAGTTGTTTACCAATATCTCAAAAACCGCCTTATTCCCTATCTGAAGATTGCATTGGAACCGGGGAGGGCCAGAGGTCCGCATCTGATGAATCCTGGAATAAAGTGCCACGGCATCTCTGCCAACCCCGCTTCTACGAGGCAGGCTGGAGCATTGGCAACCACTGCAAGGGGGATTACCCAGGTAAAGATGATGCGCATAGCGTCGGGGCAGAAGCGCATCGGATACTGCCCGAATTGCACGAGGTCCATTGCCAGGTTGATTCGGGCGGAAAGACCCCTGTTGTACAGAACGAGCGAGGCCGCGATCACGAAGAGGCTGTACACTGAAGATTGATCGCCGTGAATCGTCCTCCGATCCACAGGCCGAATAGAGCGATGGCAAACCCGCAACCGAAGCGAACATTTCGCCGGGTTCAAAATGGGCAATCGGCATTACAACACCGATATCAGCCTGGATGTGGTGGCAACGACGAAGGCAAATCCCATGAGCTGATATAGCCCCACGGAGAGAACATACACCCAAAACCCCGCGGGCGAAATCCGATAAGCCCTGAGCCTCGCCTGAATCAGCGCCCGCGGACGCACATTCATCCGTCCATCAGTCAAAGCGCGCCATGCGCCTCCTACACAGCACAGCCCACAGAATCTGCATTCCCATTCTTCCGATGGCCACCCCGGACGCAATGGCAGCCGGCGTATCGGCCATGTGGACAAAAGGCAGCCACAGAAGAACCTGCTGCAACCACTGGCAACCAGAAGCGTCGCAGGAACGATGGAGGCAAGCGAAACAAGCGCTCCAGAAAAGGACCTTGCCGCCAAGAGCGCGATCGGGTGGGGTGGAGCAAGCATACTGGTGAGCAAAGATCCGCTCATGTATCCATCAATGAGGTGCCCTGAACTATCGATCCCGGACTGCACCAACAATACGAGGGTGGCTCCTAATGCTGAGCCTAGAAAATCCGGCAGCGGCATGAACCTCTGCTTAGCCAGTATCCGCACAACTTTGGGCCAAAAAGGCCTTCGGGCCGCCACCGCCTTGCCCGCTCATGTTCCCAAGAAGAGCGGCAGATACTCGAGATCCAGGGCCTCTGTGGCCTCGTCCAGAAACACCAGATCCAATCTGTGAAGGAGCGCAAGCCATAGCTCAGCCCTGGCCCTCTGCCCCTGTGAATACTCGCGCGGCGGTCGGGCGGCCAATGGTTCCAGGTCAAGGCGGGACGCTACCCGTTGTCACTCGTACTTGTCCATACCGTAGAGCTCGCAATGGAGGGCAAACGAAGATGTCCGACGGGAACTGACATAGCCCACGCGCCTCTTGAAGTCTGAGTCAAAGATGTCAGGCCTTTTCCCGTAAACCAACACCTCGCCGGAGATGGGAACGTGTATTCCGCACATCGTTCGAAGCAGCGTCGACTTTTCAGACGCGTTAGGCCCCTCGATCCCAACGATTTCGCCGCCCGCAAACCCTATGGTCACGCCATCCAGCGCGCGTCTTCGCTGGATCTTTCTCCTTCGCCCTTCATATTCCCACGACTCATACTCCACAACGACCCCGTCGAGCTTGACTGCCATTGCCCAAGCATCACCTGTACGTTCCACCACAGCTTCCCCGCTGGAGAAGTTCGCGTTCGCGCCCACGCAATCCGGGCGGCCTCGCCCCCTGACTCTAGCGAGCATGATGCCTGCTGCGTAAGCGAGCCAAAGCCCCGCCTTCATCAGGCCTTCTCTCTACTATGATGCGGGCATCTATCGCGTAAAGCTCTGACCCATACCCCTTAACCGGGTTCAGGTCCAGCTCCGCAATCTCAGGAAAATCAGAGACCAAAAGCCCAACCCTGGCCAGTATGTCAGCTGCTGCGCCAACATTGACGGCCCGTCCGCCCCTTGCCCCGTCGAGCAGGCGTCTCCCGCGAATGGAATCGATCATTCTCTTGCATTTCTCCATCCCCAGCGGCGCCAGAGCGAACCTTACGTCCTTGAGGACCTCGGTGAAGACTCCGCCAAGCCCGAACATGACCAGTGCCCCAAAGCCCTCTTCGCGGGTCGCTCCCATTATCAGTTCCGTCCCCTCTATCATGGGTTGGACCAGAACGCCGGTTGCCCCGTCTATTGACATCAACCTCCGCCAAGTATCACGGGCATCCTCAATGCTCGCAACGTTCAGCGCAACTCCGCCCACATCAGTCTTGTGGAGGGGGCCCACAACCTTCATGACAACCGGAAATCCCAGATCCGAGCAGATCCCGTCCAAGTCCTCGACTCCAACTGCCACTGCTTGGCCAGGGATAGGTATGCCGGCAGCACGCAACAGTGCAGCAGCCGTCTGGGGCGCCAAAGCCGTCCTGGTGTTGTCCGCATGAGCAGACCCGTGAGCCTCATCCCCTTGCAGCGCTCTTGAGATCGCCTCACGGCAATATCCGGGAAGTGTCTCTACTGGCTCATCCAGGCGCGGACGGTTTATCACTCGCCCCAGGCTCCGCCCGAGCTGAACTTCGTCAACAAAATAGGACTTCCCGCGGGCCTTGAAGTCCTCCAGCGCCAGAGCTGAAGTTATGGGGGATGGAAAGACTGGAATAACCGGAATTGGGGACTCGTCCATAGCACGGGCAATAACGTCATACATCTCAGCGATCCCGCCCATCCCCGGATCGCCCATGATGAGCGGCATAACATCCATACGGTCGCGCTCTTCTTCCGAGATCACGTCAACCGCCTGCTGGATCTGGCTGGGGGTTCTTGTTGATAGGCAATCTACGGGGTTGAGGGCTGAGCTTCCCGGCCACAACACTTCCCCAAGCCTTTTTTGAGTTGCCTCCCGCAGCAATGGGACCTTCAGGCCCTGTCGAGCCAGCTCGTCGGCGAGAAGCACGCCAGGCCCGCCGGCATCAGTAAGCACGCACACATTTCTTCCATCTATCGGGCCGGCCATGAGTAAAACGCTTGCCACGTCGAGCAATTCTGATCTGCTGGAAACCCTTATGATACCAGCCTTCTCGAATAGAGCCTGGACTGCTGTGTCATCACTGGCCATCGCTCCTGTATGACTGGCGGCCGCCCGTTTTCCGGCACCTGTCGCGCCAGCTTTTATGCCCACAATCGAGCACCCTTTAGAAATCAGCGACCGCGCATAGCGCAGAAGCTTTTGCGGCTTCTTCACGGATTCCATGTACAAGGCCTTAACCTTAGCCGAACCCGACCCAAAGTGCTCATCCATCATGCCGAGGATGTCCTCGACCCCCACCTGCGCAGCGTTGCCCACAGTAAAGACTGAAGACAACAGTAGTCCACGTTCTATAGCGAGCTCCGCAAGGAAGTCTGCAGTAGCGCCTGATCCGCTAATGATATCGACACACCCCGGCTCAAGTTCTGGGATGGGCCCTGCGAATACTCCCGCATAGCACGGAGTCAGCACTCCCATGCAATTAGGTCCTATTAGAGTCATACCGTGCCTCTCTGCAATCTCGACCAGCGCAAGCTCCTCGCGCTTTCCTTCTTCCGAAACCTCGCCAAACCCCGCGCTCAGAATGATTACGGCTCGCGTCCCCACTGCCGCCAGTTCCTCCAGAACCCCCCGAACCCCGCGTGCAGGAATAGCGATAATCGCAAGTTCGGGAGTGCCAGGAAGATCACCGACGGACTTGAAGGTCGCGAGCCCGAGCACATCATCGTGTTTCGGGTTAACCGCCCAGAGATTGCCGGCGTAACCGTGGTCAACAATGTTTTTCGCCACTCTGCCGCCGGGCTTTGAAACATCATCGCTTGCTCCGACTACCACAATACTGCCAGGGTTGACGATATGCTCATACACCGTAGCCACAACTCCATTCCCGCTTCCTCTTGCAAACTCAACCAAGTTCACGATGGACGAATATTACCTGTGCAACCAGCATCCCCAGAAAGTATATCGCAAGGGAAACGGCAAAGGCAATTGATACCATAGACGGAGTCGGAGACATGATCTTCAGGTAGAACCCCATGATGCTCATTCCAGCTGGGCGAAATATTGCCGAGATCATGTAGAGGGCTGCCGATAACACTACGAAAGCTATGCCTGCCACGTTCGCGTTCCATGCGAAGGATACGATCAATATCATAGCAGCTGTTGGAAGCGTCAAGGCCACCAAATATGGGCCCAGGAATGGAGTCGATCGAAGCGCGATCCCCGCTGCTTTGGGAAAAAGCCTAGCGCCGAGCAACAGGGCAGCGACGCTGATGAGTGACCACAACACCCCAGCAAACAGCGGCGCGAGGAACTTGGATGCGACTATCGTTTGCGGAGATATGGGCATCGATCTCAAGAGGGAGAGAGTCCGGTTTTTCTCCTCGTTCGAAGCATTGGCAAACGCACAGCCTGGAACCATCAGCATGGAGTAGGTGTTGGCTAAACTCGAGAAGTACAATGATGCGATTTCATCATTACCCGTGAGCGCTCCAAACACTAATAGTCCGCCGAAAAGCCCGATGGGGAGAAGCAGCATCAGTCTGCTTGTGTAGAGATCCTTCCAGACAAGACTGATCATCTCATGTCCCTCCTCTCGCGGTCGAAATGAGGATATCCTCCATGGACGCTGTCGGCTCCTCGCTGCGCGCCCTATCAAGCGAGTTCGCGCCGGGCAAATACGGCTTGTGCAACCAGCATGCCCACAACGTATACTCCAAGGCAAGCAACGAGAACAACTGATATCATAGACGGAGTCGGAGACATGATCTTCAGGTAAAACTCCGTCATGCTCATCCCAGCCGGACGGAATGCTGTCGGGATAACATAGAGGGCTACCCATAGCGCCATGATAGCGGTCCGCGCTGCGCTCGAATTCCACTTGAAGAACGCGATCAATGTCACGGCAGCTATTGGAAGCGTCAGGGCCATCATGTATAGGCCCGTCAATGAACTCGGAGGAAACTCGCCCCCAGCCCCTGGGAAAAGCCTGGTTCCCCACGACGCCGCGACCATATTGATGACAGACCACAAAATGCCTGCAAGCAAAGATGAGATGAACTTGGAGGCAACTATCGTCCGCGGGGAAATGGGCATCGATCGGAGCAGGGCGAGGGTCCGGTTCTTTTCCTCATTGGCAGCGCTATTGAGAGCACAGAACGGAACCATCATCGGTGAAAAGGTATTCATAATCCCTAAGCTGTACGCGGCAATCTCTTCGGAGCCTGTGAGCGCTCCAAAAACGAAGAGCCCCCCGAAAAGCCCTATCGCAATGAATATCATGGACCTGTTTACGTAGAGATCTTTCCATATGAGATTCGTCATCTCACTTTTCCCCTCTCGCTGCCAAAATCACGATATCCTCTATGGACGCTGTCGGCTCGTCCTTGCGTGCCTTCTCAAGCAAGGCATCCTTCTCATCACTGTCATGTATCCGCCCATCCACAATGATAGTGATGTAATCTGCAACCCGGTCAAGGTCGGAAGTGATATGGGTAGAGAACAGGACCGACCGTTCGCCGTCGCCCATGAAATCGAGCAGCTCCGCAAGAAGCTCTCGCCGAACCACCGGATCCAGACCTGATGTGGGCTCATCCAGGATGAGCAGCTCGGGCCTGTGCGCCATGGCCAACGCCAGGGAAAGCTTGGCCCGGTTCCCCTTGGAGAGTGCCCCTGCCCTCTTGCCCAGATCAATTTCGAACCTGGCCGCAAGCGCGTCGAAGTAGTTCTGATCCCACGTGGGGTAATACCGGCGCACGAACCGCGCCATCCAACCTGCAGTCATGTCGTCGTAGAAGTTGTGGTTTTCAGGAACATAGCCTATGTGCCTCTTCACCTCGGTCTCGTGGGCTACATTGTCGAGCCCGAAGATGGCTGCTTGCCCGGAATCAGCGCGCGCAAGGTTCATCATGATCCTGATGATGGTCGTTTTCCCCGCTCCATTCGGCCCAACCAGGCCCATGATGTAACCGCGCGGCAGTTCAAAAGAGACATCCTTAAGCTCAAAGCCTGGGTATGCCTTTGAGATTTTGCAGAGCTGAAGCACTGCATCATCCATAGTTGACCCTCCCATCCAGCACGTTCTGGAGCAATTCCGCAATTTCACTGTCTTCAAGTCCAAGACTGCGGCCTGCCTCGACCGCGTTCGCCAGATGCCCAATGACCTCTCTGGCCTTGAGCCGTTCAATATCCTCAAGAGAAAGATCAGCGACGAAAGTCCCCAGGCCCGGCCTTGTCACGATCAATCCTTCCGCCTCCAGGTCTGCATAGGCTCGTTTTGTCGTGATCACGCTGGCAAGCAGATCCGCAGCGAGCTTCCTGATGGACGGAAGGGGATCTCCCGGCTTGAGCTCGCCTGAGAGAATCTGGGCCCTAACCTGGTCAACTATCTGCTGGTACATGGGCACTGGATTGTTCGGCGAAATGGCGATATCCATGTCATCCCAACCTAACCGTCCCGAATCGCGCACTGCAGGCGCCAGAAACGTCTGCCGCATCACCCGAATGCAACTATGGCTCTCCTGCGCATCACCTGCACGCCGACCGGGCAAATACGTGTATATCGTCTATACACACTATATACGCCGCCGGTTCCCAGGTCAACACCGATATTTGCGGCGAGAATACGCAGACCTGCATCTTGATGGATTCACTTGAAAGATATTCCGAGCCGTTCCGACGCCACTCATCTTCCGGGCTCCACCCGCGGTAGAGAGTCTGAAGGGCCGAAAGGCGAACACACTTGAACCATGGCTTGCGTATAAGGTACATGCAAGGTGAAGGCGACAGCGCCGGCAGTCTTGGCGAAAGCATTGGGGGGAGGCCACTTTACATGAAGTCAAACAGCTGCAAGTCTACACTCGCGCTCCTGAGAGTGATAGGCGGCTGGATTCTCGCCGTTGGCTCGTTCATCGTGGCTGTCGCCGTAACGCTGGAATTCTTCCAAGATGACTGTTCGAAGCATGATCCTGATCCTTCAGGACGGTATGTGATTGAAGTCAAGCGCGCTGGCACTGATTAGCCCTACGCCACTAGCCCACTTTTCCACCGGGGAAATAGTGCAGTCGGCACATTCGAAGTGTGCCGGGACAAGGCCCATACTGAATGAAGGGCGAAGGGATTATACTGCCACATTCTGGAAGCCCATTCATTGATACTGGTGTTTGGCACTAATCGAGACGAGATGAAGGCAGGTCAAATAGGTAAGGAAGCTGAGACTGGGCGCGTCAAAAACCTTGGGATTTCAGCTCA
>ERZ795060.3376-NODE-3376-length-14721-cov-4.198214_pt1 | contig 14721 bp, 7 predicted proteins | sample MGYA00375144_ERZ795060 | MGnify/ENA primary metagenome ERZ795060 (study PRJEB30189, sample SAMN05720157) | activated sludge metagenome | isolation source: anaerobic digester from wastewater treatment plant | place: Japan | collected 2015-05-15 ... | reverse complement strand
CCTTGTAATGCTGTGTCCAGGTGATGAGGTCGGAAACATCAATGCCCAGGCCCTCTGCATTTGTGACCAGCGCATTGTACATATCACCCACCGTATTGGGAGCATTCACCGCGTTGATGAGAACCCGCTCTTTCACGGCCTGGTTAAAGGCTTCCCTTACCGCCTGCGCATCGGCGAAGCCGCCGGAAGGCCTGGCGTCGTAAACGGCATATCCTACCTGTGTCTTGCTCTCGTCCGGCAGGGAATTATACTCGCTCATATCCAGTTCCAGGGCAACCGCATTCGCCTCGAGCACGCTGCGCATCTCGGTTTTTGAGGCCGCGTTAACCGCCGCTACGTCGGAGCGCAGGGTCATCTCCTCATTTGCCCACCAGGGTACATAGTCGATGACTCCACTTCCGCCAAGCAAAGCAGCTATGGCAGCCTGATCTGAAACACCCCACCAGTTGAAAGCTGCATTGAGAACCCCGCCATAGTTTAAAGCACCATAGCTATTGTTGTAGATGCGGTTATGAGCAATAGTGTTGTTGTTATTCGTGGTTTCACCATAGATGCCTGTGGAGTTGTTTCTGATCGCATTACCGGTTAATTCAATGTTGCTGCCAGAGAGATAAACGCCCACGTTATTGTTTTCCACGGTATTGTTTTCCACCGTGCATTGCGCACTGCTGGCGAGCGCGAGAGCATAGCCGTTATTGCTGATATGGTTGTTTTCGATGGTTGCTTGAACGGGGTCATCAACCCGGATGCCAACAGCGGTGCCGCTTGCAGAGGAGCCAGTGATAACGTTGCCGCTAATCTCTGCGAAAGCGTTGTTGTTGCTCTGAAGCCTAATGCCCATTTTGAAATTGCCAGTGATGGTATTGTCCTTGATAATAAAGTGAGGCGTCCCATTTTTAATATTAAAGATCCCGTGATCAACGGTGCCATTGCATTCGATAATGTTATTAACAAATGTGGTTATCCCCGTGGCACGATAATTAACCGCGTCTCCGCCTGCACAATTGATGGCAAACCCGTCAATGGTCATTCCTTCAGCCTGTCCACCGGTCCTGAATTCGATTTTGCCCACAATCACCGATTCAGGGCCACGCTCGCCGGGGTTGACCCCAGCCGGAATGCCCGCATTGGCGCCGGCCAGAGTCAGATTAGGCTTATTGATGTGAATGGACAAGTCTTCGTTAAAAGTGCCGGGCGCCACATTGACCGTCCAGCCGGAACCGGCCGCGTTGATGCCGCGCTGGATGCTGCCGCTGTTCGGGGTGACATAGACGTTGTTCGCAACCCAGGTGACCAGGCCATGGTTGGGGTTGTCCAGCCTGTGGTATACATGATCCTCGATTTCAAAGTTGTCGCTTGAGCTGAAGGCGGCACCGGTTGCATTCACATTTAGCGCCGGCGCAATCAGGTCCTGCGAACCGCTTCCCCTGTCCCCCGCCAGGACGGTATTCCCCAGGTCAATCGTGGCCGAGCCGAACAGCTCCTGGAACAACAGCGCCGCCCGGGCAAAGCCGTAGAAAGAGTTGCCTTCAGCCAGGTCAACATCGATCTTGAGGCCGTTGAAACTGATGATACTGCTGTCGTTGATGTCAATGTAGCGGCTTATAATCAAGCCGTAATTGAGTGGCGCTCCCATAATTTCCACGTCTTCGATCACAATGCTCTCCAGCGGTGCCCGGTCCGTCTCCCAGCCCGAGGAGATCTGGATGCCGTAATCAGCGCCCGTGGCATCAACGGTGATCCCCTTGAGGGTGGCTTTGGCGTTAAACTCGTAAATAGTAAGGTTCCCGTTGCCTGCCATCTGCGGCGCGCCTAGAGCATTACCTTCGAAGTGACAGTATTCAATCGTAACATTGGTGACTGTGCCGGAACTACCGTTGAGCATCAGGCCGTTTCTAATGTTGTTTACGAACTGGCTGTTTTGTACAGTCAGCCCATCGAAATTAACGTTCCGACGCACAAGCATACCAGTCTCGTTTCTTTCTGCGACGATTCCTTCCAGGATTATATCTGTATAGGTGCTTCCCTCGCGGAAGCCGATGCCATCGCCGCCATTATCTACAACCGCCACATCCTGCAAGGTTACGTGGCTGATAGTGGAATTGGCATTGAAGCGTATCGCCTGGTAACTTGCACTGTTTACGCCGGTCACCCGCAGGCCGGAAATCACCGTGCGTGATTCGGCGCTCTCACCGCTCCCGGCACTCAGGATGTTGATCCCGTGGCTGTTGGCCGGGGGAGTGATGACAGTTCCCTCGTCGCCGCTGCCCGCCCCCTGCAAAATGACCGCTTATTAATGGTGAGCGATTCATTGTAATTACCGGCTGCTACAGTGATGGTGTCGCCGGCTCCGGCCGCATCAATGGCTTCCTGGATAGTTAAGTAGGTAGCGCCTGTGGTCGCGTTGAGCACTTTTCCGACAACGTTAATCGTTTTGACAGCATCATTAAGCGAGCCATCCAATGCCTTGGCAATCACCACCACCTGGCCGGGTTTTTTAGCGGTCAGCAGGCCTGTCTCCTGATCTATCGTGGCAATATCTGTAGCTTCGCCTTCCTTTGTCCAAACAGACCAGGCCACTTCATCGGAAGCCCCTTCCGGCAATACTTCCACCGACATCTGCAGCGTCTCGCCAACTGCAACCGTATCGACATCGCCGGGCGTCTTGATACTCATGCTCTCAACATAAACAGGTATGGGACCGGTAATGACCCGGCCTCTAAAATCACCGGTTATCCCCGTCTGCGGGAAGATGCCGATAACCCGCACCGGCTGAATCGCTCCCGTGCCGGTAACAATACCGGAAAGAGTGTCAATGCCGTTTGCATTGATGGTTGCTTCAATGTTCCCTTCAATGTCTCCGGTTACCGTCCCGGCAAAGGTGGCCCGGTTGCCTGTATATTCGGTCACCTGGCCGTCGATGGTTACTTCAAAATCACCGCTAAGTTCGGCGGTTACTTTACCCGTTTCATCTGTGTAAATGACGCCGGAGACAGAACCGTTGAATACGGGGGCCACGTTGATAGCGGCCGTCTCGCCGGCAGCGTTGATCTGCTTTCCTTTGGTAAGGTCGTAGAAGACAAAGGTAACGGTGTAGCTGCCGGCCTTGTTGATGGCCGCCTTGAATTCCGTGGTTCTGCCTGCAGTGTAATCATAGGTGCCCAGCGGGAAACCGCCCCGCGGACCCCAGGCCAAAACCAGGTCTCCCTCGGCGGCGCCGGCATAAGCCCGTTCTACCGGGTCAGTAACTATTTCCGGCTTGCCGCCGGGAATGGAGGCCAGCTCGATATCACCGGCAGAAAGACCGGGAATGACCCCGTAGAAGCGAACCATATTGTCCACATCCCCGGGAAAGACCGTTCCCTGGACGGTTACGGGCATGGTAAACTCATCGCCTACGCTGATGCCAGTTATGTCATCCGCGGACATGGAGAGAGCGGTGGGCACGGTTACGGTTACTGCCTGCTCGACTTCGGCAATTGCCTCGCCGGCAGCCAGATCCACCAGCCTGAAGGTAATGGTGTAGTCACCCCTGGCCGCAAAGTTAAGCGTCCATTCGGTGGTAGCCTCGTAATCAGCAGGAAGCGGGAAGCCACCAGGCGGACCCCAGGCACCACTGTTGGTAAAAGTATGCAAACGATCCTCGCTGTCAACTGCCTTGAAGGTAACATCTCCCGGACCCGCCGCGGAAAACTCAAAGCGCACCGCGTCGTAGCCTATATGCCCGGCATCTTTTGTCGCAAAGGTTACCGGAATAATCACATCCTCACCTGCAAGGATTAACGAAGGCACTTCATAGCGGAATTCGTAGGTAGAGAGAACGGGGTCTGACACAATTACATTAATCCGAGCGGTAAGGTTCAAAGGATTATCCATTAATTCATCCAGAACAAGGGTGCCGGTAAAGGTGTAAGTTCCGGGAACGGTTCCGTCGTATTCTGGTGTACCGCTATCCCAAATCACATCAACAGAACGTACTGAGCCGTCATGGAAGGCAACATCTACCTGCTCGGGCAGGTCAAGCTCTTCCAGTGCGGTGCCATATTCAACAACTAAATCGTCAAAGGAAGCTACCGCTTCTATATTTATCGCTGCTTCAACTACATGACTTACAGTGGCAATTTCTTCGCCCTGCATATTTTTGAGCGTCACTTTTATTTCATAGACGGCCTGATCAAGCGGCTTAAACAAAAGCGGGGAGGAGCTGTCATAAACCGGGGGCAACTCTATCGACTAGCCCTGAGAAACTCCCACATACAGTTCGTAATCCCCGCCGGTAATAGCATATTCGTAAGCAACATCTAAACTGCTGTTGCCAAAAGGCGCTTCGGACCAGGTTCGTAAACTATATTGTGCGAATTCGCCAACACTTAACTTCGCGGGTCCGCTCAAGCTCATCTGGTAAGCGGAGTAGGAAATGGGGACGTTAACATTCAGTGTTCCACTGACCCCTAACACTTGGGCGGTAATCAGGTGGAGACCCCGCGTTTGCAGCGTTACCGGGACCCTTGCTTCACCATTAGCGCCATTGTAGGCAATCTCTCCGGAGAACAGCTCCCCGTCAAGGCTGCTGGTGATAATGGTGGTTCCGGGCGCATCCGCATAGGGAATGGGATCACTGAATTTATTAACAATGGTCAGTAGGATTTCGAATGCTTCCCCGGGCTCTTTATCGCCGGCCTCGGCCAGTTCAACCACTAAGGCGACTGGGATTAAAGCTTCTAAAGCGTCAAGGCGAGCGTTGAGTGCTGCTTTAGCCCCACCGTCGGGAAGCTGCCCCACCAGGCTACGGGCGTAGTTGATAAGTGGCAGGAACCGGGTCTGCTCCGCTGCTTCCACAGCCAAAGTGGCCTTTTCAAGATCTTCAATGGTTTTTTCAGCAGTTACCAGCTTGTCAAGGTTGGTGATATCGGCATCGGTGGCGCCGCGATCCCTGGCGGCATTTACCAGATTGCGTGCCGTTGCGACAACGGCCTTGTGATCAAGGGTCAGATCGCCCGGTTCAGGCAGGGCGTCAATGGCAGCAATAGCCGCGGCTATGGCCGCTTGCTTTTCAATTTCAGTCAGAACTACTTCGAGACGATTGAGCAAACTAGCCTTAGCTGGACCGTCAGGCAGCTCGATCACCAGACCAAAAGCGAAATTGACATCATCCCGGGACATGCTGGCCTCGGCTGCTTCAACGGCGTAGGTGGCCGCTTCAAGTGCAGCAATGGTAACTTCAGCAGTTGTCAGTTTGTCGAGGTTGGTAATATCGGCATCGGTGGCACCAAGAGCCTTTGCGGCATTTACCAGATCACGGGCAGCTGCCACGTCGTCCTTGTGTTCAAGGGTTAAATTACCCGGTTCAGGCAGCCCGTCAATGGCCGCTATGGCCGCGGCTATGGCCGCCGCCTTGTCTATGGCCGCCTGAACCGCATCGAGGCGAGCGTTTAAAGCGCTCTTGGCCACTCCGCCGGGCAGCACCGCTACCAGGGCCCGGGCATTGTCCACGTCAGCCTGCGCCTGGCTGGCTTCGGCCGCAGCCACGGCGGCTTCGGCCACTTCCAGGTCGGATAGGAAGGCTTCCGCCGCCTCCAGCCTGGCCAGGTTGGTTATATCTGCATCAACGGCCCCGTGGACATTTTTAGCTATGTTTACCAGGCCGCGGGCCGCTTCCACATCATCTTTATGCTCAAGGGTCATCTCCGAAAGATCCGGCAGCGCGTCAATGGCCGCTATGGCCGCGGCTATGGCTTGAGCCTTGAGAATGCCATCAATTTCTGCCTGAACCGCATCCAGGCGGGCAGATAATTCTGCTTTGGGAGGAATATCAGGAAGGCTATTGACTAAAATCCTGGCGGCATCTACATCTTCCTGCAGTTTGGTTTGTTCAGCCTTTTCTACGGCTGCAATAGCCTCATTTAAGGCAATTTCAGCGGGGAAAGATTCAGTCAAACCTACTATTTTTCTTAAAATCAAGATGACATCGGCAACATCCACATCACTGCTGCCATCTACGTCAGCGGCCAGATAGCCTGTTCCTTCCAGGGAAGATAAACCTACTATATGTCTTAAAACAATTATAGCATCACCAACATCAATTGCTCCACTATCATTAGCATCTCCATATAAAAAGTCTCCTGCGGCATAAGTTGTCGCCGCCAGTATGAAAATAATTGCTATAAAAACAAAAACCAGCGAGCGACCCCTAAATTTTTTAGAAGTGGTATAGGGCACAACCAACACCTCCATATTTTTCCTAATACCGAAAAAACGGTATTTTTTAATAACATTATGAGCCCTAATGGAGCTAACACCCTAATTACCATTTCTTTGGACAAATAATGACAAGCTTCCCAGAGTTATATAACAATTCCACAGTTCCTTGTTACTTCCTGCACATATAAATGAAATATTAATATTTTCCTGCATATATTTGAATTTGCTTCACAAATATGTTTCTATCTGTAGAACTATATAATAGCCTGGATTACCTGCCAAAAGAGGTTCCCACGGCCAGGGCGGCGCGCACCTGCTCACTTTGGGGATCGACCCGCTTAAGCTCGGCGATGCCTTCACTTAAGGGGACGGATTTAACCACGCCTCCCTGCAGGCAAACCATCTCTCCGGCTCGCCCGGAGGCAATAAGCTCGACCGCCTTAACCCCGAAGCGGGTGGCCAGGACGCGATCAAAAGGAGTTGGGGTGCCGCCGCGCTGCAGGTGGCCCAGTACAGTGGCGCGGCTTTCCATGGCTGAACGCCTTTCTATTTCAGTGGCTACGACCTGGCCGATGCCGCCGAGACGGCGGGTGCCGGCCACAGACTGGTAAACCGGTTCTCCTCCCTGGGGAAAGGCCCCTTCAGCCACCACCACGATACTAAATTTTTTGCCGCGAGAGCGCCGCTCTTCGATCTTGGCCAGCACGGCATCGTAGCTGAAGGGTATTTCCGGTATGAGAATAATATCCCCGCCCCCGGCCATGCCGGCCTGCAGGGCAATCCACCCGGCATGGCGGCCCATTACCTCCACCACCATGACGCGGTGATGGGATTCGGCGGTGGTATGAATCTTGTCGATGGCGTCTGTGGCCGTGGCCACGGCGGAGTCAAAACCGAAGGTAACATCAGTGGCGGAAAGGTCGTTGTCAATGGTCTTGGGGATACCCACCACCGGAACGCCCAGCCCGGCAAAGCGGTGCCCAAGGGCGAGGCTGCCGTCGCCGCCCACTACTACCAGGCAGTCTACCCGCCACTTTTCCAGGTGCTCCAGGGCCTGGCGGGAGCGATCTTCATAGCGAACCTGGCCGTCTGCACCGGTCACGGCAAATTTAAAAGGGTTGTCGCGGTTGGTGGTGCCCAAAATGGTCCCGCCGCGGTGCAAGATGCCCGAGACGGCCTCCTCGGTGATCAGCCAGGCGTCGTTTTCCACCAGCCCCTTAAAGCCGTTGTTAAAACCGACCACCTCAATGCCATGTCCCAGCAGCGCTCCCTTGGCTACCGCCCGGATGACCGCATTGAGACCGGGGCAGTCTCCCCCGCCGGTAAGGATACCGATCCTGCGCATGCTCATTCTCCTCGTCATCCCCCTAAATTAAATCCCCCTTTGTCAGAGGGGGACTTTTTGTTCACCCGACTGTTTTCCCCGGGAAAGAAGCATTCGAGCTTACCCGGCTGCTGACCCCGGGAAAAGATTTTTAATTTGCCCCCACTGTTGATCCTTCAAAAAGGGAAGCAGGTGAGTAAAATATTAACACGATATCAGTTCAGTCATGATCAGCGCAGGCGGTGGCCGCACGGCGGGCCAGGGCGTCGCAGCGTTCATTGTAGCGGTTGTCACTGTGTCCCTTAACCTTGACCCATTCGACAGTGTGCCTGGCGTTCAGCCCGGCCAACTGGCGCCAGAGATCCTGGTTTTCCACCGGTTGGCCCTTGGCGTTGAGCCAGCCGTTTCTGCGCCAGCGGGATATCCAGTCCTGCTGAAAACAGTTGACCAGGTAGGCGCTGTCGCTGTATAGCCTGACCCGGGAGGGTCCGGGCAGGGATTTAAGCGCTTCCACCGCCGCTTTAAGCTCCATGCGCTGGTTAGTGGTGCGGGGTTCGCCGCCGGAGATTTCCCTCTCACTGTCACCGTTTATGATCACCGCGGCCCACCCTCCCGGGCCGGGGTTGCCGGAACAGGCGCCGTCGGTATAGATCTCAATTATGGGTAAGTCCACGGTATTCCTCCTTCGTTTAATACGGGCGCGGCACGCTGCGCCCCGACAATGTATTATCCAGGGGCAGTTAGCCCCTCCAACATCCAACTTCTAACCTCCAACCCCTAATCTGCAGCCACTAGTTGTCCCAGCTCTTCGAGGATCTGCTCCAGCTCGGCGATTTTGCTGCCGTACCCGGACCAGTCACCTTCCCGCTGCCGCTGCAGCGCTTCAGCGAAGACCGCCTGGGCGCGCCTGATCAGCCCGGCCAGTTCTTCGTCAACAGGCTCTTCCGGAAGCTGAGGCGGCTCCTCTTCCGGAACGGACGGCGGCAGATCCTCGCGGGCGCCGAAAATGCGCGTCAAGGCCCGATCGAAAGTCTCTTCCATGACTACGGTCTCCTGGAAGACAACGATGACCCGGGCCAGCTCGGGCAATCCGCCTCCCTCGGCCCGCAGATAAACCGGCTCCACGTAAAGGAGGGAATCGTCAATGGGCAATACTAAAAGGTTGCCCCGGATCACCCTGGAGCCGGCCTGGCTCCATAATGTAAGCTGGGAAGATATTTCAGGGCTCTGATCGATGCGGTTCTCTACCTGCTTCGGCCCGAGAACCACCCGCTCCTTGGGGAAGAGGAAAAGTTCCACCTGGCCATAATTGGGCTGGTCGCAGCGGGCCACCATCCAGGCGATCATATTGTTGCGCTTGTCCGGCGTAAAGGGCAGGATCAGCACCAGTTCAGGCTGTTCGTAGCCGGGCAACTGCAGAATGGTATAGTAAGGTTCCATCGGCTGCTCCCTGTCTTCGTAGGTTTCATTGGGGATGGCCCAGAGATCTTCCCGGGTATAGAAAACATTGGGATCAGTAACATGGTAAAGGGTGGCCACCCGCGCCTGGATGTTAAACAGGTCTTCAGGGTAGCGAAAATGCTGCACCAGTCCGGCGGGCATCTCCGCAAAAGGTTTAAACAGATCCGGGAAAATACGGCTGTAAGTTGCCGCCAGGGGGTCGTCCGGATCCACGATATAGTAGCCTACAGTGCCGTGGTAGGCATCGATGACCACCTTGATCGAATTGCGGATATAGTTGAAGTTGCCGTAAGGTGTGGCATAGGGGTAACGGTCGGTGGTGGTATAGGCATCCTGGATCCAGAAAAGGCGCCCATCATCGATGACCAGGTAAGGATCGCCGTCGTAGCGCAAAAACGGCGCCAGTTTGCGCACCCGCGTGTTAATATCGCGATCGAAGAGGACGCGGCTTTCACCGGTCAGCTCGCCGGAAACGGCAATCCTGTATTCACCGAATTTAAGGGCAAAAAGCAGCCGGCGAAAAAACGAGTTAAGGGGGATGCCGCCATCGCCGTCATATTCGGTAAATTCATTTTCATCGCCGGCGGTAGCATAGTGGAACTCAGGCGTTTTGGTATTGACAATAACATAGTCGTCGGTTAGCTCGCCGAAATAGATGGACGGCTGCTCCAGGTTAAGCCCTTCCGCCGTCGCCGGCGGAATGTCACGAATGAAGTAGCGCGGGAGCCCTTCAGGAGAAACCTCGTTGACCGGGCTCATGGCCAGGCCGTAACCGTGGGTGTACTGCAGGTGCAGGTTGACCCAGGTTTGCGCCTGCTCAGCCAGGCGCTTTTTATCCAGCTCGCGGGCTGCCAGCATAACCTGGCGGTACTGGCCGCCCACGGTATAGCGGTCGATATCAACATCGTGGAAACGGTAATAGAGGCGGATGGCCTGTAATTCATTTAGCGTATCGTGAAGGGGGCGGTAATCCCAGAGGCGCACATTAGTGATCGTGCCGGAGTTTTCGAGAAGGTCTTCCCAGGCAAGCGCTTCCCGGGCCGGGTAGTTGCGGGTTTTAAAGCTATCCAGCCCGTAGGCCCGCCGGGTGAAGTTGATATTATGCTGCAGGTATTCCTTTTCCAGGGCAAATTCCCGGGGCTCGACCACAAAACTTTGCATGGCCGCCGGAAAAACCCCGCCCCCCAGCAGGGAGACGCCCACCAGGGTAAGAAAACCGTAAAGCAGCAGGCGGGGGCGCCGCAGGAAAATGTTGGCCACAAACAGTACGGCAATTACTGCAGCCAGGACCATCAGCACCACCAGCACCCTCAGGTTGGCATTAATATCGGTGTACCCGGCGCCAAAGACAATACCCCGATCGGAGAGCACCAGCTCCAACTGCTGCAAGCGGTAATCCCAGGCTTTAAGAGCAAATATGCCGGCCAGCAGCGAGGCGATATGGCTCAAGGCAGGACCGGGCGGCAATCTGAACCAGGAGAGCCCCCGCTGCACCGGGGGGTTCAGGATGAGATAAATTAATCCCACCAGGATTAAGGGCAAGACCAGGGCCATCATCAGGAAGGTGTAAATAAACCGGTAGAAAGGCAGTTTGAAAACATAGAAAGAAATATCAAGGCCGAAGATGGGATCGCTTACGTTAAACGGCACCGCGTTAATCAGGCGCAGCAGCTCCATCCAGTAACCTGCGGCAAAGCCGGAAAACATCCACGAGAGGACGGCGGAAATAATCAGAAAGAGGACAGTGAGGCTGCGGGGCGTGAGCAGGCGCATAAAGCCGCTGGCGATAAACTGATCCCGCAGGGCCAGGTTGGGAAAGTGCCAAACCTGGCTCCTGGTAATCAGCAGGTTTACAAAAATGAAGCCGAACAGAAGCAGCCAGGCCGCCAGGCGCAAGCCCCAGCGAGCTGTAAGTTGAGTCCAGAAAATACTTTCAACCTGCAGGTCCTTAAACCAGAGCAGATCCAGATAGAAGCCGGTACCGGAAAAAATAATCGCTACGAGTATGACCACGGCTATGATCATTACCAGGGTGCGGCGCCGCATTTTACAAGTCCCTCCCGACAAAAACTATGCCGGTCTTTGGCCGGCTGGAAATTTTAATTCATTTTAGCTTAACATAATTGGTATTGTCAAAAAACGAATGAGCAACGCAGTTACAAGCGGGTCCTATCCGATGATATTGCTTTCTAATCCCTGTCGCTGATAATAGCCACGCCGGAACTGGTGCCGATGCGGGTGGCGCCGGCGTTGATCATCTGCAAGGCCGCCTGCCGGGTGCGCACCCCTCCCGAAGCTTTTACTCCCAGGTCCGGGCCTACGGCTTCGCGCATTAGCATAATATCTTCGACGGTAGCGCCGCCGGGGCCGAAACCGGTGGAAGTCTTGACGAAATGGGCGCCCGCCCGGCGGGCCAGGCGGCAGGCCAGCACTTTTTCTTCCGCCGTCAGCAAAGCCGTTTCCAGGATCACTTTAACGGTACGGCCCCGGGCCGCCTCGACTACCGCGGCGATATCCGCCTGGACGTAGGCTTCATCCCCGCCCTTGAGTGCTCCGATATTGATGACCATATCTACTTCCGCAGCGCCGGCGGCGACGGCTTCGCCGGCTTCAAAGGCTTTCACCGCGGTAGTGGTGGCCCCCAGGGGGAAGCCAATCACAGTGCAGACCTTTACCGGAGTGCCCTGAAGCGCCTTAACAGCAGTCTGAACATGACAGGGATTGACGCAAACCGCGGCAAATTCATACCTGGCCGCCTCGGCGCAAAGCTTTAAAATATCTTCTGTTGTCGCTTCAGGTTTGAGGTTGGTATGGTCGATATAAGCAGACAGTTTCTCGGTCAAATTAAACCCCTCCTGAAAAAGCATCAGGTTAGTGGATAGCAGGGGAGAGCGGCGGTACATCCCCCCCCTCCCCGGCCCTCCCACGAGGGGGGAGGGCGTTTTGAGACCCCGGCTTTAATCTTTTCTTCAAGATTCTGGATGCCAGCTAAAGTATGCTTCCCTAATTCCCCTGATTCCTGTCTACCACTACCAGCTAGTAGCGGACTGCCCCGTGCCGGTCCACGCGGCCCAAGATAAGCGGCGGCGGTGCCGGTTTTTCCGGCCCGCATTCAAAGGCGGCAAGGAGCATCCGGCGGGCCGCTTCCACCTGGCTGGAGCCGGGATCGAAACCGGTATGCATAACAGCCAGCACTTCCCCGGCATTTACGGGGTCGCCCACCTTTTTATTCAAGACCACGCCGGCGGCCAAGTCGATCTCCGATTCCTTTGTCTCTCGCCCCGCGCCAAGCAGCATGGCACTTAACCCCACGGATTCCGCCTTGATGCGCTGCACGAAGCCGGCCTGCCCGGCCTTAATTTCCAGGGTGTGGCGGGCCTGGGGTAAAAGCGCCGTGTCGTCAACGACGCGGCTGTCCCCGTGTTGGGCGTCAATGATACGGCGCAGTTTCTCCAGCGCCGCCCCGGAATCGAGGAGCCGTTTCAGCGCGGCGGAACCCTTTTCCGGGTCGGGGGCTTTCCCCGCCAGATAAAGCATTTCTCCCCCCAGGGCCAAACAAAGGGCGGCCAGATCTGCCGGACCCTGGCCTTTGAGCGTGCGAATAGCTTCTTCCACCTCCAGGGCGTTGCCCACGGCCCGCCCCAGGGGCTGGTCCATGCTGGAAATCAAGGCGGTGGTGCGCCGCCCCGCACCCTCTCCAATCTCCACCATGGTTTCGGCCAGGGTAAAGGCCTGGTCCAGTTCCTTTAAGAAGGCTCCGTCCCCCGCTTTGACATCAAGGACCAGGGCGTCCGCCCCGGAAGCAAGCTTTTTGCTCATGATACTGGCGGCAATCAGCGGTAAGCTGTCCACGGTGGCGGTGACATCGCGCAGGGCATAGAGCTTCTTGTCCGCCGGAACCAGGTCGCCGGTCTGGCCGGCAACCGCCGCCCCGGTTTCCCTGACGATCCGGAAAAATTCCTCTCCGGTCAAGTCCACCTGAAAGCCGGGGATGGAGGCAAGCTTGTCCAGGGTGCCGCCAGTATGGCCCAGGCCCCGTCCCGACATTTTAGCCACGGGAACCCCGGCCGCGGCCACCAGCGGCGCCAGGACCAGGGTGGTGGTGTCGCCCACTCCACCGGTGCTGTGTTTGTCTACTTTTATCCCCGGTATTTCTTGCAGCGATATCGTGTTCCCGGATTCAACCATGGCCAGGGTGAAATCCAGTATCTCTTTTTTACTCATACCCCGGAAGTACACGGCCATGGTGAAAGCGGAAAGCTGGTAATCGGGGATAGTGCCCCGGACATAACCTGAAAGAAGAAAATCAATTTCTTCCCGGGAGAGCTCTCCCCCGTTTCGCTTCTTTAAAATAAGATCGTACGCGCGCATTCAGTTCACCTTTCTTTACTGGTTTTGATGGCAACAGGTACCTGCCGCTGCGCTCCCGGCGATGGCGCTGGCCTTAACTGCGGTTTCAGATCAACATGTTCTACTTAGAAAACTTCTGTTTTACGCAACTGGATTCCTCCACGCCCTCACATTTTTTACTTGAACCGGCAGGGCCATACTGATTGGCAGACTGGCGCCGCTAGGTTAAAATTAACTGTAGTATTTATGGAGTAAGGGAATCATGCGGCTGAGAAGCTGCTAATTTTAAGGAAAAGAGGAGAACAGCAAATGAGTAAAATTCGCCACCCCGGGCTGGCTCCGGAGGGCCAGCGGCGCATTGACTGGGCCAGCCGCCATATGCCTGTACTGCGGATCTTGCAAGAAAAATACAGTGCCTCCCGGCCGTTTAACGGTTTAAAGATGGCTGTCTGTATTCACCTGGAAGCGAAAACAGCCTACATGGCCCGGGTGTTCCAGCAGTGCGGCGCAGCGGTAACGGTAACCGGCAGCAACCCGCTATCTACCCAAGACGCCGTCGCCGCGGCGCTGGTAGAATCGGGAATCAGGGTTTTTGCCTGGCACGGGGCCACCCCGGAAGAATATGACGACCATATCCGCAGCACCATCGCTGTGGGCCCGGAACTGATTATTGACGACGGCGGTGACCTGATCAGCATGATGCACCGGGAGCGGGCAGATTTGCTGCCGCGGGTCAAGGGGGCCGCCGAAGAAACCACTACCGGATTGAACCGCCTGCGGGCCATGGCTGCGGCGGGCACCCTTGCTTTTCCGGTCATAGCGGTCAACGACGCCAACTGCAAACATCTTTTTGACAACCGCTACGGCACCGGCCAGTCCGTCTGGGACGGGATTATGCGCACCACCAACCTGCTTATCTCCGGCAAAACGGTAGTGGTCGGAGGCTACGGCTGGTGCGGCCGGGGCGTGGCCATGCGCGCGGCGGGGTTGGGCGCCCGGGTCATTGTCACCGAAGTGGATCCGATCAGGGCACTGGAGGCGGCGGTGGAAGGCTACATGGTTATGCCCATGATTGAAGCGGCCGCTAGAGGGGATATTTTTGTTACCACCACGGGCTGCAAGCAGGTCATCGGCGAGGAGCACCTGGCCGCCCTTAAAGACGGCGCCATTTTAGCCAATGCCGGGCATTTTGACGTAGAAATTGACAAGGTGGCGCTGGCACGCCTGGCCAAACACTGCGGGCAGCCGCGCGAAAATATTGACGCCTACCGTTTCCCGGACGGGCGCACTGTCTACCTGCTGGGCGAAGGCAGGCTGGTAAACCTGGCCGCAGGCGACGGCCACCCTGCGGAGATCATGGATCTTTCCTTTGCCCTGCAGTTTCT
>ERZ795060.3372-NODE-3372-length-14736-cov-5.832709_pt1 | contig 14736 bp, 9 predicted proteins | sample MGYA00375144_ERZ795060 | MGnify/ENA primary metagenome ERZ795060 (study PRJEB30189, sample SAMN05720157) | activated sludge metagenome | isolation source: anaerobic digester from wastewater treatment plant | place: Japan | collected 2015-05-15 ... | reverse complement strand
GTAAACCTTTCTCCCTCGAGAGATAAATACAGGATATACATATTGGACGAAGTTCATATGCTTTCCACAAGCGCCTTTAACGCTCTTTTAAAAACCGTGGAAGAGCCGCCGGAACACGCTATTTTTATAATGGCCACAACTGAGATACATAAAGTTCCGCTTACGATAGTTTCCAGATGCCAGACTTTTAAATTTAAATCGATACCGCAAAAGCTTATGGTTGAAAGATTGGCTCAGATATGCGATATCGAGAAGATAAAATACGAGAAAAAAGCTCTGGAGCTTATCGCCGTTTTTTCCGGCGGAGCGATGAGAGACGGTTTAAGCATTCTGGAGAAAATAGCTTCTTTTTCTCAAAACAATATTACGGCTCAAAACGTAAGCGAGATACTGGGCTATCCTTCTGAGGAGTTGATAAAATCTCTTTCCGACGCTGTAATTGAAAGAAACGTCGTAAAAATTCATTCGGTATTTGAAAGAATAAACGAGGAAGGAATAGACCCTATTTCCGTTATGAAAGAATTAAGAGATTATTACGCCAAATGTTTTCTGGCTTTAAATAATCTTATTCAAATAGAAGGCGTCGGAGAATATAACCCCTTTCTTTTTTCAAAACTTTCGAGAAAAATAAATAAGATAATAGACGAGGTTAAGTACTCGGATAACATATCGCTTCTTTGCGAAACATTTTTATATACGGTTATAGATAATTCCGTAGATCTGGAATCGATAATTAAAAAACTTGAAAATTCTTCCGTTTCCGAACCGATTAAGGACGAGATGAAGTCCGAAAGAAAAATGGAAGCCGAAGCTCAAAAAACTTCGGGAGGATGGGGGGAGGCGTGGAAGAAGGTTTTATCGGCTATGGCTAAAGAAAGCGTGGCCGTATATAATATGCTTCTTTCAAGCGAGGTTAAAATAGATAAAGATACGTTAATAATATCGGCTAAATCCAACCTTGACTTCGATATGATAACAAGACACAAAGATTTGATAGAAAAAAACATATCCTTATATTCAGAAAAAAACTACAAAGTCGAAGTGACGGTTAAAAAAAAAATAGATAACCTGACTATCGCCGCAGACTCTGTTAAAGAAGAAAAAAACGAACTTGAAGGAGTAAAACTTATCGATATATCTGACGACGGAATCAAATTTCCAGAACTCGATAAAATAAAAAAAGTTTTTTCAAACGATATAATGAAGGTGATTAAGAAATAAATGAACAGGATGGAAAAACTTATAGAAGCTTTTAGGAAATTTCCTTCGGTAGGCCCAAAGCAAGCCGAAAGATTTGCGATGTATGTAATGAGAGCGGATCCTTCCGAGATAAACTCTTTGATAGAAGCCGTAATAAACGCAAAAAACGAAATAAAGTTTTGCAAGAAGTGCAATAACTATTCCGCCGAAGATTTTTGCGATATATGCTCGGATTTGAAAAGAGATTCTGCTACCATTTGTGTGGTGGAAAATCCTTTCGATATTATAGCGATAGAAAAGACAAAATCTTATAACGGAGTTTATTACGTAATAGGTTCGTATATAATTCCCCATTACGAAAACAATACTTTCCTTTCCAGAATGGATAAGCTTATACAAAGGGTAAAAGAAGAAAAGATAACCGAGGTCATAATAGCTTTAAACACCACAACCGAGGGGCAGGCTACCGCGTTATACATAAAGAAAAACATTTCCGATTATGTGAATAAAGTTTCAAGAATAGCTTTCGGGGTTCCGATGGGAGCGGATATAGATTACATCGACGAGTATACTTTGGGTTACGCTTTAAAAGGAAGAACTCCTATAACGGATAGGGACTTTTAGATTGTAAATTATAATGACGAGGGATTGGTACAAGAGACCTCTCTTTGTTTTTTTGGTTTTTTATGTAATCTTAATAATCATTTTAACTCCTTTTCTGCTAAATGAAAAAAAGCCACAAGAAAATATCTGCGGTTATGTTATCTCTTATCCTTATAAATACGGGAAACTTTATAACTTTTATTTAAAATCCCAAAAATCTTATTATCTTATTAAATCCGACAACTCCGATTTTTTATTATACGATTACATTTGTTTTAAAGCCGAGTCGATAAAAAAGATAGAAAGCAAAAACGATCCTATTTTTGCGGGCTGGGAAAGATATCTAAATCGTAGAAATGTCTTTTATGAAATTAAATTGAGGGAATCTGTTTATATTAAAAAAACCAATTTTATTTTTGAGTTTTCGGGTAAGACGAGGAATAAAATAAAAAATATCCTAAAAGACAAATTTTCCGGCGATGAAATAGCGGTAATAAGCGGAATATTTTTAGGAGAAAAAGAAGAAATTTCAAAGAATTTTAAAGATGCGGTAATAAACGCCGGAGCCATGCATCTTCTTGTGGCATCCGGGTCTAATGTGGCTTATGCGGTTTGGATAGTCAGTTTGTTTTTCGGTTTTTTCGGCTTTAAGTCGAGGTTTTTAAAATCGGTATCTTTTTTTGTCGTTTTAATTTATGTTTTTTTGATAGGTTTCGACCCGCCGATAACCAGAGCCTTTATTATGTTTTCAACCGCTTTGGCGGTATATGCGATAAAAAGAAATATAGACATTTTCCAGATACTCGTTTTTTCGGCTTTTTTAATGATAACATTAGACCCCTTGATTATATACGATAGAGGATTTCTGCTTTCGTTTCTTTCCGTTTACGGAATAGTAACGGGATATAGGCTCTATGGAAAATATTTTGAATTGGGAAAAATAATTTTTGTTAAAAATAGTGTTTTAAACGATATTCTTTTATTTGTGTCTAAAAAAATAATATCTATGATTTTAATCGCTTTTTTCGCGCAAATCGCCGTAATCCCGGTTCTTATAGAAGCTTTCCATAAAGTCTCTTTAATATCTCTTTTTTCAAATTTATTTTTAATCCCGATTTCCGCGGCTATAATGGCGATTGTCCCCGTCGGAGTTTTTTTAAACGAATATGCTTTGGCTTCCGATATCATATTTTACGCTTTAAAATTATTGACAAAACTTTTTATAAAACTATCTTATCTTTTTTCTTCGCTTCCTTATTCCTTTGTTTATATTTCTTTTAGAAACGAGTTAAATTTCGTTTTTGTTTCGGTTATGATATTTGTTTTTTTAAACCTGCCGATTATAAACATTAAATCTTCTCTCGCCAGGTCCTGGATATGGTTTATAGTAATCGGGTTTGTTTTTTCTTTTATGTGGAGAGACAAAAAATTCGGAGTTTTTGAGTTTGAAAATTATTCGGTCAAAGGATATCTCGTTTTAAAGCCGCAGGGGGCTTATCTGATTAATCCGGCGATAACCGCGGAAAAAATAATTTCGGCGGCATTCGATAGCGGATTTGACAAAATAGACGCAATTATGATAGGGTCGGGTTCCGCTTTTAGAAAAAAAGAGATAGAAAAAATAAAGAATGTTTTAAAAGTCGAGAGGATTTATGCGCCTCTATGGAAATGTTCCGAAGATTTTATATGCGTATTTGCGAAGGATAAGGCCGATATTTTCGAAGTGAAATTTAAAAACGATTACGGTTATTTCGACGATAAAACAAAACTTCTTTTTTGCGACGAAGATAGATGTTACTGAATTGAGAATTTTTTTATAGAATAATCTTATATGAAAAAATGCGTTATATTTTATAATTCCAATAATAATAAAAATATAGAGATACTTAAAAAAATAACGAGAGTTCTAAAATCCAAAAAAATATCGCTTGAAACGGTATGCGTTATAGATAAATGTCCGTTTGAAATAAAAGCCGATTTTGCCGTATCGATCGGTGGGGACGGGACGGTTTTATATGCTTCTCATTATCTGGTGGAAAAAGAAATCCCTCTTATAGCCGTTAAAGCCGGAGGACTTGGATTTTTAAGCAGCATAGAAGTTTCGGAAGCGGAGGATTTTATAAGGGCGTATTTAAAAGAAGAGTACAAAACTATAAACAGGTCTCTTTTAAAAATAAATTATAAGAAAAAGAATTTTATAGCTTTAAACGATCTGGTCATAAAATCCAAGGAACTTAGAACTTTCTATACCGATATTTATTATTTAAACGATTATGTGAGCACTTATTTTTCAGACGGGATAATCGTATCCACGCCTACCGGCTCTACGGCTTATAATTTAAGCTCTGGCGGCCCTATAATCCATCTCCATTCCAAGGTTATGGCGGTAACGCCGATTTCGCCTCATACTCTTACTCACAGACCGGTAGTTTTGCCGGATACTTCGTTAATAAAAATATATGCGAGGGAAAAATATGAAAATCACGGAGGAATAGTCCTGTCTATAGACGGTCAGGAAAACATGGAATACGATATGTCCGCCGTGGAAATATCGGTCTATGAAAAGTTTTTAAAAACGATAGTTCCCAAAAAATACTCTTACTTTGAAGTTTTAAGAAAAAAACTTAGCTGGGGCGAGAGAGATGATTGAGTCCATAACCATAAAGAACTTTGCGGTAATAAAAGATATTTCGCTTAATTTTTCAAAAGGTCTTAATATTTTCACGGGAGAAACCGGGGCGGGGAAATCCATAATAGTGGAGTCTTTGTCTTTTCTTTTCGGCTCCAAGTATTATTCAAACGAAATAAAAGAGTCGGTTTCGGTAAGCGCAAAAATCAAGTTGGATAAAAAAACCGCTTCTTTTTTAAATCTTCCGGCCGTTTTTGAAATTAAAAGAGTTTATTCTCCGGATAGAAAAAGCAGATACTATATCGATACAAATCCGGTAAATTTGGCTTATGTTTCAAACATATCCGGATATATAATAGATTTTCACGCTCAGATGGCAAACGAATCCATTACTTTCTCGGACCGCCAGACTGAGATTTTGGATTCTTATGCTGGATTAAAAGATGCAGTTGAAGAATTTTCAAATTTATACGATTCAAAGTCCGCTTTAGAAAGCAAAATAAACGCGATTTCTTTAAACGAAGGCGAAAAGAAGAAGCTAACCGAGCTTTATGAATACCAGCTTAAAGAGATAGAGTCCGCCAATCTTAAGAAAAACGAAGACGCGGAGCTTGAGGAAATAATATCCAGAGCTAAAAATACCGCAAAGATCAAAAATTTGTCTTCCGATATAATCTCTAAAATTAACGACGAAGGCGGAATATACGATATGATTTCTAAAATAGTGAAAAGGTCCGAAGATCTTTCTTCTATGGACGAAAGCTTCGGGTTTATTTACGAAAACAGTTTAAAAATCGAAAGCGACGTTAAAAAACTTTCGGAGGATATTTCGGCTTTGTTTTCAAAATATCAAATAACCGAGGAAGAGCTCGACGAATATGTCAAAAGAGACGAGCTAATAAAATCGCTTAAGAAAAAATATGGGACCGATTTAAACGGAGTGATATCTAAGAAAGAAGAGCTTAAGAAAAAAATAGAAGAGATTGGTTTGTCTAACGATAATATCGAAAAGTTGAAAAAAGAGCTTAGCGCGGTAGAAGAAAAGATGATTAAATTAGCCGGGTCCATTTCTCAAAAAAGAAAAATCGTTTCAAAAAAACTTTCCGAAGATATTAAAAAAGAATTAAAGAAGTTAGGTTTTGAACATTGTCTTTTCGATATATCCGTTGAGGATAGCGAAGTTTTTAACAAGTATGGGAAAAATACGGTAGAGTTTTTGTTTTCTTCTAACCCGGATTACCCTTTAAAACCGATAAGATATGTGGCCAGCGGCGGGGAGATATCGAGAATTATGCTCGCTTTGAAAAGCGTTTCTTCTAACGAATCCGAGTCCAAAACTTTCATATTCGACGAAATAGACTCCGGTATAGGCGGTAATACCGCTTTTTTCGTAGGAGAGGCGATGAGAAAACTTGCCAAATCCAATCAAATACTTTCGGTAACCCATATGCCTCAGGTCGCCGTTTTTGCGGATGTTCATTTTAAAGTCGAAAAAAACTATAAGGATAAAATAACCGTAATTTCGGTTAAAGAACTTAAAACTTCCGATGATAGAATCGAAGAAATATCCAGGATGTTAGGTTCGGTATATTCTCCTTTAACCGCCCAAAAACACGCCAAAGAATTAATCAAAAAGGCTTTGAGCCGTCATTAACTCGAGTTTGTTTTAAATTGGTATAATATTTTTATGGAAAACAAAAAAGTAAGAGTAAGATTCGCTCCTTCCCCTACCGGGCATCTGCATATAGGCGGCGCAAGAACTGCCCTTTTTAATTATCTTTTTGCAAAAAAATATAAAGGAACTTTTATTTTAAGAATAGAAGATACCGACGAGCTTAGAAGCACCAAAGAATCGATGAACTCCATATTTGAAAGCATGAGGTGGCTGGGACTTGATTGGGACGAGGGGGCGATGGACGAATTTAACGAAAAAGGCGGTTACGGGCCTTATATACAGAGCAAGCGCGAGGCGCTTGGCATTTATAAAAAATATTCGGACGAGCTTATCCAAAAGGGGCTGGCATACCATTGTTACTGCACACCCGAGGAGCTTGAGGAGATGAGGAAAAAAGCGCAGCTTGAAAAAAGGCCTCCGAGATACGACGGAAGATGCAGACATCTGACCAAAGAACAGATAGAGGAATATAAAAGGCAGGGGAGAAAACCCGCGGTAAGATTTAAAATGCCGGAAGAAGGTCATACCTCCTGGAACGATCTTATACATGGGGAGCTTAAATTCGAAAACAAGCTTTTATACGATTTTATTATGGTAAAGGCAAGCGGATATCCCACATATAATTTCGCCTGCGTCATTGACGACCATCTTATGGAGATGAGCCATATAATAAGGGGAGACGACCATATTTCCAATACTCCTCTGCAAATAAGCTTATATAAAGCTCTGGGTTGGAATATTCCTGAGTTTGCTCATCTTTCTATGATTTTGGGACCGGACGGGTCCAGGCTTTCCAAAAGACACGGAGCTACAAGCGTTGGGGAGTATAGAAGGCTGGGATATCTTTCCGTTACGATAAAAAATTATTTGGCTTTACTCGGATGGTCCACCAAAGATAGTCAGCAGATATTTGAAAAGGGAGAGCTTGAAGAAAAGTTTTCGCTGGAGGGATGCCAAAAAAATCCGGCCATATTCGATCCGGTAAAACTTACATGGATGAACGGAGAGTATATAAGAAAGTTATCAAAAGAAGAGTTATACGAATTGGCTTTGCCTTATATGAAGGAAGCCAATATAGACTTGTCCAAATCTAAGGTCGATCCTAAAGATATAGTTTTTATAGAGCAGGAAAAATATAAGCTTCTATCGGATATACCTAAGTTGGTGGATTTTTTCTTTAAGGACGAAATAGAATACGATAAAGAGTCGGTGGAGAAGGTTCTTAAAAAAGATAAGGTAAAAGACATACTTTTGGGTATAAAAGAGGTTTATTCGTCGATAGCCGATTTTACGGAAAAAAACATAGAAGAAAGTACCAGACGGTTTGCTAAGGAAAAGGGGTATAAAACTTCCGAAGTGTTTCACCCCGTAAGAGTGAGCGTAAGCGGTAGAGCCCAGGGGCCTACGTTATTTAAAATGATAGAATATATAGGAAAAGAAACCGTCATTTCAAGGATTAATAAAGCCGTTTCCAAGGCCGAATTGGTTTAATAATCGGGGTATTCTTTTTTGTAATAAATATTTCATATTTTTGTATCAGCTTATTGTTAAAATTTAATTATGAAATACTGGGTATTTATAAACGACGATATAATAGGCCCTTTGAGTATAGAGGAAATATCGTCTAAAAACTATCTTTCAAAAGAGCTTTTGGTCTGTCCCAGCGAATCGAGCGCCGTGGCTCCGTCGAACTGGTATTTTGCGAAAGAACTTCCCGAATTTGAAAAGTATTTTAACCAAAAAAACGTGGTCGTAGAAGACGGGTTTGATTTAAACGAAATAATATCTTCGGTTTCATATATTCCGGAATCCGAAAATAAAAAAAACTTTCTGGAAAACTTGGATTACGAAGAAATACTTATAGAAAAGAACATACTTAACGAAAAATTAAACATTAAAGAAAAAGAAAATTTGAGTTATAAAAATAAGGTTTCTTCGCTTGAGTTAAAGATCGGAGAAATACAAAAAAAATTGGATTCGACTTTAGAAGCGATAAAAAACTACGAGAATAAACTTAAAGAAAAGGATCTGATAATAGAAAAGCTGTCTAAAGAAGTCGAAGAGATAAAAACTCAAAAACAAGAATCTGCCCTCAAATCAGACGTCTTGGAATCTAAGACTGAAAAAAACATTTCGGAATTTGAATCTTCGCTGGAGCCGAAGGATTTGAAATTGCCAGAGTTTTCGGAAAGAGAGGAAGCAAATTCCGATAAGGTTTTGGAGAACGAAAGCTTTGCGGATTTGGGTAAAGCCTTTATAGAAACGGAAGAAAAGAGCGAAAATTTCGTTACGGATAAAATAGATTTGGAGTTAAAAGAAGAATTTAAAAACGAAGATTTTAATATAGGAAAAACTATCGAAAAACAAGAAGATGTAATTGCCGATTTTAAATCGGATTTTAACGAAGGAACAAAAGAAGAAATCAAAAAGGATTTCGAGTTAAAAGAATTAAAAACTTTTTCTGCGGATGAGGCGGTAAAAGAGGGGAAAATAGAAAAAGTAGAAATAAAAACAAACGACGATAAAGAAGAAGATTTCGACCCTTTCTCTGTAGAAACCAAATCTCTAACTCCAACTCAGATAGAACAATCTTTGATGTCCGAAGAAGCGGATAATCAGCCTAAATTCGACAACCTCGTAGAGATGAAGCTCAGTTCGGCTCCTTTAGAAAAAGACCCTTCGATATTCCAGGTCGCCGATGTAAAACTTGAGGTCGCCAAAACGAATATGGACGTTCTGGAATCGAAAAATATCGAGCCGGCAACTTCGGCTCAAGTTTCTATCATTGAAGATAAAAATAAATTCACATCCGAAGAGGCTGGCGACAAAAAAGAAACTAAAAATATAGTTTTGGAAGAAAAAGAGAAAGAAATTAAAACTGCAGAGGTTTTTCAAAGCGTCAAAGAATCCGTAAAAGACTACGAAACAAAAGATAATAAAGAAATCGAAACTTTAAAAGAACCGGAGTTAAAAAAAGAAGAGATTATAATAAAACCTAATTTTGAGGAAACCAAGGAATCAGGAGAAAGTTCCGCGGAGTTTTTCGATAAAAAAACAGATATTGCGACCAAAGTCGAGGAAAGGATTTCTCAGGCCAAATACTCCCAAAGAAAGAAAATAAAACCGTTTTTTAAGGTAATAGGTATTTTTGGGTTTATCGTTTTCTTTGCTTTCTCTATAATATATATATTAAAATCCGACTCGCCAAATTCCATGGAAAGCTCTAAAATCGCTTCAAAACCCAAATTTCCCAAAGAAAGCGTTGCCGAACAATCGATAGAACCTTCCACTCAAACAAGAATAAACACATCTCCCGATTTAAACGTTTCTAAAATAAACGAAAACGTAAGAAAATCCATAGACATAGTTAAAAATTACGATCTTGGAGACGGAAAAGGAAAAATGCAGTCGTGGTTTTCAAATACATTTTCCGCTTCAAATCAGGTAAAAGAGGAGTGGAACGCCACTTTTTTAAGCGGGAATCTTTTTGTGGTTCAGTATAGAGTTTTGAGATATAAACAGGAGCCTATAGTTTATCTTTTTGAGGTTGATGTGGAGAAAAATAATATAGTGAGAGGCATAAACAATAACGCGATAGATTTGTTGTCGGGTAAAGGGCTTATCAAAAAAACGGTCGCAAAATCGAAAGTAAACGCAAAAAAAATCGACGAAAACATAGAGAAAGACGAGGATATGTTTTAGGGCTTAGTTAAGATAAAGTTGTATAATTATATTAATGGCTAATTTTAAAATAAACATCTCCAGAAAATTGGGGGAAATGCTCGTTTCCTCCTCCTTTATTACTCAGGATCAGCTTTATGAAGCTTTGGAATATCAAAAAAAATCCGGTCTTAAATTGGGTCAGATACTAATAGAGAAAGGCTATATAACCGAAAAACAGCTTTTGGAATTTTTAAGCAAACAATTTTCGATAAGGTTTATAGAGATATCCAAAACGGAACTAAATCCGGATATAGTGGCTTTAATTCCGGAAAGTATGGCGAGGAGATATAATCTTATAGCCGTAAATAAGGAAAACAATTTGCTGAGCGTCGCTATGGTGGATCCTTTAAACATTGTCGTTTTAGACGAATTAAAGCTTATGACGGGGTATAACGTTGAGCCGGTATTCGCTTTGGAAGACGACATAAATTCGGCCATAGACAAATACTACGGAACCAAATCTTCTCAGGAAGCCCTTGACGAGATACTTAAAAAAACTCAAGCGTCAGAGTCGGAAGGAAACCTGTCGGTAGTAGAAAACAAAGAAGAAAATAAAGACGATATTATATCGCTTGAAGGGAAAGGCGAGGCCGCTCCGATTATAAAGATGGTTAACATCATAATATCTTCGGCTATAAAATCTCACGCTTCCGATATACACATAGAGCCTTCGTATAGAGAAACCAAGGTAAGATTTAGAATAGACGGAGTTTTGCATCCTCAGCCCTCCGTGCCTAAAAAATTTCATAACGCAATAATATCCAGGCTTAAAATAATGGCTAACTTAGACATATCGGAAAGAAGAATACCTCAGGACGGAAGAATAAAGATAAAGATTTCAGAAAAGGAAATAGACCTTAGATTGTCGGTTTTGCCATGCGTTTACGGCGAAAAAGTCGTTATGAGAATACTGGACTCATCCGGTCTTAAACTGAGGCTTGAGGATTTGGGGTTTGAGCCTGAAAATCTTGCTATATTTTCAAAGTGCATAAAAGCGCCTCACGGGATAAACCTTATAACCGGTCCGACGGGTTCCGGTAAATCTACTACTCTCTACTCCGCCCTTTCCACTTTAAACACCCCGGACGTCAATATCTCAACCATAGAAGACCCGGTGGAGTATAATCTTGAGGGGATAAATCAGGTAAGCGTAAATAGCGACGTGGGTCTTACGTTCGCAAGCGGTTTAAGGTCTTTTTTAAGACAGGACCCCGATATAATAATGGTCGGCGAGATAAGAGATTTTGAAACAATGTCCATAGCGATAAACGCCGCTATGACCGGGCATCTGGTTTTTTCCACTCTTCACACAAACGACGCGCCAGGGGCCATAACGAGAATCGGTATGATGGGAATAGAGCCGTTTTTGACATCTTCAACCCTTTTGATGGTTGTGGCTCAAAGGCTTGTAAGAACGGTTTGTAAAAATTGCAAAGAGGCTTACGAAGTCAAGCCCGAGCTTATAATAGGACTTGGGGCATCTAAAAACTTGATAGAGCAAAATATAAAAGACGGGAAACTTTACCTTTACAAAGGGAAAGGATGCGAAAAATGTTCAAATACCGGTTATAAAGGCAGAGTCGGTATTCACGAAATACTCGAGGTAACCGACCCAATAAGAGAATTGATAATATCCAAAACCGATTCTACAAAGATAAAAGAAGTAGCCAAAAAAAACGGTATGATAACTCTAAGAGAATCGGCTTTGAGAAAAATGATGTTGGGGCTTACTACGGTAGAAGAAGTTATAAGAGTAACCGGAAGCGATGTTGATTAAATCGGAATAAATTGGTAATATTATATTTAGTATAATTTTATTCTTTTAAAAGAGGAAACTATGGTAACAATGAGCGATCTTTTCATACTGATGCACGAAAAAAAAGCAAGCGATTTGCATCTTACCGCCGGGGCTTCTCCGATGCTTAGAGTTGACGGAGACCTGGTGCCTACTCCTCACGAAAAGCTCACTCCGGAGCTTTGTCAAACTCTCGTTTTTTCGCTTATGACGGACGCTCAAAGGCAAAAATTTGAAGCGACAAACGAATTGGATTTCGCTTTCGGTATAAAAGGACTCGGAAGACTCAGGATGAACGTTTATAGACAACGCGGAGTCATAGGCGCCGCAATAAGGTCCATACCTAATAAGTTTATGAGTTTTGACGAATTGGGACTCCCTCAGGTTACCTACGATATAATGAAAATGCAAAAAGGTCTTGTTCTTGTTACCGGTCCTACGGGTTCCGGAAAATCCACCACTTTAGCTTCCATGATAGATTATTTAAACGAAAACGCAAATTATCATATAATGACCGTGGAAGATCCTATAGAGTACGTTCATACTCATAAAAAAAGCATAGTGAATCAAAGGGAAGTCGGAGCCGATACCGAGTCTTTCGCGCAAGCTCTAAGACACGTTTTAAGGCAGGACCCCAACGTTATACTAATAGGCGAAATGAGAGATTTGGAGACCATAAGCGCGGCTTTAAACATCGCCGAAACCGGACACCTTGTTTTCGCAACCCTTCATACCTCTGACGCCGCTCAAACCATAAACAGAATAATAGACGTTTTTCCTCCTCATCAGCAAGAACAAATAAGAGTTCAGCTATCGTTTGTTTTGCAGGCGGTATATTCGCAGCAGCTGGTAAGCGCGGCTACGGGCAAAGGAAGAGTTCTGGCATGCGAGGTTTTGATAGCGAACTCCGCGGTCAGAAACTTGATAAGAGAGAGAAAAATAGAACAGATTAACACCATAATTCAAACCGGCGGGAAATTCGGAATGGTTACTATGAATCAGTCGCTTGTGGAGCTTTATAAAAAACAAAAGATAACTTATCAGGAAGCTATAAACAGATCTCCGGACGCCGAAGATTTGAAGAAACTGCTTCAGAAGTCGGTTCTCGGCAGTTAATTAAAAAATGAATTTTACGTACAAAGCCAAAGATTCCAAAGGCAAGGTCGTAGAAGGCGATATAGAAGCCTCGAGTCAGTTTGATGCGATAAGCAAACTCAAATCTCAAAAACTTTCGGTAATAAACATATCTCAGACCAAGAAAAAAAAGTTAAAAGGCGGGAAGGTATCTTCTAAAGATATCGTAATATTTTCAAGACAATTATCCACTCTGGTTTCAAGCGGAGTTCCGATAATACAAAGCCTTTCGATACTGGAGTCTCAAGCCGAGAATAAAAATTTCGCTCAAGTAATAGCCACAATAAAAAAAGACATAGAAGGGGGATTGTCCATATCGGACGCTATGGCAAAGCACCCAAAAGTTTTTTCGGAGCTTTACGTATCTATGATAAGAGCGGGGGAGTTAGGCGGTATACTCGATACCATACTGGATAGATTGTCTTCTTATTTAGAGTCTGCCGCCGCATTAAGAGATAAGGTTAAAAGCGCTTTGATGTACCCTATGATAGTCGGCGGTATAGCCGTAGTTATAACCGTTTTTCTTATAATATTCGTAATTCCGATATTTAAAAACATATTTCAGGGCTTTGGCGCGGAGCTTCCTCTTATTACAAGAATAGTAATAGGAGCTTCAGATTTTATGAAGTATAACATAATATACATACTTCTTGCTCTGGGCGGCGGTTTTTACGGAGTTAAAAGATATATAAAAACGGAAAAAGGCAGAATGAAGTTCGATTCTATTATTTTAAAACTTCCGGTTTTTGGAATAATACTCAAGAAGGTCGCCATAGCGAAGTTTTCAAGGACGCTTGGCACTTTAATAAAATCCGGAGTTCCGATTCTTCAGGGGCTTGAGACGGTGGCGAAAACAAGCGGTAACAAAGTCATAGAAGAAATAATATTGGGAAGCATGAAATCCATAAGAGAGGGTGGGAAGATATCCGAACCGCTTAAGAAAAACGATGTTTTTCCGTCTATGGTCGTTCAGATGATAGCGGTGGGAGAAGAGACCGGTAGTTTAGATAATATGCTTTTTAAAATAGCGGATTTTTACGATCAGGAAGTGGACTCCGCGGTTAAAGGTTTGACCTCGATGATAGAGCCTCTGGTTATGGTTTTTATGGGGACGGTAATAGGGTTTATAGTCATAGCGATGTTTATTCCTATGTTTCAGATGGGCGAAATCGCATCCAAAGCGGGATAAACTGTTTAAAGTTCAATGTTTAAAGTTTAAAGTCTAAAGTTTAATGTTCAAAGTTCAAAGTTTTATGTTTAAAGTTGGGAAATATCGAATAATTTGCTCTAAGAAAAAAGGAAAATATTTGGAGAAAGATTATAAAATAATAAAATATAGGTTAGTTCTAAGTTTATAGGAGATAAAATATGTCTAATCATAATGTGATTTCAAAATTAAACGAGGACATATTTAATAAAAAAAATGTGGCCTGCGTTACGGTTATAAATACCGAAGGTTCCGTTCCGAGAGACTCGGGTTCGAAGATGCTCGTTTATGAGGATGGAAGCATTTACGGAACGGTGGGCGGGGGCAGGGCTGAAAAAATCGCTATCGACGAGGCGGTTAAAGCAATTAAAGAAGGTAAAAATAAAAAGATAGAGTTAAATCTGACTCCGAAGGGAATAGACGCCCTTTGTATGGGTAGACAAGAGATTTTTATAGAGGTATATTTATGGCCTTTGAAGGTTTTTATAATGGGCGGCGGGCATGTTTCAAAAAGCCTTTCTTATGTTCTGGATTTTCTTTCCATACCTTACACGGTTGTAGACGACAGAAAAGACATCGCCAATAGGGATAATTTTAAAAATGCGGTCGAGATTATAAACGAGTTTCCCCATAAGGCTTTTTCTAAATTAAAAATAGATAAAAACAGTTATATAGTAATAGTTACAAGGGGACATTCCCTGGATAAAGAGTGTTTGGAAGAGGCTATTAAAACCGATGCAAAATACATAGGTATGATAGGAAGCAGGTCG
>ERZ795060.3371-NODE-3371-length-14738-cov-67.568957_pt1 | contig 14738 bp, 15 predicted proteins | sample MGYA00375144_ERZ795060 | MGnify/ENA primary metagenome ERZ795060 (study PRJEB30189, sample SAMN05720157) | activated sludge metagenome | isolation source: anaerobic digester from wastewater treatment plant | place: Japan | collected 2015-05-15 ... | reverse complement strand
TAAAACCCCAAGTAAAAATCCTCGGTTAACCGTTTGTACTCATCGGAGTAGGAACCATCGGGGTTGTGGATGGTGAGGGTGCTTTCGGCCACAGCCCGTTTTTGGGTTTCGAGCTGGAGCAGGACCCTTAGCACCTTTCGGCCGGGTCGCGACTGCACGTTAACCTTTTGCGTGCAGTAAAGGCCATGTGCGCTAGCCATGGCAATGAATACATTACCCTCGGAGTAAGGGAATACTCCACAGAACCTGCCGCTTGGGGCAAGCAGCTTTATAACGCCCTCAATCAAATGGTTATAGGGTAAACTCTCGGTATGGCGCGCAATGTTTCGGCCGGTGTGAGCCGATTTGAGCGACTGGTTGAAGTATGGTGGATTGGAAACAATCAGGTCGTACCGGTGGCTTACCGAGGGTGCAAAACTCTGCAGCGAGCAGTTGATAACATCGATACGGTTAGCCCAGGGCGATAGGTTCACGTTGCTCCTGGCCTCGGCTGCCGATTGCGCATCAATCTCAATGGCATCGATGTGTGCACCTGTGTTGCGTTGGGCAAGCATAAGCGCAATTACACCGGTACCCGTGCCAATATCGAGTATTCGGTTAGTGCCGGTAACATTAGCCCATGCCCCTAAAAGCACACCATCGGTATTTACCCGCATGGCCGCTTTTGACTGGTGCACTGTGAATTGCTTGAATTTAAAGTAGCTATTACCCACGGAGTTGCAAGTTAAAACTTTTCATGAAGGCCTAAACCAAAAAGGGCGTAATCGTACTTAACGGGATCGGCGGGATCAAACTGCCTTAGCGCGTCGGTAAGCTCAACCACGGCTTTAAAATCGTCCTGCGCGCGTTGCAGGATTCCCAGCTTACGGGCTACCCTGCCGGTATGTAGGTCGAGCGGCATAAGTAATGCCGAGGTTGGAATGGTACTCCAGATGCCAAAATCGACCCCCTCAGTTGCCGGGCGAATCATCCACCTCAGGAACATATTTATACGCTTGGCGGCAGCACCCGCAGCAACATTGGGGACATGGCGGAGAGTGCGTGCAGGAACCTCGCATTCCATAAATACATTGCGGTAGGCCTGTATGGCATCGTGTACCGATTGCTGTTGGCGGTAACCCTTGGCAAATACCTGTTCAAGTCCGCCTAAATGGGTGTATATGTGCCTAAGTACGTAAACAAACTCAATGGCATCGGCTGAGCTGAAGGTTCGGTGAACAAAGCCTTGCAGGGCATGCTCGTCGGCTTTGGAAAAGTTCACTACAAACTCGTAGGGCTTATTGCCCATGATGCCCATAAGCTTGCTGGCGCTATTCACTATCGATTTTCGGCTGCCCCATGCAAAGGTTGCAGCAAACAAAGCGCTTATCTCAATATCGTGCTTATCAGAAAAGCCATGGGGTACTTGAATGGGATCGCCAATGATAAATGCAGGGCAGGCATACCGCCTGTACCTGTCGTTAAGCAAATCGGCAAGTTCAGCAAACGACTTAGGTGTAAGCATGGCTAAACAAGTTGACCGTCGTTCATGGAAATTTGCAGGTCGGCCATGCGGGCCAATTCCTTATCGTGGGTTACCACCACAAAGGTTTGCCCAAAGGTATCGCGAAGGTGAAAGAATAGCCTGTGCAACTCCTCCTTGTTATGTGAATCGAGGTTGCCTGAGGGCTCGTCGGCTAACACTACCATGGGGTTGTTGATGAGAGCCCTTGCAACAGCCACACGCTGCTGCTCCCCTCCCGATAGCTCCGATGGCTTATGGCTAACCCTGTGTGACAAACCCAGAAAATCAAGCAGTTCCTTTGCACGATTTGAGGCGTCGGTCATGCTTTTGCCTGCAATTAATGCAGGCATGCATACATTCTCAAGAGCTGTAAACTCAGGCAAAAGGTGGTGGAACTGAAATACAAAGCCAATATGGCTATTGCGGAAACGAGCAAGCTGTGTATCGTTAAGCGCTGTAACATCGGTGCCATTGTATAGCACTTTACCTTTATCGGGCTGGCTGAGCGTTCCCATAATCTGGAGCAATGTGGTTTTACCTGCCCCGCTTGGCCCAACAATTGCAACCACTTTCCGTTCAGGTATCTCAACCGTAATGCCCTTGAGCACGGTAAGCGCTCCAAACGATTTAACTATGCTTTCAACCTTTATCATCTAGCAAAACTAAAAAATGAAGTTCAACAAAGGTAAACATTTTAGTTAAAGGGTAAAGGATAAAGGTTAAAGGATAAAAAAAGGGGAAAGGGGAAGGTGTTTAGTGCTTAGTTTTTAGTGTTTCGTTGATTTCCTATCAGAGTAAATCCTTTCAATCCGCGTAATCGGTGTTCCATTGGATTTGCCTTCAAGGAGTAGCCAGCAGCCATCAACATCAACTGTCATTCTGAGCGTTGCGAGGGAACTCAATCTAACCAGCACGCTTATTGCTGGGGTTGTCATCGTTTTCAGGGTCTTTGTCGTCCAGGTTGATTAGGCTTATTTGGCTGCGAATCTCGGCGATACTTTTTTGCAGGTAGTGGTAGGCTCTTCCCAGTAATCGGGCAACATTTAGCAGGGTTGCCGAGTCAAAGAGCAGCAAAGCAACAATAACAATTACAACCAGTTCCCATAGGCCTACAAAAAGCAGAATCATGGTACTCAACGTTTACTACCCAAAGGTAGTCAGAAAAACAAAAAAAGTTTACAAAATCATAGTTTATCAGCCTAAAAAATTATAGTTTGGCACCAAATTTAAACCAAAAGCTATAAACCAAAACCTAAACCTTGAGATATGAGTAAGATTCTTGTACTAGGGGCAGGACTGTCATCGTCCGATTTAATCAAGTACCTGCTGGACCACTCTAAAGTGCTGGGCTGGACTGTACGAGTTGGCGATTTATCGTTGGAAACCGCCCGGCAAAAGGTAAATAATCATCCCAATGGTCAAGCCATACAATTCGATATCAACAATAACAAGCAGCTGCAGGATGAGGTATCATGGGCAACGGCTGTAATATCGTTGCTGCCTGCATTTATGCATCCGGTGGTTGCCCAGGAGTGCGTTAGGCAAGGCAAGCACATGCTTACTGCCTCGTATGTTTCGGACACCATGAAATCGTTGCATGAGGAGGCCCGGCAGAAAGGGATTGCCCTGCTAAATGAGCTTGGGGTTGACCCGGGTATTGACCACATGTCGGCCATGCGGGTTATTGACGAGATAAGGGCCAAGGGTGGAAAGCTAACCGGATTCATAAGCAATACCGGCGGTCTAATTGCGCCTGAAAGTGACAACAACCCATGGAACTACAAGTTTACATGGAACCCCCGGAACGTTGTTCTGGCTGGACAAGGGGTTGCTCAGTACCTTGAGAACGGACAGTACAAGTACACCCCATACCACCGTCTTTTTACTAGCGTAAGGGAGTACAATATCATGGATTTGGGCATGTTTGAGATGTACCCCAACCGCGACTCACTCAAGTACAGGGAGATATATGGGATTGAAGATATACAGACCATAATACGAGGCACTCTGCGTCGTGCCGGGTATAGCAAGGCATGGAATGTGTTTGTTCAGCTTGGCATGACCGACGACACCTATAAAATGGCTAACAGCGAAAAGCTAACCAAGCGCGAGTTTTTGAATAGCTTCCTACCCTACCATCCCACCGAGACCGTGGAGGAGAAGCTGAAAAGGATAATCCCTGATGCCCAAGACGAGGTGGTGTTTAACAAGCTGAAATGGCTAGGAATGTTCGACAACGAACCCATTGGCCTTGCCAATGCAAGTCCTGCCCAACTACTTCAGCATATCCTTGAGCCCAAGTTAGCCCTTGGCCCTAACGATAAGGATATGATAGTAATGCAACACATATTTGACTATGAGCTTTCCGGCAAAAAGCATCGCAAAGCATCAACCATGGTGATTATTGGGAAGGATACCATTCACACCGCCATGTCTATAACTGTAGGAACCCCGCTAGCCATTGCCACTAAGTTGCTAATGACCGGACAGATAAAGGATCGTGGCGTTATAGTTCCTACCAAGCCGCATGTTTACAACCCGATTCTTAATGAGCTTGAAAACTTTGGGGTTAAATTTATTGAGGAGGATGTTGAGCTGAGCTAGATTTTAACGATTACCTAAAACCATAAGCCGGATGTTATGTCCGGCTTTTTAAGTAATTATAGCCTAAGTAGAGTATCGGAAAACTTTTCTTAATACTGAAGGGAAGTTATTGGTCAACAGCAATTCTTTTAAGCATTCTACTAAAAATGAGGTAATGGAATGGAAGCACCGAGTACCAGTAAAGCCTACCAAGCAAACCCAAGGGCCTAAAGGTTGCAGTCTGGGTGAGTATGCCGTTACCATCAATTCTAAATTCCAACCATGCCTCACCCGGTAATTTCATTTCGGCGTAAAGTAACAATCGCATCTCCTCCTTATCGGCAATCAATACCCTCCAGAAATCAAGTGCATCGCCTGGATTCAAATCGGTATCGCTTTTTCTGCCCCTACGCATACCAACACCGCCAGCAAGCTGGTCAATGAAGCCCCTAATTTCCCAAAGGAAATTACCAAAGTACCATCCATTTTTTCCCCCTATTGCCCACAGGCGTTTAATGGCAGCGTCAATACTGTCAACTTTACGGGAGCGGATGTCCTTAAAGCATCCATGAGTGGGAACCTCAATATAGTTGCCTAATCCTTTGCTAATTGCATTGCTGGTTTGAGCATCCTTCCAGCTTGATATTACCTGGTTCTGTTCAATGGTATCAAAGGCCATCCTTATTGAAGTATCATAATCAATTAGTTTAATGCCCAGCATACATGTCAAATTATTGGGCTGGCAAACCACTTCAACTTTCATACTATTAACCAGGTTCTGAGCAAGGCTAAACGAAGTGGAGGTAATGAAATACAACCAGTACGATGAAATTTTTGGAGTCATTACGGGAACTATGTAGATGCTTCGTCGTAAACCCCTTACCCTTGCAAACCTCAGGAGCATATCCTTATAGCTGAGAATATCGGGGCCCCCAATATCAAAAGCTTTGTTGTAGGTCTCGGGCCTGCCGGTGACACCCACTAAAAACTCTATAACATTGGTAATTGCAATGGGTTGGCACCTAGTATTAAGCCACTTGGGAGCAATCATAACTGGAAGTTTCTCAACTAAATCGCGAATGATTTCAAAGGATGCACTACCTGAACCCACAATAATTCCAGCCCTTAACGTGGTAAGGGCAAACTTTGAACCCGATAGAATGGTTTCAACATTCCTACGCGAGGCTAAGTGTTTTGAGAGCTCATCGGCATTACTGATACCACTTAAATAGATTACCTGACTTACATTGGTTTGTTCCAGTCGTTCCTTAAAATTGGTAGCACTAATTACTTCCAGTTCCTGAAAATTTCCCGATTGCGTGGACATGGAATGGATAAGGTAATATGCTACATCAATATCATCGGGTATCTGAATTAGGCTCTCCTTTTTGAGGAAATCAACCTCAATCACCTTGATTTTTTGGTTTGAGTATTTTTTGATGTTGAACCGGTTTTTATCCCTTACACAGCAAACCACCTCATGCCCATTCTTTAGTAGAACAGGTAAAAGCCTTTGGCCTATGTAACCGGTGGCACCCGTGAGTAATATTTTCATGGTATATATTTTCCAAACCTTTGCTCTAGTGCCACAGAGCGATAATCAAAAATTCTTTGGAGCTGTTTTTTTATGAAAATTGAGTTGGCCAAAGCTCCAATAAACCCCAAGGGGGGCTGGTAGGTAACAATATCGGTCATCAGTACGCCTCCTTCAATGGGTTCTAATCTGTGCTCGTGATGCCACATGGCGTATGGGCCAATTCTTTGCTCGTCAACAAAGTAACTCCCCTCTTTTACATGGGTTATCTCGGTTACCCAGTTCGTTTTTATTCCGGCCACAGGGCTTACCCTATACGATATTATCATTCCCTCATACATTTTTCCATTACCACTTATCCCTGTTATGGCGAAACCCATGTAGGGAGGAGTAATTTCCTTTAAATTTAAGGGAGATGAAATGAAATCCCAAATTTCACTGGTTGAAACTGGTAGTTTTTGGGTTCTGATTAGCTGATAGAAAGCCATAGCTTAAGGATTGTTGAGTTTAGTTAAATTGTAAACTTGCAATTGTGTCAAGCTTGAAAAATTATTCTTCATTTTTTCCCGCTTTTTCATTGTATGGTACTACTCCTTGCCTTTGTAGTATCGGCCACCAAGCACTAATGCTGCGGAAATAATCATCACATTTTTAATGATGTATTGTCCCTCCATGGTTGGAGTAAGTATGTTTCCATTCTGAAAGGTAACTTGAGGTAAAAAGAAAAGCGGCATAAATGTTCCTACCATCTGCGTGAAAAGTAAAATAATAGCAATTTTGGTTGTTTTGGGGAATAGAAAAGTTACACCAATGGCAACCTCCCACCATCCAATAACCACCAACCAGAATTCGGGTGTTCCAAAAGGAAGCCAAGCCACAGTTGCCTTCAGCAAGGCCTCAGCCGACGACACATCAAAGGGTTTCAGTATGCCAAACCATATAAATATTATGGCAAATGAGATACGAATAGCTGGAATACTCCACCTGTTCATACCCTTGGCAATTGCTTGCTCTACTTTAATGTATTTATCGTAAAGTGTCATATTTCGTATAGTTTAATTGGTAATTTTTATGCTTATAGTTTAACTGTTGAGAACCCACCATCAACATGTATTACCTGGCCCGTAATCCAGCCCGATTTTTCGGATAGCAGAAACTCTGCCATGTAAGCAATATCCTCAGTCATTCCAACCCTCTTTAAAGGGTGCCTTTGATTAGCCGAATCGCGCTTCTGCTCATTGTTCAAAAGTGATGATGCTAAGGGGGTATCGGTTAACGATGGGGCAATACAGTTTACTCTAATTTTTGGGGCATATTCAGCGGCCAAAGCCCTGGTTAACCCCTCAACCGCACCCTTTGATACGGAAACAACCGCATGGTAAGGTAATCCAGTCTGCACCGCAACAGTGGAAAAAAGTACCACCGACGGGTAATTCCCATTCCTCAGCCTAGGCATTGCAGCTTGAAGAAGCTTAACAGCTCCAATTACCTGTAATTGGAAGTCGGATAAAAGTTCGGTTGATTTAATGCGTTCAAACGGTTTAAGCGTAATAGCGCCCGGACAGTAAGCAATGCCATCGAGTTTTTCGGGCAAGAATTCCAGATTGATTGTATCGTCCATCACATCAAGAGGATAATACTTAATATTGCCAGTTTCTGGTGGAACTGGTGTTTTATTGTAAGTTCCATAAACCAAGTTACCCGAATCGGCTAAAACAATGCTAAGCGCTTTACCTATCCCCGACGAAGCTCCAACTACAAAATAGTTTCTCATATTCCGTTGATTTGTTTTGTTAGTAGTATAACAGATATTTAAGATTTTTGTTTAAGTAATTTAAAAAATAGTATTACAAATCTCAAAATACAAAAAAAGCGCAAGGCGGAGTAGTTTATAATACCCTTTGTAAAGCTGAGTAATTGTCCATGCGTTAGCGAGAGGCACAGTGTATTTACTCCCCCAGAATTAATGGGTTGATTAACATTCTCATACTGAAAAATCTTTTTTAAACGAAATTCGTCAACTTAATTTTTCATTTGGTGAATTTGGGATTACTCATTATTAGTTCAGGCATTGATTTGGGGATGGTTTGAAAAAAAACACTAAACCTATTGCCATTCTCGATATTTTTGGGTAAATTGGACTATGCTAAGATGTTTAAATACATTCAGGTATTTTGGTATAATTGCCATAGCTATCATATTTTGCGGTAGTGTAAGAACTTATGCCCAGTACTACACCATTCAGAAGTATAGTGCCGAAGGTGGTGTAAAAGCCTCAGGCGATGAGCAGTGGGCCAGAGCCGGTGAGCGACTTGAACATCCATTTATAGTTGTGGTAACCGATTCCTCAGGGAATCCTGCCCCCGGGGTAAGGGTTACGTTTGAAATTACCCGCGTTCCCTTTGGCTCAAAAGGACACCTTTTGGAAAGGTACGAGGTATTCACCAACAGTCAGGGCATTGCACGCACCCAACTTCACTTGGGTAATAAGGAGGGCGAGTATCAAATATCGGCAAGCATCCAGACTGAGAGCCCGCAAAACTTTGTGATTTTTACAGCCTATGCCAATGCACGCAATTGGGCAATAATGCTAATTGTTGGCTTGCTGGGAGGGTTAGCAATATTCTTTATTGGCATAAACCAAATGAGTACTGGTTTACGCCACGGTATTGCCGATAAGCTAAGGCTAATTCTGCTACGCATGTCGAGGAACAGGGTTGTGGCAACCTTTTTTGGGGCACTGGTTACCGTTATAACCCAGTCGAGTAGCGCAACCACGGTGATGCTTGTTGGATTTGTTCAGTCGGGTTTGTTGCGATTTGAGCAAACCATAGGGATGATACTGGGCGCTGCCATTGGTACTACCATAACCGTTCAGCTAATCTCATTCAAGTTATCCGATTACTCGCTGCTAATTGTTGCGCTTGGCTTTGGCATTATGGTGTTTGTGAAAAAACACGTTACCCGCAGCATTGGCGAAGCTCTTGTAGGCTTTGGCCTACTGTTCTACGGCATGCACCTTATGTCGGGTGCCATGTCGCCACTAAAGCATTACGAACCATTCCTACAGGTTATTGAAAGCGTTCAGCAACCATTAATAGGCGTGCTGGTAGGAACCATTTTAACCGCCCTTGTACTGAGTAGTGCGGCATTTATTGGGATTGTGCTAACCATGACCACCCAGGGACTCATATCGCTTGAGGGTTCAATACCCTTACTCATGGGTGCCAACCTGGGCACGGCAGTAACCGGGATAATTGCAGCATTTGCCGCGGGCCGCGAGGCCAAAAAGGTGGCCATGGCCTACGCGGTATTCAAATTCATTGGAATACTCCTTCTATTCTGGCTTATTGAGCCCTTTGCTCAACTGGTTAGGTTCCTCACTCCCGATGTAATAAACACCTTTGCCGGGGGAACTGTTACAAACATATCGAGGCAGGTGGCTAATGCCCACACAATCTACAATGTGCTACTCGCCTTGATTGTTTTGCCTTTTACCGCTCAGTTTGCCCGAATTGTGGATTGGGTTATGCCAATCTTCCCTGAGAAACAACAACGGTATAAAACCCAGTATATCGATATCAACCTGATAAATACTCCATCAATTGCCATTGAGATTGCACGGCGCGAGCTGGTGGGCATGGCTCACTTGGTAAACTCAATGCTAAGCGATAGCATTACACTTTTCACTCACAAGGATTCAAGAGTAATTGACACAATCCGCGAAAAGGAGGAGCATGTAAACTTCCTGCGCGATAAGCTTAACGACTACCTGCTCCGAATAAGTCATGCCGATATAAGCGATAATGAGGTTGACAATGTATTCAGGGTGATGTTTGCCACCAAGGAGCTGGAGCAGATAGGCGATATCATATCAAAGAATCTGATTGAGAAAGGAGAGTGGTGGCTGGGTGCAGGACTCGAGTTTTCCGATGAAGGGAAAAATGAGCTTGTTGAATTCCATAGGTTAACCCAAAAGCAGCTTAACCGAGCCATTGAGATACTGGACACACTGAACCTGGATGTAGCCCGCAAGCAGCTCCGCAAGTACGACCACTACAAGAAGGTTGGTATAGAGCTAGAACGTAACCATTTCGATAGGCTTAAGCAGGCGGTGGGCAAATCCATTGAAAGCTCCAAAACGCACCTTGAACTGGTGAACCTTTACCGCATAATTGGCAGCCACGCCAACAACATAGCACGGATTACCATTGGTGAGGGATAGAAAAAACAGAACCTAGAATTTGGGATGGGTAACGGTCGGTGGTTTGGGCTGCTGGGGAGTTAAAAGCCAGCGGCGTCATCCCACGTTAAAAACACACTAAATTACTAAAAACTTTCGAATCTGCATCATCAGCCCCAGTAGGTTGAACCACGTGTTGTGTGGCGTAATTATTTGATAAATTTATCTTCAAAAACACAAAAAATGTAATCGCTTGATTCAACATGACTTTTTTGAAAGTTTGTTGGTAGATCATAATTTCTATGTTCAAGTGTCCAGTTAGAGTTTTCTGTGTATAAGTTTTCAGAGTATCCGTATACACTTTGTGGTGAAAATTTAATTAAATGATGATTGTAAATGCTTGTAACATAAATACTGTCAAATACTTTTTGAGTTAATGTGTGTGGTTCAACATTAAGTTCATCGACGATAAACAGTTCCATTTCTGCATTTGCTTCGAGTTGAAATTCAGTATTTCTATGTCCAGAACCGATTTCCGAAAAGTCATACAATTCACCAGACATATATTCTTGCTTGGGAAAAAGTTTAAATGTCAAGGTGTGATTTGTCTTATTTTTAACAATTATTTGTAATTGATATTCCTTTTTTTCTTTGCAAGAAAATAGAACGATAAAAGAAATTATTGAAATTATTTTTTTCATGCTTCTATTATTATCAATTTTCTGTATGATTAATTTTGTTTCAATAATGTAAGGTATTATTATGCCACACAACGGTCTGCTGTTGCTTACGCTGGGGAGTTAACCGCCAGTGGCGTTATCCGCCGTTAAAAAGTTAGTTAAAGGTAATAAAATTCTGCATCTGCATCATCAACCCCAGTGAAAGTAACAGCCTGTTAGCAGCTGAATTTTAAATTCTGAGGTATCAATTTCTTTCAGGAATTGATTACTTCTTTGAAATTAAAATTCCTCTCTTCATTGCTCTTCTACTTTGTATTATTGACCATATAAGCAATGACAATAAAACAACAGAGGCAGCAATTCTTAAGTATAAATTATCCAATTGTGTCATAATTTGAATATAAATTGGTATAAAAGGAAAGATTATTAGAATTGGATGTATGCTTACCGAAGGATTCATTTTTATTTCAATTTCAGAATTTTCTTCGCATTGAAACTTTTCTGTTGGACTTTTATAAATTAGTAAAGTTTTGGCAAAGATTTCAATTGTTTCTGTTTGAATTTGAAATTCTTTCGTTTCGTTTTGTTTTAATTTTCCCACAAAATTATTGTTAATATAAACTTTAATTTTATGTTCATCGTAAGCTTTTTCTTTTCCTCTAGTAATGCGTATTGTTTTCATTTTTTCTTCAAGCTAATCGTTTGTCGTATTTTCTTGATTTTGCTGCTAACGGTTCGCGTGCTTGCTCTCGTGCCGAATTCTTGAGTTTCATTGATTTTTTTAATTTCAGAGGCATGGAGCAAGCACGCTGTTACATGCAGTTTATGATAATTCATTTATAATTATTGACATTCCTATTTTAAATATATCTCTTAAATACTCTTCGATATTATTTTTAGATGCCTCTGTTAATTCTTTTTCTAATGATATCGTATAGGGTTTAATATTTAAAGGAATTGTTTGTTCAATTCTATTATCTTTGTGAATCTTATCAATAAATTCTATGAATGCACCAATAGCTACAACTGAATCGAAATAACCAAAATGATGGATACTAATAACAATGTCATATCGCTTATCTTTTGTTACATGGAATGAGATTCTGTACCATTTTCTCTTTAAATTTTTATTGAAAAAATAATTATGCTCATTAGCATATTCGATGATTTGTTTTGTATAGTAATAGTAATTATTTGACTTTGATGATATAGCTTGAATATATGCTTTATCTTTTGGTACAACATTAAATAATTCTTCTTGGATTTTACCAATAATACTATAAACGTTTTTTGATAAAAGATTCCAATTCTTTTCAATATGTTCAATTCTTTCTTTTTTCTTTTCTGTTGTTATTTTTTCAACTTTTTCTTTGAATATTTCAGCTACTTCATAAAGTGTGTCTGGCTTTGTTTGAATATTCAAGGCAAATTCAATATTTCTTCTTTGTATTTTACTGAAAAATTTAACTAATCTTTCAGGTTTTTTATTGTCAGCTTCTTCAAGTGCCTTAATATACTCTGGCTTTTCGTTTCTTAAGACGTTTAAAGGGAATAGTTGATGCCTGATTAGTATTAAACTTGTTAGCAACCTTGCCATTCTTCCATTTCCATCTTGAAAAGGGTGTATTTGTGTAAAGGCATGATGAAACCATGTTGCTATTATTATAGGATGGATTTTTTTATCTTCTAAATCATTATAAATCTTAATTAAATTATCCATTTCACTTTCGACATGAATTGGAGGACAATATTCGAAAGTTGTTCCATCTTCTCTTTTAGGATTATTGGGATGTTCTTTAAATTTCCCTTTTAAAACTTTAACTTGTACGATATTCCCTAACGAATCGATTGCAGTTGTATAATCTTGGTGTTTCAGAAGTAGTTGATGTAATTCAAGTATAAAAGATTTAGTTAATTGTCTATCATTTTTAACAAGGTCAAACACAAAGTCCATAGCTTCAAAATGAGATTTTAAATATCCCATCAATTGAGAAGGTGTTATATTGGTATCCTCATGGCTTATATAACTTTCAATAAAACCTTCTTTAATGAATGTTTGAGTTATTCCCTCATTTAAATCGTATAACTTTTCGATAATACCGGTTTCAATGGCATGTTGTCTTTTAAGTTTGTTTATAAAATCTTCGTAGTCCTTATTCCCTTCTTTAAATTCTTTTCTTTTCTGATACCAGCTAAGAGCTAGTTCATCAAATAATGAAGTATCTATGCCTGTCCAGTTTTCAGTAAAACTTATTGGTTCCCAAATTTTAATTATCTTATCATTCATGATATGTTATATTAAATTGCTTGTAACGGTTCGGGTATTGCCGCAGTGGGGGATTTTCAGCACCAAAGTTCAATAGATGTACTACCGTTTGTTTAAGCACAAAAGTTTCATAGAAGCACTTTACCCCCCATTGCGGCAATACCTTGTTAGCGGCTGTATTTTTATCAAAGTTCAATTGTCCGTTCTATGTTTATTTGTTCTAAAAATGTTTCATCGTGCGACACAACAATGATTGTCCCTTGGTATTCATTTATTGCTGCTGTCAGTATTTCAACATTCTGTATGTCTAAATTATTTGTTGGCTCGTCAAAAATAATAATATCTGGTGACTTACTGTTAATCGTCAAGCAACAAAGTAACAAACGCATTCTTTCGCCACCACTCAAAGCACTACAAGATTTGTCCCAATCATTTTTTGTAAACAAAAAGCGGTTGAGCCGGATTTTGATTTCGTGTTCTTGTAATGCAGAAACATTGAATTGTTCGGCTTGTTCGTAAACTTTTAGTTTGTTGTCAAGCAAAGAATAGTCTTGGTCAATGTAAACCGCTTTGTTGTCTGCTCGGTAAATTGTTCCTGCTTGCGGTTTAATGTCGCCCAAGATGAGTTTTATCAAAGTAGTTTTTCCCGAACCATTTGTACCTTTCAATGCGATTCGTTCGCCACTTGTAATTTGAAAGTTCAGATTGTCTTTCCAAAGCGGTTGTTTGTGGTAAGCATAATTGATATTTGTTGCCGTAAACAAAACTTTTCCTTTGTGTAATGCTGAATTGTCAAAACCAAACTTCATTTTGTCAATGTCAGGCAACGAAGAACGAAGTTCTTGTAAGTCTTGCGAAATGCCCCCGATTTTTTCTGCGTGAACACTTTTCATTTTTGATGTGCTGTTTTCTGCATTGTTTCGCAAAGTGTTCAACATTATTCGGGCAACGCCCGCTTTTTCTTGTTTGCCTCTTCCACGACTGTCTAATTTTTGCTGTCGTTCCAATGTTTCCCGTTCTTTTTCTTTGGCTTTTCGCAGTTCTTTTTCTTTGCTTTGAATGTCTTGACTTAAAGCGTTGTTTTCAATTTGTTTTTGCTCTTTGTAAAAGTCGTAATTACCGCCATAAACTTTAACTCCGTGTTTACTTAATTCGCAAATTGTGTCCAACAAGTTTAGTAATTTTCTGTCGTGGCTTACAACAATCAATGTGCTTTTTGTGGACTTAATGAAGCTATACAAAAGTTGTCTGCCCGAAACGTCTAAATGATTGCTTGGCTCGTCCAACAAAACCAATTCGGGTTGATGAATGGAAATTCCCGCCAAAAAAACTTTTGTTTTTTGTCCTCCGCTTAACGTTTCCATTTTTTGCGATAAGTCTAAGCCGTCCAATTGCCAAAAGTTCAGTGCCTCTTTGCAACGGTCTTCTATTGTCCAATCGTCATTCAGCAAATTGAAATTTTCCTCGCTTGTGTTTCCGTTCAAGATGTCTTTCAAAGCGTTCAATTTGCCTTCAATTCGCAACGCTTGTGCTATTGTCAAATGATTGAATTGTCCGAAAATTTGCGGAACATAATACGGCTCTGCGTCAATGTTTATTTGTCCGCTTGAAGGTTGAAGTTCGCTTGCAATAATTTTGAGCAAGGTAGATTTCCCTACTCCGTTGTTGCCTATTAAAGCTGTCTTTTCGTGATTGTTTACTGTCAGATTGATGTCGCTAAACAGTAAATCTTTGCTTGGGTGTGTATATGAAATGTTTTGTAAAATCAACATAATTTCTTTCGTTAAAGATGAAACAATACAGCAACCGCTTTGCGGTTGTTGTTCTGATATGTCTGAAAGAAATTATTTTTTACATTCTGTCTTTACTTAATTTTTTGTGTCTGCAAATATATGAACTTTCTGTTTAGCACGGTCGGTTGTAATATAGCCGCTAACGTTTTAGGTATTGCCGAAGGCGGGGAAATGGAAGCACAAAAGTTCAATAGA
>ERZ795060.3367-NODE-3367-length-14755-cov-4.279252_pt1 | contig 14755 bp, 21 predicted proteins | sample MGYA00375144_ERZ795060 | MGnify/ENA primary metagenome ERZ795060 (study PRJEB30189, sample SAMN05720157) | activated sludge metagenome | isolation source: anaerobic digester from wastewater treatment plant | place: Japan | collected 2015-05-15 ... | reverse complement strand
GATGCATTTCGTAAATTATTAGTGTCTGGGTATTATAGATACCTTCTATGGGTATGCGTGATGAATTATATGCCAAATGGATTGAGGCGATGAAAGGAGTAAAATTTCCGGTTTCTTCGGTAGATGAAGTGTATGCAGGATTACCAAAAGGAGCTCAGAGTAATATTTCTGTTGGCGGAATTGTGGTCTGCAATACCGGGGATCTCTTCAGCCGCTTTATCAAACCCACGGATTTTCCGATTGAGTCTGCACACGCCCTTGCGACGATGATCCTGGATCGCGCCGGTTTATAAAGAGCCATCCCGAACTCCTTTCATCTCACCTGTGCAATACATACGGGAATGGATTTGCTGCTCTATACCGGCTATATTGGTGGGATATGTACAACAGTGGCCTTTCTTCCGCAGGTCATAAAGACTTGGAGAAGCAGATCTGCGCATGACCTCTCATGGGGCCTGTTATTCCTGCTTCTGGTCGGGGTATTCCTCTGGATGATATATGGAATCGTCAGTGCTGATATTCCGGTGATGCTCGCAAACATGATAACCGGGCTCTTGATTATCTCAATAGTCGGCATGAAATGGTGGTTTGATCACCGGTTTACCCCATCGGGATAATACCAGATACCAATCGGAACATGACCGGGACAGAGCCCCATTACGGTTCATCAGGCATGATGTGGACTGAAGGAACTTTAAATGAGAGATACACCCGGTCACCTGGCCTGAGATCAAGTTCCCGAACCGATTGCCAGGTCACTTGTGCCGAGAGGATCAGGTCTCCTGATTTCACACTGACACGGCTGATGATACCAATGGGCATGATCTTTTCAATCGTACCGGCGATGACATTTCTGGCACTCGAAAACCGGTCAGGTCCGGTATGAATGGTAATCTCCTCAGGCCTGATAGCGATTTTTACCTTTGTTCCAACAGGGAACGTCCCGATTGCATGAATCAGAGACCCGTGCGTCAGGATAACAGACAATCCCTCCTCATTCCTGATGATAGTTCCTGGTATAATATTTCCAATCCCGATAAATTTTGCCACATCAACCGAGCAGGGACGGGTGAATATGGTAAAAATTGTTCCTGACTGAACGAACCGTCCGTTCATCATGACGGCAACCCGATCCGCAAGACGTTGCCCCTGTATCATATCATGGGTCGAAAGGATTACGGTTGTATTGTACACTCTATTGTAATATCGAATCAGGTCCTCAATGACCTCAGTTGATACCGGGTCAAGATTTGCCGTCGGTTCATCAAGGATGAGCACATCAGGTCCGGTCACCATCACCCGGGCAAGTGATACCCTTTGTTTCTCACCGCCCGAAAGCGTTGTGGCGTTTCGATGTTCATATCCGGAGAGTCCGATCTCATGGAGTTTTTGCAGGACTTTTTTTCTGATCTCTTCTTTTGGTAATCCCCGATACCGGAGCCCAATTGCTATGTTATGAAACACCGAATCCTTGAATACGACCGGGTTTTGAAAGACCATGCCAATACGTCTCCGGTTTGGATCAGACGCCGGCAGACCGGTAACGGAAATCCCGTCAAGGAGCACCTCCCCTGACGTTGGTCTTTCCAACAGACCAAGGATACGAAGCAGTGTTGTCTTTCCCTGACCGGACGGGCCGATTATTGTAAATATCTCTCCCTTTTGGATCGTTTCAGAAACACCGGTTACAACCAGATTCCCGTCAAATGCTTTCGTGATATTGTGTATCTCAATCATCCGGTTCCTACCTGTTCTGCAAAAAACTCATGAAAAGATTGATAATAAGCGCAATTGCCAGGAGAATTATGCCAAGAGCAAGAGACAGGGAGAAATTTCCCATCGAGGTCTGCAGGGAGATAGCCGTCGTCAGCACCCTGGTATGCCCTTTGATGTTTCCACCGATCATGACAGCCGTTCCGACTTCTGATATGGCACGGGAGAACCCTACAATAATCGCAGCCATGATAGCAAACCGTGCCTCACGAAGATGAGTTTTTAAAAACTGCAGGTGTGACGCCCCAAGGGATCGAATGGTATCGCTAATACCGGGATCAATTCCCTGGAGTGCTGCAATGGTAAGCCCGGTCATAATCGGAATAATAAGAATTGTCTGACCAAATACCATCCCGTATGGAGTAAAGAGCCATTTTAACTCCCCAAGAGGCCCGGATCGTGAGAGAATCATATAGCACAGGAGGCCAACGATAACGGTTGGGAGTGCATACAGGGTTTGAATTATCGAGATTAATAGTCTTTTTCCGTAAAAATTCCTGAATGTAATGACAGCCCCCAGGGGTATTGCAAAGATGGCACTGATACCTACCGAAGAGGAGGTAATCTGAAGCGTTCTGATGGTAATATTCAGCACTTCAGGATCTGCGGTCAATATGAGACGAATAGCAGTCTCACAACCGGCAAGCAGATCATTCATACCAGTATTTGTCGTACAGAGTAAAAAAGTGTGAATTTTTTTAGGCCACCTTGTCGGAGGTCTCTTCCACGGTCACTCCCATGACGTCTGCACTACCCCGGCCGGGGTTAAAGTATGGTACACCGTTCTTTTCGACTCCATAGGTCGAGAGGATATCCTGGACTTCATCACTGATCATGAAATTGATCCACCGTTTTGCGATGTCGGTGTTCACATCCGGACATTTCTCCTCATTGACACGCATGACGGCATAGACATTTAAAAAGTTCTCATCATTCCCGACCAATGGAACCAGTGAAAGGTTGCTCTCATAGGTTGCCCAGGATGCTGAGTCAGTCAGGGTATATCCCTGAAGTTCCTGTGTCATGGTAAGCGTCTGTCCCATTCCTGCACCGGCTTCACGGTACCATGCTGATGCGTTGACTTCTGCATAGTCATATCCTGCCTTTTTCCACAGGAGTTTCTCACGTGAATGGGTTCCGGAATTATCTCCCCGTGATACAAACACAACACGCGGATCCGTCGCTGCTGCCTGCTTTATTGCCTTAAATGCCGCAGTTCCGTTCAGTCCGGTCACATGTGCCGGGTCTTGTTCTGGTCCGACAAGAAGAAAATAGTTGTACCCGAAGACACGGCGGTCTTTGCCATATCCCTCATCGATAAATTTGTCTTCTGCAGCACGATCATGCACCATTACAATGTCTGCGTCACAGTTCTTTGCAATCTCAAGAGCCTGCCCGGTTCCGACCGCAACATGTTCCACCGTAACACCGGTCTGCTCTTTAAATTTCTCTTCGAGAAGATCCAAAAGGTTCGTTGCATCAAGACTGGTGGTAGTTGCAATGAGAAGACGGTCTGCATTATGTTCTCCGAGCGATTCAACCTTTTCTGCCAAGGCCCCCCCAACGAGAAGTATTGTTCCAAGTACCAAAACAATGATACACATTCGAAATGAGCCATTCATCCATTCAAATGTTATTTTCCATATATATAAAATTATTTAATTTGTGATATGAGTTAAACACTTATTAATCACCTCCCCTCTGGACACGGGATACGAATCCTGTCGCTGTCATGTAAGGAATTAAGCGGTTTTATTATGGGTTCTAAAGACGATATCTGGTATGGACGCAAAGACTTCGAACATCATCACCATGATCGCCGGTGTTATCTTCATCGGGCTGGGTATAAACAATATCATACAGGGAACACAGTGGTGGAATTACATCACCTTTTGTATCGGTATAATTATTGTTGCTCTTGGTGCATACGGATATAAGACTGGAAAACGGTTTTAATTTTTGTCATATACTCTTTCCCGTTCGTATCATCCCTCACGGGCATCCATCTCCAGAGCGGAATACCTTGCACTACCACCTTCAGATCCCCTTCTCTCCGTTGCGATATCCTGTATGGTGTTGTTTGGTTCGCAATAGATGATTCAGCACCTGAATGGAAGTGACGTCGATAGTGCACCCATATCATGATGCAGTATCAGATTCTCATTGATATGATTCTTCGAACCCCCATCGAACAGAAAAGAACACCCCATCTGAATGTCGCTTATCCGGAATGGAAAGCCCGTCTCATATCCTCTGTACATGATAGATCGAATGATTCATTGGTCATTTTTTTCATGAAAATGCCATTTTTCCTGCCCGTTTGCAATATCTTTCTTCCAGATCGGGACATACTCCTTGATCTGTTCAAGAATCCATGAGCAGGCTGAAAACGCCTCCTGACGGTGAGAAGCTCCAACCACAATAACCAGTATGGTATCAGTCAGCTGCATCCGTCCGACACGATGAACGATATCAACCGTATTGAGGTGATACTCACGAGTCGCCTGCAAAGCGATCCGGTGTAAATCTGATACCGCCACCTCTTCGCAGACCTCAAGGTCGAGTGCCTCAATCCCGTCATCCCTGACCGTTCCGATAAAGGTGACAATACCTCCGGTCTCTGGAATCTTCGCTGCCTCAATAAACCGGGCAGGATCGATCGGATCTCTGGTAATTGCTATCATCATCCTCCTGAAACCGGCGGGAAGAGTATGATCAGATCTCCATCAGCAAGGGGCACGGCCTCTGCTTCCATTGGAGAGATCCGTTCATCCCGGTACATGATCATAACATAACTCCTGATATTGCATGCATTATCAATGAGAAGGTCTGCATCAGGCCCGTTCCCGGCAAGAGCCCGGATCGCATCCCTGATGGTTGCCCCTTCCTCAAGGGATATCTCCCGTTCCTCCCCAAATGCATCCCGAAATCGTGCATAACAGCGAATGGTAATCTTCATGACATACCTCCCTTCAGTCTACAGACCGGGCAGTTCTTTCGTCTCCCAAATTTCACATACTCACCCCGTCCGGACAGTCCGTCCCAGAGAAACAGCCTGCCGGTCATCATCGTCCCCTTTCCGGTCAGATACTTGATCGCCTCCATCGCCTGCATCGATCCGATAACCCCTGCAGTGGCCCCGATAACCGGGACCTTTTCAGATAGCGGGGCAGAAGGAATAAGGCAGGAGAGACAGGGCGAATGGCCGGGGATGATGCTGGTCAGTTGTCCGGAAAAACCCTCAATTGCCCCGTGAATAAAGGGAATATCCGCATTCCACGCTGCCTCATGAAGAATAAACCTGCTCTCATAATTATCAAGGGCATCAATGACCACATCCGCATCCCTCACCAGTTCCCCGGCACTCTGCTCGTCTATCCGTCTGGGATAGGAGATAACGGATAACTCCGGTGCCAACCCGTGAAGGGTGGTCTGTGCAGAATACACCTTTTGCAGACCGACTGAAGATGCTGCATGAAGAAACTGGCGATTCAGGTTTGACTCCGAAATCCGGTCATCATCAACAATAATCAGCTCTCCGGTACCGGCAAGTGCAAGGTACGTTGCCGCAGGTGATCCAAGACCTCCTGCACCGGCGATAAGAACGGTGGCCTCCTCAAGATTTTTCTGCCCCTCCGCCCCTATAAGAGGAATCTGCCGCTCAAACCGCCTGGATGGATTGAATGTCTTCTCTGCTATCATGAGCAAAACCGATCTCTGATAAAGGTAAGTGCCGCGATGGCATCCTCCCGCTTTTGATCGATACGATGCTGCACAATCCAATTGAGTATCGCCTGGGTTCGTTCAGGGTCAAAATTACACGATTTTACAATTCGTGACCACGAACGGTCAGGGTACCACAGGGATCGTCCGGTATTTATGATCAGGTCTGCTTCATCTTTCGTAAAAAACCCTGTCTCAATCCCATGACGGAGAGTAACCCTGATATTGACGAGTGCCTCTGATAAGGCCATATGGGTGACCGGATCACACATAAGAGCCACCTCATCATCAGATTCTACCTCTCCATCCCGGTACATCCTGAATACCTCACCAATGCCGATCATCCCAAAGGGTTCCAGTTCCGCAGCCCGCAATGCCCCCATACTTGAGGCACCAACAACAACAATCCCGTTTTTTATCACTTCAAGTACCTCCCGGTGACCGACTGCCGCATCCTCAAAGAAGACACCGTCGATGATCCCGACAACCCGGGGATGTACCCTGATGACGTCGGGGAGATCAACCCGTCTGACCGGGGGCCGGTACTGTGCAGACAGGATTTTTACGGCATCAGGAACCGGCAGGCTTGGTCCCAGGAATATAATGACGTCGTGCACGGCGGCATCGCTCTCCGATTCGTTCGGGGTCCATGGCATAATGTTCAAGTCCTGGCACAATCACCCTGACGACCGGCACACCGATCTCAGGTCTGGTCAGATCTGAAACAATGACCCGGTCAAGTCCTGCTGCCTTCAGACGGTCCAGAACAATATGGATGTCATCAAGGAAATCATCGGTGTGATACGAAGCCATCTCCGCATAGGATATCTCCGGTTCACGGGTAAACCACTTTTTGTTCAGTCGTTTTGCCCGGTCATAGCCGACCCGTGAGAGGAAATGGGTTGACTGGGTATCCTCACGTGCTCCGTGAATCTGGGTTGCCCTGCTTTGTGCAACCTCGGTCAGTGCCCGAAGGATCGCTATCTCACGACAGAGATGGGACCCCATCCCGATACACAGCAGCGTCGGGTCGCGGAGTTGGAGATCATCAGATACCGCCGCGACCGTGGGAACTCCGAGGTCACTCGTTATATCGCGCAGAATGACATCCACCCCGGCCCGCTCAAACTTTTCAAGCAGTTCCTTTGCAACCGGATAGGTAACATCAGTAATCACCGGCCCGGCATGGTTTGATGCTTCAACAAGGGACCAGGCATCCCGCTCTATCAGTTCACACAGGCTGTGAAAGACCGCTTCTTCATAGGTATTCCCTGATGCGATTCCGTTTGTACTGGTCCTGAATAATTTTCCCATGATCCGGGGCACCGGATGAAAGACTGCATGGGCAGGAACCCAGACCTCCTCATTTCGCATGATATCATACCCCGGATACCAGGGGATGGGCCACTCCGGTTCTGCATGGTCCGGAAGAATGAGCGATTCAGGACGGATTGCATTCTTTTCAGCCCGGATCTGATCATACGTCATCGTCGGCATGGTCCGGTCATGCACCTCCGCAGAATACCGCTCAAGCCCCTCCATGATCGCAGAAACCCGTGCGGCAATCGGCGTTGCCCCTTTTCCGTTGTACACAGTAATCGCCCCTTCGGCTGCAACTGGCCTGATACAGGAGAAGACAGGAATTCCAATCCGGTCAAGACCGGTGATATCTGCAACCCTGGTTATGCCGGCAGGGCCGGTACGCGTATGAATTGCCTGATAGGTCTCTTCAGGAGATCTGGTCCGGTGAGTCTCCTGCTGATAGAGTTTTTTGCAGGAAGAGAGTATCATGTGCTCATATAGGTATAGGACGGGATCTTAAAGAGTTCCATGGTTGCCGGATCAGGGGGCTGATTCTGATGCAGATTTAAATGGACAGATTTATACGAATGAAATCATAACACTCAAACGAGGGATCTCGATGGACACATTCACCACCTTTGTCCGGGATTTGAAGAAACTTCCGGCAGAAGAAAAGGAAAAGATCATTGAGGAAAAAAAGACAAAATGCATCTGTCCTACCTGTCCAAGTTACAACAAATGCGCAATTGTGGAGCGCGAAAAACTCTTCTGTATGATTGGTCAGAGTTTCCTGTGTATCTCTTTTGAAGAGGGATGTAAATGCAAGGAATGTCCGATTTCAAAAGAGTATGGTCTCGAATATAAGTACTACTGTACCCGCGGGGATGAAAAAGGCCAGCGCTACTTAAACTCGGTCTGGGGTTCAACCCTGGAATAACCCTTTCTCTCTCCTTGTACTCCGGTTTATTGTTCCAGCTGATGATTTTCCAGGATGGGAAATTCTGAAGATCGGAAGAGTTCTTCCAAATCCTCACCTGATCCGGTACATGCTTCGGTAATCACGGTTCTGACCTCCGTCCACATCTTCTGTGCAACCTCACCAGGCACCGGCGTCAGACCATGAGCAAGTATTGAATCATTTCTGATCATGATATACTCCTGCAGGGCTGCATACCATCGATCAGCCCCTCTCATGCCCAGGTCTTCAAGCAGGAGGAATTTATTCCGAAGGCCAATCCTGATAATACCGTCCCGGTCAGCCTTTCTGGCATACGTCGATATATCCTGTTTCCGGAGCAGTTTTTTCAGGTCGGCAAATCTGATCTTCTCCTCATTGTCATCGATCCCGTACCTGAGCAGAAGAACCTGCGAGATAAGTTCTACAACCCGGTACAGCCTGGCAAGTGCATCATCATACCGCTCCCCGTCAATTCGCCGTTTCGCGTTATGGAGGAGATCCAAAAGCATATACATATACTTTTGCTGTCGTACCCTGAGACGTTCCTTCCGGTTTAATATGGTATCATCCATCTGGTCAAGTTCAAGAAGCCGTTTGAGGAACCTGCGATTGAGCGGGATCAGAAGATCAAGGTCAGGAACATGTTCAAGATACTGGTAGGCCTTTTTATAATCCATCTTGTCCCAGTGCCAGTAGGCGTTGAACAAGGTATAGTATATATCACGTTCGGGAAGACTGGTAATCCCTTCGAGAAGTCTGAGAGAACTTCCAAAATGGTTATGATTAAAGGCATAAATGGCCCTGTGCAGCTGGAGCCGGTCGTACGCAGCATACAGGACCATCTCCCGTATCCGTTCCGTCCCCGGGATGATCATCCCGCCTGATTTCTCCCCGGTTACATGGGATACCGGATTTCTGGTCAGGAACGAAACGATTTCTGCGGCCATTATCATCTCCCTGGTTCCGGATGATGCCTCAATGACAACCTCTTCGTCATGATAGAGAAAAGCAACCCCATAGAGCAGTTCAAAACATCCGGTAAAGTCATTGGGATCGGGGATCATGCATACTGAATAGGGAGGTGGATCTCGCTGATACTGATCCAAAAGAGCCGCATGCACCGGTTCGATGACATGTTTACTCTCTTCTGAACAGAAATATATAATCTGACCTGGCCGGTATGAATAGATTGCAAAGCTGCATGATCTGACCAGCCGGGAGAGCGCATCCTCGTCACTCGTACCAATACCGGTTCCGAGTGTCATGAGAAGAAGCATAGGAGTTATTTCAGCATAATGCTGATATCTTTCTTCTGATCTGTTTCTGTTCTCCAAAGAGTTTTATCCGAGAAGTGATCCATGAAAGAGTATGAATAGCCATACCCCGATTGCATCACTCCTGATCATGGTATGCATGATCCTTGGATCATCTGCTGCAGATGTGGAGCTGAACGGCGTAATCGGTGATACCGAGTATGACCATAACGCGTCATTTGACAATGGAAACTACCAGATCTTCTGGACGATTGATAATGATATCATCTATATCGGCCTTTTGGGCAAAACCACCGGCTGGGTCGGGATCGGGCTGAAGCCATCACAGATGATGAAGGATGCAGACATCATCCTTGCAGGTGTGGCCGATGGCACGGTATACTGGGCCGATTCCTTCTCAACCGGTAATTTCGGGCCGCATCCGCCTGATACCGATCTTGGCGGGACCGATGACATCATGAATCTCTCGGCCACCGAGGCATTGGGGGTGACAACGGTTGAGTTTGCACGAAAACTGAACACCGGTGATGCCTACGATGCTGTCCTTACTGCTAAAGAAGAGGTACCATTCATCTGGGCCATGGCAACGGACGACGATCCGCAGTTCAAACATAACACCCCGAAAGGAAAGGGGACAATTACTCTGTAACCCCGCTCCTCTCTTTCTCTTTCTCCTCTTCATTCTTCATTCTTCAGGTAATCCACAAATGCTGCTATAAATGAGAAAATAAGCAGCGTCATGCCCATAAGACTCATCATCTGCCATGTTCCGGTCATCTTCGGCCCATGAGTCAGCAGATTCATCCCATAACTGATAATCCAGAACACGAGGCTGATATCCAGAAGCAGCAGGTACCAAAGCCGCGGCTTTCCGGTTACGATGTGCACAAGAATGCTGGCATTGAGTATGATCACACTCAGTACCAGTAATCCTGCTTCTGCTCCCAGTTCTTCAGACATATGGTCCTCAGGATGAGGATATCGTGTTTTGAATACTTGAAATGACCGGTCAAAAAAGATTAGAGCCCGGTTTCGGCATATGCCTTATAACAGGTGAGGACCATCATGCCAAATCCCAGAACTATTGCAAGGATCCAGATAAAAAATCCGATGAAGGGTATGAAAAACAGGGCATTTAATATGACAAACCCGACAAGGAATCCCCAGAGCGGGCTGACGTTTTTCTTTGCAAGCTGCTGGATCCATTCCCCTACGAGGGCTCCGGAGAGGATATTTGCCAGCAACAGTCCGATGAGTATCAGGAGAAATAAAAGGATTGCAAGCGGGATACCGATGATGGTTATCAGAAGGATAATACAGAGGATACAACCGATTACAAGACCTGCGATTCCGGCAACGAATGACAACAGTGTCTTTTCTGTACCGGTTTTTACAAGAGCTGCATGGAATGCAGGACAGAGTTTTACAAAGATGATTCCCAGAATTAAAAACCCGAAGAACGAGAGGATCCTGACCATTGAGATAAATGCCCCGATCATATCACCAATCTTCTTCATCTGCAACCCGGTATCCCCGGATGTTCCCTCTTCAACGGTCAGGTTTCCAAGAATGGTTGCCTGGGTGGTATAACCGGATGCACTGATCATCGCATCCTTTCTGATCACCGTATTCTTTGAAAGGACAACGGTTCCACCTGATGCAGCGATATTTTCTGCATTTCCTGACATGGTAACCGATCCACCGATTGCCATAATCTTCCCGCCGATATCACCATTGATATCGATGTTACCGCCTGCAACGAGGAGATCAGTCCCGACCGGAGCGTTTACCTGAATGGTTCCTCCGACTGCGATAAGGTTCTTCTCGACCGGTTCATTGACGATAAGGGTCCCTCCAAACCAGGTAATACTCTTTACCGGAGCATTTATGATCAAAGAGCCGCCCGATGCAATGAGATCATCATCAACCGGTTCGTTAATTACAATATTATCCCCTGATCTGGTGTCAAATGCCATGACCGGGGATGTGAAAAGCCCTGATGAGATAATGAGGGCAATCAGAATCAGGATTGTTCGTGTCATTCTCTCGTTCATGTGCATACCTCTTATTTTCACTATAAGTAGGTGAATACATAATAGTATCTGTATGGTTATTCCTTCCCGGATAGACCGGCACTCATGTACATGGAGAAGTATTCAGCAAACCAGTCTGCCTTGTCAAGTGCCGTGATCTCGGGAAGACTGGCCCACCGGTATTCGCTGTGCTCAGGACTTATGGAAAGCCCGCCGGAGAGGATAGTGCCGATCATGACCAGATTCACGACCCGGTATTCCTCAGTCTCCTGCATGGCGGTTCCTGCAGCGGTGTGAATCGCAACGGTAAACCCTGTTTCCTCACGAATCTCGCGTTTTAATGCCTCATCAAATGCTTCACCAGCATCAATCTTTCCTCCAGGCAGTTCCCACTTTGATGGATTTGTCTTTGATTGCGCATTTCGTTTCAGCACCAGGATGTGACCATGCTGATCAAACAGGATAAGCCTCATACAAAGAGCAAATGGCTTGAGCGTCATATATGAAGGTCTACCTTGATCTTCAAAAGAGTTCGGAAGGGAAGATCGGGCTATCAGAAAAAACGAAAGAATCTGCAAAAAGAGAGAGATCTCTTTATATCCCACTCATGCTGATGTATCCGGACCAGGAGAGCGACTCATGCGATTCGCACACGGTTGCACAGGAGGCTCTCGCAGAACGTGTGTCAGATCAAGTCCGGATAGTTCCAAAGGAGGATTATTATTTTTTCTTCAGCCAGGACCCGAGCATTCCTCTGACAATCTCCTTTCCTATCTGTGTCCCGATATTGGTTGCAGTCCTGACGGCAATGGTGCCCACGACATCCCCGACATCCTTTTGTGCTCGTCGTCTGGTCGGCGTCGATGGTGATCTCGGTATGGACACAGGTGTTGTGCGGGCCGGGGCTGTCTTTTGTACCTCAACCTCTTTGTGCCGGTTTTGTAACTCTTCGGCTGCAGAATGCCGGTTTATCATCTGTTCATATCTTCCAACCAGGGGGGAGGATCGTATCTCTGCCTGGATTTCTCCTGCCTGCAGGGGGAGAAGACTGCTCTTTGGCGGGTAGATAAAGGCACGGTCTACCGGAGTTGGAACGCCGCCGTGATCAAGCACTGATACGAGTGCTTCTCCAATCCCCAGTTCTCCAATTACCTTTTCCGCGTCTATCTTTGGATTCTGCCTGAATGATTTTGCGGCGGTCTTTACCGCTCTCATCTCCCGTGGTGTTGTCGCCCGGAGAGCATGCTGCATACGGTTTCCAAGTTGTCCCAGCACATCTTCCGGAATATCACCCGGATTCTGGGTTATAAAGTATACCCCGACACCTTTGGATCTGATAAGACGGACGATCTGGACAATCTTCTCTTCCAGTGCTTTTGGTGTATCGGAAAAGAGCAGGTGCGCCTCATCAAAGAAGAGGAGGAACTTCGGCTTTTCCAGGTCACCTACTTCAGGCAGCATCTCATATAACTCGGATAACAGCCAGAGGAGGAAGGTGGAATAGATTTTTGGGGCTTTCATCAGGGCAGCTGCAGAGAGGAGACTTATGACCCCTTTTCCATTCTGAACCTGCATAATATCCTCAATAAGAAGCGAAGGCTCACCAAAGAACACGTCTCCGCCCTGCTCTTCGAGCGTTAACACAGCCCGCTGGATGGCACCAAGTGATGCAGGGGTCATGTTACCGTATTTGCCCTTTATCTCCGCAGTATTCTCAAGCGCATAGGTGATAAGAGCAATCAGGTCTGCAATATCAATGAGAAGCAGCCGGTTATCATCCGCATACCGGAACAGCATGGACAGAATACCGGCCTGTGTGTCATTGAGTCCGAGGATTCGTGACAGCAGAAGCGGCCCCATCTCTGATATGGTGGTCCGGACAGGATGCCCCTCTTTCCCGTAGAGATCCCAGAACCTGACCGGATATCCTTCATACGGGAGTTGAGAAAGACCGAGGAGTGCAGCACGTTCTTCTATCTTTTTATTCCCGCCTCCCGGTCTGCACAGTCCTGACAGGTCTCCTTTTATGTCAGGCACAAACACCGGGACCCCCATGGAACTGAACTGTTCGATCAGGACCCTGAGTGTCACGGTCTTTCCAGTACCGGTTGATCCGGCTATCAGACCATGACGGTTTGCCATGGATGGTTCGATACAGATGTCAGTCTCACCTTTTGCTATGGGAGATAGAACAGAAGCTGCCATATGAGAGTAATTAGTGGTTTGAACCTGATATGTGTTTATCTGAATGAGAAGATCACAGGGGCACCTCCCAACCGGCTATCCCCTGGCATTTTGTCTGGTTTCAGGAGGATGATATCCGGGTCTCCTCTGTCATATGCCCTGATGAGATACCAGTCTTCAGGGCAGATTGTGATCCTTTTTAGGAGATTGTAATCATTCGTTCCCTCTTTATTCTATACGTGATGACACAACAGAGTTGTCAGGCAATGCGCACGTTTGATATCTGACCACCTGGATGGCAGAGCAGGATCGGTATTGTAAACCGATCAGTATCGAAGTCCCTTAATTATCCTCTGTTCCCGGAATCTGGTCTTTCCTGAATGCATGGCAGAAGTGAATTGCACCAGCGGGTGGCATATGTGCCTTCCAGAACTGATTGGCAAATTCTTAACATATTCCGGGTTGTATTAGAAAATACCCCTGTATTACAGGATTCCATAGCCGAATATCCCCGTGATCTCCAATACCGAAAAGGACATTCCGATGGAATTGTGTCTGGTATATATTGATCCCGGATAATACGGGGGAGAGTCAGGATTTCGTCAGTAGGAGGGAATAGATATGGGAATTGATATTGTGACTGTTTCGGCCCCCATTCAGTCCACATTAAACCCGGCAGTTGAATGCTGCCTGCGGGAGGCAAGTAACTGCATGATGGCAGGTGATTATACCGAATCACTCAGGCTATACGACAAAGTGATTGATGCTGAACCCCATAATTCAAATGCATTTCTGAATAAAGGGAATGTACTCGATATCCTTGGGAATTATTCAGATGCCCTGAAATGCTATAACGCTGCAATCGAGTGTGATCCCTATAATGCCGAAGCATGGTATAACCGTGGTGTCACCAAAAAAAAGACCGGTGAAGTCGAAGAAGGGCTTTTGGATATCAGGAAGGGAATCTCACTCTCCATAGGTGAGATTTAATATCCAGTAATTTTTATTTTCGGTTTTTGTTATCAGATCCTTCTCCCTGGTCGCAGATGTGAATGTTTTTTTCATCGAGGTTTGCGTATAGCAAGACATATGATTCTGCTCTATCACATATAAAGGGAGAGAGAATACGAATGGTGATTGAGATTCGGTATGTATATGATCAGAACGGGAATAGAACTGATGTTATTATCCCAATATCTGTCTGGGGTGAAGATATTGAGGAGATGATTCGGGGTAAAATCAAGAAAAAAAAAGAGTTTGATCCGGCAGATTATATTGGGATTATTCATTATTCCGGAACACCAGAGGATCTTGATCAGGAGATACGACATATGAGAGAGGAATGGGACAGAATATGAGATATCTCATCGATTCCAATATTCTCATATACTTTATCACCGGGTCTGCACCTGATAATGTGCTTAGAACCATTCGAAACATACTGGTCTCTTCATTTTATATATCAATAATCAGCAGGATTGAGGTGCTCGGATGGAATAAACATACCG
>ERZ795060.3364-NODE-3364-length-14768-cov-4.437300_pt1 | contig 14768 bp, 10 predicted proteins | sample MGYA00375144_ERZ795060 | MGnify/ENA primary metagenome ERZ795060 (study PRJEB30189, sample SAMN05720157) | activated sludge metagenome | isolation source: anaerobic digester from wastewater treatment plant | place: Japan | collected 2015-05-15 ... | reverse complement strand
TGGGGACGACTATGTTCAAGGAGAGAGAGTTTCAGCTTTGCTAAAGGCTGTTGAAACTTCTGGTGGAGGGCCAAGTCTCATACTCTCAAGGTCAGCTCCTGAATTTGTTATTAAGTTATTTGAAAGAGAAGTTGCTGAAATAAGCGATGGAACGGTTCAGATAAAAAGGATAGCTAGGGAACCAGGTTCAAGAACTAAAATTGCTGTATGGAGTAAAGACCCTAATGTAGATCCTATAGGCGCCTGCGTTGGAATGAAAGGCATGAGAGTAAAAAATATTACATCTGAACTGAATGGCGAGAAGATAGAAATTGTTCAATACGATGATGATATCAGAAATTTTGCCTTGAAGGCTTTTCAACCTGCCGAAATAAAAAAAATTGAGGTAAATGAAGAAGAACATCTTTTAAATATAACCGTTTCACCAGAACAGCTTTCTCTTGCAATAGGAAAACGCGGCCAAAATGTTCGTTTAACTACAAAACTCCTCGAATGGAAAGTTAATATTATTAGCGAGGAAGAGGAAAAACAGGCATTTCAGGAACAAATTGAAAAAGCCACAAAAATCCTTTCTGAACAAATTAATATAAGTCAGGAGGCAGCCAGACTCCTTGTCAGCAATGGTTTTTTGACACTTGATGGTATCAAGGCCGCTGATTTTGCGGATATTTCAAAAATTGAAGGATTATCAGAAACTGATCTTGAAAAAATAAAACAACTTAGAACTAACAACTAACGAGGAACAGGCGGTATAATTATATGGCTTTAAGTAAGAAAAAGAAAAACGATAAGAATGGAGTAAAATTAAAAGATATTTTGAAGCATTTTGATTTGCCTCTGAATACCGCAATTTCTTCTTTAAAAGAACTTGGAATTGATGTAACCAGCGTATCAAGCGTAATAGATGAGGATTTTATAGACATAGTTGAGGAACATCTTCGTGAACTCGACAAAGAACTAAAGAAAGATAAAAAAACTACACAAGATGAAAATTCTATTCACCTCAAGACTCCAATAACAGTTAAAAGTCTTTCTGACGCTCTTGGCAAAAAGCCAAACGAGATTATAACATCTCTAATGTCTATGAATATACTGGCAAATATAAATCAGGTTGTTGAACATAGTGCAGCAAAAAAAATAGCCAAGAAATATGGGAAAAATCTCCTGATAGATAAGAGGGAAAAAGAAGAACCATCTGTTGAATTAAAAGTAGTAGAAAAAAAACCAGATCCTGAAGAGATTGAAGAAAAAGATAATCCGGAAGATTTAAGAGAAAGACCTCCAATAGTAACATTTCTTGGACATGTTGATCACGGCAAGACATCTCTACAGGATGCAATAAGGAAGACTAATGTGGTTGCAGGAGAAGCTGGAGGAATTACACAGCATATTGGCGCGTCAGTTGTAAAATACAACAATAAAACAATCACTTTTATAGACACTCCAGGACATGAGGCGTTTACAGCAATGAGGGCTCGTGGAGCCAGAATCACTGATATTGCTGTTCTTGTCGTTGCTGCAGATGACGGTTTTATGCCGCAAACTATTGAAGCGTTGAATCACGCTAAAGCTGCAAAAGTTCCAATTATAATAGCTCTCAATAAAATGGATTTGCCGGGAGCAGATCCAGGTAAAGTTCTCAGACAGATGCAACAACACGGTCTTCAGCCAGAAGAATGGGGTGGGGATGTGGCAGTAGTAAGAGTTTCAGCTATACGTGGTGATGGTATTAATGATTTACTCGAACGAATATTACTAGAAGCAGAAATGTTGCAACTCAAGGCAAATCCACGAAAAAAAGCGCGGGGAGTGGTAATAGAAGCTTCGCTTGAACAAGGATTTGGTCCTACAGTGAATATTTTAGTCCAGAATGGAACCTTGAAGAAAGGGGATTTTGTTCTTTGTGGGCAATTTTATGGGAAAGTAAAAAACTTGATTGGAGCTCAAAATGAGAGATTTGATGAAGTTGGCCCAGGAATGCCAGCTAAACTTGTTGGACTTTCAGGAGTTCCTCAATCGGGTACTATATTCGTAGTATGTGAAAATGAAAGGGAAGCTAAAGAAATTGCAGATAGAAGAGCTGAAGAAAATAAGAAGATGCAATTGACTCAAAATATCCCATCAAGTAATCTTGAGGATCTATTAAATAAAATGGCTCTAAGTCAAAAGCCAACCCTACCATTGATTATAAAAGCTGACGCACAGGGGTCTATTGAAGCAATAAAGGAATCTTTATCAAAATTTCCTTCAGAAAAAATTACTATTGATGTAATTCTCTCAGCTACGGGGGCCATTTCGGAAAACGACGTTTTACTCGCTTCAGCATCAAAAGCTATCATAATTGGATTTCATGTGAGGGTAAATACAGGTGTAAATCAAATTGCAAAACAGCATGGTGTTGAAATTCGACTTTATAGCATTATATATGAGTTGATTGAAGATATAAAGGATGCTCTTGAAGGAAAACTCGCTCCTGAATCGAGAGAGAAAATTATTGGTGAAGCGGTTATCCTTAAAATATTTGAAATATCAAAAGGCCCTAAAGTTTGTGGATGCTCTGTTACAAATGGTGTAGTAAAAGTCGGAGCAAAGGCAAGAGTATATCGCGAAAATGAACTAATATATAATGGCTCAGTTATGTCATTAAGGCGTTTTCAAGATGACGTAAAAGAAGTTCGTCAGGGCTTTGAATGTGGAATAAGACTGGATAATTTTGTTGATTTTAAGGAAGGAGATAAAATCCAGATATATGAAGTAGAATTCAAAAAAACAAATCTCTGAATAATATTACTCTTCCTATCTTTCTATACTCTAAAATCTTAATGGTGGTTTTATGAAAAAAGTAAAACGAATGCCTCGTGTTGATGAACTCGTACAGAGAGAAATCGCTCTCTATCTCGAAAAGGTAGACTTTCCATTAAAGAAGGGACTTGTCACAGTAAGTTCGGTACAAACAGCCCCAGATTTAAGAACGGCAAAAGTCTTTATAAGTACTTTTAATACAAGTCAAAAAGAAAAAGAAAAAATACTTTCTATCCTCGAAGAAGAACGTTTTGATATCCAAACGGTAATATCAAAAAACATTCATCTAAAATACACTCCAGTTTTAAATTTTAAACTCGATGATAGTTTTGAAAAGGGAGATAGAGTCCTTTCAATTATCAGAGAATTAGAGGAAGTTCAATCAAAATCGAAAGGATGAAAGGAAAAGAATTAAAAATTTTTGTTTTCTGTTTTATATCTATTGCCGTTTTTATGTCGTTTGCATCTCATCAAGTCTCGTGGTTGGCATCAAAAATTCTTACTATTAGCGGGGAAAGAGCATTCTATGTCTTTTCTGGAGATGAACAGTCTACAAATGCTTCAAAAAAAGATAAAGATGATCCACTTAAACCAAAACAAATAAAAAAGAATTCAAAAGAGACCAAACAAAAACCAAAAACAACAATAGACCTGATGAAACAGGAAGTACGGACAGATCTCCCCAAAACAAATACTCCCATTGCATTACTCATACAGGGGGATGATTTCGATTCTTATCTAACTTATGCTCCACCATTTCCTGATTTAAGAAATTATACGGGAGAAAATTGGAACAAAGAAAAAACTCAGATATTTTGTTTGACCAATAATAAAATTCTTTTCATAAAAGTCATTTGTTTTGACTCGGATCCGGACTCTCTTGTAAAAATGTTTTCTATCGCTGAAGGTTCAGCTAATGCCTGGAAAGATGATAGTATAGAAGTTTTTTTAATGTCAGACCCATTATCAGAAGAATATTATCAGTTTTTAGCTTCTGCCTCTGGCAAAACTCATTACTTTGTTTTTAAAATTCGTCCTGATGACCCACGAATGGGAACTCAAATTTCAAGTAATCAGGCAGATAAATATGTTAAAGTGGAAGAATTTGACAAAGGTTATATTGCAGAATTTTATATCCCTCTTACGTTGTTGAATTTTAAACATAATCTCAAGAAAGAGGGATTTATGATGCAAATCGTGAGAAATTACAGAGGTGAAAAAAAGGAACTCGGCGCTGTTAATCTTCAGCTCTTCCCTGTATATATTCACGGAGATAAGCGCTTTGGTGAAAATAATCATTACTGGAAAGCATTTGGAAAAATAAATGTGAAGGAATATCAAAATGAATAAACAAATATTATCTGAATTAAGAGAAAAATTTTTAAAAATTTATTCGGAAGAACCTCAAATTATAACCCGTGCACCGGGCAGACTTGAAATACTTGGAAATCATACAGATTACAACGAAGGATTGGTTTTAAGTGCAGCTGTATCGCAATCAACATATTTTGCCGTTTCAAAATCAAAATCTTCTACCTGTAAAATTTTCAGTATCAATATAGGAGAAAAACCAGAGGAATTTTCATTAGTTGAAATGGAAAAAAAAGTCCCGGGAGATTGGAAAAATTACGTAAAAGGTGTTATGTGCGAATTTCGCAAACGTGGAATAGAATTACAACCATTTAATGCAGCTGTAATATCAGATTTACCTTTATCTTCTGGAATGAGTAGTTCCGCAGCTATCGAGGTATCAGCTTGCATGGCTTTTGAAAAATTATTTGGCATCAATTTATCTCCTGTAGATAGAGCAAAAATAGGACAGAGCGCTGAGAATAATTTCGTCGGTGCAAAAACTGGACTTCTCGACCAGTTTAGCTCCGTATATGGGAAAATGGATTCTCTCATACTTTGCGATTTTCGCAAAAATGAAGTCTTGAAAAATGTTCCATTGCCGTCAGGGCATTCTTTTGTTGTTATAAATTCCATGAAAAAACATGATTTAGTTGATTCTGAATACAATGATAGACGTGAGAGTTGTGAAAAAGTAGTCAAAATAATTTCAAGTCATGATAAGAATATAAAAGCGCTAAGAGATCTGACTCCTGCCACACTTGAATCATACAAAAATATTCTTCCTATTTTTGATTTTCGCAAGGCAATGCACATAGTAGAAGAAAATGATAGAGTATTAAAAGCAGTAAAAGCTCTCAATGAAGGTAATTTAAAAATCTTTGGAGAGCTACTCCTGGCATCTCATAAAAGTTCAAGATTTAATTTTGAAAATAGTTGCCCCGAACTCGATTATCTTGTTGAACTTTCTATTTCTATACCGGGATGCCTTGGAGCTCGACTAAGTGGAGGTGGCTTTGGAGGAATTAGTATTCATCTGGTAAATGACAATGAAGTGGAAAATTATATCCGACGTATTCAGACGGCGTTCAGGTTAAAATTTGGGATTACTCCTCAAGCAATTATTTGCAAGGCCGGAGATGGCGCAGAATGGCTCTAAAAAGAATAATAATAATAGGTTCAACTGGTTCAGTTGGTAGAAATGCTATTATAGTTGCGAGACATCTCAAAAATATACAAATCATTGGCCTTGCAGCAAATAGAAACTATCGCCTCCTTTCTAAACAGGCTGATGAATTAAATTGTGATAATATTGCTATTTTTGATGAAAAATACTCCGGATTACTCGCGAAAATCGCAAAAAATAAAAGAGTTTTTTCAGGGAATAATGGTGTTTCTGAAATGATTAATTCTCTGAATGCGGATATAGTCCTTTTTGCAAGTTCTGGGATAAACAGTGTATATCCGTTTATTGAGGCTATACGGTCTAAAGTAAAAATTGCTTTCGCAAATAAGGAAATACTTGTTATTGCGGGGGAATATATATCTAAATTAATAGAGAAATATAAAACGCAAATAATCCCGGTAGATAGTGAGCATAGTGCTATTTTTCAATGTCTTAAAGGGCATGATAAAAATGAATTGAGAAGAGTTATACTTACTGCAAGTGGAGGTCCTTTCAGGAATTGCAATTTTGCGAAAATCGCAAAAGCAGAGGCAAAATCAGCTTTATTGCATCCCGTATGGTCTATGGGAAAAAAAATAACTATAGATTCTGCTACTATGATGAATAAAGCCCTTGAAATAATTGAAGCAAAATGGCTTTTTAATCTTAATCTTAACCAGATAGACGTTGTAATTCATCCACAGTCAATAATTCACTCAATAATTGAATTTATTGATGGCTCAATGTTATGTCAGATGAGCAAGCCTGATATGAAATTTCCTATACAATATGCCTTTACATATCCAGCGCGAGAAAGGGGGATTTTCGAACCATTTGATTTTGCGAAATTCGCAAAATTTGAATTTTTTCTCCCGGATAAAAAGAAGTTTCCTTCTTTAGATTTTGCTTATACCGCAATTAAGGAGGGAGGCACAATGCCAGCAGCAATGCTTGCAGCAAATGACGTTGCCGTTGAGAGATTTATAAAAGGAGAAATCAATATACCAACAATATGGAGAACAATAGAAAAAATCATGTCAGAACATAAAAATATCAAGAACCCTGATATAAAAGAAATTATTGATTCATACAATGAGGTTAGGCAGATTGCATCACATTTACTTGATGAAAATGCTCTGTAATGGTATTCAAAGTAAAAAAACGAGAAGCAATGTCTTAAGTTTTATCTTATATTTTAATACTAATAGATTCCTACTGATGTTTTTTGGGGATTTTTTAAGGCTAATTTTAAACTGGGGAAGTTTCGAGTAAGAGGTCTTTCAATTGGTTTATTGCTGCTGCAGTGGCTCTTTCGCGGATTTGTTCTCTTGAACCATTGAAATTATATTTGCGGATTTCGGATTTATTTTTATAGTTAGTTCCGATAAATACGAGACCGATTGGTTTTGTTTTTGTTCCTCCGTCGGGGCCGGCTATTCCTGTTACAGATATAGCGGCGTCTGTTTTAAAAATTTCTTTTGTTCCATAAAGCATTTCCTTCGCGCATTGGGAGCTTACTGCTCCAAATTGTTTTAATGTTGTTGTTGCTACATTAAGGAGATTATTTTTGACCGAATTGGAATATGAGACTATAGCCCCTTTAAATATAGCAGATGCTCCAGGGATATCGGTTATTTTTTTGGAGATTAAGCCTCCAGTGCATGACTCTGCAATAGAGAGAGATTCCATCCTATCTTTCAGTATCATAATGAGTTCTTCGAAAATATTATTCGCATTTTCTGATAATTTATTATTACCGAGTTTTTTTTCTAACTTATCTGCGATTTGATTTAGCATTTTGCAATTTTTTGACTTTAGATAGATTCTGACTCCTTCAGAAGAAGCGCAGTATGCTGGGATTATGGAAGGGGTTTTCGATATTATGCTTTTTGTTATATTCTCAATAATTGACTCTGGAAGTCCGGATGTGAAAATTTTTCTACAATGGATTTGTGGTAATTCTGCTTCAACTATTAATTTTTTTATATATTTTTCTAAGATTGGCATTGCTTCTAATGGTGGGCCTGGGAGGATAAGCATAATAATTTTTCTTTTTTTATCTCTTATTATAAAGGCGGGCGCAGTGCCATTATCGTTTTTTATGATTTCCGCATTTGAAATAACTTCTGCCTGATTAAATATAGATTTGGGAGCTGGCGCTTTAGTTCTTCTTTTCCAGAAATTTCTTATATGTTTTTCTATTTCTTTGCTGTATTTAAGTTTCAAACCAAAAAAATCTGCAATTACTTTTTTGGTAAGGTCATCAGATGTTGGACCCAACCCACCTGTACTAACTATTAATCCAGGTTTAGAAGATAAAATTTTAAGGGATATTGCAATTTTCTCAGGATCATCTGGTACAGTGAGTTGTATTTCTGGTTCGATACCAAACTCTGCAAATTTCTGTCCAATCAAGGAAAGATTCCTGTTTATAGTAGAACCTGATAGTAACTCATTTCCTATATTTAATACCGAAAGGGCAGGTTTATCAGTCATTTGATTCCTTTTCATAATTCTTTTTTCTGAAATTTGGTTCTTTTCTGAAAGTTATATCATCAAAAGATTTATTTACTCTAATATGAATTCCATTTGTTCCAAGAATTGATTCAAAAGTTTTGAGTAACTCGATGCTTGCGTTTACTTTTTTATTTGACTCTATAAATACATTTACCCCATTTGACATGACAGCGCAAATTATGATGGGAGTTTTCCCTGGATTTTCTGTAGCTATACTGATGCATTTGTTAATATTTTCTTCAGTAGTAGAACCTTCAAAAAATCTAAGATGAATCTCTTCCGTATATTTATTTACGGTTTCATCCACTTCCAGAACATCATATACATAAAAATCCTTTTTATCACCATCGTTTGAATTTTTTACTACAGCATTTATGAAACAGACTTTTCCTTCTTGGAGGATTGGATTACTGGAAGATTCTTTCGACATCAATTTTTCATAAATATCATTGTATATAAAACATCGAATTGATCCCAGAAAATCTTCAAATTCTATTATTGCATAAGTTTTGTTTGTTTTTTTTGTTTTTTTCCGTTCTATTGAGTTTATAATTCCTCCCAACCTTATTGGGGAATCATTTTGTGTAATTGCCAGAGCATCCTTTGTATTTGTTGTCGAGTATTTTACTATAATGTCTTTTTGCTCACCAAGAGGATGTCCAATAACATAGAATCCAAGAATCTCTTTTTCTGCCGCGAGCAATTCTTTTTCTGAATATTCGCTTTGTTCAGAGTTAAATTTTATCTCCGTGATAGTATCATTAAATTCCGGGATATCGTCGAAGAGAGATGCTTCGGATTTACTTTTTCTAAATGCGTCAGCAAGCTTTAGAGCTTCTGGAATTTTTTCCACAAGTTCTTTTCTTTTTATTCCAAAGGAGTCAAAAGCTCCTGCTTTACATAGATTTTCAAGTGTTCTTGAATTGATGCTATCTCCTGCTCTTATGCAGAAGTCGAGGAAATCTTTAAATTTACCATCTTTTTCACGTGTTCGCTTAATAGCTTCTGCAGCAACTGAACCGAGTGATTTTACTGCACCGAGCCCAAATCTGATATTGTTACCATCTACAGTAAAATTAATCCCGCTTATGTTAACATCTGGTGGCAGGACTTTTATTCTAATTCTTCTACACTCATTTAAAATATTTATCATATCATCACGTTTATTCATCTTATTGGTTAGATTTGCGCACATAAATTCTACCGGGAAATTTGCCTTTAAGTATGCTGTTCTATAAGCTGGGAATGCGTATGCAGCGCTGTGCGACTTGTTGAATCCATATTCGGCGAAACTAAGGATTTTGGACCATATTTGTTGAGCTTTTTCTTCCGGGATATTGTTTGTTCTTTTGCAGCCTTCTATAAATTTGTCCTTCTGTTTTTCCATTAAATCATGTTTTTTCTTGCCAATGGCATGTCTGAGTATATCGGCCTGTCCCGGGGAAAATCCTGCTAAAGCTTGAACTGACTGAATGACTTGTTCTTGATATAGAAGTATGCCAAAAGTGTCTTTTGCTATGGGTTCTATTAATGGATGGTCATAGACAACTTTTTTGTGTCCATGTTTTCCTGCAATATAATCAGGGATAAAATTCATAGGTCCAGGTCGAAATATAGCAATTACGTCTATGATATCCTCTATACGCTGACAGCCAAATTTCATCAATGTATCAGTCATTCCTTCTGATTCCAGTTGAAATACGCAGGCGGTTTCTCCTCTGTTAAGCATGTCATATGTTTTTTTATCGTCTAATGGGATATCTTCTTGTTTTAGAGAAATTCCCTTTGTTTGTTTTACGAGATCAAGAGTATCCTGTATGATTGTGAGAGTAGAGAGTCCAAGGAAATCCATTTTTAGCAAACCGAGGCTTTCACATTCAGGTGCTGTAAATTGAGTTAAGATTTTGTTATTTTTATCTTTCATTAAGGGAACTAAATTTTCGATGGGCTGATCGCCGATGATGACTGCGGCGGCGTGGACTGAGGAGTTTCTGTTGAGACCTTCAAGGGCGTTTGCATATTCGAGGACTTCCCTTATCCATGTTTTTTCCTCTTTCATTTTCTTTAATTCAGGGATTGTATTAAATATATATTCAATTGCTACTGGAGGTTCATCATCATCATCATCGGATTTTAGTTTTGACTTATCTACTTTTGTAAAAAATTTTGTTACATTATTGGCTTCTGAAGCTTCTATATCCAGGACTCTTGCGATATCTTTGAATACTATCTTTTCTTTCATTTTATTATAAGTAGCTACCTGAACGACGCTTTTTTCCCCATATTTATTTTTTACATAATCAATGACTTCTCCTCTACGTCTTTCGCAAAAATCGATATCGAAGTCCGGAGGGGTTACTCGTTCTGGATTAAGAAATCGTTCAAATAATAAATTAAAACGGAGAGGATCTATTCCTGTTATTCCGGAAAGGTATGCAACTATACTTCCAGCACCGCTTCCTCTGCCTTCACCAACAGGGATATTAACGCTTTTCGCATATTTTATAAAATCCCAGACAATCAAGAAATAAGAAGTATAGCCAGCTTTTGCGATTACATTGAGTTCATAATCCATTCGGTCAATTACTTTCTGCTCTTCTGGAGATAGAGAAGATTTGTTAGGATCAAATCCGTATTTTTCCTTTATGCCTTCTAAGCAGATATCGCGCAAAAATTTTTTTTTATCATCTATTCCAGAGGCATTGAAGACAGGATAATGGTTTTCACCGAAGGGAAGTTCAAGATTGCATTTTTCAGCTATTTCAATGGTATTTTTAATGGCATCTGGAATGTCTTTAAAAAGAGAAAACATTTCATCTGCTGATTTTAAATACATCTCTTCCGATTCGAATTTCATTCTGTTAGTATCTTTCAGCAATTTGTTTGTGCTTATACATACGAGAACATCCTGAGCTTTTGCATGAGAACGTTTTATATAGTGAACATCATTAGTTGCAACGACTTTCAAACCGTATTCTTTTGATAGGAGTAGTAATTCTTTATTAACTAGTTTTTGGTCCTTATAACCATTATCCATTAGTTCCAGATAAAAATCTTCTTCGCCGAAAATTTCAAGATATGATTCGATAGCTTTTTTCGCTTCTTTTTTTCGTCCCTCTATAATCATAGTTGGAATTTCTCCAGCAATACAAGCACTCATCCCGATTAGCCCACCTTTTAATTCTTTTAATAACTCTTTATCGATCCGGGGATTATAATAAAATCCTTCAGTAAATGATTTAGTTGAGAGAAGAGAAATATTTCTGAAACCTTCAAGATTTTTTGCGAGAATAATTAGATGATATCCCCTGTGATTTGTTATTTTGTCATCTTTGTCAAATCTGCTGGTGGGTGCAAGATAAAATTCGGAGCCAATGATTGGTTTTATGCCGTTATCTTTCATTGAATTTACGAAAACTATAGCTCCTCCTAAGTTGCCATGATCAGTAATTGCGCAGGCCTTCATCTTAAGGTCCGCAGCATATTTAGCGAGATTTTTTATATTACAAGCCCCATCGAGTAAGCTGTAGTCAGTATGGAGATGCAGGTGAACAAATTCAACGGCCATTATTTTCCCTCTGGTTTTTAAATCTGGTTTTAAAAATAAACGAGATAATATTGGTGAAATAGTACATTAGCTTTTAATAATACTTTTACTCTTAAATTTTGCATATCATTTTGAAGGAAAATAAGACGTTTTTAGAAAAAATAAAGCATTAAATTATTTTTTTCTAAAAAAATTATTCGTGAGAGAGTATTTCAAGATGGATAATAGTATAAAAAAAACCCGGTGTTGACGGCACCGGGTTTTTTTATTCAAAATTATGCTTTTAATTATTCAGCTGATTTTTCTTTTTCCTTTTCTTTTCCTTTCTTTTCACCTGGCACTTTTTCCTGAAATTCTGCTACTTTTAATTTTCCATCAGCATCTTTTTCTCCTTTTACTTTTACCATCTTGCCTTCCAACGTGGCAAGCTCTTTCCCTTTATCGTCAAGAAGGACCGTTACAGTTTCCTTTTTTCCAACGATCTTAATTTCCGTAATATTATCTCCATCTTTTACGACCTCAACTTTACCAAAGATGGGGGGATTTCCTTGTGATTTCTTTTCATTTCCTCCTTCTTTAGCGAAGGTAGTTGAAGTGAGCATTGCGATTCCCATCATTACTATGGTAATGACTGTAATGAGTTTTTTCATTTTTATTCTCCTTTTTTGTTGTTATTGATATTGAACTGAATTAAAAAACGTATATGATATATGTTTTATTGTGTATTTCAAATGGGAAGGTATAATTTATGACAGAACTAATTGATAATCAAAGTAAAATGACTCTATGGGAGCACCTTGAAGAGCTAAGGAAAGTCCTTTTAAAGATTATTTTTACTATATTATGCTTTTCTATAATAACCCTTAATTTTTCCGAAGAAATAATTCAATTTTTATTGACACCTTCTCGAAAAATAATGGAAGAACAAAATGTGAACCTAATCCTCACGGGTCCTCTTGACGCATTTTGGGTAAAATTAAAGACCGGGCTCATTTCTGGCTGTATTATTTCATTTCCGGTTTGTTTTTATTTTATCTGGCAGTTTATTTCGCCGGCACTTCATATTACAGAAAAAAAAACCTTCTTCAAGTTTGCGATTTTCGCGGGGATACTTTTTGTTATCGGTATTACTTTAGCATATATTTCTATTCCTATTTTTCTATCTTTTGCTTCTGATTTTACTATTGAAGGGACGAAAAACCAATGGTTTCTGAGTAATTTTATAAGTTTTTGTTCTATATGGATACTTTTGTGTGGAGGAATAGCTCAAACCCCGTTGATAATACTTGCTCTTATAAAAAGTGGAATTCTTGAGATTGAGACATTGCGTAAGAGTCGGCGCTATGCAATAGTAATTATTTTCATAATTTCTGCGATACTGACTCCACCGGATCCTCTAACACAGATTTTTTTGGCATTACCACTTGTAATTTTATATGAAATATCAATATTTATTGCGGTTCTAACAACAAATAAAATGGAGGATTGAGCAATGATTAAAGCAGTTGCCTTTAATGGGAGTCCTCGTGAAGGAGGGAATACGGAATTTCTTTTGAAACTTGTATTAGAAGAACTTGAGAGAGAAAAAATAAATACCGAACTTTTACATATAGGAGCTAAGAGCATACGGGGTTGCATAGCATGTATGAAATGCAGGCAGTCAAAGATGCCAAAATGCGCAATTGAATCTGATGATTTAAATTTTTATCTTCGAAAGGCTATTGAATCAGATATAATTCTTATTGGTTCTCCAACTTATTTTGCTGATGTTAGTAGCGAAACAAAAGCTCTTATAGATAGAATAGGTTTTGTAACCAGAGGGGGAGGGTCTTTACTAAAAGGTAAAATTGGAGCGGCGGTGATAGCTGTTAGAAGAGCTGGCTCTATTCATGCATTTGATACAATTAATCACTTTTTCCTGATAAGCGGAATGATAGTCGTAGGTTCAACTTATTGGAATCTTGGCATAGGAAGAGAAAAAGGTGAAGTAAAACAAGACAATGAAGGCGTTGATAATATGAAAGATCTCGGATGTCAAATTGCGAAAATCGCAAAAAGATTAAAATCCAATTGAAAAAACTAATTAATTATGTATATTAGCCAGCCTGAAATTGGGAGAAAAAGGTGACAATTACAGAAAAAATACTTGCAAAAGCATCTGGACGGAAAAAGTGCGAGCCCGGAGAAAATATCTGGGTTTCTGCAGATATATTAATGACTCATGATGTTTGTGGTCCTGGAACTATTGGTGTATTTAAGAGGGAATTTGGGGCGAACGCAAAAGTCTGGGATAGAGAAAAAGTTATTATAATTCCGGATCATTATATTTTTACATCTGACGAAAAATCTCATAGAAATATTGATTTTTTAAGAGATTTTGTGAAAGAACAAAATCTTCCATATTTTTATGAACCTGATACCGAAAGGTATTCTGGGGTTTGTCATTTGACATTACCTGAAAAAGGTCATTGTAGGCCAGGAGAAGTCCTTTTTGGGACAGATTCCCACACCTGTACGCACGGAGCATTTGGTGAATTTGCTACTGGTATTGGTAATACAGATGCGGGATTTGTTATGGGAACCGGGAAATTATTAATTAAGGTGCCAGCATCAATAAAATTTATAATAGATGGTGATTTGCCTGAATTTGTAACAGGAAAGGATATCATCCTCAAGATAATTGGCGATATAGGTGTAGATGGAGCAACTTACTGTGCTATGGAATTCTGTGGCTCTACAATTGATTCTATTTCCATTGAAGAGAGAATGACGATTTGTAACATGGCTATTGAAGCCGGCGCAAAAAATGGAATAATTGCACCTGATCAGAGAACAATTGATTATGTAAAGTCAAGAACGAATAAAACATTTGATGTTTTTTATAGCGAACCTGATGCAAAATATCTTTCAGTTTACAAATATAAAGCGTCTGATATTGAACCTGTGGCAGCACTACCATTTTCTCCTGATAATGTAAAGAAAATTTCAGAAATTGAAGATTACAAGATAGATAGGGTTTACATTGGTAGTTGTACTGGAGGAAAGATAAGTGATTTTGAAATGGCTGCAAAAGTTCTTTATGGTAGAAAAGTAGTTGTACCGACATTCCTCGTTCCTGCTACTGTAGAAGTTGAAAGAGCTTTATCAGAAAGGAAAATAAACGGTAAAACACTGCTGCAAATATTTAATGATGCCGGCTGTGAAAAACCAGCACCTCCTTCTTGCGCAGCATGTCTTGGAGGACCTGTAGATACATATGGACGATGCAATAACGATGAAATCTGCGTCAGTACAACCAATAGGAATTTTCCTGGGCGAATGGGGTCAAAAAATTCAAAAACAATTCTCGTTTCTCCTTATTCAGCGGCGGCTTCTGCTATTAAGGGA
>ERZ795060.3361-NODE-3361-length-14778-cov-7.837194_pt1 | contig 14778 bp, 16 predicted proteins | sample MGYA00375144_ERZ795060 | MGnify/ENA primary metagenome ERZ795060 (study PRJEB30189, sample SAMN05720157) | activated sludge metagenome | isolation source: anaerobic digester from wastewater treatment plant | place: Japan | collected 2015-05-15 ... | reverse complement strand
TTTCTCATATTCATTTAAATTATTATTAAATCCAATATACGCAACTTCCCAATTTATTTCACTAACATATTTGCTTTCACACATTTACTTAATGGATAATTCTCTTTTGTTTTTTTTAACAAATCAAATGCAATATCATTACCGTATATATTTTTAATATCCTTTTTCAATTAAATCAATAATATACAGATACACAGTGCCTGCGCATACAACTAATATTTTTACAGTTTTTTCTAATTTCAAACAATAAATTATATCCAACATTTTTTATCATATTCTAAAAATCCATATATTTCCTTTCTCTCGCTATTAACCAATATTTGTTATAGACATCTTTTATATATTTTTCTTGTTTTTTATTAATTTATCTATTTTAAATATGCCCTTAAATTTTTTATAAAATTTATAAACATATTTTTTTTATTATTTTTAGTTGATAATTTATATAATATTTTTCTAATTAGAAAAAATAATTTTGCTTCCTTTTTAAATTTATATAATGATAAAACTTTCTCATATTTTTTTAAAACACTTTCATCTTTTGGATAATTAATTACCTTTTCTGACCAATTTATATAATATGGATTTTTATATAATTGTTCAGCTAATTTTGACCCTGGAAAAGGTTGAAAGAAGGAAAAATCAACATAAAATGGCTTTATTTGTTTTATTAAATCAATTGTATCTTCTATATCTTTTTCATCTTCAATAGGCGAATTTAGAATAAAATATCCTCCAACTTTTAACTTATACTTTTTTATTACTTCAAATTTTTCAATTATCTGTTCTTTTGTTATATTTTTATTAAAATATTTTAAAACCTTATTTGAACCACTTTCTATTCCTGCCATTGCTAATTCACAACCACTTATTTTTAATTGTTTTATTAAATCATCAGTTATATTACATATATTTATATTACACCAATATTTTATATTTAATTTTTTTATATGTTCGGTTATTTTACAAAATCTATCAAAATTTAAAGAAAAAGTATCATCATTTATTATTATCTTTTTCACTTTCCATTTATTTTTTAAATAATCTAATTCTTCTAAAACATATTCAGCAGAATGGAATCTTACTCTTCGTTGCCACATTTTTTGCGAAGCGCAAAAACTACAATCATAAGGACAACCCCTTGTTGTTATAATTGTTGCTATTCTTCCACTACGATAATCAAAGAATAAATCTTGATTAATTGTTTCCCTTTCTATTCGTGGTATCTCATCAATATTTGTTATTAAATCTCTTTTTTCAGTTATTACTATTTTATTATCTTTTTTATATGCTAATCCTTTTATTAAATCAAAATTCTGATTATTATTCAAACCTTCTATTAATTCAGCAAATGTTTTTTCACCTTCACCAATTATTAAATAATCAAAATCATTATAAGAAGCTAATATACTTTCTGCAAAAATAGTTGAATGCCAGCCACCCAAAACTACAATTTTTTTTTGAAAACTTTTTTTTAACCTGACTTGCAAGTATTTGAGCATTATAAAATTGTGTTGATGTTGCTGAAATTGCAATTAAATCAGCCCATTCTATATATTCCTGTATTTCTCGTTCATTCGATAAATCTTGAACTATAAGTTTAAAATCATAGTCACCAAATTTTTTTAAATATGACGCAATATAACCTAAACCTAATGGTTCAGATATATTTCGATAATTTAAATTATAAGTTTTCGGATAAACTAATAATACTTTTTTTATTTTCATAAACTAAATATACTTTTTAAAATTCCCTATCTTAAAATAATGCCAGTAATTTTGACTTGTTAAATATGCATCACATTTTTTACATAATTCTAATTCTTTATAATTATCTCTTAATTGTTTTTCTTTTATTTGTTTAATTAGCTTATTATAATTCCATACAAGGTTAGAATTATCATTTATATTTCCAAACTTTAATTGTTTATCTTTTCTATTTATTAAAGCAGGACAACAAATATAACAATCTCCATAAGAATCAAAAACATAAGAATTATTCCATAACCATATACAAGGATATCGTTTAAATACATTTTTTTTTTTGAATAATTCTTCCAGCCCAATTATGAAATGGTCTTTGCCAAATTTCTATATCATTAAGATATGCTTCCCATTTATTTTTTATTAAGTTTAATCTTTCACTAAATTCTTTCTTATCAAAATAAAAATAATAAAGTCGTAATATTATTTTACTATTATATTTTCGTTTTAGTTCAATCATATTTTTAATATTCAATTCTACTTCTGCAAATTTATTTATATTCATCCATTACTTATACTCTTCTTCATTTATAAAATTTATACTTATATTTAAACTATCAATTAAATTTTTTCTTATTATTTCTTCACTTATTTCATTTTTTAATAAGATACTATTTGTATTTATTTCAATATAAGAATTTGATATTTTATCTTTTATTATCTTTATTAAATTAATAAATTGTGGATGCAATAAAGGTTCGCCAAATCCTCCTGCTAAATCAAAATGTGAAATATTCTCTTTTTTAGCAAAATCAATTATTTTCTCTATAATCTTTATTGATATTGCATTTCTTTCCTTGGTTTCTATAACTGAATTATAGCACATTTTACATTTCAAATTACAATAATTAAGCAATTCAATAATAATATTTTTTTATTATTCAAATATTTCCTTCTTGTAAAAAATTTAACTATTGGCAAAAAATAAAACTTATGCTTAATAATTTTAGGAATCTTTTTTATTTTGTATAAATTCATAATTTTATAAATTTAATTCTTTTCTATAATCAATTATACTATCGTAAATTTTTTTCTTTTAAAATCATAATTACATAATTTTCTTTATAGTTTCCTTCTTCAATAGTTTTATTCAATACTTCATAATTATGGACCCCGAGACCAATATAATTATTCTCTTTTCCTATAATTTCTATGATATCTGAAAGAAATAATGATATATAAAATCTTTTATCTAAAAAGTAACGATAATTTGTGATAAATAAAACATTTTTATTTTTTTCCTATTATTTAATTCAATACGAAATAACACTATTGGTATCAAAATAACAATAAAGAAAGTTAAAATCAATTTTATAAAATAATTTGGAAGTTTAAATTTTCTATTTATAATTTTTAAAATGAATAATATTATTAAAACATTGCAACTTGAAGTAAAAATTGATATTAACACATTTATATGACTATGATAATCATATATTCCATAAGTTGATGGTATAAAAATAATTATTCCAAATAATCCTAATATCAAAAAATAAATTATTAATTTCAAATTAACTCTTTCTATATTTTCATTAGTTATATTTGAGTTTAAACCGATATAAATAATTATTGAACTTATTATAATCAATATTATTTTGTATATTGCGAAATTTTTTAAATATATTATACCTCTAATTATATAATCAAACCAAAAAAATTTAAAAAAATGGAAATTAAAAAATTGAATTATTAACTCAATCGTATGTTTAAATAAATATGAAAAGTGAAAGTCAATTTTTTTATAATAATTTATTCCTATTATTTTTTCATATAAAAACAATTTCCAAAATATCGCAAATATAAATAGTAAAATAATTATTAAAAAAAATAAGATAAATTTTTTATCATTTATTTTTTGTTTTAACTTTTGAACTAATATGATATATATAACAAAATAAAATACTCCAACTTCGGCAAAATTTATACTTATTGCATAAAAAATTAAAGAAATAAGTAATAATATTTTGGAATTATTTTCTATACTTTTTAAAAAAAATAGTATTGAAAAAACAAAAAATAATCCTGAATTCAATATATGAAAATTCATTAAATGTATTGTAATTAATAATTTTGTTGGATTTAATAAATAAAAAAGACCTATTAAAAAACCTATTAAATTATTTTGTAATATAATACTTAAAACATACGAAACTATACAACTAATAATTATTGTTATTATTATAGTAATAAAATAAAAGAATTTTGGCGAAAATGACAAATAATATGTACTAAAAGTATAAATAATTGGTGACAATGGTCTTGACAAATAGTTTTTATTTTTTATAACAAAATTTTTAAAATAAGTTATATATGAATTGTAATTATTTTGAAAATTTTTCCATTCATATTCATAATAAATAAAATCATAATGAGAATAATAAAATTTATGAAACAAAAGTGAATAGATTATTATTCCAACTAAACTAATAAAAAAAATATTTTTAAAATAAATATTTGATATTTTCATATATTTTTTATGACAAAATAATTTTTACAGCTGCTTTAATTTTTTTAAATAATTCGCTAAATGATCTTATTTTAAGAAACTCATTAAATATAAATTTCGGTCTAAAATAAAACTTTTTATAAAACAATTTTAATAAATCAAATAATTCTTTTTCACTTAATTTATCTTCACAATATTTTACTTTAAAATCTCTTGTCGGATTTTCAGCAAATTTTTTCCAATAATCATTTTCATAATATTTTGATACTAATAATTCTTTATATATTTCTGTTTCAGGAAAAGGTGTTGTTATTGTTATTTGTGAATATTTTACCTTTATTCTACTTGCAAAATCTATAGTATTTAATATTTCTTCTTTTGACTCTGTTGGCGAACCTATCATAAAATAAGCAAATGCTGTCACTCCTTCGAAATCACATATCTTAAAAATTTCTTCGGTTTCTTTTAAATTAATATTTTTTTTTAAGATCTTTAAAATACGTTCATTCGCAGATTCTATCCCAAAATGTATTCTATCACAACCGGCTTTCTTTAATAAATTTATCATTTTTTGATCAACTGTGTCAACTCGTGAACGAATATCCCATTTTATTTCTTGATTTAACCCTTCTTTTATCATCTCTTCACAAAATTCAATTACCCGTTTTTTGTTAATTGTAAATGTATCATCATAAAAAAAAATCTCTTTTATTCCTAATTCTACACAATCCTTTACTTCTTCAATTATATTTTTAGGGCTTCTAAATCTACAAATTTTACCGAAATGCGGGCGAATACAATATGTGCATTGAAATGGACAGCCGCGCGATGTTATCATTGTTGTTATTGGATTTTTCTTCGCTAATATTGATGTATATAACTTATATTTTGACAATCTTCTATCAGGAAATCTAACAGTATCTAAATTTTCTATCATCGGCAAATAACCTGTATTACAAATTTTGCCACTTCCATCTTTATAATAAAAACCTTTTACTTCTGATACTTTTGGATATTTCTCTAAAAATTCTACTATTGCTTTTTCACCTTCGCCCAAACAAATATAATCAATATTTTTTAACCTAATCGTTTCTTCAGGATAAATATAGGGATGAATCCCCCCTAACATAATTTTAATTTCTTTATCAACACATTTTACTATTTCTGCTACTTTTAATACATCGATTATTGTAAAAGTTAATGCAGTCATTCCAACTAACATTGGTTTTTTTTTAGCAATTATTAATGGTAATTCTTCATATTTTATTTTTTCCGCATTCATATCAATAAAAACTACTTCCCAATCAGTGTTATATTTTATTGCTGTGGCTATATATAAGATTCCTAATGGCGGATTATATCCTCTCTCTTCATCTACAAATGACGGATTATCCGCTAATATCATATTATCTTCGCGTGGATTTATTAATAATATTGTTTTATTCATTTTTTTATTTTTGTTATTAAATAAAATAACGGAAGCAATCGTTTAATCCAACCAATAAATGGTTTAATCTTTGTGTAATTTTTATATTTTGTTTTTGGATATATTTTTGTAACAGGAACCTCAGCAACGCTTAATTTCAATTGCAATACTTTTATTAAAAGATAATATTCTAATGTTTCATTTAACCAATTCTGTTCTATATTTATTTCCTTATTGTCAAATATTGATGTTTTATATGCTCGAAAACCATTTGTTGAATCTGTTATTTTTGTTCCTGTAATTATTGAAACTAATTTTGAATACATCTTTGTAAATAAAAATCTATGTAAAGGCATCTTCCCATATTCTCCTCCACTTAAATATCTTGAACCTTGTATAAATTCATAATCTTCATCTATTATTTTGTCTAATAATTTATCCAATTCTTTTGGGTTATCTTTATCATTCCCTGATAAAACCGTTATTATATCAAATTTATTTTCTATAGCATATTTTATCCCTGTTCGTATTGCTGCACCTATCATCTTTCTTTCTGTATGTTTTATTATTATTGCTCTTGTCCCTTTTAATTCCTCTATGCATTTATCCGTTGAACCATCATCAATTACTAAAATACAATCAATATATTCAGGCACTTTTTGCACAACTTTTATTAATTTTCCTTCCTCATTATAAGCAGGTATTATTGAAATTATTTTCTTATTTTTATACATTTTTTCGTTATAAAATTTTATTTATAATTTGTTTTAAAAATAACTCTAATGTATAGATGTGATTACAATTATATCCATATACCTTTCTTATATACAAATAAAATCGAAAATTATTATCTTTTCTCTTCTTCTACTATCCAATTTTTAGTTCGTTCTAATCCTTCCTCAAAATTTACTTTTGCTGTCCAACCAAATTTTTCAATCTTAGTTGTATCTGGTATTGGTTTTAAATTTTCGCCAGGTCTTGCTTCTCTAAATTCATATTTACTATTTTTATTTCCATATTTTTTTATTATTATTTCTGCTAATTCTTTTACTGATATTCTATTCCTTGATGCAACATTATATATTTCACCAATTGTTTCATCTTTTAATGCCATCAGTATTGTTGCATCCACATCATCTTCCACATAAGTAAAACATCTAATTTGTTCTCCTGTGCCATAAATATACAACGGCTTATTATTTAATACACGAGAAATAAATATATTTACTACTCCAGCATCACCTAAATAATCTTGTCTTGGTCCATAAACATGAAAATATCGGATTATCGTAACTTTTACTCCAAACTCTTTATAATAAAATAAGCAATATCTTTCTGCTGTATGTTTTGTTATACCGTATAAAGTCGTTGGCGAACATGGATAATCTTCAGGCATTGGTTTATCAGACGAACCTAATACCGACCCTGTTGAAGCATGGATAACTCGTTTATTAAATTTTTTGGCAAGTTGTAAAATATTAAAAACGCCAATTATATTTGTTTCAAGATCTATTCTTGGTCGTTTTAATGACATTACTAATTTTGATGCTGCTAAATGAAATATTATTTCAGATTGTTCTACAATTGGTTCTAATACATCAAAATCACGGACATCACCAACAACTAATTCAAATCTTTTATCATTTAGCAAATGTTTAATATTTGAATGTTTTGATGCACAAAAATTATCATAGGCAATTACTTTTGCTGGTTGATATTCTTTTAATAATTTTTCAATTAAATGACTACCTATGAAACCTGTTCCGCCGGTAACTAATATTATTTTATTTTTTATTTCCATAATAATCTTCCCTCAAACTTTTTTTGTATTAATAACCTTTTCCCACCGCAAATCTAAATAATCGACTAACTCACCAAGAGCACACTGCCAAACATTTTCCTTATCTTTTATCCATTTTAATAAATCTTCAAAAAAATCCATTTTATTTTTTAATAATCGTGGATGTAAATTTATAACAACTACTCCATTATTTTTTATCACACGCTCACAAATTTCTTTTACTATACCGAGTCCTTCTTCGGCATTAAGTTTTTTATCTCTAAAAACTCGGTCATCTTGTATCGTTAAAGGTATCTCCCAAACATTTGTATTATAATATTTATATGGATAACAACATTCAGAAAATGAGGAAATATGGTCAATTAATTTTAATGAAGAATCATATCTTATCCCAAACTCGTCTAATACTTCAATCAAATCCGAAGATACGGCAAAGGCAGGGGCTCGATATCCTTTCACTTTAAAATTAAGTTCTTCAAGCGCTTTTTTTATATGTTCACGCATTGGTTTTTTTGAATTTTTAAAACCGAGCGTCACATCATGCGTCCAGCCGTGCAACCCTACTTCAAAACCGTCTTTTGTCATATCTTCTAATAATTGTTTATCAACTTTATAACCCCAATTAGTTAAAAAATTAGTTGATGAAATAATTCCATACTTCTTTTCAAGTTTTAATATCTTCGGCAAAAAATCATAACATTCTTTTGAATCCAAATCATGCGTAATTGCAATAACGCCACTCACTTTCTTTTCTGTCCATAAATCAAATTTATATTTTGTTTTTTCTTCTATTTCATTTTTTAATCTTACAAAAAAAGTATCTTCGACTTTTATTAGTTCTTTATAATAAACCAATCCCCGTAATATTTTAGCTAAACTTGTGAAAACATACCGCTGTCGCTCATTTAATTTTGATGTAAAAAAGAAACCCAATCGGCGCGCATAAATATCTTTATTTATTATTTTAGGTTTTAAAAATTTATTAAAAATAGTATCGTAATCAATCTTATCTTTTATGTCGATATTTCTGCCAAACCAAAAAGTTAAAGTATTGTCAACAAATTTTGTTTTCATAAATTAAAACCGGTATTATTTATTTTGCCTATAAATAAAAATCAAATTGTTTTTATTAGTTTTATAATAATTTGTTAGTTCATTATAATATCTATTACTTATAAAAACAAAATTATTTTTTTTTTCAAAATAGTCTATTATTATTTTTTTATCTGTTAATTTAGCATATGGTTTAGCAATATAAAAATTACCGTAATATGCAGGCGGCGTTTCTAAATCTGTCAAAATAAAATCAACATTTTCACTATATTCTTTAAATAAATTCGATTGCTTATACCAGTTTACATAAGTTCGTTGCATTGAATAAATCAAACAAACTGAAATTGAATAGCCAATAAAAATCAATATTAACGCTAATTTATAAAACGCTAATTTTATATTATTTTTTTTATACAAAATCCAAATAATCGGCAATAATAATATCGGCAAAAAATAAATTAAATACACGCTTATTATTTTGAAAAAACTATATGCGTAAAATCCGCGTTTTAACTGAAAAAAATAAAAATAAAAAATGATGATATGCGTTAAAATTACTAATATCAAAAAAATAATTTTATTTTTTTCTTTAAAACTTAAAAAAAATTTGAAGCCCAAAACCGCTGAAATTAACCAAAATAAAATCGTATAATTTGCTAACCAATCAGTGAATAAAAACCAAACTTGTTGTAAAATAATTATTTCGCTAAAACAGGAAAAAAAGATTAAGATAATTATACTTGCGATGACTCTATAATCTATTAAATACAAATTTTTTATAGAAAATATCAATCCTAAAATAGCTAACATCACTATCATTGGGGAACATATTTTAGAAAAATTATAGATAATCATAGCAGGAAAAGAAAAAATATTCCATTTTATTTTTTCTGTATTTTCAGATGCTATCTCTAATTTATCTAATGCGCGATATTTTAAATGTTTAATAAAATCTGCATAACCTGTATAATAAAAATAATTAATAAAATATAATAAAAAACAAATAAAAAATAATAAAAGCAAACTAATCATATATTTTTTTTGATAATTTTCTTTACAGATAAATTTTGTATATAAAAAATAATGTATAGGCAAAAAAAAAGCAAACTCTAAAGAATAGCGTTCGGTTAATACGCCTAATATCGAAAAAATCCACACAGCCAATAAAGTTTTTTTTTTGGCAGTTTTCAAAAATCTAATATAAAATAATATCGTAAATATTATAAAAAGTTTGTTCATCTCTGTTAGCGAACCTGTTTGATAGAAATATAAATCTAATGGAATAAACAAGGCAAATAATAACCCAAATTTAACAAATATTTTTTCGTCAGCAAATAATTCCACTAAAACCAAATAAATTCCATAAAAACTAAACAAAGAAAAAACAAATAAAACTAATCTATAACTCCATTCTTTTACGCCAAAGATTTTAAAACTCAAAGCATTTAATAAATGCCCAATAGAAAAATTTGAATCATCAAAATGCAGTCTACTATTTTCAGTTATTTTATCGACATTATCAACCGGTCCAAATTTGCAAAATTTAAATCCATAATTATTTAAATTTCTTGCAATATGCGCATAAATTGGCGCGCCAGACATATTATAAGAAATAAACGGCTCTTTAAAATCTATTAGTTTGATTCCAATAGCCAACAATAACAGACATACCAAAAAAAGTTTTTTTCTATTTAACTCCAAAACCATTTGCCTAACATTAAATTCTTACATATTCTAAATATAGATTTTGTTTTGTTATTCAATATTAAATTATATTCAGAATAACAACTAAAATAACATTCTTTGCATTTTGACATATCGGGTATTTTTTCAAATGCGTTTCGAATTTGAAAATTATCTATTTTTTGTTTGAATAATTCTGTCCCTATAAATTCAGCGCACGGATAAATCAAACCATCAGGTGATATTGCGCAAAACAATCGACCAGCCCAACAATTATAATTTGCTTTACAGCTCGGAAATTTTTGCATATCTTCAAGATATTCATAAGCGCTAAAAATTGGCGCGCCTTCTTTTTTTTTTTATAATCCAATTAACTACTTCTTTAAATTTTTGTTCATCAAACTTAAATGTTTCTGCATTATTTTCTTTATCACTACGATGAATTATTAGCGGCTGCACATCCCAATAATGTCCATATTGACACAATTCTTAAAATTTCATCTAAATTATTTATATTTTCATTTGAAATCACTGATACTACTACAGTTTTTATTTTATTTTTCGCTAAAATTTCTAATGCTTTTAATTTTTTTTGAAATACTCCCTTACCGCAAATTTTATCTTGTATATTTTCAGAACCATCAATACTTGTAATTACTAAATCAATTTCTTTAGCCAATCTATTCGTTCTGGCACTAATATTCCATTAGTGTCAATATTACATTCATTCCTTTTTGTTTGACATAATCTCTCAGCACACCTAAATCATTTCTTAATAAACATTCGCCGCCGTTAAAACTCCAAAACATTGTCCCAATTTTTTTAAATTCGTCTATATATTTTTTCATCTCATCTGTTGTTAATTCAAAACTTTTAATATTTTTTCTGCCACAATAGGCACAATTAAAATTACAATTAAAAGTAATATATTGCGTCACTTTTAGCGGTATTTTATTTCCGAGTATTGCTTTTAATATAGATATTGATAATTTTGGGATATTCTTTAAAGTTATCATAATTTTATTTTTTTTCGAAAATATATATATTATTCAATCCGCAAATAAATGTCTTATGTAATTTCAATTTAAAATTAAATTTATCTAATAAGATAATCAATTCTTTCTTCCAAAAACCCGGGCGATTTGGCTTGCCGTATTTATTCCAAATCGCTAATGTATGCCTTATTTTAGCAATCAACGGATTTAAAGTTGTCACAATAAGTTGACCTTCTTTTTTTAATACTCTATTTATTTCTCTTAATGCCTTTTCTTTGTTATCAAAATAATCCAAAGTACCAATTATAGCAACTGTTTCAAATTTTTCATCTTTAAAACACAAATTTTCTACTGAAGCGCATAAATCATTATTTCTATAAAAAGTTATATCAATACCAAAACCATTTTTATATTTTTTTATAAGATAATTATGGGTTCCACAACCAATATCTAAAGTTTTTCCTTTTAAATATGAATGGACAATATCAATCCGCTCATCTTCTACTGTTCTAATACCTCTTTCTTTTAAATAATCATTTGAAAACAATAACTGTATTGGCAATAATATTAATTTCTTCAAAAATATCATATTCGTTTTTTATTTATTTTTAATATTATATAATTAAAAAACTGGCTTTTATATTTATTAGGAAACCATTCAGTATGAAAATTATAACGATACGGTTTCATTGATATATTCGTAAAAAAATTTTTCGATTCATATCTGCCAACATATAGTTCTTCGATTTCAAATTTGTTTTTAAGTTCTTCTATTGCACCTTGAATTTTAAACCCCCATTTTCCTAATGCAAGACCATAATCCATCAAAATAACTAAATCATTTTCCTGGACTTTGTTTATATCAAATTCTAATGTAGATAAATATGGCGAAATATGAAAAGCATCAGAACAATGTATTTGATTTATAGTTTTTAAATCTATATTTTGTTTAACAAATTCAGCGCAGCGTTTTAAGCCGACAAAAGTATTAGTCATATATTTAGCGACTAAAAAACAATAAATAGCAGCGTTTAGAAATGCAATAAAAAATAATAATTTTTTTTTAAAACAAAAAATTAATATCTTTCTTATAAAATCAAAATGTTCAAATTTAGGTAATACTAATTTTTCAAAGTCAACAAACATTTTTCCTATAAATATTATAAAAAATGGAATAACTTCAATAAAATACCAGTCACAAAACACAATCCAAAAAGTGCGGAATAACCAAAAAATCAAAAAAATTAAACCAAAAAATTTTAACGCAAATTTTAAATTAGCATCTATTTTTTCTTTTAAAAAAATCAGATAACAAACAAACACAAAAAACAATGGATAAGTAAAATGATACGGTGTGGAAACAAGATTCATTTCAAAATTATTATAAAATAAAATCCAAAATTTATACGGTAATAATGGTTTAAACCATTCATTATAAATGTCTGCAATCGGCAAACCACCGCCGCCAGTTATTATTTTAGTCAAAAGAGTTAAAACAATAAAACTCCATGCAAATATTACTTTTTTATAACCATCATTTTTTTGATAAAACTCTTTATAAGTATAATATAAATAAATCGGTAAAATAACATAGGTTGAAGGTCTAACAGCAGTAATTAGCAATGCTAAAATTATGCTTATTGATAAATAATTATTATTTTTTTCTAAATAATATTTTATAAAAAAATACCACGATAATATAGTCAAAGGTAAAGGCAATAACCTATCATTTACATTTGGTCCAAGAAAATAAAGTAACGGAGTTAATAACCAAAATAATGAAGAATAAAATGCGCTGCGCTTGTCAAATAACAATAGTGCACATAAATAAATCGGAATTACTGTTATTATCCCAGCAAACGAAGATATTAATTTGCCTAATAATTCTTTATCAGAGAAAAAAATATTTAAAAAATTAAGTAGCATTGCATAATATGGCGTCCGATAATTGCCACCAATATTAGTGCGCTGAAAATATGTCAAATGTATTATTCCGTCGCCGGCCATAATTTCTGATTTTAATGATAAATAATAAAATATTATTGAAAATACAATTAATAATAAATAAACCTTAAAATCAATTTTCTTTAAATCATTGATAAATGTCTGCATTTTATTTTTATCCTTTCTTTAAAATAATATATAATTTTGTAAGTTTTTCTTTTTTTAAAATAATTTGAAAATTCAAATCAGAAATAATTTTATAAAAATTTTCTAAATTTTTTAGCCAATAATTATATTCTTGCCATTCTATTTCAACTAATTTTCGCATATTTTTCGAGTATGTAAATAAATTTGATATCGGCGACATAAGAAAAAAAGCGCTTATTTTTCTAATTATTGTATTTGCTGGTTCATAAATATAAAGCATACCATCTTTTTTTAATATCCGTTCACATTCAACCAAACAGATTTTATATTCATCTATCGAATTTAAATGATGCAATGTGCCCATTATAATTATATTTGAAATACTATTATTTTTAAAAGGTAATTTAATAATATTACCATTTAAAACTCTATCTTTAACAAAATTATTTTTCAAAATTTTGCAATCAAAATCTAATCCGTAAAAGTTTGTGAAATTATTATCTTTCAATACTTTTAATAAATGTCCTTGCCCGCAACCCAAATCTATCAGCACTTCGTTCTTCGGTAATTTAAAAAAATTTATTACATTAGTATATTCTTTGCAAATATTTTCAAACCACTGTTCGCCATGTTTTTGTAGAAAAGTTGTATAGTTATTATCGCGCATTATAATTCTCTTTTTTTTTTAATAATATCAGTAAAACAATTTGCTATTATTTTGGCTTTTTTTTTATTTCCTTTTTCATTTAAATGAACAAAATCAACAAAATCTGATTTTTGAAAATCAATATTTTTTAATTCTATAAATGGTATATTATATTTTTTAACTAAACTTTTTAAAATTTCATTACATTCTTTTATATGAATAATTTCCTTTTTATCAACTTCAAAATCTTCGCAATAAATAAAATTTACTAAAATTGGAATTATATCATTTGCTTTACATATACTTATCATTGTTCTTATATTATTAATATATCCCGATAACCCATTTTTTTCAAAATTAATATCTATATTTGAGTAATTTTCGGTTTTAGTAAAATAATTAGTTAAATTTCTACTATTACGAAAATTAGTAAATTTATATCTGATAAGTAAAAATAAATCCGATTTTTCTAAAAATGATTTTTTATAAATAAACGGAATTTCAAATGTCTCCAAAATTTTTCTAAAATGACTATAATCAGCTTTATAATTATTATAAATTCTGGGCATATAATCATTTATAGCTTCGTAAATAATTACAAAATCGACTTTATATTGAAATATTGATAATAAATCAATTAAAGATATTAATATTTCTTTGGTTGTATAAAATGGAATACCACCATTTATTACTTGAAATTTTTTATTCATAAAATTATTATTATTTAAAAACTGTTCTAATTGTTTTGGATACGAAAACATATAATTATTAACGCCAGTCCCAAATGTAGTTGATCCACCTACACAAATAATTCGATAATCATATTTATCATTTATCAATTTTGAAAATTCATCATCACGAAATCCATAACTA
>ERZ795060.3360-NODE-3360-length-14778-cov-19.198940_pt1 | contig 14778 bp, 14 predicted proteins | sample MGYA00375144_ERZ795060 | MGnify/ENA primary metagenome ERZ795060 (study PRJEB30189, sample SAMN05720157) | activated sludge metagenome | isolation source: anaerobic digester from wastewater treatment plant | place: Japan | collected 2015-05-15 ... | reverse complement strand
GTTATGTTTGTTGCTAAAAAATCAAAATAAAATTTTTATATTTTACATAAAGTTATTAAATAATATAGAAATATATTATTTAATAACTTATTTATTAATTAAATATTGTATTTATATAAAAATACTTGTTTTATTATATGTATAGTTTATAATACTATACTAATTATTAAATAGTCACTTTAAATGTGACAGTAAAATTTTTAAATGTAAGGAGTATCTATATGACAACACAAGTTAATGATGTTTTTAAACTTGCACTTGAAAAGCGTAAACAGCTTGAAAGTGAACAAAAAACAGTTGGACAGTCTTTTGAGAATTTTATTCAGCTTGAGGCTGTAGGATTGGAACAAGGGGTGGAAAAGGTAGGAAGAATTATTGGAGTTCCTGTTGAAGTACGGCAAAAGTCATTTGATCCAAAATTACTGTTAGTCTCTTATATTGTCCGTCAGGATAAAAAAGGATATCATAAAATTATTTGGAAGCATACGATAAAAAATGGTTATTATGTACCTGATGAAGATTGGATTTTAACAAAATTATATAATAAGGTAATGAGTGGTAAATGGATTAATTATTCTGAAGGGATTTTAAAAGATAAAGATGGTCATGTATATCCCCCTGATTATGTTAATGCAAAAGGTAAAAAAGGTGAATGGAAACGATTTTATGAACATACACAGATTTATAAATTAATAGAATCAAATTCTAAAATAAATGAACGATATCCTAAAAATTTTTATCCTTCAAAAAGAATTGTTTTAAACTGGATAGATAGACATGATTCATGGTGTGAAGATAATAAACATACAAAATTGTTAGTTTCAAAAAAGACACCATATGAATTTATTGATGAAAAAAATGAAAAACACACTATATATTATCAAGATGTAGGAATCCCATTTGAATTGTATAACAAAATATTTGAACATGCAATGTCTATTGGTGGTACATTTGATATTGATTTGGTAATTACCAAAAAAGATAAAGACTATATAGTATTTGATATTACTGATTATCCAAAATATGTTAGTGAGAAAGCATATAAATTAGGTAAAAAAGGTGGTTTAACACCAGAAGAATTAAAATATGAAAAATATGATTTAGATTCTATTTATAAAGTTACTTCATATAGAGCATTACGAAAAAATTTACGATATTTATTTGAATTGGCTGATAAGGAATTAGGAACAACATTTATGCAGGAATTAGATAAATTGTGTATTGAAGAAGAAAAAGTATTAGTTGAACAGGACATAACTATTGATGATACTATTGATATACCTGATGAAGTTGTTCATGATGATATTGATATTCCTGTTGTATCAGAACCTGTACAAAGTACAGTGACTATTACACAAAATGAAGTATTGAAAAAAGGAAATGAATCAAAACGGTCAGTACGAAAATCACAAAATAATAATTTTTTGGAAATACTTCAGTATTGTCAGAATTTACCACATTGGGATATATTAAGTGCTCAAGAACAGAAAATTTTTGTTGATGCTATTGATTTAATTGTTGATGGTGTTCCAAAATTTAAAAATAGTGATGTTCCAGCATGTGCAAATGAACATTGTAAATTTCCTAATACTGATGCATACACATTAGTTCCAATGGAAATTTTACGATGTCCTGTATGTGGTGTTACATTTGAATAATATACATATAAGCCTTGTTACTTTTTTTGTAGCAAGGCTTTTTTTATCTTTTAAATAAATTATATAAGTTACCAGTATGTCTTCTATTATTATAGATGAACAATGGATGTATGTTAAAAGTATTATAACTGTTCGTGATAATAATGAATGTATTGTGTATAGAATTTTAACTAAAGAAGAAAAAAGAATTGTTGAAAAACAGGAAGGGTTTTGGTTACAACGATATTTAGATGGTGCACATATTGTTGCTCGTTCAATTGCTCCTCATCATATATATAATCCTGATAATGTTGTTTTAGTAGGAAGATTTTTTCATAAAAGACTTGATGAAGGGTTAGATGTAATTACAGGAAAATTTATTGGGTTTGATGGTATTGCTCAATGGTGGACACGGATTATGAGAGATAATAAGTATTGGGATGAAACAATGAATTATTATATGTTTAAAGAAAAATTATTAAAAAGTAAACTATAATTTTTTATATTATAGAAAAAGGGGGATAATATGAAAAAAAATAGTAAGGTAGAAGATAAACCGAAAGGGTTATGTTACCGTTGTGAATATAGAGCATTATACTTTGAAACACAGTATGCACCACGATATGAATGTAGTGCTATTCAACATGCAGTATATACCTGTTATATGTATCGTCCTGTATTACCATTTATTGTAACAAAACAAGATACACTTGATACACGTCCTATATTTTCAGCATTTTATATTTCAAGTAGAATACGAGCTCTTGAACCATTATCAAGTAATGATTGTATATTGGAAATTTATAAACAAGGAAAAAATCAATATGTTCCATTATATCGATTGAAAACAACGAAAGATATTATTACTAATTTTTTGAAATCACTATATGATTATTGTGAATGCTTATATGATTACATAGAAAAAAAAGTAACTAATAAACATAGTAGTAAAGAATAATATTTTTTTTATTATTATATATAAGGAGTTAGAAGATGAATAATAACGATGATGTTTCTAAAAAATTAGACATTCTTAAACAAACAACATTAAGTAATTTTGATAAAAAATTTGGTGATAGTTCTTATTTTGTTGGTGATAAACAAATATCATCAGTGCCTATTTTATGTAATTCAGGATCGTTAGCCTTGGACTTAGCATTAGGAACAGGTGGTTTTCCAGTTGGAAGAATTATAGAAATTGCAGGACAGGAAAGTAGTGGAAAATCAACATTGACATTGTTAAATATTGCTGAAATTCAACGGAATGGAATGGTATGTGCCTATATTGATGTTGAACAATCATTTGACCCACATTATGCACAACTATTAGGTGTTAATGTTGACCAGTTAGTTATTGTCCAACCTGATTGTATGGAAGAAGCATTTGAAATGCTTTTTGATTTGTTAAATTCAAAAGTTATTTCTTATATTGTGGTTGATTCAACAAATGCGATGATACCACGAAAAATGTTAGAAGGAGATACAGATACTGCACTTATGGGAAAAAGTGCTTTACTTATGTCACAACAATTACCAAAAGTTGTGTCTCTTGCTAAACAAAATAATTGCACTGTAACTTTTATTTCACAAATAAGAAGTAAAATTGGTGTGACATGGGGTAGTCCAGAAAAAATTGGTGTTGGTGAAGCAATGAAGTTTTATGCTTCAATTAGATTAAAAACAAGTAGAAATGATATTCAAAAAGATGATGAAACAGGACAAACATCTGTATTGATTACTGTACAGGTTATTAAGAATAAAGTTGGTGTTCCATTTAAAAAAGCAACATTTAAATTGCTTACAGGTGAAAATAATGAATTTGGTATTGATAGTATGCAGGAAGTTATTGATTTAGCGTTAAAATATGATATTTTGAAAAAAACTGGTTCGTGGTATTCATATAATGATGAACGATTAGGACAGGGTATACAAAAAGTAAAAGAATTTTTTAAAACTAATTCTGAAATGTATGCAACAATTTATAATTCTGTTAAACAACAGATTATTAACGAATTACAAAAAACATATAATTATACATATATGTCTTTTAATAATGCTATTACATCTGTACCAGAACAACCAAATATAGAAAAGCCACTAAAACGTAAAAAAATGAAATTGGCTGAAGTGTCTGATTCTAATAAAATAGAGGAAGAAGTTAATTAATATGAATATTACCTATATTAAAATTGAAAATTTTAGAAATGTTGAAAGGATAGAATTATATCCTTCCCCACATGTTAATATTATTACAGGTGATAATGGAAGTGGTAAATCATCATTGTTATATGCATTGATGTATGCAATCACTGATAAATTACCTGAAAAATTAAGTAACTATATTATGTGGGGAAAGGATTATTTTTTTATTGAAATACATTTTATCTATTTATCAAATCAGTATCAATTGAAAGTTAAGCATGATGGCAATAAAACACTTAAAGAATTATGGTGTTATACTAATGATGTATACTATAATAGTGATGTATACTATAATAGTGAAGCAACAAAATATTTACAGACATTGTTTAATACAAATTTAATTTATTATTCATTATTTTCTGAACAAGGGAAAACTGCACAGATACTATTTGATACACCAGCTAATAGACTTAAAAAATTAAAAGAAATTTTAAATATTGATTCATTAAATGATATCTGTACTGTTTTAAAAGAAGATATTGATGTGTTGAAACAAGATAGTATTAAGATTGAAACACAATTAAAACTTGCAAAAGAAAAAACATTTACATTACATGAAGTACCTATATTGCCTGATATTACTTCTATTCAACAACAATTTACTGCATTAGAAAATGAAAAAAATAATTATTATATCACATTGCAGAAGTACCAGCAATATTTACATGCAAAAGAAAACTATACTATGTATTGTATGCAAAAAAATGAAATAAATAGTACGATACAATCTATAGTACAGGATATTACTACATTACAACAGACATTACAAACAATGCAAGATGTTAATGGTGATATTGAACATATACAACATAAATTACAAGAATTACAAAAACAAAAAACAGAATTAGAAAAAGTTATTTATACATATCAGGAAAAAAATAAAATATTACAACAGTATATTTACCAAAAACAGCAAAAAGAAAAAGAATTAGAACAATATCCTATTAAGAGAATACAAAAAATTGATTTTGATGAAAATTATTTACAGCAACTATTTCAAAAAAGTAATGAATTACAATATACTATACAGGATATAGAAAATAAGATTGCATTAGTACAGCAAGGAAAATGTCCAACATGCGGAAGAGATTTTAATAATTATAATATACAGGAATTATTACAAGTATTACAAACACTACAAAAAGATAAAGAAAATGTTGATAATGAATATATATCTAAAAAAAATATCTATGAAATATATAAAAAAGCAGTATTACAAAATGAAGAATATACTTATAAACGAACAACGATAGGACAAATGATTACTGATATTAATACTGCTATAATGAATTTGCAACAAGAATTACAAACAATTAATATTGATGAAATATCATCACAATATACTTCTGGTGTTGAACAAATACAATCATGTAATCAAACATTACAAGAATTAATACAAACACAAAAACAAAAAGATGAATATCAAATTATATTACAGCAGAAACAAACATTATTACAAACGTATAACAATAAATTATTATCATTAGATAAACAATATGAAGGATATATACAAGAACCAACACCACAAGAAGAACCTATAAAATATAATGAAGTTTTATATAATGCATTACAAAAACAATTACAGGAGTATGAAGCATTAAAAACAAAATATGATATGATTGTAGAATTAAATAATACTATTATTAATGAAAAAAATAAAAATGAACAATTAATACAGGAATTACAACAAAAATATGATGATATAACAAAACAAATTAATGTATTTAAAGAATGTTATACACTATTAGATAAACAATTTTCTTCATATTTAATTGATACAGGTGCTCAATATTTAAAAGAATATATGAATAAATTTTTTATTTCAACTTACGGTAAATATGAAATTACGTTTAGTCAGGATAAAAATTCCATAGATTTTTATTTTGGTGATGGTGAAACATTTACTTCCTGTGCAATGGCAAGTGGTTTTGAAAAATCTTGTTTAGCAATTGCATTACGTGTTGCATTAGCAAATCTTATTCCTACATTTACTATTATGATATTAGATGAAGTAGATAGTGATGCTTCAACAAATAATAGTATTCAATTATATACAATGTTATTACAATTTTTACCACAATATCAATTTTTTATTGTAACACATGTTGATGAAACAAAAGAGTTTTTGCTACAAAATTATCAAACTAATTTTTATACTATTCACAATGGAATACTAATAACTAACTAATATATATTTTATATGAAAGGAGATACTATTATTATGGCAACAATTGTATGTAAAAAAGAAGATTTAAATTTTTTATCACAGTTTGTATTTTTTGCAGATACAAAAACACCTATTGGTAATAAAGTTAAAATTGTTACAGTTGATGGTACATTGTATTTTGGTATGATAAATAATTCAGGATGTCTTCTGTATACCTTTGGAAAAACACAGGATACCATAAATAGTGTTTTTGATGTTAATGTATTATACTCTTTAATTAACACATTATCTAATGATGATACGATTACAATTTCGGAATCTAAAATTAGTATTAATAACGGTATTGCTGAATATACTATTGCACAGTATGATATGACTATTGATATTGAATCATTTATTAATTACGATATAACACAAAATAATGTATTAGTATTGAAGAAATTACAATTGATTGATAAGATATATGATTTTGCAACAGGACAGAATTTAGAAGTTATTTCATTACAAAATAAACATTATGTAGCGTCCAATAGATATTATGTAACATGTGCAATTACAGATGATGATATTTCTGTATCAGAACAAGTATTTTATTTTGATAAAAAATTTATTAAATTATTACAATTAATAAATGCAAATAATGATATAGTACTATATTATAATTCTGAAAAATATTGTGTTCATATAAATAATTTTACTATAATTACACCAGTTAAAACATCAATATTACCTTATATTTTTTCTGAAGAAATTCAGAAAAAAATTAATTTACCTTATGTAGTTAAAGTTAATATTAATGCATTAAAGTTAGCAGTTCAAAGACTTAAAAACGTAGTATCTGATAAAACTAATTGTGTATATATTACAATTACTGAAAATGGTTTATTATTAGAAAATAAAGATGGTATGTATGCATATGAAAATGTCCCTTTGTTATCTAAATCTGATTGTTTAATTTCTCATGTTTATTCAGTTTCATTAACTTATTTATATGCAATATTACAAAAATTAAATACTGAAACAATTATTATTAAAATGACTAATGTAGTGCAAGATAGTGTATGTATTACATTACATGATGATGATTATAAGAGTTTATATGTCTTAATGTTATTAGAAAAATAAAATTTTTTTTAAAATTTAAAAATTTAAAAATTTTTGATAATAAAGGTATAATTATGGTTGTAGAACAGAATACATTTATCGATAAAAATATGCAGAAAACAAATAATGTAGTTAATGAATGGCTTATTAATGATGCATTTTTGAAAAATACAAATTTTCCTGATTTATATTATTTAGAAACATTGTGTTACAAAATTTATTCATTTTTAAAAAACGTACCTGTTCCTGTATATACCAGTTATGATTATAATCATCATTCTATTTATTTTTTAATTGGTACACATAAAAAATATTTTCCTGTTGATATGGATATTTCTTACTATGATTACATAACATTGGTAAGAAGATGGTTATGTACATTTTATCCAAAATACACTGTTTCTTTTATTAAAGAAATTGATTATGATGATGCAGAGATACTACAGATTGTAGAACAGGAAGGTATTAGTCTTAATGATGCACTGTTACGAAAAAAGAAAGTCCCTGTTACAGAATATTGTTTTATTGATAAAGTATATTTAACCAAAGATGAGTTTATTTTACATCGGTATCATAATAATATACTGGTAGCAAAAGAAGTACGAATTTCTGGAAGTATTACAGAAAATAAACTTATTCCACTATCTAAATTTTTAGATGGGTATCGTAAATTGATAGGGGATGAACATGTAACAGAAGAACAGAAAAAAACGTATATTGAACAGAATAGTAAATTAGTTCATACACTGTCATTACAAGAATCAACTATTGTAATAAATTATTTAGGGAAAATGATGATAAATTTTTTTAAAATTAATTTTAGTGATTTATACAAAATACCATTAATACAAATTACTGATTTTACATATCATTGGGGAAGATTTGCTATTATGTTTGAAAGTAGATTATTACGGGATGATTGTATTGCATTATATACAAAATTGAAAAATCAAATTAAGGAAGAATAATATACATACCATTAAATATAAAAGGAGTTACTATGTTTGTTATTGATTATTATCATACTACATTTATTTGTAAAATTGTACAATCACAGTATATTGCACCATCTGAATATCAAACATATATTAATATATTAAAACAACAATATTTAATGTATAATTCAATTGAAAAATATTGGATCATACCTCACAATAAAATAGATGAGATTGTTATTTATTTTCAAAAATATAATTTTGATTATTTTGTTACTGATGTAGCATTACAGGAAATTAAAAAATTACAAGATAAGTATAAAAGAGAGTTAATAATATATCGAGATAGAAAATTTGATTGTAGTATTTTATATGATAACATTCAACCATTTGAATATCAATTACAGGCAATTAATTGGGCATTACAAAGAAGTGCATATTTAGATGCTCATGCACCAGGATTAGGTAAGACATTTATTAATATTTGTGTATTTTCTCATTTATATAAAAATGGTTTAGTTGATGGAATTATTATTTTAGCACCAATTGGGTTAGGATTACATTGGAAACACCAAATTTTAGAATTTGTAAATTGTTTTTCTGAAGATGATATAATTCTTTTAGATAATAAAACAAAAATAAAACCTTTTACAAAGTTTAAAGATAAAAAAATTATTATTATCCGACATGATTTATTAGCTGATTGTATAGCATCATATCATAATTCGTATGATAAAAATAAATCATTAAAACGTTTTAGGTGGAGTACTTTAAAAGTTGATATTAAAAAAGAATTTAATAAACAATCAATTTTTTTAGTTGTTGATGAAGCTCATAATTTTAAACACACATCTTCTATTAAAACAAAAGCTTTATTTTATTTAAAACAATTTTGTCAGTATAGAGCATTATTAACAGCAACACCATCTATTAATCATATTGAAGATATGTATGCTTTATTATATATGATTGATAAAAGTATTATTAATATGGGTGAGAATGCTTTTCGCTATTGGATCAGTAATGAAATAGGTAATAGGTGGAATAGATATGCTATTGTTAGTTATAATACTGAACATGTTAAAAAATTGATGCAATCATATCAACATGTTTTTATACAAAAATTAAAAAAAGATATTCCTGAATTAAAACAAAAACAAATTGTTTCAACGATTGAATGTGAATTATCAACTATACAGCAGGAAATATATAATAGACTATATGAAAATGAAATATTTATTTTACAGAATGAGTATGATGCAATTACATGGAAATTATTTTTATCAAAATTACCATTACTTCTTGAAGTATTTGATAATCCTTTATTATTACGAAAACGTATTTATCATGATACTATATTAAATACATTAGTTCAAAATTTTAATAGTAAAAATGATAATAAATTACAAGTTTTAGATTCATTACTTGATGAACATATTAATAATAGAAATGAAAAATGTATTGTATATGATATTCATCCTGATACATTAGATATGTTATATAGTAGATATAAATATTATAATCCACAAGTTATTCATGGAAGTTTACCTGTAAAAGATAAAGAAAAAGATAGAAAAGAAAAAGAAAGAATTTTTAATTTTGATAAAGATTGTAAATTGCTTTTGTTGAGTATGCAAACAAGTTCTCAAGGTATTAATCTCCAATATGGTGGACATGTTATAATATTTAATACGTTACATTGGGATGCTACACTTTATGAACAGGCACGATATAGGACAGACAGAGCAAATTCTCAATTTGATTCTTTAATTTATTTGTTATACTATCCTAACACATTAGATGCTTTACGATTAAAGAAAAATTTACATAGAATTACTTTAAATGAAAATATGAATAAAGTGTTAAGTGAACAAGATTTACAATACTTATTACATGGGGGAAATATATGATACATCATATTAAATATACATGTATTTATTGTGGTGTTGATTGTGTAATTTATACTGATATAAAAAATATAAATATAGTGTTTAAAGAATATGAAAAAAAAGTATGTACTGTGTGTTTACGTAAAAAATATAAGTCTTAAATATACTAATAAACAATAGACTATTTTTTATTGTATGAGGGTAAATTATGATGAATAGAAAAAAAAGATTACAAGAAGATTTTCCTGCGTCTAATACATTACGAGCATTAACATTGTTACATAAAATTATTACTAAACGAACAGGTAAGAAAGTTTTTTGGTCATCATATCCTGAAGAATTTAAGGATGCAACAGGAAAATATTCAGCTATTATTGCTTTAATATCTAATAATAAAGTTATTCGATATTGTTATCCAATTGTTAAAACAGGAAAGAAAATAGAACGTATTGATATATTTTATGATTATAAACGATATTTATTTGATAAAGCACCTGATGCGACAATTGATTGTAGTACTGTTAATATTGTACAAATTGTTGATTTATTAGTTCAATTTGTTAATCAGGATATTACTCCTGATGGTGATATGGAATATGCAATTATTGAAGAAGGGACAAAGAGAAAACCACAATATATATTGGTTGAAGAAGTAATACCAAAAACGAAAGGAAAACGAAGTGAAACTATTGCACAATTGATTAATCAGTGGATTAGTGATAAACAAATTGATGTTGATTTATTAGTTAATACAAGATTATCTCATTTGTGGAGTGATTTTACTTATTGGTATAATGAGTTAGCAAACACTGATATTCCAATGATTTCTGAAGTTACTTTTAGGACATATATATTAGAATATTTGGATAGTAAAGGATTACGGAATATTTTTGTTAAAACTGTTACTGTTACTAAAGGTGAAAAACAAGTTTCTATTAATACTGATGATGCTTCTGAAATTGCATATAAAGATGTACAGCATTTAAAAATGAGCATGAATGATATTAGAAATTTTATGGAAGATTCAATTCGTGGTGTGATGCGTGGGTATATGAATGGAATTGTTGTATGTGGTAAAGCTGGATTTGGAAAGACAACTGCAGTATTAGAAATTGCAAAAGATGAAGGTAAACGTGTTGAAATTGTTAATACCATAAAAAATATGGCACATTTATATAATATATTTTATAAAAATAATAATGATAGTTCTATTATTTTATTTGATGATTGTGTTGAAGTTTTTAATAAAAAATATATGGGTATGGTACTTGCCGCTTTAGATGATAGAAAAGAGAGAATTATTAATTTTCCTGTAGAAGTTGGCAAAGAAGTTAAAAAATTTAATCCTAATTTAGTTTTTCGAGGAAGGATTATTATTTTAACAAATTTACCAAAAGCAAAATTACCACAAGCATATTTTAGCCGTACTGTACCAATTGAAATTAAAGGTACTATACAAGATATAATTGATGATATTAGAATAAATCTTGAAAATGTATTACCTGAGATTCCTGTTGAAAAGAAATTAGAAGTATTAGATTTTATTGAAAAAATACAGAAAGATATATTGTCAATTGATTTTCGAATATTTAAACGGTGCATTATTTATTATCTTACAGGTTCACCAAACTGGAAAAAACATGTGTATTATTTATTAGCAAGGGTTTAAAATTATACATATTTATTTTTTATATTATGTAAAAGGCTATATATGTATTATTAACTAATAACTATATAGCCTTTTATTTTGATTTGGTAGGAGATACTATGAATTTGTTAACGTTTGGAAAAAATAAAAAAGCGTGTGTTGTTACTCATATTGATTTGGATGGTGTTAGTTGTGTTATTTTATTTAAAATTTATTTAGAACATATTTTTTTATCAGTTGATTATATATTTGTTACCTATGATGAATTGCTTGCAATTGATAAAAATATATTTTGTAAATATGATTGTGTTATTTTTACAGACATTGCTCCTGATGTAACATTGTATGAATTTTTAAAACATAAGAGTATTATTACATTTATTTTTGACCATCATATTACTTCATATTCTACATTATATGATTATGATGCATTATTAGAACAAGTTGTATATTATCATTATAATATTACAATTTGTGGAACAAAAATTCTATATGATTATTTATTATTATGTGGTGCACCAGAGTATAAGAATGTAAAGCAATATGTAATGTTAGTAAATACATATGATTGTTGGGATACACAATCACAATATTTTTCTGTTGCAAAAGATTTACATAATGTATTAATGGGAACAACAAAATGGTCAGAAGTTAATTCCTATTATAAGTTTTCTAAATTTATTGCAGTTCAATTATATAAATTTCAACTTGCGGATTATTTCTATTTTACTGCACAGGAAAAATCAATTATACAAGAAAGCAATAAAAAAGAAATGCAAGCATTATTAGAAGCAAAAAGTACATTACAATTTCGGATTGATAATCAAGGAAATAAATATGCATATTTTTATTGTAATTCAAAATTATCAATTACAGCTTCAAGTTTATTACAAGAATATCCTGATTTAAAATATATTGTATGTCATAGTACTTACAACGATAAAAATGGTATGTTAGAACCTACATTATCATTACGTTCAAATAATTCATTTGATGTATCTGAAATTGCGAAACAGTATGGTGGGGGTGGACATTATAATGCTTCAGGTATTACATTTAAAAATTATGACTTTTTTTTAAAATTTCATAAAGGAGAAGTTCATTTAATTTAAAAAAATTTTATAATAATTTTTATATTATATATAATAATAGTATTAGGTGGTAATATGCAGGAAAAAATTATAAGTACTATGAAAAATTTTGATATTGTAAATCATACTATTACATTAGACATATCATTTTTAACACCAAATCAAATTGAATTATTACAGAAATTGTATACTGAACAAACACCATTTACTATTGTAATTTCTTCACAGGTAAAAAAATTAAAAACATATAAACAATTACGAACTTATTTTATGTTACTTCATCAAATTTTAGTTAAATCTGATATTCCGATTACTAAAGAAAATATACAAGCGTTGGATAGATATATTATGGAAAATTTATTCCCTTGTGCAACGTTAGAACTAAATGGACAAATAATTAAATGTCCACCATCAAAAAGATTTTTATCAATAGAAGAATTTAATGAATTAATTAAAATTATATTAGATACGTTTTCTTACCTCGATTTAAGAATAGAGAATTTTTAAAAAAATACTAATGTATTGAGTAGGTGTAGATTATGTATAAAATAGTTATGATTAATAATGAAGAAGTTGCTATACCTGATAATGAATTTTATGTTATGCAACAGAAAAAATATAAATTACTATTGCAAAAAGCAAACATTCCATCATTTTATTGGGATATTGATTTTGAAGATTATCAAGGTGACAAAACAAGTAAAGAATTTCAGATTATTTATAATTATGCACATAGTTTTTTTAAACCTGAATTTAATCATGTAAATTTATATTTACGTGGTGAGACATCAACACAAAAATCAGCATTGATGTATAATATTGGCAAAACGGCAATTACGCTTGGTTATACTGTTAAATCTATTCTTGCTGGAAGTCTTATCGATAAATTAATGAAAATACAAGGATTTAATTATAATGAAAAAATTTATAATGAAATTCAAGATTTAAAACAGTGTGACTTATTATTGATTGATGATTTTGGTGATATAAAGAAAACGTTAATGTGGCAAAATGAAGAAAGTAAAAATATTATTTTAGTAGAATGGGATAAATTTTTACGTGATGTATTAGTATCTGATACACATGTGGTTATAACATCAAATTATAGTTTATCATTGGTAAAACAATATTTTGGGGAATATATCTATGAATTATTAGATAGAAATTTTTTTGAAATTTATTTGCAATATTCAGTTAAAGAAAAACGAAAAAATAAAATAACTAATGCTATTCAATCTTTAATTGTTCCACATGAACATTATGATACTTCTTCTATTTCTGTAAAAAGAAGATTAATTAAAACAACATAATATATTATTTTTTTATAAAACAGTTATTATTTATGAAAGATTTGAAAGCACATATTGTTTCACAAATTGGTATTACTTTTTTAGATTATCCTGAACCAACATTACCATCTATTATTGTATATTTTTTAGGATGTGAACATCAGTGTTATTTATGTCATAATCCTTTATTTCAAACACTAAATTATAATAATAAGAAAATAGTTACAGTATCAGAATTATATGAAGAAGTTAAGAAACATTGTGAAATAAGTAAAACAAGTCAAGTTGTATTAAGTGGTGGTGACCCTTTATACCCATTACATCGTGATTTTATACGTACATTTGTTAACAAGTATCAGTATGTTTTTAAATTTTGTATTTATACAGGATATGATGTTGAATACGTTAAGAAATATGATATTAAAGGTTTTACATTTTTAAAGTGTGGTGTATATAAATTTTCACAATCACAATTACCACAAAAAACAAATGAGTTTATTCAATTTGCTTCTAAAAATCAGGTTTTATATGATAAAGATTTTAATGTTTTAAGTAAAGATGGAAGGTATTATTTTTAATTTTTTATATATATAATAAGAAGGTACTTACTATGTTTGAAAAGTCAAGTATTGTATCAGCAATTAATTCTATGTATAAAACGCTTTTATATACTATTAATAATACATATTCTTTTATTCCAGAAGAAAAAAGATATGTTGTTGTTGATAATTTATTAAAAATTCATGGATTGAGTAAAGAACATTTTTCTGTTATTAAAAACATTGAAGAAATTATTATAAATAATATTAATGACGT
>ERZ795060.3350-NODE-3350-length-14808-cov-13.698705_pt1 | contig 14808 bp, 9 predicted proteins | sample MGYA00375144_ERZ795060 | MGnify/ENA primary metagenome ERZ795060 (study PRJEB30189, sample SAMN05720157) | activated sludge metagenome | isolation source: anaerobic digester from wastewater treatment plant | place: Japan | collected 2015-05-15 ... | reverse complement strand
CCGGCGGCTCTTTCCATAAGAACATTCTGGGTAATTATTACGGCGATTATACTGGAAGTGACACAGATGGAGATGGGATTGGAACAGATCCATACAATGGCACGGGTATGACTGATAACTATCCTTTGATGACAACATCCGAGCACTATTCTTTGCAAGCCTGGTGGCTAAACAATGATGGCAAAATGTATCTTGATGATCGGACCAAAGCATACGGGAATGTTACTTTAAATGCCGGTAATTCTCAAATCTGGATAGCGAACGAGGTGGCAACAAAAAATATCAGTTATTCAGGAAATGACACATGGACGGGACAAATAGTATTTACAACAACACCGGCAAATGGAGATGAATTTACAATAGAGATTGGTTCATCAACCGATGGAAATGATTTTATATCCGGTGGTCCTCAAGCTATAATTACCGGCGATGGCAGTAAGACCATTTTTACTTTTGAAACCAATGCAGCTGCTTTCAATTTGACAAATGGTAATTATTTAGCTTTGAGATTGACTAACAATAGCAGTGCGTATAATCATAAAGTGCAAACCGGTGGAGCCTGGAGCTACTGTTCTTCTGCTGAAATAGTAACTGAACCACCAACAGGAAAAAATGAAATTATTTTACCCGATCAATTTTCCTTGTCTCAAAATCAGCCTAATCCATTTGTTACCAGTACTCTGATTCGTTACGAATTGCCCGAAAGAAGCAGCGTATCTCTGAAAGTTTATGATCTCTTTGGGCGGGAAGTTACAACGCTTTTTAAAGGCGAACAAACTGCAGGCAAATACGAAGTGGAATTTAACGGTACGAACTTACCGGGTGGCATTTATTTCTACCAACTGCAAGCTGGTAATTTTATGGCAGTAAGGAAGTTGTTACTGCTCAAGTAAATTTTGATAAAGTTAGAATTTTTGCGGAGTAATTTTACTGCTCCGCAAAAATTTCCTCCTTTGTTGCTCTAACACGAGGGCTAATACAGAAACCTCAACTTCCTGCCTTAGCTTACTGCGAATTTTAAGATTCAATTTAAAAAACTAAAATTTTCTTATTCACTTATTTTTGATCAACTTTTTGCAAATGTATTTTTGATTAAAATATTCATCAATTTATTTTGAATTTAAACAATTATTTCTTTCTTAATCATTTAAAATTTAAAGAGATAAAGCCATGAAAAATTCATTTTATTATTTAGTATTAATGTTACTTGCTTTTTCTATAAAGCCTGTTATTTCGGTAGGTGAAATAAATGTAACAAATGAGCCAACTCTTCCATCCAATGCTAAAGTAGAGAAGATTAAAAACAGTACTGCTGTTTACAATAAAATAGTTTTTTCTCGAGAAGAAAACGGAAACGATTGGGATATATGGACAATGGATATTGATGGAAACAATCAAACACGAATTTATAATTCGACTTCCAACGATGCTGAGCCACATTTCAGGTATGATGGTGCTAAAATTGTGTTTAGCAAATTTACACAGGGACAGCCTCCGACACAAGATATCTACGTAATCGATCCGGATGGAAGTAATTTAACAAACCTTACTTCAGATGTTTCAAACGATGCGTCAAGACCAAAATGGTCTTATAATGGAACGAAAATAGTTTATTGCATTACAGCAGGTCCAGAAAACAAAGATATCTATGTGATGAATGCTGATGGCACGAACAAAACAGCACTTATTACGGGCAGTACTAATGATGATTGGCCAAGTTTTTCGCCCGACGGAAATTATATTGTATTTCAGCGATATGTAGGGGCAATGTCAAACAACAAAACAAAAATCTGCAAATACAAAATTTCCGATGGAACAATAACAGAATTAACCGATGGGTCTAATCTCGATGAAATGCCGGTTTTCTCGCCAGATGGCAATTACATACTATTTAAACGAGGAGCACCTACTCCGGATTTATATCGACTCCGATTAGATAATATGACGTTGGAAAATCTTACAAATACTTCTTCTGCTACCGATAAAGATCCTGCTTATTCATTTGATGGTACAAAAATAACATGGGTACAAATGTCATCAGGAATGAACACAGCCGAAATCTGGATAATGAACAGTAATGGCAGCAACAAAATACAGCTTACCAACAATAGTGTGGGCGATTTCAATCCTTCATTTTCCCCATTTACTCCGGCAAATGGTCCTGAAATAAATATTAAGGGAAATAATACGGATATTGCAAATGGAGATACCACTCCCAGCACAAGTGATGATACCGATTTCGGGAGCACTGCGGTCGAAGGCGGTTCAGTAACAAGAACCTTTACCATTGAAAATAAAGGAAATCAGAATTTGATGTTGACCGGAACTCCATTGGTTGCCATTTCTGGAACAAATTCTTCCGATTTTTCGCTGACAGTAGCACCTTCAGCAAACATTGCTCCGAATAGTTCAACTACGTTTCAAATCACATTTGACCCATCAAGTACCGGTACAAGGACAGCAACAATAAGCATTGCCAATAATGATGCAGACGAAAATCCCTATACTTTTTCCATTCAGGGAAAAGGCACAGGAGCTTCTGAGGCAGTTTACGATAAAATAGTTTTTTCACATAAACAATCTGAAAATGACTGGGATTTATACATGATGGATAGAAACGGCAACAATCAAACAAAACTTATTGAAAATACGTACAGGGATACCAATCCTTATTTTAATGCTACAGGAACAAAAATTGTTTTTGGTAGAATTACCAGCACTACACCAATGGCGGCAGATGTTTATATTGTCAATTCTGACGGGACAAACGAAGTAAATCTTACAGATAATGCTACAATAAGTGGACCGGCACTTTCTCCAAAATTCTCATCTGATGGGACTAAAATAGTTTTTGATGTTCAAAACACCCCAGGCAATTGCGATTTATATATCATGAACACTGATGGGAGTGAATTGACGGCTCTACTTACTGATGAAAACGATGATAGCAGTCCTCATTTTTCACCTGATGCACAATGGGTGGTCTTCCAGCGATTAATTAGTAATGACCCTCCGAAATCAAAATTATGTAAAGTTAAAATTTCAGATAAAACAGTAGTGGAACTTACCGGTGGAACCGATTTGGACGAAATGCCTTGTTGGTCGCCTGACGGAAACTATATTATTTTTAAACGAGGATCGGATTACACTAACATTTGTCGTATAGCAAGCAACCATGATCCAAGTGATGAATCAACCATTACTTATCTTACCAATACAACTACTTATGTAAATGATGCTCCACGTTACTCAATTGAAGGTGATAAAATTGCTTTTATGTCCACACATGGCTATAACAAAATGGACAGCATGGAAATATATGTAATGCATGCCGATGGTTCAAACTTAAATCGACTTACTTACAATGAAGTACCAGATTTCGATCCTGCCTTTTCACCAGCTACTCCTCTGGCAAATGGTCCTGAAATAAATATTAAAGGAAATAATACGGATATTGCAAATGGAGATACCACTCCCAGCACAAGTGATGATACCGATTTCGGGAGCACTGCGGTCGAAGGCGGTTCAGTAACAAGAACCTTTACCATTGAAAATAAAGGAAATCAGAATTTGATGTTGACCGGAACTCCATTGGTTGCCATTTCTGGAACAAATTCTTCCGATTTTTCGCTGACAGTAGCACCTTCAGCAAACATTGCTCCGAATAGTTCAACTACGTTTCAAATCACATTTGACCCATCAAGTACCGGTACTAGGACGGCAACGATAAGCATTGCCAATAATGATGCAGACGAAAATCCATATACTTTTTCCATTCAAGGAAAAGGTACGGGAACACCTCAGGCGGTTTACAATAAAATAGCTTTTACGCGAAGTCAAAGTCAGAACGATTGGGATATATGGATCATGAATCGTGATGGTACAGGCGAAACCAAGCTTGTGGATAATTCGTATCGTGATACCAATCCTCATTTTAATCCACAAGGGACAAGAATTGTTTTTGCAAGAATTACCAGCACTAATCCATTTCAAAGTGATATTTACGTTATGAATTCCGATGGTTCTGAGGAAACAAATCTGACGGATATTTCATCGTTAACCAATGCTTGTGTAGGACCTCATTTTTCGTGGGATGGCACTAAAATAGCTTTTGATTATACAGCAAGTACTGGCAATAGTGATATATGGGTAATGAATGCGGATGGTACCGGTCATCAAGCTTTAGTTTCTTCAAGCGAACCTGACACCAGCCCTGCATGGTCACCTGATGGTCAATGGATCGTATTTCAAAGACAAACTGCTTTGGATCCGGATCCGAAAAGCAAAATTTGTAAGGTCAACGTTAACACAGGAGAAGTAGTGGATTTGACGGATGGCAATTATCTTGATGAAACCCCTGTATATTCGACTGATGGAAATTATATTCTATTTAAACGTGGCTTCACTCAATGGGATTTATATTTGATGTCGAGTAATCATGATTCATCAAACAATTCTGATATTATCAATTTTACGAACGATCCAACTACGCCAAAGGGAACAGCAAATTATTCATGGGAAGGCGATAAGATTGTTTATTATACGGGAAAAACAACCGACCCTGATGATGCAGAAATTTTCGTTATCAATCCAGATGGTACGGGAAAAACTCAGCTTACCAATAACAGTGTAGCCGATTGGGATCCCACGTTTTCTCCGGCTTCATCAGAGACGCCAACATTGGTAGTTCATAAAAACAATCATTTTTCCTTGTCTCAAAATCAGCCCAATCCATTTGTTACTACAACTATGATTCGTTATGAATTGTCGGAAAGAAGTAACGTTGTGCTGAAAGTTTATGATCTCTTTGGGCGGGAAGTTACAACACTTTTCGAAGGTGAACAGAATGACGGCAAATACGAAGTAGAATTTAACGGCACCAACTTACCAGGTGGCATTTATTTCTACCAACTGCAAGCTGATAACTTTATGGCAGTAAGGAAGTTGTTACTGCTCAAGTAAATTTTGATAAAGTTAGAATTTTTGCGGAGTAATTTTACTGCTCCGCAAAAATTTCCTTCTTTGTTGTTCTCTCAAAAGGCTAATACAGAAATCTCACTTTCTTGTTTTAGCTTATTCCGAATTTTAATATTCAATTTAAGCAATCAGCTCTTTCTTATTTCCCATTTCGATTTTTTAGTACAAGATTTTTTCGTTTTGCTAAGGACTTTCCATTTATTTGGAATCAAAAACAAATCAAATTTTTTAGTTATTAAGATTTTAAATAAGAAAAATCATGAAAGCACAACAACAATTTACCATTTTTATGAGAGAAATGCTTGTTCTATGTATTTTTGCAATGCCTGTCAGGGCTATAGCGGGCACCTTGTATGTAGCCACGAATGGTTCAAACACGGTTCCTTATGACACATGGGGAAAAGCCGCAACCAGCATTCAAGTTGCAATTGATGCTGCTAACCCTGGCGACATTATCATGGTCGGCAGCAGTAATACTGGACATGGAACAGGAACGTACACTGAGAACGTAAAGATAACCAAAAGCCTCACCATCAAATCGGAGAGTGGATACGAGTACACTACAGTTGTGGCAGCTGACGCAAGCGATCATGTATTTGAGGTGCAAGCTAGCAATGTAACTATTGGTGGCGAGGGCTGTGGATTTTCCGTTTACGGAGCTACTGAAATAGAAAAAGCAGGAATATTTTTAGGAGATGGAACCAGTGACTGCACCATTCAGAGTAATCATTGCGGAATAGATGGTGATCATAATAATTCTATTGGTATACGTTTGGAAGCTTCGAACAACAACAAGATCATTAACGACACTTGTAATTCAAATTCTTTGTCTGGCATTTTTTTGTTGGGTTCGAGCAACTATAACATATTAACTGGCAATACAGCTTACGGAAATACATCTCAAGGCATATATTTGGAAGAATCTAACAGCAATTTACTCTCGCATAATACTTGTGGATTGAACAAAACATCTGATGAAGGGATTTATTTATACTCTTCTAATAACAACGTACTTACTGATAATAATTGCAATTCAAATCATTGGGATGGGATTGACCTTTCTTCTTCTAATAACAATATAATTACTGGTAATCATTGTAATTCGAATTCATGGGACGGAATTAGCCTTTATTCTTCCAACTATAACATATTTACTGATAATTATTGTAATTCAAATACCGAACAGGGCATTTACATGTACAATTCGAACAATAATACTGTTTACTTGAATAATTTATCTGATAATCCTTCAGAAAATGCTTATGTTGAGAGTAGTTCTGGCAACATATGGAACTCGCCTACTCCTATATATTATGACTACACCAGTGGCTCTTTTCATAAAAATTATATTGGTAATTATTACGGCGATTATACTGGGAGCGATGCAGATGGAGATGGAATTGGAAATACTGCCTATAGTAAAAATGGAATAACTGATAACTATCCTTTGATGGCAACATCCGACCATTATTCACTGGAAGCATGGTGGTTAAACAGTGATGGCAAAATGTACATAGATGATAGGAGCAAAGCCCCGGGAAGGGTTGCGATAAATGGTAACAGTTCTCAAATTTGGATAGACAAGGAAGCCCTAACAAAAGACATCGGTTATTCAGGAGATGATACGTGGACAGGACAAATCGTTTTCACTACTGCACCTTCAAGTGGCGAGACTTTTACAGTAGAAATTGGTTCATCAACTGATGGAACTGATTTTACCTCTGGAGATTTACAAGCTACTATAGCTGGAAATGGAAGTAAGACTATTTTTACTTTCGAAACCAATGCTAAAGCTTTTAATCTTTCGAGTGGTAATTATTTAGCACTGAAATTGACGAATAACAGCGGCACAAATTATGATATCCAAACCGGCGGAGCCTGGAGTTACTGTTCTTCTGCAAAATTTGTGAATGAGCCTCCCTCAAGAAATGAAGATAACATTTTACCGAATCAGTTTTCTTTGTTCCAAAATCAGCCCAATCCATTTGTTACCAGTACTATGATTCGTTATGAATTGCCGGAAAGAAGCAACGTATCTCTGAAAGTTTACGATCTCTTTGGGCGGGAAGTTACAACGCTTTTCGAAGGTGAACAGAATGCCGGCAAATACGAAGTGGAATTTAACGGCACCAACTTGCCCGGTGGCATTTATTTTTATAAAATGAGTACAAAAGGTTTTAGTGAAACAAAAAAATTAATTCTTCTCAAATAAGAAAGATTTTGAGCTTCATCAAAAAATTTAAAAAATTCCCTTAATAGAAGTCAATAATTAAATAACCGGCGGAGGGTTTTTTCTTCGCCGGTAAAATAAAAAGTTCATATTTTTACGCATTATTGTTTATTTTATTTGTCTATATGGGGAAATTTTAATATTTATCTTTTTTGAAAATTTTTTGTCAACACAAAACAAACTTATAGAGGGAAAATTCTTTTTAAGGGATTGTAGTTAAAATTATTCAATATATTAAAGAATCTCTTTTTTACGAAGTTTTGCTTGCTATTCTCTATTCATTGTCCTTTTCCATTCAAAGTAGCCGATTATAGCCATAATGGTGTAAACTGCAAATAATATCGCCGTTGGATATAATTCTCTGTAAAAATACAAACCCGTACAAATACCGTCAGCAATAATAAAAAGCAACCAATTTTCAATCATTTTGCGGGCAAGCATCCATGTGGCAATGATGCTTACAGCAGTGGTAAATGAATCAGCTCTTGGAAGAGGTGAGTCGGTAAAATTGGACAACACAAAAAAATAGATAATAAAAATGACCAAAAAAACTGCCAATACATCCAATATCATTGACTTTGGAATATGGATAACCGGTAAGTCATTGCCAGTAGCTTGTTCCCCTCTTTTCCATGTAATCCAGCCATAAATGCTTACTCCAAGATAATATAACTGCAAGGTCATTCCTGCATAAAATTTACTCTGAAAAAAGACCACTACATATAAAGCAGAACATAAAAAACCAAAAATCCATAAACCAATTTTTTGATTAATAGAAAGATAAAGATAAATAAAGCTTAAAACAGCCCCTGCTATTTCAACCCAATGTTCTGCCAAATAATTGATAACTAAATCCATAAGAATTTTTAGTTTAGAATTTTATTGCAGAATTTTTTCATAAGCTCCTGGAGTTTCAAGAATTTCAATGGCTTTTTGTAAAGATGAATTTTCCACATCCATAATTTGATAATAAGCATTGACATCCCATAAATCTCGGGCAATTAAAGCTTTCAGTTGTAATTTTACCAATTCTTTTGAAGTATTAAATTGTGCTTCATTGTAAGGAATCTGCTCTTTTTCACCTTCCTTTATCAATTGTTGTAACAAAGCATCATCTACTTCAAAATCATTTTTATATTTTTCAAAAGAGCTGTAATTTTTTGTCAGTTCATTTCTATGTTGATCAATGTACTGAATATATACTTTATTTAAAATGCCGCGTGCTACTAATTTTTGATGATAATCTGTATAACGGGTAGTATCGAGGGGTACAAAAATGTCAGGCATAATTCCACCACCTCCATAAACAGTTCGATGAAGAATTAACGTCTGATAACGCAATGAATCTGGAAAATGAACACTATCTGCATGCAATAGTTCTCCTTTTTTGTGGCGGTTCAATAATTCCTGTTCATATTTATCAATTCCATCTTTATAAGGTTTTTGAATGCAACGTCCTGTTGGAGTATAATAACGAGCAGTAGTAAGTCGTAGCATCGAACCGTCGTTTAAAGGAATTTGTTGTTGAACCAGTCCTTTTCCGAAGGTTCGTCTTCCAATAATGATGGCTCTGTCCCAGTCTTGCAAAGCTCCTGCTACAATTTCGCTGGCAGAAGCGGAATATTCATCTACCAGCACGATTAATTTACCTTTTTCAAAATCACCGTGAGAAGTAGCAAGCCATTCTTTTTTCGGCTGTCGCAAACCTTGTGTATAAACAATTAATTTCCCTTGCTCTAAGAATTCATCAGCTAATTGGATGGCAGTTCCCAAATAACCGCCACCATTTCCCTGTAAACTCAAAATAAGATGCTTCATTCCTTTTTTCTGGAGTTCAGTTAAAGCTTTACGAAATTCCGCAGCAGTAGAATTTCCAAAATTGTTGATTTTAATGTAACCAATATCTTTTCTCACCAGATAATTTGCATCCACACTATAAAGAGGAATTTTATCTCGAACAATTTTAAATATTAACAGTTCAGGTTCTTCTCTCCTTAAAACCTTTACTGTTACTTCGGTGCCCCGTGGTCCCCGCAAAAGTTTCATTATATCGGAATTTTGCATTTTTACCCCGGCAATCAATTTATCATCCACGTAAATAATGCGATCACCTGGACGAATGCCAACCTTTTCAGCCGGGCAGCCAGCAATGGTTTGAACGACCAGCAGCGTATCCTGAAACATTTGAAATTGAATACCAATTCCTTCAAAACTTCCTTCCAGCGGTTCATTAATGCGTTCCACTTCTTCTTTAGGGATATAAACTGAATGAGGATCCAATTCTTTCAACATTGAAACAATAGCAGTTTCAACCAATTTTTTATCGTTCACACTGTCCACATACATATTGGAAATAATATTCAAGGCATTGATCAATTTGCGTTGCTGAATCAATGAAATTCCTTGCCCATTACTTTGAAAACTATTGAAAATGAATAGAATGCTTAAAATAAATATTGTCAAATAATGTCTCTTCATAAAATTTTGTATATTGTAAAATTTGTTATGTTTTTCTAAATCAATAAATTATTATTTTCTTTTAAATCTAATAATTTTTTCCCTGCATTTAATTTTGTCACTGCACAATGTTTTACCAAAGCTATTCGCTGATAAATTTCTGAAATGGGCAATTTGCTTTCATCTGTTTCTACATAAAGTTGCTCAAAAGGCGTTATTTCTACACTTTGGGGATTAAATTTTTCGCCATAAGAAATACCTATATTATTATTTAACAATTGAATTGCCAGTTGAGGTTTTCCTCTGAATCCATGAATGATCCATTTTTGATTGGGATTGAGATTTTTCTTTATTTCGATAATTTCATTAAAACATTTTACACAATGAATAATCAGCGGTTTTTTCAATTTTTCTGATAATGTTATTTGTTTTTCAAAGAAATATTGTTGCAATGTCAATGAAGCTTTTGAATTTTTATCCAGTCCACATTCTCCAACGGCAATCCAACGAGAATCATTTTCCCATTTTTTCAGTTGAAAAACTTCTTCTTTTGTGATAGAAGCAACCTTCCAGGGATGAATGCCAATTGAACAAAAAAAGGATGTATCTGTCGATAGAAATTTTTCTGCCTGTTGTAAATCAAAATTAATGATCGAATAATAATTCTGATTTTCTAACTGATGCGTATGAATATCAACAAAAATCTCCATTGAATCCGTCATTATTTAAAAGGAAACATTTGACAAAAGTAGCTATTTTTGAATAAAAACATTAACTTTGCACGCAATTATTTAGTAATAAAGTTTTTCAGAAAGAATCGAACCATTCAAAAAATAACAAAATGAGTTTTTCACAATTATTCAGTTCATTACCTTATAAAGTAGCTGATATTACTTTAGCTAATTTTGGTCGAAAAGAAATTGAATTGGCAGAAAAAGAAATGCCAGGATTAATGGCAATTCGACAAAAATATGCATCTCAACAACCATTGAAAGGTGCTCGTATTGCTGGTTCTTTACACATGACCATTCAAACAGCAGTTTTAATAGAAACTCTGGTAAAACTTGGAGCTAAAGTACGTTGGTGTAGCTGTAATATTTATTCTACGCAGGATCACGCGGCAGCAGCCATTGCAGCAGCAGGAATACCTGTTTTTGCGTGGAAAGGCGAAACGCTGGAAGATTATTGGTGGTGCACGTTGCAAGCTTTAACTTTTGAAGGTGGAAAAGGTCCAAATTTAATTGTCGATGATGGTGGTGATGCAACACTTATGATTCATACAGGTATGGCTGCTGAAAAAGATGCAAATATTTTGGAAAAACTTCCAGAAGGAGAAGACGAAAAGGAACTGCTGGCTATTTTGAAAAAAGTTTTAAAGGAGGGTAGGAATTTCTGGTCGAAAATGATTCCTGAAATTCGTGGCGTTTCGGAAGAAACAACTACCGGCGTTCATCGTTTGTATCAAATGTTGGAGAAAGGTTCGTTACTTTTCCCTGCCTTCAATGTCAACGACTCGGTTACCAAATCGAAATTCGATAATTTGTATGGTTGTCGCGAATCATTGGCTGACGGGATTAAAAGAGCAACAGATATTATGCTGGCTGGTAAAGTAGTAGTAGTTTGCGGTTATGGCGATGTAGGAAAAGGTTGTGCCAAATCAATGCGAGCTTACGGTGCCCGAGTGCTGGTAACTGAAATTGATCCGATTTGTGCTTTACAGGCTGCTATGGAAGGATTTGAAGTTTGCACGGTGGAAGACGCTTTACCGGAAGGAAATATTTATGTTACTGCTACTGGCAATCGTGATGTAATTACTATTCAGCATCTGGAAAAAATGAAAGATGGAGCCATTGTCTGCAATATCGGACATTTCGATAATGAAATTCAGGTAGATCAATTAAAAAAATTTCCGGGTATTCAAAAAGTAAATATCAAACCACAAGTGGACAAATATATTTTCCCTGACGGGCACAGTATTTTGCTTCTTGCTGACGGACGTTTGGTAAATCTTGGCTGTGCAACAGGTCATCCTTCTTTCGTGATGAGCAATTCTTTTACCAACCAGACGCTGGCTCAAATTGAACTGTTTACAAAAAAATACAAGGTAAATGTGTATCGTCTGCCCAAACATCTGGACGAAGAAGTAGCCCGACTTCATTTAGACCAATTAGGAGTAAAGCTTACCCATCTTACCAAAGAACAGGCTGAATATATTGGCGTGAATCCAGAAGGACCTTTTAAACCGGAACATTATCGGTATTAAATTGTTATAATAATAAACTAAGGGTTCTTAGTGGTAATATTTTTAGATTTTTATCTTATAAACTGAATAATTATTTCAATATAGATTTTATCAAATCAGTTGGTAATTTTGAAAAAAAATTTTATCTTTGCAACCTCATTTTAAAGTTGAACCCAAAAATTTAACATCAAAAAATCAAGAAATAAAGCATTATGATTATCATTCCTGTAAAAGAAGGTGAAAACATCGACAAAGCATTAAAAAAGTACAAACGCAAATTTGAAAAAACAGGTGTTGTCAGAGAACTTCGTCGTCGTCAAAGCTTTGAAAAGCCTTCTATAACAAAACGTAATCAAAAATTACACGCTGTTTACGTACAAAAATTGCAAAGTGAAAACCAATAAAAACTACCTTAAAAAGTTGTTTTTTGGTTTTTTAATTTACAGTCGTTGCAAAATTGAACTTATAAGGTCATGATAAAAGATTTTTTAGACTATTTAAAGTATGAAAAAAATTATTCTTCTCATACAATTTTATCATATAAGACGGATTTGTTACAATTTTGCGACTTTTTAAACACTACTCCTGAAGCGTTAAATGTTTCTGAGGTAACTTCGATGCAAATTCAACAATGGATTGCCTCAATGATGTCAGAAAAAAAATCAAAACGTACCATTTCACGTAAAATTTCCACTTTAAAATCTTTTTGGCATTTTTTATTGGAAAGAAAAGAAGTCAATCAAAATCCAACTTTAAGAATTGTTTTACCCAAAGCAAAAAAACCTTTGCCCTCTTTTTTTAAAAACGAAGAAATGGAAAAAGTTTTGGACGAAACATTTTTGCTTGAAAATTTTGAAGCACAACGGGATCATTTGATCTTAGAAATTTTTTATTTAACAGGCATACGTTTATCAGAACTTATTTCTATTCAGGATAGTGATATTGATTTGAAGGAAGGCATTTTGCGTGTGATCGGGAAACGCAACAAAGAACGAATGATTCCCCTTTCAAAAAAATTATGTGAAGATATTGAACATTATATTCAACTGCGTGACCAGCAAATAGAAAAAAAAGGTAATTGGCTTTTTGTACGAAAAAATGGTGAAAAATTATATCCAAAATGGGTATATAATAAAATTCATCGAACGATGTCAGATGTCAGTACCTTAAATAAGAAAAGTCCACATGTATTGCGACATAGTTTTGCCACCGCTTTACTCAATGAAGGTGCCGATATTAATGCTGTAAAAGAATTGTTAGGACACAGCAGTCTTGCAGCTACGCAAGTTTATACTCACACAAGTTTTAAAGAATTATATAACATATACAAACAAACCCATCCAAGAGCGAAATAAAAGAAGTTAAATTATGAAATTAAGAATCCAAGCTATTAATTTTGAGGCAACCTCAGCATTAGAATCGTATGTAAATAAAAAATTGGCAAAGTTAGAAAAGCTAACAGATGATATTTTCAATGTGGAAGTATATTTAAAGCTTTTAAAATCAAGTACGGGTGCCAATAAAGAAGTAGAAATAAAAGTTTCCATTCCAAGTGTAGAGTTTTTTTCATCTAAAGTGTGTGAAACTTTTGAAGAAGCTACTGACTTGTGTATTGATGCTATCGAAAAACAAATTAAAAAGCACAAGGAAAAGTTCAATTACAAAAAATAATTGATTGTAGTTTTTGGAATTCAAAATTATTTATGTAAATTTGCAAGCCGTTTAAGTAGGTTTATTTAAACGGCTTTTTAAACAGTAAAAGAGGATATTATAAGTAATTCGCCTCTTTAGCTCAGTTGGCCAGAGCACGTGATTTGTAATCTCGGGGTCGTAGGTTCAAATCCTACAAGAGGCTCAAAGTTATTTATAGTGAGCTTACAATTTAAAAGTTCTTTATCATTTTGGGCAGTTGCCAGAGTGGACAATTGGGGCTGACTGTAACTCAGCTGTCTGACGACTTCGGTGGTTCGAATCCATCACTGCCCACTGAGGAGAAATTTATTGATCTCATTTTGAGGGGAATTCAATAAATCTTTTGCGGAAGTAGCTCAGTTGACAGAGCATTAGCCTTCCAAGCTGAGGGTCGCGGGTTTGAGTCCCGTCTTCCGCTCAAAAAATCAAAAACCGAGTATCTTAGAAAAGAGAAAAGATAATGATTTTTTGCTGTTGTAGCTCAGGGGTAGAGCACTTCCTTGGTAAGGAAGAGGTCGCGGGTTCAACTCCCATCAACAGCTCATAAAATAAAAATTTTTATAACTTATAAAATTACTTAATTTTTAAAACAAATTTAAACTATGGCAAAAGAAAAATTCGACAGGTCAAAGCCTCATGTAAACATAGGTACGATAGGACATGTTGACCATGGAAAAACCACTTTGACTGCTGCTATTACCAAAGTACTTGCTGAAAAAGGACTTTCTGAAGTTCGTACCTTCGATTCTATCGATAATGCACCAGAAGAAAAAGAACGTGGTATTACCATTAATACTTCTCACGTAGAATATCAAACAGAAAAAAGACATTATGCTCATGTAGATTGTCCAGGACATGCAGACTATGTAAAAAACATGGTAACAGGTGCTGCTCAAATGGACGGTGCTATCGTTGTGGTAGCCGCTACTGATGGACCAATGCCTCAAACACGTGAACATATCCTATTGGCTCGTCAAGTAAATGTTCCTCGTTTAGTTGTTTTTATTAACAAATGTGACCTTGTAGATGATGAGGAAATGATTGATTTAGTTGAAATGGAAATGCGTGAATTACTTAATTTCTATGATTTTGATGGTGATAACACTCCTGTCATTCGTGGCTCTGCCTTAGGAGCACTCAATGGAGACCCAAAATGGGAAGCCAAAATTGAAGAGTTAATGGATGCCGTTGATACTTGGATTCAATTACC
>ERZ795060.3349-NODE-3349-length-14809-cov-5.520333_pt1 | contig 14809 bp, 9 predicted proteins | sample MGYA00375144_ERZ795060 | MGnify/ENA primary metagenome ERZ795060 (study PRJEB30189, sample SAMN05720157) | activated sludge metagenome | isolation source: anaerobic digester from wastewater treatment plant | place: Japan | collected 2015-05-15 ... | reverse complement strand
TTCCTTTACCACCTTCACAAACTATTCCAGCAAATCAATCAGCTAATTTTGAAAATAATCTTGGAAGTATTGATTTGGGTTTAAACACTCATCCAGATGAAGAAAGAATTGACAGTGTTAAAATTAATAGTGCTACTTTAAGTATAAAAATCTCTACTGAAAATCTTTCTATCTCTCCTAATAATATTGAATTGACTATAGAATTTGACACTAACCATATGCGAACCTTTGAGGGCAACCCAATTGCAATTATTTATAACCCTTCATCTTTTAATCAACCGGCGGAAATAGCTATTCAAAATTTTGTATTAAATACTTCTCAAAGTTCTAGTATACCTTTGATCTTAAAATTGAAAATTACGGCTGGAAATTCACCTATTAATATTTCTCCTTTATCTAAAATTACTATTGAAGTAAAATTTACTCATTTTGATTTTGAAGTAGCCTATGGTTTTTTTGCTCCTGGTAGCATTGCAACAGTCATGCAGCAGCAATCATTGGATTTACCTTCTTTTATAGAAGATTTTCAGTTTGTTGATCCACAAGTTATTTTGAATATAAAAAGTAATATTGGAACTTACTTGTATTTCAAAATTAACTATATAAAAGCTTATCTACAGGAAAAACCTTCTTCATGTATGGTTTATGCTTCATTCAATGGAAATCTTTCAACACAAAAAGCTTTAGATATTAAACCTTCACAACCAGGAGAATGGGCAACAACACAAATATCTTTAGATAAAAATTATGGATCAATTGATAAATTTTTCTCTATTACACCTAAACCTGATATGGTTGAATACATGTTTTCAACAACCTTAGATCAGGAAAAAATAGATCAAGATTATTCTACGAATTTTATAACGCCTGATGCTCAAATAAAAGTAAAATATAAAATTAAAATTCCTTTTTATTTAAAACCTCAGAGCTATTATGTTTATAAAGATACATTAAAAGATGTGGATATTGATTCAACATTGAAAGATGTGAAAATTGACAGTGCAAAAATGGTTTTAAACGTAGCAAATGGGTTGCCTGTAAAAGTTGAATTAACCATGAGTTTATATGATGAAAACAATCAAATTATTAGGACTACTTTTAAAACTACTTATCAAATAGATGCTCCTCAGATAGATGCAAATGGTTGTGTAATTCCTACTGGTATAACTCCCCAGAAAATTATTGTTTCTTTAAATAATGAACAATTAAATGATTTTAAACGGGCTAAAAATATTATTTTTCAAATCAAAATAAATAGCAAGGATATTCATTCTTATATCCATTTTCAGACATCAAACAGTTTTCGTATGAAAATGAGTCTTTTTGCCAAAGGAAGTTATATTTACACCAGTGATAATTCTAAATAACTGAAAACCATGAAAAAGAATATTATTCTTCTGACCATAAGTTGGCTGTGTTTGACGGGTTTACTGATCAATCATGCTTCAGCCCAACAGCTAAATACTCTTTATTTTCTGGAAAATTCACCAATTCGAAATTATTTCAATCCTGCCTTCCAACCACTGAGTGGCTTTTATTTAGGTCTGCCTGCTCTAGGTTATACTTTTTTGGAGCTGGGTAATAATTCACTCACTGTTAAAGACGTAGTATATAATAAAAATGGTGAAACAATCTTATTCCTCAACCCTGCTGGAGATAAAAACAAATTTTATAATTCTCTTCATGATAAAACATGGCTAAATACCACCGTACAATTGAATCTATTGAATTTCGGCTTTCGATCAGGGAACTCTTATTTTTCATTTGGAATAACAGAAAAAGTGGATGGTAATTTGTCTCTTCCGAAAGATATGTTTAAATTGCTACTTTATGGAACTCCCGAATTAGAAAATAATATTTTTAATTTTAAGGATTTAGGAGGAAGTGTCTCGGCTTATACAGAAATTGCACTGGGTTATTCAAAAATTTTAAACGATCAATGGTCAGTGGGAGGAAAAGTAAAATTTTTATCTGGAAATGCCAATACTTCCTTTACAAATGAACGTTTAACTTTAAATGCTAATACTGATCAATGGCTTTTAAATGGGAAAGGATCGTTCAAAATTTCTTCTCCAGCTCAAGTAACCATTGGTGAAAAACTGGATTCCATTGAATTTACTAAACCTGGCTCAACCAGTGATTGGTTCAAACCTTCAGGAATGGGTGCTGGATTAGACATTGGCTTTACTTACAAGCCTATTCAACAATTAACCGTTTCAGCTGCTTTAACTGATTTAGGATTCATCAAGTGGAAATCGAACATCAAGAAAGTAGGATATGACATGAATTATACATTTGATGGATTGGTTAAAATAAACAATCTGGATTCGGTGGATATGGATGCTTTTCTGGATACGTTGTCCAATGCCTTCAAAAATTCTTATACAACTCAACAGGTGACTTCTTCTTATACTACTTATACGCCAGCTAAATTAAATATCGGAGCTGAATATGCTTTTTTGAACAACAAAATGAGCGTAGGTTTATTTTCACGCACCATAATGGGTAGCAATGTTGATGAAGAAATTACTACTTCTTTCAATCTTCGTCCTGCCAACTGGTTTAATCTGGCATTGTCCTATTCATTTATGAAAGGAAAAATGAGCAATATTGGTGCAGCATTAGGATTAAGAACAGGTTTTATTTACTGGAATTTAGCAGCTGATTATATTTCATTTAACAACGCAAAACTGGATATTAACGATAATGCTTCCGTTCCTATTCCTTATAAATCTAAAGGAGTAAATCTGGGATTCAGTATCAATTTTGTTTTTGGAAATGCTACTGACAAAGACAGAGATGGCGTAAAAGATAGTAAAGATAAATGTCCTGACACACCAAAAGAAGCACGAAAATTTGTGGACAAAAACGGTTGCTTATTGGATACCGACAATGATGGTGTTCCTGATTATCTTGATAAATGTCCTGATACGCCAGCAGAAGCACAAGGATTTGTAGATAAAAATGGTTGTTTATTAGACACTGACAATGATAGTATTCCTGATTACCTTGATAAATGTCCCGACACACCTTTGGGAGTAACAGTAGATTCTATAGGCTGTCCGCTTGATACAGATAATGATAGCATTCCTGATTATCTCGATCAATGTTCGGATACACCACAAGGAGCTCGTGGATTTGTTGACGAACATGGTTGCTTGCTGGATACAGACAATGACAGCATCCCCGATTATCTGGACAAATGTCCTGATACGCCTGCCGAAGCTATCGGAAAAGTAGATGAAAAAGGATGTCCAAAAGATACCGATAAAGATGGGGTACCTGATTATCTGGACCAATGCCCTGATACACCAGTAGAAGCTGCAGGAACAATTGACGAAAAAGGTTGTCCACGTGATACTGATGGAGATGGTGTTCCCGATTATAAAGACAGTTGTCGTGATTTGCCCGGCGATTCTACCAATAATGGTTGTCCTGAAATCAAAAAGGAAGTAATGAACCTTGTTCAAGTTATGGCACTGGCAAAAGAAGCTTCACACAAAATTCAGTTTGAAAGTGGGAAAGCCACACTTAAACCTTCTTCCTATCCTGTACTGGATCAAATTGCAAAAATTTTAATGGAAAATCCTACCTACAAAATTGAAGTACAAGGTCATACAGATAATGTAGGAAAACCTGAAAAGAATTTAGAATTATCTGAAAAGAGAGCTTTAGCAGTTAAAGAATATCTCGTTTCGAAAGGCATAGAAGAAAGTCGTATTTCAACGAAAGGATATGGTGATACAGTACCAATAGCCAGCAACAGTACTGCAACAGGTAGAGCTCAGAATAGAAGAGTAGAGTTAATTATTTCTTTGTAAAAATAGGTTAAATATCAAAATTGGTGCTTTTTTGACGGTTTTCCTTTTAGATGTAAATTTATCATTGATAATGATATCTTGAATTGTGACTTAAACAAATTTTTATTGTATGGTTTAAAACTTTGAAAAATAATAATTATACCCTGTAACAAATGATCATCAAACATTGAAATTTAAATGATTTGTCAAGCACATCATTTATATGGATTGTTGTTACGGTTTGATTGGTTCATAATTACTCCGTCCCCAACGTTTTATCCATGCAAACGTTAATAGTAATAGTAATGTTAATGTTAATGTTAATGTTAAGCCGGTACTCACAAATAACCAAAGAGCCGATAAAGCATCTATAATTTAAAGATCAGGATTATTATTGATAACATTGGTACAACTATTCTGTTTCGCTGAATTCAATTTGAGTTTTGTTAATAACTTGGACTTCGAGATTTATGTGAGCAAAGAATCAATTAGCTACAAAGCAAGAAGTGAATACGATAAAATCAACCTTGATATTATTGAATTAGCTTCTTATCTATTTTTGACAATAGATGATATAGAAAGTTATAATGCAGCAAATCAAACAATTAATCTTAAGAAGTCAAAATATAGTTTGGATTTTTTTCACCTAGTGTTTATGGTCAAACGTTTGTGGTTGTAATTGATAAGGAACCAATGGATTGTGACTTTTTTGGTCAATAATGTCATTTGTATCTTGCAATTGGATTTTTGTAGAAGATCCTAATAAGTTAAATGGATTAATAGATGAACAAATTTAAATTAGTACCGGTTATTCAAATATATTATATTTTTTATGGTATTGATCTAAGAAATGACTCAAGGATGATTGATGTTTTCAAGCAAAATAGAATATTGACAGGGAATACGAAAAAATAGAAGTGGTTTGAATTTTATAAGCCATCGGATTATCTTTCCAGTCTGCATTTGCAGCATCGCCATAGATAGTGGCAATGTACCATTGCTTTTCATTCAAAAAGTTAAACGGAATTATAGCTGTTCGGGCATTTTCATCGGTAATGGCTCCAATAAACCATTCATTGCTGTTTTTTGCTTTTCGAGCAATGGTAATATAATCACCAGGTTCGGCTTCAATATATTTTGTATCGTCCCAATCTACGGCAACATCTTTGATAAATTGAAAAGCATCCATTCTTTTTTCGTAATTTTCAGGCAAATCGGCTGCCATTTGCAATGGACTGTACATCGTTACATAAAGAGCCAGTTGTTTTGCAAGTGTTGTGTGCACTTGACAGGGATTGCCAGGTTGGTAATAACTCATTTTGATTTCAAAAATTCCAGGTGTATAATCGTCGTTCGTAATTAGTAACTGAAGCTGAAGTTTCATGATGCATAATAATTTTAACCCCCTTTGAAGCAGCATATTGTTGAATTTCTTTTACGTCGAAATCAGGATAAGGAGTAACAAAATCGAAAACCTCTTCTTTCCAGTTTCCGTTCCAGTCCTCCCAACCAACATTCCAGCCTTCGACCAGTACGCTTGGTATGCCGTTAGCAGCAGCAAAATCAATATATCTTTTTACATTTTCTGTTTTAGCTCCATGTTGTGGAAGAGGCGTAAGTGATTTCCAATCAGTATCTTTCAACTTAATGTTTGGAGCATCAGCATAATTCCACGTCCACATGTTAGGAATATGCATTGCCCACCAAATACCAATAAATTTTTGTGGTTTAATAAAGCTCGTATCTTCAATTTTACAAGGTTCATTTAGATTAAGAATCATTTTTGAAGCAAGAATATCAGTTGCTTTATCGCTGACAATAATCGTACGCCAGGGTGTATTCTGGGGAGTCTGCATAAAAGCTTTAATTCCTACAGCACTGGGTGCCAAAGCCGAAACCAGAATTAAATTTTTTTGATCTATCAATAAATGCATAGCTGGGTAATCAACCAAAGCTGCTTCAAAAATATTGATATACAATCCATTATCACTTTTCATCATGAGTGGCGTTTGTACAGCATTTTTTGCAAAATATCCGTGTGTTCCAATGCCGCTCCCATCTACTTTTGAAGCATCTACTTCTGAAATTTTAGTCGTAGTATAAAAATATTCATTTGTATCAAAATCGTCTGATATCCAGAATGTTTTATGATCACCTGGCAAAGCAAATTGAGTAAATTCTTCAATGATTTGAAAATAACTTAAATTCTGCTGTTTGTCGAATTCATAACGAAAACCTAACCCGTCATCAAAAAGACGAAAACGAATTTTCATAGTTCTTTGTTGAGCTGGTTGTTCTAAAGTAATTAGCATTTCGTTATAATGATTTCTAATTTTTCGGACTTCGCCCCAAACTGGTTCCCACGTTTCGTCAAAATTGTTAGTCTCGACTTTTTGAATTTGAAATCCATTAAGAAAAGAAGGTATATTTTTTAATTCAAAACCCATTTTCGATGGAAGAATCACTGATTTTTCTTTGTAGAACAAACTGTATTCCGGCTCTCCAGCCTGTGTCAATTGAAATTCAAGATAAAAATTTTTATTGGGAGAAAATAATGTTTCAGAATGTGGAGTAATGCAAAAGCTCACTAAAAGTAATAGTGAAAATAAGATGCTCTTTTTCATACGTGTATCAATTTTTAATAGATGAATAAAAATAAAGTTAACCCAACAAATTTAATAGTTTTTCAACGAAGAATCTTTCTCTTGAAAAGAAAATTTTTCAAAAATCAGAAGCAAACGTTTGTAAAGTAGAGAAGAAACTAAAATTCTTATGGTTTTGTAGTTTAAAATTGGAATCTTATTATTGTTTTGACAGAACGAAATCCAAAGGGAATTTACTTATTCTTTTTAAAAAACAAGTCATTCCAACTGCACAATTTTGGGTCTTATTTTACAAAACTTCAATTAGATCATTTCATGAGAACAAAAAATTTCTATATTTGTAATTCTTTGTAAAAGGTTAGCAAATATGAAAAAAATTGCTTTCTTGATTTTATTTTCATTCTTCTCTACGGCAACAATATTTTCTCAAAAAGTGCTTATCGATCATATTGTCGATTCTATTGGCAAAATTTATGTTCCAGATAAACGTATTGCAGTTTATCACCTTTCAACCCAAACAAAAGACAATAAGGTGATTTTGAAGGGGAACATTTCAGACAAAATTGCTTATCGCAAACTCATTCACGCTCTTAAAAGTAAAAATCTGACATTTTCAGATAGCATTTCACTGTTGCCTGAGATGACAATGGGTAAAAAACATTGGAGCATTGTTCCTTTATCAGCTATTTACATTTACAAAAATCCTGACTTTGCCTCTGAATTAATCACACAAGCTTTAATGGGAACACCTGTAAAAGTACTGGATCGGCATCGAGGCTGGAAATTAATTCAAACGACTGACCAATATATCGGCTGGACAAACGTTGAGTTGGAACTTTTCACTAAAAATGAACTGCACAAGATCAACCAGCACGAAAAACTTATTGTCACCAAGACGCATGCCTGCATTTATGAAAAGCCTTCTATGCATTCTTCTCTTCTAATGGAAGTTATTTTAGGTGATATCATGACATTAAGTGATCTAAAAACCATAAACAATTTTTATGCGGTTTCTTTCCCAGATGGTAGCAAAGGTTTCATTCACCGCTCATCAGTCATCACATTGGGAAAATGGCATGACACTTATCAACTGACCGGAGAAAACATTGTAAATACTGCCCGTCTGTTCATGGGATTACCTTATCTGTGGGGAGGAGCATCCATCAGAGGTTGTGATTGCAGTGGATTTGTCAAAATGGTTTATTTCATGTATGGCATCATTTTGCCACGCGATGCTTCACAACAATTTTTCAGTGGAGAAGCAGTAGAGTTTGGCAAAGAATATGAAAATCTGCAAAAAGGAGATTTGTTGTTTTTTGGTAAAAAATCTGCTTCTTATCCCGAACAATCTCATATAGAACATGTGGCAATTTATATGGGCGACAGGCAATTTATTCATTCTTTAGAAAAAGTTCATATCAGCAGTTTAGATACTAATAGTCCGTATTTTGATGCTTATAATACGTCAAGATTGGTGGGAGCAAAAAGAATTATTGGAAGTCAGAAAATAAATTATTGGACTTATTTTGAACACGCATGGAACAGATAAATTAATATCATTTTGATGTATCAATTAACATCTTAAAATCGAAAAAATATGTCACAAAATCGTCGTGATTTTTTAAAAAACCTGGCAGCTATTGGTGGACTGAGTATGGTGAATGTTTCATTGCTGGCAAAAAATTTTGAGAATAAGAAAATGAATAGCATTTCCAGAAATTCAAAAATGAAATTAAGCTGGATGCCTTATGATTTACAGTTAAAACATACTTTTACCATTTCTAATTTTTCACGCACCATTACACCTGTGGTATTGACACAACTGGAATATGATGGCTTGACGGGTTACGGAGAAGCTTCCCTTCCACCTTATCTGGGTGAATCGCAAGCTTCCGTCATAGCTTTTCTTGAAAAAGTGGATTTGTCTGGTTTCAACGATCCCATGAATATGGAAGAAATCTTAACGTATGTAGATACCATTGCCGAAAATAATACTGCTGCAAAAGCTTCTGTGGACATTGCCTTGCACGATCTGGTTGGCAAAATAATTGGCAAACCGTGGTATCAACTCTGGGGTTTGAATAAAAATGATGTTCCTCCAACCACTTTTACCATTGGCATTGATACAGATGATGTGGTAAAACAGAAAGTTCAGGAAGTGAAGGGACAGTTTAAGATATTAAAAGTAAAATTGGGCGGTAGGGAAGATAAAAGAATGATTGAAGCCATCCGTGCGGTCACCGACTTACCCTTGACAGTTGATGCCAATCAAGGCTGGAAAGACCGTCTACAAGCTCTTGATATGATTTACTGGTTAAAAGATAAAGGTGTGGTAATGGTGGAGCAGCCATTTCCAAAATACAAGCTGGATGAAATAGCTCGTCTAACAGAAGAAAGTCCTTTGCCTGTTTTTGCAGATGAATCTGTCCAGCGTTTACACGATGTGGAACGGATGAAAGGAGTCTTTTCAGGTATTAACATCAAGTTGATGAAATGTACAGGGATGCGTGAAGCATGGAAAATGAAAAATCTGGCACAGGCACTGGGAATGAAAGTAATGATAGGCTGTATGACAGAAACCTCTTGTGCCATTTCAGCAGCAGTTCAACTTTCACCGGGAATGGATTTCGCTGACCTGGATGGAGCTTTGCTGATTCAAAATGATCCTTTTGATGGAGCTAAACTGATTGATGGAAAAATGATTTCTTCTGATTTACCTGGCATAGGAATTAAAAAGCGGTAATATTATCGGTGCAAAGACAACTATTCTTCAACATCTGCCGGAAGTATTCCAGTTTATGAAAGAAGTATATCTCCAATTAGACATAACATTTTCACTACGCTGGAATGGAAAGTAATGCTCACACATTTTACAAAGCAAAGTTTTGATTTTACATTCAACGCAAGCTCATCTTGTTCCAGACAGAAGTTGGTTGACAGGAGAATTAAAGAACAAAAATCTTAAAATATGGGATGATTTATTAAAATTCTTTATTTTTGTTTGAAAATTAAAGGTATTTTTGTTATCTCCACTTTTGTTGCACGATTGCGTCGTGTAAGAAAAATAAAGCAGAAAATTTTTCTAAAGTAAAGAATTAAATAAACTTACTATACGAAAGATTTGTGCGGAAGTAAAAGGGAAAATATTCTAACTGATTAAAAATCACAGAAAAATGAAACAAAAAATTCTGATTTTAACGGCCATGTTGTGTTTTTTTGATTTAATGCAGGCACAATATATGTATGACGCTTACGGGAAACAAATTGGGAAAGTTAGCGGAGATTATTTTTATGATGCTTCCGAAAAGCAGATTGGAAAAGTAAATGGGAATTATGTTTATAATGCTTCAGGGAAACAAATTGGAAAGTTAAATGGTGATTACGTCTACGATGGAGAGGGACGGCAAATTGGAAAAGTAAACGGGGATTATTTGTATGATGCTTCAGGAAGACAAATGGGGAAAATAAGTGGCAATTATCTGTATGATGCTTCCGGAAGACAAATTGGAAAATCAAGCGGTTTGTCAAGAAAACAAGTGATATTGTTTTTCTATTTTTTCATGTAACCAATTTCTAAATCATTTCCCGAGAACCTGCAACAAGAAGTCAAAGCAGCCCGAGCCAGAGGCGAAGATATTGAATTTTATACGAAATGAAAAGGATAGTGATTTATAGTTTCACCGGCAAATGTTGGAGTGTAAAATAAGCGAATGTTTTCCTGTTTTACTTTCCAATAAACCCATCAATTGACAATCTATAAATATTTTTGCAATTTATTTTGAATGATAAAATTGTTCTGTATATTTGTGAGGTAAATGTTTGTTTCATAAAAAAGACATATATGCACAAACATCACAAAAAAGTTTACAGAAAATAATAAAATTGCCGTTTGGTGATTTATAAAATTTGATTTAGTTGTTATTACGATACTTCGTTCAATTTTATTATAAACAATCGTTGTAGATGGATATTTTTCAAAAGAACCCTTTGTCAGGAAAATGAAAGAAGTAGAATTAAAAGTAGTTTCACGATTCAGAGACGATGCTCGTTTGCAATATATACTTACTCCTATAAAACAGGCAAAAAGGGACGCCCTAAAACCAATGGAGGGAAAGGAGATAAAGAGCATCTGAACATGGATTTTTTCTCTTTAGTTGAACAAGAGAACGCTGACTTTCTGATTTGTATTTTTTTCATAAAAACATTAAAATCAACCATCACAATGCTTTATTGCTCGAAAGATTTTTTCCATGTTTGCCGTAAATCCAAACTTGCTTAAAAATAGCCAACATGTTAAAGAACTTTTATTATATGGTACCTTGTATACTTAAATATTTAACATATATTATGAAATTTAATAAACAATAACATAAATAAAAACTTAAAAATGGGAAATGAAATTATTAAGTATTTAGTTATTATAATTGTTATAATTGCTTTGTTCTTTGCTCTTAGGGAAGTAAATTGTTGGTATTTAAAAATTAATCAGAGAATTAAATTAATGGAAGAACAAAATAGATTACTTAATTTGCTGATTAAACAAAAAGAACTAAATGAAAATCCAACAGAAGAAATTCAAGAAAGTCAGGAAAGTCAAGAGACCCAAGAAGATATTTCTCAAAAAAATGTTTCTCATTTAAAAGAGCTTATTGTCAAAGAGAAAAATAAGGGAATTTTCGGTGAGAGTTTGCGCCAAGAAATAATTGATTGGCTTGAAAAATATTGTCAATCAAAGGATGATTGTATGCAACTTATTATGATTTATCAAAGACAGTACAATTCTGATTTGATTGAGGATTTAAAAAAACTTTCAACAAATTATGACACAATTAAAAAAATTCTCAATGTCTTTATTAAATATGATGTTATAGAACCTGAATATCCACATAATATAAAATAATTTTTTTTATCAATATTTACTAAATGCTATGTCAGAATAAAAGTAATGTTTCGGCATTTCTTAAAAAGAAGCTTTGATTTTATCTTTTATACAAATTGAGATTATCCTGAATGGGAGATTGATTCTCAAAAATTCTTAAATGGGAAGGTTGGGAAATAAATTAATATTTTCAAGAAATAACAATAGTAGTAGGTTCTAAAAAAACTTTTTGAAAAGAGAAAATTATTATGTAATCTAATAAAAACGAAAAAAATGAAAAAAAACATGGAGAAATATTTAATCAGTTTGACTGGTGAATTCTTTGTTGCAGGGATGATGACCCTGAAAGGATGGGTTGCAAGTTTAACATTAAAAAATTATCCTTCAGTTGATATTTTTGGATTAGATCCAGAAAATGGTAAAACTACAAACATTCAAGTCAAAACTACGAAAAATGATAAAAGTTATCAAATTGGTTTAAAAAGAAGTCAGAGAGAGCTCATTGAAGATATAATAACTTGCTCTTTTGTTTTTGTATATATTGATAAAAACAATAATGCTGAATATTATATACTTTCAAAAACACAACTGAAAGAACTGATTGAAAAAACAGATGATGAATATTATAACCGGCCAAGAAAAGAACCATTAAAAGACTATCCTATTGCGGTAAGTTTGAAAGATTTAATCCAATATAAAGATAAATGGGATAATTTATGGAGTTAAGTAGTATAAATTTTATTTGGAGTTTATTTTACATTAAAAAATAAGAACTGATATTCTATTTAATTTGACGTTTCCCCTCATAAAAGTTTTGTAATTCTTTGCTAGTTTAATAGCAGATTTAAAATCCGCAGGTAACTAACTTTTGGATCGCAAATTCCAAAGGACGATATATGATTCCATGCAACAGCTCTACAACAACAATTTTCCCTGTTGAATTCTGCTCAAAAAATTTCTTCCTGCCGATTTTGGTACTATATTTGTCTTCCATTTCGCTTCACAATAATATCCGTTTAAAATTTCTTCCTCATGAAAAAGATTCCTTTTATATTGCTTGCCGTAGTTTTTATTGTGGCGGTTTTTGCTGCTCTTCAGCAACCGACTGTTTCCTTTGACGAACGCTGGAAAAAAGTTGAAGAACTGGCCAAAAAACAGTTGCCCGAATCGGCACTGAAAGAAGTGGATGCCATCTTGAAAGACGCAAAAAAACAAAACAATTCTCCGGAAGTTATCAAAGCTACTCTTTACAAAATGCGTTTCATACTGGAAAAAGATCCCGATCAGGCACCACAATTGATCAAAGAATTTGAAACTTTTGCAACCAATACTTCTGATATAGCTGAAAAATCATTGCTTTATTCTATGACAGCAGAGCTGTATGCTCAATATTATTTGAGTCAGTCTTTTCGTATTAATCAGCGAACTGAAATTGTTGGCTACGTACCTGAAAATATGAATGAATGGTCAAAAAATATCTTTTTTGATAAAATTTGCAGTCTGCTGAATGCTTTGCTGCAAAATGAAGATATCCTGAAAAATACTTCTTCGTCCAAATTTGAACCTTTATTGCTAAAAGGTGAAGACAGTCAGCTCTTTGCTCCTACTTTGTTTGATTTGCTTTGTCACAGAAAAATCGATATTTTAAGTTCCATAAAAAAGGCAGCTGTCATAGAAAATCCTTTGAATGACGATCAGTATTTTTCTGATGCTGCAACTTTTGTCACGTTAAAACTTGATCCGGAATATGAAAAATCGGTTGAAAATCAAATCCTAAAAACGTATCAACGACTGATTCATTTTCATTTGACCCAAAAAAATACGGAAGCATTAATTTACAACGACTTGAATCGATTGCGTTATCTTTATCAGCAAACAAACAAGGAAGAAAAATATTTGCAGGCTCTTGAAAATCTTGAAAAAAATTATGCACAAAATCCGCTGGTAATTGAAGTGCTGGCAGAAAAAGCAACTTATTACCTGCAAAAAAGCACTGAAAGTGACGAAAATAAATTTTACCGTCGCTTGGCTTATCAGGTTTGTGAGAAAGGCATTTCATTTTTTCCTGATTATAAGCGAATTAATCTATTGAAGAATATTCAAAGGGAAATTACCCAAAAAACTTTAAGTATTGCTTATCCAGCTACCGTTAAGCCAAATGCCAATGTTGCTTTAAAAATTTCAAGCAGCAATATTTCTTCTTTGACTATTCACCTTTATCGAGTGAATGCTTCAGCACTGGAATATGTTACTTTTCAAAAAAATAAAAAGGATAGGGACGAAATGTATCCAGAGAAAGTTTTGCTCGAAAAATATGAATGTCATCTTAAACCTGATTCAAATTTTAGTACCGTAGATACTATTTTTACTTTTCAAACCAAAAACTATGGAATTTATGAAATAAAAGTTGCTGAAAATGAAAATCTTTCTGAAAGTGAAGCTGCTTTGGGAGCTTTTGTCGTTTCAGATTTTACTTGTCTTACAAGAAGTAATCGACCTGATAATCAGAGTATTTATGCTTTAGATAGATGTACAGGCAAACGAATTTCTGATGTTCAGGTAAAAACTTACGACTTTAAATGGAATGGCAAAGAATATCAATCGCAGTTATTGCACCAAACCAAAACAGACAAAAATGGATTTTGCTGTATTCCAACGAAAAGCACTTATTTTCAGACAAATTTATTTTTAGAAAAAGGTGAAGACTGCTATTTTTCGACGGTTTCTTTTGTGCAATTTTATGAACCTCAACGTGTTGCAACAGAAAAAGTTCAAGTAAATCTTTTTACCGATCGTTCCATTTATCGTCCTGGACAAACGGTTTATTTTAAAGGCATTGCTTATTTTTCAGATGCTAAACGTCAGGAAGTGGATAAATTTTCAAAATATGAAGTATCGCTTTTTGATGCCAATCATCAGAAAATAAATTCTAAAACATTCACTACCAACGAGTTTGGTTCTTTTACAGGAACATTTATTTTACCGGAAAATGGATTAAACGGAACTTTTACGCTCGAGTGCAGTGGATTTTCTGCCTCTTTTCAGGTAGAAGAATACAAGCGTCCTACTTTTGAAATAAAGCTGGAAAAACCTCTTTCGGAAATTTCTTTTGGAGAAAATGTTTTACTGAAAGGGAATGCTGTTGCTTATGCAGGTTATCCTGTGACTCAAGCCAGCGTAATTTACCGAATTGTACGAAGAAATCACTATTTATGGTGGTATCCTGAAGTAAAGGAAATAGCCAATGGAAAAACTGTTACGGATGAGAATGGAAATTTTGTCATCAATTTTATTCCTATAAAAGATCAGAAGAAAAAGGAGCAGTATTACACGTATACCATTTATGTTTCTGTCACTGATACAAAGGGCGAAACACAACAAGTTCAGCAAACCATTTCAGTGGGCGATAAATCACTTTTCATTTTAGCAGAAATTCCCAAAAAATGGGATAAAGCTGAAAAATTGTGTATAAATGTTAGTCTGGAAACACTCAATGGCAATAAAATCGATGGTAAATTAAATTATGC
>ERZ795060.3342-NODE-3342-length-14831-cov-4.631700_pt1 | contig 14831 bp, 10 predicted proteins | sample MGYA00375144_ERZ795060 | MGnify/ENA primary metagenome ERZ795060 (study PRJEB30189, sample SAMN05720157) | activated sludge metagenome | isolation source: anaerobic digester from wastewater treatment plant | place: Japan | collected 2015-05-15 ... | reverse complement strand
GTCCAGTGTACATCGCGCAGAACGGGGCCGTAAACGTATCTTCTTAAAAGGACAGTAGGCGTAGCCCCGCAGGCCGCAGGGACAGCCACACCTGCCGACTCCAACGCCGCAAGAACTTCGGCCTCTCTAAGGGCACGCCCCTCATCCCTATATATCTTCGCCACCATCACACATTCGCGCGCCGAACCGTCCTCAGGGAGGCAGAGGAGAAAAGCCCTGCTTTTCTTGGTGGACAGGTCGGTAATGACTCGTACATCCCGGGTCCTGTCGCCAAGAATCGGCACCAGTGCCCTGACGACATCGCCATCGCCGCATCCCATAGTCTACTCGCCCCGCCTTATCTCCACCCTCACTTCACTCCCGGTCTCATAACCCCTGAGCGATGAGAGCATGCCGAGGATAGTCCGGGCGACGAAATCCTGAACAAACGGGACCATGGGAATCTCTTTTCCGTCAACGTAGACCGCGGTCTTGAAACCATGGTACGCCGCAGGATCAATCATCTTCCTGTCTGCACCTTCCGGCACCCGAGATTCGACCATGTCAACAACCTCCCCGATCCTGGAAGTCGCGTCGAGCACGGGAATCCCCCGCCAGCTCGAAATCGCGGAGGCAACCTCGCCGCATATGAGGAAAGTATGTTCATCGACACGTTCTTCTATGTCGTGCTCAGTGCGGGCGCACACTATCTTCGGAAATGGCGCCTCATGCGCCCCTTCGATAATGATCCAGTCCGTGTCGTAGTGACTGAAAAGATCCTCGAAACTGAGCTTGCCGTCGATGATGACGGCAGTCTCCCCCGGACTTAGCGCCGCCGCAATTTTCGCACCCGCCCGTCTGTGCCTGTGTGTGTTCTTGCCCGGAGTGTCGACGGAAAACCCCTCCCGGTGGATGGTCTTGACAGTGCCCACCGCATAGCCCCGCCTGACAAGCTCGCCCACAATATGCTCCACAGTCGTAGTTTTCCCCGTCCGATGAAGCCCTGAGACGGCAATAACCCGCATAGAATGACCCCCATATGCCACCCTGATGAGCGTTGCCGGCCCATCGCATTCCGCATGGATATGTATTCTATAGCCACCCACGCTTTCCCTACAGGCCCATGCACATCCCAGGGTTTGCGGTTGTCAAACCTGGCCAGAGTCTTTGCGTCCTTTCCACAAGTTCTCCAACCGGCACCCGCAACTGCCGCCCCACCCGTACATGCCCGCATCAACAGAAAGCCCACCGCAACACGCATCACGGGCGATGCACGGTAGCGGCAGGCTTTTGGCCATCAGACTACATGCCATGTGGGCGGGGAGGAGACATCGCTATGTTAGCTTGAACCCGGAGATCAACTCCTCCAACCCCGCCGCAATGTCCGCTAGCGCCTGGGAAGACGCATGCATCTCCCTGATTGCCGCATCGACCTCCTCAGTCGACGCCGTGACCTCCTGCACCGCCGCCACGTTTTCAAAGGATACCGCGGCAACAGCATCAATAGATTCCTTCACCTGTCCTATGCCGACATTCATATCCTCCGCAGCCTTCAGACTGCTGTCCGATGCTGCCACGATCTCCGCCATGGCCCTCCGCACCCGGTCACTCGAACCTTCGAGAGAGCCTGCAGTCTCCGACAACGCCTCGATGAGCTCAACACTCTCCTGTACGCCTAAGATAATCCGATTGAGAACCTCCATGGTCCGATCTACGCTCTCGGACACCTCCGCAGTGGCTGAATCGGACCCGCCGATCGCCTCGGCCACCTTTTCTGTGGATCTTCCCAGATCCTCCACGAGCTTGGCAATGGCTTTGGTTTCAGCCAAAGATCTCTCCGCCAGTTTCCGGATCTCGTCCGCAACCACAGCAAACCCGCGTCCATGCTCTCCTGCCCTTGCGGCCTCTATGGCGGCATTCAGCGCCAGGAGATTAGTCTGGTCCGCAATATCATTTATTACCTCCACAATCCTTCTAATCTCCTTGGAACTCGAATCGAGATCCCGTGCCGCCTCCGACACCCTTGCAGATTCACGACGGGCGAGGTTTACACTAATCGCCATGTCCCGCGTGGCAGTGCTGCCTTCCCTGGCTGCCTCGCCCACACCTTGCGCAGCGGAGCTCACCCGTTTTAGGCCCTCCAAAGATTGTGCGATCGATGAACGCATCTCATCGACCGCAGCAGAGCCCCGACCCACACTATTCGTCTGCCCGCGAGCACACACCGCAACCCGCTCCACAGTGGGCATGAGAGCCTCAGCAGCATTTGCAGTCTCCCCAGCGCTCCTGCTCTGCTGTTCTGCGCCTGCCGATATCTGCTGGGCCGTGTCGGCAATCTGCCGCACCGAATCCGCAGACTGTTCCACTGATGCAGACAGCTGCACGCTTGCCGCAGCCACCTGCCGCGAAACGTCCAGCGCCTTGCCTACAATCTCCCGTAAACTTTCCACCGTCTTGTTGAAAGCCTGCGCCAAATGGCCCAGTTCATCCCGGGAATCGACATCGGACTGAACCGTCAGGTCTCCCTCCGCCACCTTGTTGACAGCATGCGTAAGGCGCTCCACAGGTTCCGACACAGCCCTCGACACCCTGAGCGCCATGGCAACCGCGGCAGCGATCCCTATCGCCGAAACGAGACTCGCAACAAGTGTCCCTCGCTTCACGCTGGCCTTGGAACTAGCTATCTGTCGCCCTATGTGGTCCCGTTCCGCGCGCACCAATCCATCAAGGATCTCAGCCCTTTGCCGCCTTACCGGCTCGTACGTGTCTGAAAATATCGACAGTGCCATCTCGGGGCTGAGCCCCGCCATGCCCGTTACGGATACTGCCACCGTCGACATGGACTTGCCAAGCTCGTCCACTTCCGACAACGCCTCGACCAGCTCCGGCCTTGTAAGACGCCTGGCGGCAGCGCGCATAGCATTCTCCGTCTTCTCCCACGCCACATCATAATCCCGCTGGAATCCGGCATTGCCAGGATCGATTATCAATCCGCTTATGGCATTCGCCGCCTCAAGATCATACGCCCTGAGCGATTCGACTAGCTGAAGCGATAATAACTCCTCGTCTACGACTTGTGTCATGTTCCTGTCGTAATTCGCAAGCTGCAGATACATCATGACATTCCCAATGAGGACAAAGACAACCACAAGCAAAAACGTCACCAAAAGCTTAGCCTTGGTATGCTTGAACAAGCGCGACCCTCCTCAGTTGGCGCCATGTTCATCCCCTTGCCGAACATGGACATGACCGAAGATATAGACTCATGCTAAATGAAAGAAGAACCTATCACCCCACCTTGAACTTAGATACGGCTTCGCGCAGATTGCGAGCCATCTTCGCAAGAGCGTCCGCCGACTCTGCCACGCTTTCGATCGATGCTCTCACCTCTGAAGCAGCGGCCGACACTTCCTCTACAGCCGCTGCATTCTCCTGGGATACGGCAGCCACCGAATCGATCGATGCCTTCACCTCGCCGACCCCCGCCTCCATTTCCTCGGCAGCTGCCGCATTGCCGTCTGCTACCATTACGATCTCTTCGACAGCTTTCTGAAGACGAGCGCTAGCAGTAATCAAATCATTCCCGTACGCAGCCAATTCCTGAACGTATGTAGCGGTCTCGTTGGCATTTGCCAAGATTTTTTCGAGAAGGCCCGTAGCCCCCGATGCATTCTCCGCAGCCTCCGCCGTAGCAGCGTTGGAGACTTCTATCGCCGTAACGACCCTGCCCGTGGAATCCCTGAGCCCCTCCACAAGGCCTGCAATGGCCTTAGTCTCAGCAAGCGACCTTTCTGCCAGTTTTCTGACTTCGTCGGCCACCACAGCAAATCCACGTCCGTGCTCCCCTGCTCTAGCAGCCTCGATGGCGGCATTGAGCGCGAGGAGGTTGGTCTGGTCCGCAATATCGCTGATTACCTCGACTATCGTTCCTATCTCCCGGGAGCTCTCATCCAGTTCGCGCGCGGCATCACTGACCCGAGCCGCCTCAACGCGCGCACTTTCCACACTAGTCACCATGGAATCCACGGCGGCACTTCCTTCAGCCGCAGCCTCCTTGGTGCTCTCTGTGGCAGAACTCACATTCTCAAGGCCATTTGCGGACTTGGCCAGCGCCGTCCCCATGTCTCCCAACATCACAGATGCCTCGTGCACACTTGTGGTCTGCGACTCAGCGCCCGCCGCAACCTGCCCGATAGCCATGCTCAGCTGCTCTGCAGCCGCCGCGGACTGCTCTGCGCTATCACTCCCCTGCAAAGCTGCGGTGGCCATCTGCTGGACCGTGTCGGATATCTGTTGCATGGCCTCCGCAGACTCCTGCATCGACGATGACAATTGCAGACTCGCACTTGCCACAATCTCCGATGAACTGACGGCATCGCTCACCAGAACGCTCAACGAACCCACCGTCCTGTTGAACGCGTCCGCAAGGTCTCCGATTTCATCCCTCGACTTCACACGGGTTTCAACAGTCAGATCCCCTTCAGCTACACGCTTCACATCCGCTGTGAGCTGGACTATGGGAACTGCGATCTTCCTCGATGCCGCCATCGCCAAGATGACCGCCAAGGCCGCGCTTGCTCCTGTCAACACAGTCGCCGCCATCTGCAGGGCATCGCTTGCGGCCTCAGCCTTTTCCACTGCTTCTTCTATCTTTCTTTCCTGCAAGGAGACGAATTCATCCAGGACCTGTTCCCGCCTTACCCTCACAGGGTTGTATTCTTCAGTGAATATCGCTGCAGCTTGAATCCGATCAAAGGAAGCGCAATCGATGATCTTCCGCTCAACTCGTTCACGCTCCTCGTTTCCTGCGGCAATCCCCGCTGCAATCTCCTTCTCCCTTCCCGACTTGAATCGGCTTGTAGCCTCCCGCGTCGCGGTCTCCATCTTCGTCAACGCATCTTCATAGGCAGCGGCAAAAATCGGTTCATATGGATCAGAGATTATGCCGCAAACCGCGTTCGATAGCATCAGGTCTGCAGTTCTGAGCGATTCTGCAGTTTTCAAACCCATTATTTCCTCAGTTGCAAGGCGGCGAACCCCTACTTCGTACCTCTCCAGCCCGAAGTAGAGCAACCCCGTGGCGATTCCCATCACCACTGCAACCGCAAGGAAGCTTGCCAGAAGCTTCCCCCGAATCTTGCTGAACATGTGTTCTATGCCTCCCTATGCAAAAGCACAATGTCAAACATTAGAACTTATCGATCTTTAGTATTATCGGCATGCCAAAGCAAACTTTTACCCGCAGTGCACACGGGCTGTTATCCGCAGCGATACACCGAAAGTTCTGACCCGTTTCATCACCCTCCGCCCAATACAGAAGACCCGGCGGTGCAACGTGCGATCCTCATCCCTTAAATGAGAATTGATCTATCCCCCAAATCATCGGCGCTGAGGGATTCCATCTGCGTGATCGCCTTGTCTGGAGTTTAAAACCTGGCTGCCCTAAAGACGCTTAAGCCTATTCCAAGTCTGCTCCGCCGCAGGGAAGCCATGCCACACCGATGGCCCCGGGGCCAGCATGTGTCCCAACCACCGGACCACACTCCGTCATAATGATCTCACGACAACTGAAGAGGGACTCTATCTTCACGCGCCATTCGTCTGCCCTATCAGCGGAGTCTGCATCGATTATGGCTGCATGTATAGGCTGCGCTGGTCCAATCTTCTCTCCCATGAACTCGATAACCCGTGGCAAGATGGACCTCCGTCCGTATGCCTTGGCCACGGGCGTCACCTCACCGTCTATGATGCTGACAATCGGCTTTACAGACATCATGGTTCCCAGCATGGACGCTGCCTTCCCTATGCGTCCGTGCCGCGCAAGGTGTTCCAGCGTATCAACGGTGAAAAGGAGCCTTGCAGAGTTAATCCCCTGGTATATTGCGTCTCTTGCGCCATCCGGTCCTGCCCCTGCCGTCACAGCCCTAGCCGCGGCAAGGGCTACAAACCCCTGGCACATGGTTGCCTGGTGGGTGTCGATCACCTCTATCGATCCCCTCTCCAACGTGTCCCTGGCTATGCAGGCGGATTGGAAGGTCCCGCTCAGCTTGGAAGAAGCGTGGATAGAGAAAATGTAATCGTACTCCCTCAGCAGCCGATCATAGAGCGAGATGAAGCTGGCTGGTGACGGTTGCGACGTAGAAGGTGCCGCATCCGAAGCTTTAAGTCTCGCGAAGAACTCCCGAGATGAAAGGTCTACGCCATCGAGGAAGGATTTCTCCCCGAAGATCACATGGAGGGGAACCACGAAAATCCCGTTTTCACTGGCCACATCAGCAGGGAGATCCGCTATGCTGTCTGTCACGATCGCAATTCTCATGATCCGCCCTCCTCATATCCTCCCATTTCCCGCACCTTCCGCCCCACCTTGCAACAACGGCAGAGTTGCGTGCAACCTCCACGATCTCGCACATATTTGGACACCCTGAGCATTCCCGGGAGGATGTTGTATAAGTTTGCTCCGGAACCTCCCATCCCGCAAAGAGAGTGCTTCTTTTGGACGATTCGATATGGCGCCGGGCCAACATCGCCGCGCCTATCGCCCCCATCACATCGAAATGCTCGGGCACCACCACCTCGTACCCCAGCGCCCGCTCGAAAGCCCTCCTCATCCCGATATTTGCGGCAACTCCGCCCTGGAAAACGGCGGGCGCCAGAATCTGCTTTCCTTTCGCCACATTGTTTAAGTAGTTGCGGACCAGCGCCTCGCAGAGCCCACTCACAATGTCCGGCAGCGAATGACCGACCTGTTGCTTGTGGATCATGTCCGATTCGGCAAAAACCGCGCACCTTCCGGCAATTCGAACCGGAGACTGAGAGGCACACGCAAGGTCGCCAAATTGCTCTATGGCCACACCAAGACGTTGCGCTTGGTGTTCGAGGAACGAACCAGTTCCTGCAGCACATACGGTGTTCATCCCAAAATCAACGACTACTCCCGAACGCAAGAGGATGATCTTCGAATCCTGCCCTCCGATCTCGATTACGCTCTGCACGCCAGGCACGGCAGACATGGCCGCCACAGCATGAGCAGTTATCTCGTTCTTCACAATGTCGGCGCCGACTATCACACCGGCAAGTTTTCTACCGCTTCCAGTGGCGCCGGCCCCAAGCACTTCGAACTCGGAATGCTTCGTCCTCAACATCCGGAGACCGTCCTTCACCGCCTCAATCGGGTTTCCGCGGGTTCTCAAATAGATCGAATCTATGAAGACGTCATCATCTCCGATGAGGACTAGGTTCGTACTGACCGATCCAACGTCGACGCCGATATAGCCACGCATGTCGCATACCCCCTACCTACTAGAGGTTGCCCAGCATTATGAGGGCGCATTCGCCCTAACCCATAGCCGCCACAGCAAGTCCTCTCAATAGCTTCATCCTCCAGTATGGCACTGGGTTCGTTGTTTCGCGTCGTCAACCGCACACAGCCAAAAACCAGAGTCGAAACCTCGACCCGGATCGTCCGAACTATCTACGCTCCACGATCGACCACCCCTTTCTGTATCAAACTACCGTGCAACGAAAAAACCCGGCATCAAAGACCCCATGCCTTCTGCAGTGAGCAACAGCACGTGTTAACGCACGTCTCCATAGAAAACACGATTTACCTCGAATGATGCCGATATATAGCGGCAAAAGGTAAGAGGTTCGAAGAAAGCTTCGCCGAATTATCTCCATAAGTTGCGATGCTCACACAATCCTTTGGTGCTTCCAGAGCCTGGAACCGTCTGGCGTATGCCACCATAAATTCATAAGACAGAACATGACAATGTCACCCCAGAGGAAAACCAAATCGCGAGGAATCCAGAGTTGTGAACCCAGTCTTTCATATCAGGATTGCAACGAGGAGGGATTTGCTTTGGCCAACATCCTAATTGTCGACGATGACCCAGATATCAGAGGAGTATTCCAGGAAGCGCTCGAATTGCTCGGTCACTGTGTGGCAACGGCATGCAACGGGCTGGAGGCAATAGGCCTACTGTCTTGTGATCCTCTCCCCGACATCCTGCTTGTCGACGTCATGATGCCCGTGATGGATGGCAGAGAGCTGCTCGGCAGGATTGGAGCCGCGCCTCGCACCAGCGGATTGCCTGTAATCCTCATTACAGGAGCATCACCCGACAGCGACGATTTCCCAAACGCCTGCGACTATCAAGCGCTCATTACAAAGCCATTCGACATATGGGATGTCGCAAAGTGTGTCGACTCTCTCTTGGAAGACTGCAAACCTCAGATAGATCGATCTTCGCCCGAATCGTAGAACTCAGACTATTGACTGTGCAGACTCTTCGTTGGGGGCTGGCCCTCCCGGCCGGCCCCCAACTGGTAGAACCGCACACCATTTTGTGCTCGCCTTTCGGATCCCACTGCAAGCGCCAACCTCCTCCCCTCTGGCAACTGACTCGCCCGAAGCTGGAAGGATAATGACTTCGAGGGGAGTAATCATCATAACTAGGCCATATTTCCGAAGATAACGAAAGCTGGGGAAATGTTGCGCTCAGCCGGCGCGTCATGCCCCGGGGAGGTTTCTGCCTTGAGAAGATCTATCGTAGCACATAGGCGATCACGCCAAAATCCGGATCCGGCGCTTCCCGTCGTCATGATCGCATTCCTTCTTTGCGCCGGAGTAGCCCTTGCCCACTCACCTTCAGTCCACGCATCTGCAGAACAATACCTGGCGGCCACCGCCAAACAAGATGCATCCTCTGCACACATCAGGTGGTGGACGCTGAAGACTGAGCATTTCAACGTCCATTTCCATGATGGACTCGCAGACGTAGCTCAGGAAGCGGCCTTCCTGGCGGAGCACGCATACGCCATTTTGAAACAGGAGTTTGGGGAAGCCCAAAACGTCATTGATTTGGTCATTACCGACCAGGTAGATGCGACGAATGGATTCACCCTTCCCGTGTTCGATTGCATAACCATATACACCGCGAACCTGAGATGGTCTGATGTGGGAAACACAAAAAACCCTTCCTGGCTCGAGGCCCTGCTCTTTCACGAGCTTGTCCACGAAATAGAGCTCAATCAGGTCCGAGGGGGCGCACGCCTCGCCAGGCTGCTCTTTGGCAAAATAGTCATGCCAAACTCCGTCAAGCCAATCCCGTTCGTAGAAGGCCTCGCAGTCTACGAAAAATACAAGGCCCTTGGCGAGTCCCGCGTATCCGATTCCCGCACGAGGATGATGGCGCGGCAAATGGCGCTCGACGACGCTTTTCCCACCTTCGAACAGATCAGCTGCTTCTACAAGCGGGATCTATGGCCTCCGTCACAACTCCTGGGGTACAACTTCGGGGCACTTTTCATGAAATACATCGAAGATGCCTATGGCGATCGCGCCCTGGCCGACATCGCCGACATATACGCCAGAGGGTTCCCATTGGGCGGCAGCTTCAACCGATCCGTCCGCAAAGCCCTGGGCGTCAGCATAGCGGAGCTGTACGACGGTTTCATCGAGGCTCTCCGTGGAGAGTTTTTGGCCGAGGCAGAATCGATAGCCGCAGAAGGGCTCACCCCCGCCATCCGACTGACGTCCCTCGGCGGAGTCGTGGAATCACCCTCCTGGTCGAAAGGAACAGGCCTTGCGGCCTACGCAAACTACTCTTCAATCAGGAACGGAGTGAGGTTGATCGACCCCACAACCGGCGCAGACCGGGAGGCTTTCGCCTGCATAGGCTATGACGGCGCATTCCCCGGCCTCTCTGCAGATGGCGAATGGATAGTCTATTCAAAACCACAGTTCAATGCAGGTCCCTACCTCGAACGCGACCTGTACGTCCGCAACCTCAGATCAGGCAAGGAGACGAGGCTCACCAAGGGAGAGCGCGCCTACTACGCACGGTTCAGCCCCGACGGCAACCAAGTCTACTACGCCAGAATAGACGGCCACGATGGCAGCTCAGCCCTGTGCGCTGTGGATATGGCCACGGGAACAACCCGCGCCATCCGCTCTTTTGCAGATTGGCGGGGCGCAATACACTCATTCGAACCATCCCCCGACGGCCAGAGCATAGCCTTGTCAATATGGAGACCAGGGGGATACCAAGACATCTACCTGATGTCGCAGGATGGGAGCAATATCGTGCAGGTCACGTCAGATCTGGCGCAGGATTGCGACCCGACATGGACACCCGATGGACGCCACGTCCTCTTCAGCTCAGACCCTGATGGAGTCTATAACATATACGCAGCTGATGTCGAAACCGGCGAAATATGCAAGGTCACCAACGTGCTCTCAGGAGCGTTCTTCCCATCAGTCTCTCCTGACGGCAGCCTTCTCCTTTTTGTGGGGTACGGCAAGGACGGTTACGATCTCCTCCTCACAGACTTGGACATCGCATCGGCGCGCCCCGCTCCCCGGAAACATGACCCCATCCCCGACCTTCCGCCTCGCCAGGCATGGGAATACGAGATAACGCCATACATGCCGTTGGCTCACATGGCGCCTACTTTTTGGGTCCCAAACGTCACTGCAGAGGGTGTGGAGGCGCTCGTCCTCGGCGTCGAACCGGTGGGGCTCAGGCAGTACGTTGCCGGCGTGGGATTGGATCTGGCCAATGGCGGTCCCACCTGCCAACTTGCCTACATGGATCAGCAGAACGCACGTTTCCCGCTGAGCTTGGCAATGTCAGGCGGCCCGAAAGGCAACTCGCAGAGCGTCGCTATCTCTTTTCCTATATGGGGCGATCCATCCTGGTCAGGCGGGCTCACCATAGAATATGCCCATGCAGGCCTCACAGGAACCCATTATCATCTCCTCGCCGCCGATGGAAACCTATCCCACATTGTGGGACGCGATCTCCTCCGGTCCACAGCCACGCTGCAGGCACAAGCCGCACTGACCTCTAGCACATTTGCGGGGCCATGGACACCGGAGATATCGGTGACACTGGCAAACTCCTTGAGGCTGCCGATGACCAGGAACAACCGGTTTGAAGTCCAAGCCGTGGCGGGATGGACTGGTTCTGAAAGTTATGCAGACATGCTTTGCATAGGAGGACATGATGGGAAGTATCCCGTCAGAGGAGTCGAACATGCCTACTCATCGGGAACCCACATCATGCTCGGCAGCGCTGAGTACGAATTCACATTGGCGCCGGTTGAGGCAAGCTTCGGGCCGACCAGTATCTTCATCGATGATCTTCAGGCATCTGTCTTCATCGACGCAGGTTCAGCCGGTCCGTGTTTCACATTGGAAAACTTCGTGGCCAGCGTGGGCATGGAAGTGGGAGCTTCCATAGTTCCGGGCTACACCAGTGGAAGGGGACTTATCTCTTTAGGCCTGGCCAAACCTATAGTATGGCGCGGGACGGCGCCCGAACCACAGTCTGATTTCACGATCTACGTGAAACTGTCAGGCACCCCGCTATAGCAAACCCCGATATCGAGGCGCGCGACAGGTGGCCCTGCTGCGCGCCTGCTATTGGTCATGTTACTCCCATGTGACGCTGCATAATCGAGATGAGCTTGTTTGCGTAATTGGGATCAGTTGCATAGCCCGCGCGCTGGAGCTCCCAGGCAAACGCGACTGGATCATCCCTTACTGCCAGGGCCGGAGCATAACGTTGCGCCTCCGTAAGGAGGGACGCATAGTCGGCAAATGATTCTTCGTAGCTGTTGTAGGCCCTGAATTCGGCTTCGACGTGAACCTTCTTGCCCTTGATGTAGTCAATATCGTTCGCCATAACCGAACCCGCAGGTCCCTCTCCTTTTATGTTGAAAAGGTTGAACGCCTCTTTTCCCGTATACTTGTCGCGGATAGGGTTCTTCAGCCACCCAGTCTCGAGAGCAGCCTGAGCCAGCATGATCTCCACCGGAATCCCGGTCTCCTCGAAAACCTTTTCAGCGTGCGGCCTGAGCAACTCGAAAAACTCCTCAGGCATCATGTCACCATTGCACCTCCTTCAGCCTCATCACAGCCAATCTATGAAACAAGACCGTCAAAGTCGACTGCCATCAGCACCAATTCGCCGAGGCATACGCGATCAGCACGGTCTGCCACCCCATACTATTCCATTTTACGGCAAGCGCACCAGCAGCTCCACAGGCGCAAAGCTGCATCAAGAAACCAGCATACGACAACGCCTCATCCCATCGCTTCTTTATTTTAGAAAACCCGCTGGCCCCGACGTATCAACAAACCCCTTCAGAGCTGACCAAGGCAGGAAGGAAACATAGCTTCCTTCAGCATAGCATCCCATTTCATACGGGCCAAAGTAAAAGTCGATTCCGGCAGGGCTCACAGTGAACCTGTCGAGCAAGTCCACACCGACCTCGGTCACCTCGCCACGCGTTATCCAACCCGCTTTCTGCTTCTTCAAGTCCGCGATTATCAGCTCTGAGACCTTCTTCTCCCAACCACTGCCCTTGAGGAACACGTCATCGAGGCCGAATCCTGACGCGCCGGAAGACGAAAGCCGCAAATTGATAGGCGTATACCACGTCATGCCGTGGGCGCCTCCAGCATACCCGTACGTCTCATGCATCATGCTGATGATACTGTTCGATGCGTACCTGATCGTTACGTGGTCTACGTGTTCCCAGTACATGCCTGCCCTGCAATAGTCGGGGTACATCTCGGGAAAAAACGTGAAATCCTCATCAACTGAGGACCAGAGCTGACTGTCTACTATTTCCTGCACCACTGCCATGCTCCTATTAGATTTGGCTTCTGCGAATAACGGGCGCTCCAACCACACGCGGATAAATCCTCTTCTGACCTCCTGAGTCTGAACCATGTCCGCCAGAAGCCGAAGGGAGAAGGGATATCTCCTTGTCCGGTCAGCACTCGTCCAGGTTCCTTTCCACTCGGTGACAAAGGGGTTGAAATCAAAGGCCCACTCTCCGGAAACCTTGCCATCAGCAGTTCTTTCCTTAACGATCAACGATCCCCCTCTATTCACCCCGTCGAGCACGAGCGGGATGCCGTATGCATCATACCAATACTCCCCTGACACCTGCGCGCCATCGACAACCAAGTCCATCTGCACAGACCATTTTCCATTCACCTCGCCCACCAGGCGGTAGTGAAGAGCCTCAATGGCAACGGTTGTAGGTGCCAACGCCACCAATATTAACCCGACAACTAACATCCCGACAATCCTGCGCCGAGCCTTCATCTGTCTCTCCTCCAATCGTAGTATGGGGCCATTATCGCACGCCGTCCTCAAGGCTCCGCCTCGTCAGATAATGGGCAACGCGGCAGAGAGCATGTCCCCTGCCGCGTTGCCCAGCGAAGGTAGGTTCGCATGACGCCGTTGACAGGCATTGCCGGGCGTCTTTCCACCTGCTGTTCATTTCAACTCGTGTTTCATGCCCTCGCCGAAGTAATCTTTTTCATGCACCTTAACGCCTAGTTTGGCCCTGAGATTAGTAAATATCTCTACACGCTCTCGGTTCCATTCTTCAAAGCCCTCAGGCGAGTCAGGCGCCTCCAAAAAGAGCTTGTAAAGCTTGTCCGCAGAATCGATAACGGATTTGACTTTCAAAAGAAGCCCTGTATGACCTATTCCAGCGAAGAAGGATGAAACCTGCTTTCCTGTTCCCACCTCAAACGGCTTGTCATTCCACAAAGCCTCTATCTGTTCTGATCCGAGGATCCCCTTGGCAAGGAGAAAATCCAATTCGTCATTGGGAACGCTCTGGCACATGATGCGGATCGCATCAAACGAAGCGAGAATCGCCCCGAGCCCGCGTTTCCACCCAACATCATAATCCCACAAGGCCTCCCGGCTCACGTCCTGCTTCTTCACTGCCTCGGCCGCCACCTTGCCGGCAATATCCCCGGCAAGAAGACCCGTATGCCAACCATATCCCGTAGACGGCCTGACCTGGCACGCCGCGTCGCCAACCATCATGAACCCGTTGGCCGAAAGCTGCGGTTGGCAAGAGCGAAGCGGTATGTACATGGGATCGCCACTCCCCCTGACCATGCATTCAGGCCCAATGGCGGGATTGTCGTCGGCGAATTCCTGCACCGGCCTTACCGGACCCGGGTTCCCCGGATAATCCTGAACGCCTATGCCAATGTTGGCCCAGTTGTTCTCTTCGCGAACGATCCACAAGTAACCTCCATGGTACCCCAGATAGTCGTAATATCCGCGATATTCCGGCGGCGGACAGTCATTGGATTCCCCTACTATCCTCCGCACCTCCCTGTATCCCAAGACCACATCCTCGCAGTACTGCGGATCCTGAACGAGGATTTCGGGAGGAAGCTTCCTCCGTATGACTGCGTAGAACCCCGATGCGTCCACTACGATCCTCGCGCGGATCTCCTCTTCGTCGCAGGAATCGAGATGCCTAGCTCTCACACCGACCACATAGCCATCCTCAATCACAGGGCCCACAACCTCAGTCCTGTACATGAACTCCACACCGGCGTCGGCAGCATAGCCGGCAAGCCTCTGTCCTAGGAGGCGACGGCTGAAAAGGACGTTTGGAACAGCCGCCTCGACCCTGTGTTTCTTGTTAGGTGAGATCACAGTGAGCACATCGCCTGTATCATCCAGTTCCTTACCTGACGGAAGCGGGATCCCCAATTGTTCGAAAACATAGGGCGGGGTAGAGTCGTAGCTGATCTTCCTTCCTATGTCATCCTTTGCCCTCTTGTCGATGAGCAAGACCTTGCATCCGTTCTCCGCGGCCGTCTTTGCAGTCCACAAGCCTGCGCTTCCCCCGCCGACAACGATTACATCGTACATCAAGCGACCCTCCTCGCAAACGGATATTCTTCGGCCCTATAGTCCCTCTACGAGCGTCCGTTCAGGCCTAATCTATCTCCTCAACATCAAGCGGGAACTCGGCCATCAGCTCGCAGCAGTTTTCGCGTATGAGAATCGGGCATT